>Ga0302220_10001388_pt1 | contig 18980 bp, 26 predicted proteins | sample II_Palsa_E1_3_FD_194572 | JGI IMG/M metagenome (GOLD analysis project Ga0302220, IMG submission 194572) | Peat permafrost microbial communities from Stordalen Mire near Abisko, Sweden - II_Palsa_E1_3 | ecosystem: Environmental > Terrestrial > Soil > Palsa > Peat permafrost | place: Sweden...
CGACGGCTTCTATCACTGCGCCGCCTGCGACGCCCCCCTCTTCAAGTCCGGCACCAAGTACGAATCCGGCTCCGGCTGGCCCAGCTTCTTCGAGCCCATCGCTCCCGAAGCCGTCGAGCTCCACGACGACAGCACTCTCGGCATGCATCGCGTCGAAGTCACCTGCACCACCTGCGGCGGCCACCTCGGCCACGTCTTCCCCGACGGTCCCAACCCCACCGGCCAGCGCTTCTGCATCAACTCCGCCTCACTAAAATTCGAGGACAAGTAATCGCCTATGCCCGTCCCATTGCCGCCTGAGTTCGTCGATCTCGCCAAATATACGAACCTCGCGATAGGCGATGATGTTCAACGCAGCGCAGCAACGAACGCTATGTCGGAGCAGGAAAGACGTTCCTTCATCGACACCATTTGGCCGCGCATGGACGCCATCAACGCATATCTCGACAAGCATCAGGATGAAGCTGCCTGCAACCTCGGCGACCTTGCTCAAGCCGCTGCCGAGCTTGCAATCGAAATGAAGTATCGGCCTGCTTCCTAGCCATCTCAACACAAGCACAAAAAGCCCCAGCGGCATCCACCGCCGGGGCTTCGTCTTGCATGAGTCTTTCGCTAGGAGCTAAAAGTAGTACCTAGCCCTTGATAACCTTGCCGCTCTTGATGCAGCTGGTGCACACCTTCACGCGCTTGGTGCCGCCGCCCGAGGGCGCAGCAGCCTTCACCGACTGAAGATTCGGGTTCCAGCGCCGACGAGTTACGTTGTGCGCGTGCGAGATGTTGTTTCCGAACTGCGGACCTTTGCCGCAAAGCTCACATACCTGTGCCATGACATCACTCCAAAACATCAAACTTGACGCAAATTCCCAGAGAACTCCACGCGCATCATGACCCTTGCTCGGTCTCGATTTCCCAAAATCCGTGGGGATGAGTGGTAGGCACGAGCGGATTCGAACCGCTGACCTCTACCGTGTCAAGGTAGCGCTCTAACCAACTGAGCTACGCGCCTCTGGTGCGTCATTCCAGTGTACCCGACCCCATACCCCAACCGCAACCTTTCCCGCCAGTGCTGGCGGATCAGCGCGACCGCGGCTATTTGGTACGACGGATCGCTAGAATCGATTTGGTCATCGTGTCCAAACCTCCAAGCGACGCCGCGTTGCACTTGAAAACCACGATATAGTCTCCGATTTGTATGGTGATGCCCGAGTCAAATTCGCTGGAAACCGTGTAATCCATCTCGTCCACAGATAATCCGTTCGGGGTAATGACATGCCTACTGGCCAAGATTTTAAAGTGAGCCTCAGGCGGCCATCCGATCGGAATACGGCGGAGGAAGTCAGGGCCATCTTTGAAGCCCGCGAAGTTGTGCCATGGTGTATTCAACTTCTCAGAAAGAACAATAACGCCATAAGGCTCGTTCCCCTGGCGAGCTGAGAAGAGGAGAGTCTCATTCGGATTGGAGTGGGGAGCGAGATGAAGCAAGGTTGGGTCTTGCGGTTGCAGAATGGTCGGCCACGTGTAGGTGAAGTGCAGGTAGGTATTGACATAGGCATGCGCGTCAACACGTCCGTCGGCCGGCGACTGGGCTTGACCGCAAAGAATGGCACTCCTAAGAAAGACGATGAGAAGAAACACGCGCATACTCTAGGTCGCCCACTTCCGCAATAGGTCCATTACCGCCCCGCCGCCACTTCCACCGGCTCGCTCACCCGCCGAATCACGATCCACGCATACTCCGCAGCCGATATCGGCGCCAGCGCCGCAATCGCCCATAACAACACCGTCCGCAGCTCCTCCAGCCCCGACCGCGGAAGTACCTCGCACGTCATCACCGTCAGTACCCCCAGTATCTGCACCAGCGTGTTCAGCTTGCCCAACTTGCTCGGCTGAAAGTTCCGCAGCGTATTGGTCGCAAACAGCAGCGTCGCAATCAGCAGAATCCCAATGTCCCGGCTCAACACCAGCACCGTCACATACCGCGGAATCGCCCCTACATGCGTCAGCACCAAAAACATCGTGCTCAGCAGCAACTTATCCGCGATCGGATCCAGATATTCTCCAAGCTTCGTCCGCTGTTCCAGCACCCTCGCCAGCAGCCCGTCCAGGCCGTCGCTCACCCCGGCCACCCACAGCAGCGCAAACGCCACCCTCCAGTGCCCAGCCAGGATCGTAATCACCAGAAACGGCAGCACAAACAGCCGCAGCATGGTCAGCAGATTCGGCGCAGCACGAAATTGTCGGAAAGCAGTCACAAACGCTCGAAAACCGTGGGACATAGCGTCCGGGGAATATGCCATCGTAGCCGATTTTCCCGCGCGAATCTCTATGACCCTGTTGATGTTCGATGTACGACCAAATCGGTCTTGCTTCCCACCCCGCGATTCCGTACACTAAGGATGGAGAAAGTCCGCGCTTCTTCCCCTTTGCGCCGCACTCTCCGCCTCTATCCCATGCTCAGGCTCACCAAAAAAGCGGACTACGGCCTCATGGCCCTCAAATATCTCGCCGAGCAGGCTGACCTCGCCGAGAAAGCCGGCGCCGAGCTCCACCTCACCGGCGCCCGCTCCGCAAAAGATATCGCCGAGGCCTACCACATCCCTCCGCAGCTCCTCGCCAAGATTCTTCAGACCCTCGCCCGCGCCGGCATCCTCGTCTCCCACGCCGGCACCAACGGCGGCTACGCCCTCGCGCGCCCCGCGGCCACCATCACCACCTTCGAAGTCATCCGCGCCATCGACGGCCCGCTCTTCATCACCAGTTGCATTACGATTCACGGAGCTTGCGACCTCGCGGGCCATTGCACCATCAAAGAACCGTTGCGCAAAGTTAACGACAGCATTACCTCGCTTCTCTCCGGCATCAGCATCGCCGACCTCGCCGAGCCCGTCGACCACCTCCCCGCAGCAATGGCCGGCGGCCTCGTAAGCATCGATCGCTAGCACCATCGTTTCCACAACGCGCACCCCGCGACACTTTAGGAGTAATAACATCATGGCTGAAACACTAGGAATCAACGTAACCCAGTCTCACCTCCCCCTCCCCGAGGGCGTGAAGCTTCCCATCTACATGGACAATCACGCGACCACGCCGCTCGATCCGCGCGTGCTCGAGGCCATGATGCCCTACCTCACCGGCATCTTCGGCAACGCCGCGTCACGCAATCACTCCTTCGGTTGGGAAGCCGAGCAGGGTGTCGAGAAAGCGCGCGAGCAGATCGCCCGCCTCATCGGTTCCACCGCTAAGGAAATTATCTTCACCTCCGGCGCCACCGAAGCCACCAACCTCGCCATCAAGGGCGCGGCCGAGATGTATCGCGAGCGCGGCAATCACATCATCACCCAGGTCACCGAACACAAGGCAACCCTCGACACCTGCAAGCGTCTCGAGAAGTCCGGCTACCGCGTGACGTATCTCCCCGTCCTCGCCGACGGCCTCATCGACCTCGAAGATCTCGAGCGCGCCATCGTCACCGAAGGCCCTGACAAGACCATCCTCGTCTCGATCATGTACGCCAACAACGAAATCGGCGTCATCCAGCCCGTCCAGGCCATCGGCAAACTCTGCCACGAGAAGGGCATCCTCTTCCACTGCGACGCCGTCCAGGCAGTAGGCAAGATTCCCGTCAACGTCCTCACCGACAACATCGACCTGATGAGCATTTCCGGCCACAAGATCTACGGCCCCAAGGGAGTCGGCGCACTCTACGTTCGTCGTCGCAACCCGCGTGTCCAGATCTCCGAGCAGATCAACGGCGGAGGCCACGAGCGCGGCATGCGCAGCGGTACCCTCAACGTCCCCGGCATTGTCGGCCTCGGCAAGGCCTGCGAAATCTGCCAGGAAGAAATGACCGCCGAAGCGGCCCGTGAGATCGAGCTCCGCGACTACCTCAAGCACAAGCTAGAGACCGCGCTCGACTACACCCAGGTCAATGGCAACATGGAGCACCACCTCCCCGGCAACCTCAACATGAGCTTCGTCTACGTGGAAGGTGAATCCCTCCTCATGGGCATCAACGACATCGCGGTAAGCTCCGGCTCGGCCTGCACCTCGGCCACCCTCGAGCCCAGCTACGTCCTCAAGGCCCTCGGCCTCGGCGACGACGTAGCCCACAGCTCCATCCGCTTCGGCCTCGGCCGCTTCAACACCAAGGCAGAAGTCGATTACGTCTCCGACAAAATCATCGAAGTCGTCGTCAAGCTCCGCGAGCTCTCTCCTCTCTACGAGATGGTCAAAGAAGGCATCGACCTCTCCAAGATCGAGTGGGCCGCCCACTAAACCGAAATTGCTGCACCTCTCAAACGCCCAGCCACTCGCGCTGGGCGTTTTCTTTCCCCGCTTCCCTTGATTTCGCTACACTAACTCCACGAGAGGAGCCGCCGATGCAATCCTTCATCACCGCCAAGCATGCCGAAATCATCGACCTCTGCCGCACCCACCACGTGCGCCGCCTCTCCATCTTCGGCTCCGCCGTCCGCGACGACTTCGACCCCGCCACTAGCGACGTCGACGTTCGCGTCGAGTTTCACCCCGACGCCTTCGATAATTACGTCAAGAATGTACATTCCCTACATGACGCACTCGTCGCAATGTTTGGACGCAAAGTGGATATGGTCACTGGCGATGTAATCTCCAATAGGTTTTTCCGGAAAGAGCTCGAAGACACGCAGGTCACCCTCTATGCGGCATGAACCACGGCAGTATCTTGAAGACATCCTGCAGTGCATTTTGGAGCTGGAACTTACTGTCGGAGGCTTGTCACTCGATACCTATAAGGAGGTCTTTCAGCTTCGACGCACATGCGAGCGCGAGTTCATCATCATTGCGGAAGCTCTCGCGCGCATCGCAGCGATATCGCCCGATCTAAACACTCGAGTAGACAATGTTAAAAAGATCGCCAGCTTTCGAAACGTCATAGTCCATGACTACTTTCATGTGGATGATGACTATGTATGGAAAGTAATCCACGACTCTGTGCCTATCCTTAAACTACAAATCAGCCAGTGGGCCGCAGAATTGGACCGTAATCCATAGCAATGGCGTCAAGATCAACCTCTGCTCGTCACGGTCTAGCCTCCAGAAGAAGTTTCCTATGAAGAACAAACCATCCTGGCCCTTCTTCCTCACCTGGCTCCTCGTCTACACCGTCCTCGACATCCTCCTCGAGGCCCTCCTCCACAACCACTTCGCCTGGAACCAACTCCCCGGCGCGATCGAAGGAGCGATCCTCGGCGCGACCCTCACCTGGTTCTTCGCCCTCTTCCGCTGGTACAAAGCGCAGGACCGCTTCTAACCTTCCCAGCCCCCGCCCGCCCGCACGTTCTTCACCCCCGGGGCATCACCTCAGCCGCTTCTCCCATCCAACCCACAGGGCTTTCCCGACATAAATGAACGCTGCACGCCGACTCTCCATCTTCGCCGTCTTCCTCTGTCTCTTCGGCGTAGCCCGTCCCGCGCACGCGTACTCTCTGCTCACCCACGAGCAGCTCATCGATCTCACCTGGGACAGCTCCATCGTCCCTCTGCTCAAAAGCCGCTACCCCAACCTCACCCCCGCCGAGATCGAGCACGCCCGCGCCTACGCTTACGGTGGCTGCGTCATTCAGGACATCGGCTACTATCCCTTCGGCGACCAGTTCTTCTCCAACCTCACCCACTACGTCCGCTCCGGCGACTTCGTCGTGAACCTCTTCCGCAACGCCGGCAACGCCGATGAGCTCGCCTTCGCCGTCGGTGCCCTCTCCCACTACATCGGCGACAGCGTCGGCCACTCCCAAGCCACCAACCGCGCCGTTCCCATCGAGTTCCCCAAGCTGGAGAAGAAGTACGGCCACAGCGTCAGCTACGCCGAAGGCGAGCACCAGCACGTCCAGGCAGAATTCGCCTTCGACATTAACGAGATCGCGCATCAGCGCTTCGCTCCGGTCCACTACCTCCGCCACGTTGGTCTCGAGATCCCCACCAAGCAACTGTCTCTCGCGTTCTACCAGACCTACGGCCTCCAGGAAGACTTCACCGGCACCCGCCACGAGCGCATCAACGTCTCCAACTACCGCTTCTCCGTCCACCGCTTCATTCCCCGCGTCGCCTACGCCGTCACGCTCCTTCACCGCAACCATGAGCCCGCCGACGTCGATAACGCCGACCTCCAAAGGCTCACCGCCGAAATCGCCGCCGTCGCGAAGGAAAATGACTGGGATGCCTACCGCAAGAAGGCCGGCATCGGCACCTACACCCTCGCCGGTTTCATCTACATCCTTCCCAAGTTCGGCGCACTCAAGCTCACCGCCGTCAAAGGCCCCACCTCCCAAACAGAAGTCGACTACATCCATTCCGTCGTCCTCTCGACTGACCTTCTCAACCAGGCCCTTCGCCGCTTCACCCCACCTCCAGCCACCGAACCCACCGCCGCTGCCGCCGCCGCCGCCGACACCCACTCCGACCCCGCCCCCAGCCTAGCCCTCTCGCCCAGGCCAGGCTCCTTCCAGCCCGCTCCCCGCCAATCTCGCGACCCCCATCACCCCCTCGCCAACCGCGATCTGGATACCGGCTATCCCGTGAACCCCGCCGGATACCGCCTCACCGACGACACCTACGCCATCCTCCTCCACCGCCTCACCCTCACCCCCACCACTCCGATCCCCCCGGGAATCAAGCGCGAAATCCTCGCCTACTACGTCAACCTCGACCTCCCTTTCGCCACCAAAAAGGATCCCGCCGCCTGGGCCGAAGTCCAGAAAAACCTCATCACCCTCGCCGCCATGCCCACCAGCACCGACCCCATCCCCTACCCCACCTACGGCGACGGCGACGACGACCTGCCCAAAAAGCCAGAAACACCCGCGCCCACCAGCACCGAGACACCCTCACCTCCGTCCACCCCCGAAACACCCACGCCCCCCGCTGCCCCGGATAAGCAGCCACCCCCCGCCGCTCCAGGATCATCTCCCCCGTCACCCTCTCCCAACCGCTAATGGATAAACAGCAAGCCTTCCGTCTGACCAGCAAGCTTTCAGGGCCAACGGCCCGACATATACCAGCCTAGGGCGAAGCCCTAGGACACAACCGACCGCGCGAAGCACGATTCCACTCTGCCGAAGGCCGGAGTGAAGCCGCAGGCGCAACGACTGAATTGCCTTCCCGCACCACCACCCCGTCAATCTCAGCTACGCGAAGCCCCGCCGTCCTCGCAAAACCTTGTCAAGCCCCCAATACCCCAAAAACTGCCAAACCCCCTATAATCATTGGCGATTACATTTTCAAAACCTGGCATAGTTACCCCCACCCACTCGCTACAATAGAAGTAGGCACAAAAAGCCAAAACCACCACCCAATATCCTGCGCCGCTAACCCCTTTGAAAGGGGTACTTTGGCTTTAACCCTCTCCAATGCACTACTTTACAGAATATGTCCCCCTACTGGGCAACTATCCCACCACACCAAGTAAGGGTTCAGGCGGCGGATTCTTCGCGCTCTCTACCAGTTTCCGCGCCACTTCTGCTATCAAGCCTTCAGCAGTTTGTCCGTCACTCCATTGAAGACACAACTGCCGAATTGGTTCGCTTTGAGCGTGGACGGAAGCTAACCCGCGTGGGAGCATCCGCTCAAAGCGCTCACACCAATCTGGAACGAATTCCTCTTCCACCGTCAGAATCGCCCGAAGAGTTGCGACCTCTGCCGTCAACTGGTCAATGATCTCCAAAAAGCCCAAAGCCATCGTTTGCTTCGAATCCACGTCGCACCTCACAGCAAGGAAAGACCAATGAACCGTAGACAGACTATCCCGCCCCAACAAAAGTACACCGTCAAACAATTCCAGTCCGAATTCCCCAACGACAACGCCTGTCTCGAATACCTCATGGAGAAGCGGTTTCCGGGTGGAATTGCCCTCTGCGTTGAGTGTCGCGTGGATCGTAAGCATTACAGGGTTTCCGGTCGCACCTGCTACGCTTGCCCCGTCTGCGGTTCTCATCTCTTTCCCCTCGCCGGAACCATCTTCCACAAGTCCACAACCTCCCTCACACCGTGGTTCTATGTCATCAAACTCATGACGTCTACCCGCGTCGGCATCTCCGCAAAGCAGATCCAGCGCGAGACTGGAGTCACCTACAAAACCGCTTGGCGGATGATGAAGCAGGTTCGCATCCTCATGGCTGAGAAGTTGAAGCTCCAGGGCGCGGTAGAGATGGACGAAGCCTATTTCGGGGGTTCGGATACCAATAAGCCTCAGCATCTCAGAGGTAAGGCGAAGACACCCGTTCTCGGCATTGTGGAGCGTAATGGAAGGGTTTCTACTCACGTCCTGCCCGACGCTTCCAAAGATTCCATCCTGCCCGTTGTGGGCGAAGTGCTGCACCCGCGCACCATGATCTACTCGGACGGTTCCAAGGCCATTGAGCAGGTTCGATGGATGGGGATGAGCCACAAGCTATCGACTGTCAACCACTCCAAAGGGTTCAAGGATGGTTGGGCGCACACGAATACGATTGACGGCTTTTGGAGCCTTGTGAAGCGGGGAATTACAGGGGTTTACTATCAGGTCGGACTCGAATACCTACAGTCCTATTTGAACGAATACGCGTTCAGGTATAACCGTCGCCACGTCATGCGCCCGATGTTTATTCAGCTTTTAGAGCGGACGACGTTTCAGGTTTGTCCTTCGGTTCGCGAGGAGACACTGGCGCTGCGGTCGTAGTACAGGCGAAGTCCAGCAGGTCGCGAAAGTCCTTCTCAGTCCCGTCTGGTACGGCTTCCTCGCGGTCTAGTTCTGCCTTCAGGTATCGCAGGTCTCTCAATCGCCGCTCCTCGGGAATCTCTGCCATACGTCTATGATAGCGCCATGAAGCTATCGGACCTAAAAGGCAAAACGGTTTTAGTGAAACTCGCCGAACAAGACACAAAGAACCCCATCCCACTAAAGCTAGTGGGGGAAGATGCTACTGGCATCTGGTTCCAAAATAAAAACATCGCCGGCCAACTGATGGGAAGGTTGATTCCGCCTGAATTCAGCGCCAATCCCTACGTGTTCATTCCATTGACTAGGATTGAATGGCTAATGCTGGCCGATACGGACGCCCCATAAGATAATCGGCGACAATCGCCCGACCTTCATCGTCGAGCCGACCCATGAGCAATTCAAAGGCAACGCTGTTTCCATCCCCTACTTGGTATGAGGGGATCAGGTTTTCTATCTCAGTTTTCTCGATGTCACTCATTTGAACCTCGTTAGTATGGTGGGATGACCGATCAAGACTTCAACCAGTTCCGCGAAAACATCGTCAAGCAACTAGCCCAACAAGCAACCAGCATCAGCGTAATCAGGCATATCCTCATCAAAACTGGCGTCGTGGACAAAGACCAGCTAGCGGACCTCGAAAGAGAAGCGGCTAAGACTCTTGACGCAGCGAAAGACGCCGTAAGGGCGGAGTTGTCTCGAACGTAGATAGCCGCTCTAATAGCCAGTTTTGGACATCCTGATAACTCGGCGGTTCCCCTACTTGGGTTGAGGGGATAATTGCCCCCTACTGAAGGGGGTACTCTTGATACTTAACCTGCTTTTTATGAACAGCTTACGTGAGAGGTATGAGGGGGCAGGGGGTGGGGGGTACCCATCCCTACTTAGCCCGAAACTTGTTAGCCTTGGCAAACTCATCCCTTAGCTCGGGAGTCTTCAAGTTCTCGCGCACGTGCGCCAGCCGCTGCTCCAGCGCCGCCAACGTCTCCGCAATCGCCTTAGGATTCGTCATCGCCACATCCCGCCACATGCTATAGGGACTAGACCCAAGCCGCGTCATCTCCCGCAGCGCGCGCCCGCCAATCGCCTGCACCGCGGCCATCCCCTCGCGATCGCCCGCGAACCGGTCCTCCAACTCAGCCGACAGCGCAGTAGCCAGCATCTGCGGCAGGTGACTCACCCAAGCACAAACTTCATCATGCCACGCCGGATCCATCTCCCTCATCACCGCACCCATCCGCACCACGCTTTTCCGCCACTCCATCTCCAACGCCAGCGCCTCGGGATGCGGCGTGTAGTCCCCGAAGATGGGAGTGAACAACCAGGTCGCTCCATTGAAAAGTGTTGCTTCTGCCAGCGCGGCGCCGCCAGACTCCTTCCCCGCCATCGGATGTCCAGGCAAAAAACGCGCTTTCCCAAGCTGATTGAACAACTTCGAAGCCATCGCCACGATCTCCAGCTTTGTGCTTCCAACGTCCGTAACAAACTGGCTTTCGTGCAGTCCAGTGGCCAACCGCTGCATCCAGTCCAGTATCGGAAGCACTGGTGTAGCGAGTACGAACACATCGGCTATATCCGGATCGAGCGCTTCGTTCTTGGTCAGCGCCCGATCGATCGCCCTGACCTCGACCGCCTTCTTCAGTTCTTCCGCATTCGCGTCCCAACCCGAAACCTCACCCTCAAATCCGCCAGCCTTCAGCGCCAGTCCCACCGAAGCGCCAATCAGACCAGTCCCGATAATCAGCACTTTCTTCATCGGATTCTCCGCTTGGCTCATCGCGCCTCCTGTTTCTTGGAGACACGATGCGTAAACGTTCGAGCCTGTTCACCTGTCTCCTTGGAAACCCGATAATCCCCAACAACCTGCCCCGTTCCACGCAGCACATACTTATACGTCGTCAACCCTTCCAACCCAACTGGCCCGCGCGCATGCAGCTTGCTCGTGCTAATCCCCACCTCCGCGCCGAACCCATACCGAAACCCATCCGCAAACCGAGTCGACGCGTTATGCATCACGCTCGCCGCATCCACCTCCCGCAGAAACCGCTCAGCTACCGCAGCATCCTCAGCGATCACACTCTCCGTATGCGACGACCCATGCGCATGAATATGCTCCATCGCCTCATCCACTCCCTTCACCACACCCAACGACACCGCCAGATCCCCGTACTCCGTATGCCAATCCTGCACCGCTTCCACCTCAACCCCGCGCAGCAGCTGCCGCACCGTAGCATCGCCATGCAGCGCGACCCCCTTCGCCCTCAAACGCTCGGCCAGCTTCGGCAAGAACTCCGCCGCAATCGCCCGATGCACCAGCACCGTCTCCACCGCATTGCACGCGGCAGGATAATCCACCTTCGCATCCTCGATCACCCTTAGCGCCAGCGCCTCATCCGCGCTCTCGTCCACATAGATATGACAAACTCCCTCCGCATGTCCCAACACTGGAATCCGCGTGTTCGCCTGCACATACTCCACCAGCTCCTTCGACCCCCGCGGAATCACCAGGTCCACGAGATCATGCATTCCCAACAACTCCTGCACCCGCTCTCTCCCCACCACCAGCGACACCGCATCGGCCGGCAACCCCTGCTCCACCAACGTCTCGCGCAGCACCCGCACCAGCACCTCCGCCGTCCGCTCCACCTCTTTTCCCGCCTTCAACAACACAGCATTTCCGCTCTTGATCGCCAGTGCCGCAATCTGTGTCACGGCATCGGGCCGCGCCTCAAAGATCACTGCCAGCACACCCAGCGGCACGCTAACCTTGGTAAGATCAAGCCCCTCATCTAACTCAATCGCATCGAGACCGCGCCCCAGCGGATCCGCCAGCCGCACCACCGATCGTACCTGCTCCGCCATCTCCGCCAGCTTTGCCTCATCCAGCTTCAGCCGCGCCAACGTGGCCGCACTTAGCCTCCCACCCTCGACACGCACATCCTCAAGATTCGCAGCCAGCAGCTCTGCCCCCGCACCTTCGACAGCCAGCGCCAGCGCCTCCAGCGCAGCATTACGCCTCGCTTCATCGAGCCCCGCAAGCCCTCGCGAAGCTTCCTTCGCCGCCTCCGCCATTGCGCGAACACTTCGCCCGCTACCCGCCGACACAGCCTCTGCGCTCATCGCGCAACCTTCTCCCCCACCGGCTCGCGAGCTGCCGCAAACAGCGTCCCCACCTGCTCGCCCGCAACAATTCGCTCCAGCACCCGCGGCGTCCGGCCATTCGCGATAATTACCTGCTTGCCCGCATGCAGCACAATACGCGCCGACTCCAGCTTCGAAATCATCCCTCCGCGTCCACGCCCATTCACCCCATCCGCCAGCGCCAGGATCCCCTCGTCCACCATATCCACATGCGCCAGCACCGAGGCCCCAGGCTCGGTAGGATTGCGATCATACAAACCATCCACGTCCGACAGCAGCACCAGCATGTCCGCACCAATATGCTTCAGCAGCAACGCCGACAGCTTGTCGTTATCGCCAAAAATTCGCTCCCGCGGCCGCAACTCCGTCGCTCGATCCAGCTCGATCGTCGACACGGTATCGTTCTCGTTCACAATAGGAATCACGCCCATCGTCAGCAGCGCGTCGAGAGTCGCACGAAGATTCCCGTGCCTCACCGGATCGCGAAAATCGTCTTCCGTCAACAGCACCTGCGCAATCGGACACCCCAGCCGATCGAACGCGTCGTCATACAACGACATCAGCCGCGACTGCCCAATCGCCGCGCACGCCTGGATCTGCGCCACCACCGTCGGCCGCTCCAGCAACCCCAGCCGCTCCATCCCCAGGCCAACCGCGCCGGAGCTCACCACCAGCACCTCGATGCCCTGAGACCGCAGTTCCGCAACCTGCTCGACCAGCCCGCACAACAGTCCCAGCGCGACCTTGCCGTCGTGCCGCATGATCACATTCGTTCCAAGTTTGACGACAATCCGATGCAAATTCTTCTCCAAATAATTCCTAAGCATGAATCTGCGACACAGCCGGTGCAATCGTGCGATCCACAATGGGCGCCAGCCTGCGCAGCTTCTCCACCAACTTCGCCAACTGCTCCGGATACAGCGATTGCGCGCCGTCCGACAGCGCCTTATCCGGATTCGGATGCATCTCCATCAACAACCCATCCGCTCCAGCAGCCACGCTCGCCAACGCCATCGGCGGAACCAAATCACGCTTGCCCACGCCATGCGACGGGTCGCCGAGCACCGGCAGATGCGTCAGCTTTTTCAGCACCGGAATCGCCGAAACGTCATACGTATTCCGCGTGTACGTCTCGAACGTACGAATGCCGCGCTCGCACAGCATCAAGTCGTAATTGCCGCCCGACAAAATGTATTCAGCGCTCAGCAGCACCTCTTCAATCGTCGCCGCGATGCCACGCTTCAGCAACACCGGCTTGCGCACATGACCAAGCTCGCGCAGCAAATTGAAGTTCTGCATATTGCGCGCGCCCACCTGGAAGCAATCGATGTACGGCAGCATCAACTCGATCTGCGAGATCTCCATCACCTCGGTGATCACCAGCAGCCCAAACTCATCGGACACTTCGCGCAACAGCTTCAACCCTTCCAGCCCCATGCCCTGGAAGCTGTACGGCGAGCTGCGCGGCTTGAACGCGCCGCCGCGCAAAAACTGCGCACCCGCCGCCGCCACTTGCTGCGCACTCAAGCGAATCTGCTCGCGGCTCTCCACCGAGCACGGCCCGGACATGATGACGACCTCATCGCCGCCCACCACCAGCCCGTTCGGAAACGTAATCCGCGTTCCCTCCGGCCGAAACCCGCGTCCCGCCAGCTTGTAGGGCGACGAGATCCGGTACGCCTGGTGCACGCCCGAGAGCACCTGGAACTCCGTCACCTCGAAGTGCCCCGGCGTTCCAACGCCCGCAAGAATGGTCTGCGTCTCACCCGTCGTCCGGTGGACATTGAATCCCAACTCCACCATCCGCTCAATCACATGCTGTATCTGTTCATCGGTGGCTTGGTCCTGCATCGCGACGATCATCACTGGATTCCTCTGTAGTCCTAAATAAAATTTTCGCTGCCTGGCAGCGCGACAACAACCTGACGCCGCATCTGCAAATCTTCTTCAAGGCTGCTGACGCTGCAACGCACGCATCACGTCCATCACCCGTTCATAGATGTCCTGCACCTGCGCGTCCGTAAGCGGTCCCGGATTCACACTCCGCACGTGGTCAAACACAGTCTGCTCCCGCATCGGTTCATAGATCGGGACGTTGATCTTCGCCTTCAACTTCCCAATCTCAACCGCCGCTGCCGCTCGTTGAGAAAGCAACCGGACGATCTGCTCATCCAGCCCATCAATCTTGCCCCGCCAATCCGAAATGTCCATACTGCCTCTGCACGAGAAATTAGTCTGCAAGTCGATCCCTGTACCTGCTTACCAGACTGGGTTGGGCGCGGAACCAACAGTCGCCGCGCGTTCAATGGCCCGACATAATGATACGTGTTACACACCGCTCTCATGCGTTTTTCACTCCGCCGCATAAGCTGCGGACAAACTCTCCCACCACCCGAGGCGCCTCCGCCGCAGGCGTCTTTTCGATCAACCCCACAATCGCGCTCCCCACCACCGCCGCATCCGCAAACTCACCAACCGCCCGCACATGCTCCGGCGTCGACACCCCAAAGCCCAGCGCAATCGGCAGCTTCGTAAACTTCCTCAGCCTCTCCACTAACCCCTTCGCATCGCGTGCCAGCTCAGTCTGTGTCCCCGTAATCCCCACCCGCGAGATCGCGTAAACAAACCCCTGCGAGTTCTCCGCAATCGCCTTCAGCCGCTCATCCGGCGACGTCGGAGCCGCCAGGAACACCGGCATCAACCCGTTCGCATGCATCACTTTCAAATACTCCCCAGCCTCTTCCACAATCATGTCGGTCAGCAGCACCCCATCCGCGCCCGCCTCTTTCGCGGCCTTCGCAAACGCCCCCAGCCCCATCTGCAGCACCGGATTCAAATAGCTGAACAAAATAATCCCAGCCTCCGCCCGCGCCGCCCGAATCTCTTTACAGATCCCCAGCACATCCGTCAGCCGAGTCCCCTTCGCCACCGCCCGCTCACTAGCCCGCTGAATCACCGGCCCATCCGCAAGCGGATCGCTGAACGGCACGCCCAGCTCAATCACATCCGCCCCATTATCGATAGCCGCAATCGCCATCTCCCGCGTAGTCGCAAGATCGGGATCACCCGCCGTAAAGTAAATCACCAGCCCCGGTTTATTGTGAAAGTGAATAGGCATGTCAGGATTGCTCCGCAACGTAGAAGGCCTTGACGTTGATGGCCTTGGCATCTTCGTTAAGCTCCACTACGTCCAACACACGATTACCATTGTCGCGACTGTAAAGCGCGGCGTACCCGCTGGGCGAAGTGAATACGCCTTCCAGGCTAAAGTGCAGTGATGGTGCGAGGTCCAGCCCGCGGCGAAAGTGCTCGCGCAGCTCCCCTGCGCCATGCAAGCGACCATCGGGCCGGTTCCAGCGCGTGACAACTGTGTTTGCCTCAAAGACGACACCATCGGCGTAATGCGCCATGATCCCGTCAAGGTCGTGCGCGTTCCAGCTTTCAATCCATCCAGTCACAAGAGTTCGCGTGTCATTGCTAGCAGCGGTCATCGACGCACCTCCACCCTGTCCAGCTTCATCTCGCGTGTCAGAATCCCAATATCCTTATCCCCGCGCCCGCTAACATTCACAATCACAATCTTCTCTTTCCCCATCTTCGGCGCGACCTTCATCACCTCAGCAATCGCATGCGCACTCTCCAGCGCCGGAATAATCCCCTCCGTCCGCGACAGCACCTTCACTCCCTCCAGCGCCTCATCATCGGTGGCCGACGTATACGTCGCCCGCCCCGAGTCATGCAGCATCGCATGCTCCGGCCCCACACTCGCGTAATCCAGCCCCGCGCTCACCGAGTGCGTCGCCGCAATCTGCCCCGCCGCATCCTGCAGCACGTAGCTGTACGTCCCCTGCAACACCCCCGGAACCCCGCCACCATTGGGCGCAAACCTCGTTGCATGCTCGCCCAGCGCCGTCCCCCGTCCGCCAGCTTCCACGCCAATCAGCGCAACATTCGCCTCCGGCAGAAATTCATAGAACGCGCCAATCGCATTCGATCCCCCACCCACGCAAGCGATCACCGCATCCGGCAGCCGGCCCTCATGCTCCAAAATCTGCCGCTTCATCTCCTTCGAAATCACGCGCTGAAAATCCCGCACCATCGTCGGATACGGATGCGATCCCAACGCGCTCCCCAGGATATAAAACGTCGACCGCACGTTCGTGACCCAATCGCGCATCGCCTCGTTGATCGCGTCCTTCAGCGTAGCCGACCCCGACGCCACTCCCCTCACCTCCGCCCCCAGCAGCCGCATCCGAAAAACATTCAGCTCCTGCCGCCGCATGTCCTCCTCGCCCATGTACACCACGCACTCCAGCCCAAACAGGGCGCACACCGTCGCCGTCGCCACCCCATGCTGTCCCGCGCCCGTCTCCGCAATAATCCGCTGCTTCCCCATGCGCCGAGCCAGCATCACCTGCCCCAGCGCGTTATTAATCTTGTGCGCGCCCGTATGCAGCAGGTCTTCGCGCTTCAAATAAACCTTCGCCCCGCCCAACGTTTCCGTCAGCCGCTTCGCAAAATAAAGCGGCGTCGGACGCCCGCAATAGTCCTTCAGCAACCCATCCAGCTCGACATGAAACGCAGCATCCGCCTGCGCCTCCGCGTACGCCGCGTCCAACTCAAGCAGCGCCGCCATCAGCGTCTCAGGAACATATCGCCCGCCATAAGCGCCAAATCGTCCCGGCGTACTATTCGCCGCCACACCCGCCGGCCGAGTCATCGTTTCGATCGAACTCATCGCAACCTCTATTTCCTACTCGCTATATTCCTGCCGCACAAAACACGAAAGCCGCAACCTTTAGGGTCGCGGCTCGGGGAATCTAGAAATCGCAGGTGCTACTTCAGTCCGTGCGAAACTACTCCACCGATGCCGCTACGATAGGCCAGTAGCGGTACGACGGGGTAAATCGCGGGCTGAAGAAAAACTTCATGGGTTTCAATGTACACCGGCTACGCATGCTCTGCAACTAGCTATTTCGCGATCCAGCCGCACGCGCCGCCGCCACGAACGCCCGCAACCGCTCCGGATCCTTCTTCCCCGGCGCACTCTCCACCCCGCTCGCCACATCCACTCCCCATGGCGCAAACGCCGCAATCGCCTCCCCAACATTCTCCGCAGTCAGCCCCCCGGCAACGATCACCCGCCCCCCCGTCGCTTCCTGCACCTCGCGCACCACCGCCGCGGTTCGCTCCCAATCAAAACTCTTCCCCGTCCCCCCCGAAGCCCCACCATGCGACGCATCCAGCAGCGCCGCCTGCACATACCGATGCGACAACACCGCCGTCAGCACCGCTCGCAGCTCCACCAAATCCATCCCCGCTCGAACATCCACCACCTGCACCACGTGCAGCATGCTGCCGCTCCCCACATCGATCGCGTCCACCAGCGCCGAGTCATACGCGCAATGCAACTGCACCCCGGTCAGCCCCGCAACCTTCGCCGCCTGTAAAATCTCCTCCGCATCCTTCGACGTAAACACCCCCACCTTACGGATGCCTTCTGGAATCTGCCGCGTAATCTCCCCCACCTGCTCCGGCGTCACCCGGCGCTTGCTAGGCGCGAACACAAACCCCACCGCATCCACGCACAGCTCCGCTGCCAGGCGAACATCTTCCAAATTCGTGTTCGCGCAAATTTTTATGAACATGATTAGCTCGAGCCGCGCAGTAAAGACGCCAGCGCCCCGCCTGGCCGCGACTCCCGCATCAGCGACTCGCCAATCAGGAACGCCTCATACCCCGCAGCACTCAGCCGCCGCATGTCTCCTTGCGTATGGATCCCGCTCTCCGCCACCCGCACCGCACTCTTCGGCAGCTTGTCCGCCAGTTCGCACGCGCGCTGCAACGAAACATCAAACGTCCGCAGATCGCGACAGTTCACGCCCACGCACTCGCACTCCAGCGGCAGCGCCCGCTCCAGCTCTTCGGCGTCATGCACCTCGCACAACACATCCAGGCCATACGATCGTGCACTGTTACGTAGCGTCTTCAACTCTGCATCCGTCAGCGCCGCCACGATCAGCAAAATCGCATCCGCACGATTCGCCCGCGCCTCCAGCATCTGAAACTCATCCACCATGAAGTCCTTGCGCAGGCACGGCAGCCACACCGCCGCACTCGCCCTCCGCAAATTCTCCAGCGAGCCTTGAAAGAATTTTTCATCGGTCAGCACCGACAGCGCCGTCGCTCCGCCTGCCTCCAGCTGCAGCGCAATCTCCACCGGCTCAAACATTTCGCGAATCAACCCCTTCGATGGCGACGCCTTTTTCAATTCCGCAATCACCGCCGCCCCGCGCCCACTACGCGCCCGCAACGCCTTCGCAAACCCACGCGGTACATGCCGAGCCGCCGCCGCCTCCAGCGAACGCATGTCGGCCACGGCCTTCCGTTCCGCCACCACCGCGCGCGTATGCGCAAGAATCTCCGGCAGATACAGCGTCGGCTCTGAGCTCTCCGTCAGCATCCCCTACATGCTACCCCCGGAATGCAGCGAGCCCCAACGGAAAAGGTGAGCCCGAACCACAGACTCACCCTCCGTTTCCGCGTTATTCGCTGCCTACGCCTTGCCCGCCAGCTGCCGCAGCACATACTGCAGAATCCCGCCGTGCTGGTAGTAGAGGATCTCCTGCGGCGTATCAATCCGCACCATCGCCCGGAACGTCTTCCTGCTCCCATCAACCGCCGTCGCAACCACCGTCAGCGTCTTGCCGCCATCAAACTTTGAATCCAGCATGGCCTTCAGCGCGCCCGGCTTCTCGCCCAGCGTGAACGTCTCCTCGCCCGTCAATCCAAGCGATTCCACGTTCTCCCCCGACTCGAACTGCAGTGGCAGAATCCCCATCCCCACCAGGTTCGACCGATGAATGCGCTCATAGCTCTCCGCAATCACAAATCGAATCCCCAGCAGGCACGGGCCCTTCGCAGCCCAATCCCGGCTCGACCCAGAGCCATACTCCTTGCCCGCCAAAATCGCCAGCGGCGTCCCACGTTTCGCATACTCCACGCTCGCGTCGTAGATCGACATACCCGTTCCCTCAGGCAGCAACCGCGTAACGCCGCCCTCCGTCCCCGGCGCCAATTTATTCCGCAGCCGCACATTCGCAAACGT
>Ga0302220_10001391_pt1 | contig 18957 bp, 12 predicted proteins | sample II_Palsa_E1_3_FD_194572 | JGI IMG/M metagenome (GOLD analysis project Ga0302220, IMG submission 194572) | Peat permafrost microbial communities from Stordalen Mire near Abisko, Sweden - II_Palsa_E1_3 | ecosystem: Environmental > Terrestrial > Soil > Palsa > Peat permafrost | place: Sweden...
AGGTCGCGCTGGTCTACTTCGATATTGCGAGCCAGAAGGAGACCGTGCTGACCCAGTTGCATGCTGCGGCCTCTCTGGAAGCATTTTTTGTCGAGCAGTGCGAACGGTTTATCGGCTGGGCCAGTCAAGAAGAGGCGCACCGCAGCGCACGCAATGCGGCGTTAGGCACATTGGCGTTTCCGCATGCTGAGTTTCGCAGCGGTCAGCGCGAACTGGCGGTGTCGGTTTACCGCGCTGCACGTGACGGACAGAATTTGATGGCGCAGGCGCCTACTGGCATCGGCAAGACGCTCGCGACCATTTTTCCGCTGCTGAAGGCCTGTGCAGCTGATCAGGTGGAACGGATCTTTTTTCTGACCGCCAAGACGCCGGGGCGCGCACTCGCGCTGGATGCTGTAGACGTGCTGCATGCCAGTGCGGAGGCCAACGGCAACGTGAACGCCTTGCCGTTGCGCACACTCGAGCTGGTGGCGCGCGACAAAGCCTGCGAGCATCCGGACAAGGCCTGCCATGGCGACTCGTGCCCGCTCGCGCGAGGTTTCTACGACCGCCTCGACGAGGCGCGCACCTCGGCGCTTGCTCACCGCCGTCTCGACCGCGCGACTGTCCGCTCAGCAGCACTCGCGCATGACGTCTGTCCGTACTATCTCGCGCAGGAACTGGTGCGCTGGAGCGACATCGTAGTGGGCGACTACAACTACTACTACGACAGCAGCGCGTTGCTATACGCGCTCACGCAAATGAACCAGTGGCGAGTGGCCGTGCTGGTCGACGAAGCGCACAACCTGCTCGACCGGGCGCGCCGGATGTACACGGCTTCGCTCGAGCAGAGCGCATTCCGTGCCGCGCGCAAGAGCGCTCCCGTCGCGTTGCGCAAGCCGCTCGAACGGCTCAATCGCGAGTGGAATGCGTTGAATCGCGTGCAGACCGAGGGCTATCAGGTGCATTTCGAAGTGCCGCCGCGCCTGTTGAGCGCCGCGCAAAACCTGATCGGTGCCGTGACCGAGCAACTGGCGGAGGCGCCGTTGTCGATCGACGAAACGCAGTTGCGTTTCTATTTCGATGCGATGCATTTCGTGTCGCTAGCTGAGCAGTTCGGTGAGCATTCGGTGTTCGACACGACGCTCGCTTCCGGGGCTTACGCTGCGCGTACCTCGACGCTTTGTGTGCGCAACGTGATCCCAGCGCCATTCCTTGCCCCGCGCTACGCGGCGGCGCGCACCACCGTGATGTTTTCGGGCACGCTGAGTCCGCATGATTTCTATCGGGACACGCTCGGCCTTCCGGAAGAAACCCGTTGGCTCGACGTCGAAGGACCGTTTCGAGCGGAGCAACTGAAGGTGCATGTCGCGAGCCATGTATCGACACGCTGGCGCGATCGCGAACGCTCTCTCTCGCCGATTGTCGAGCTGATCGCGCAGCAGTACGCGGTGCAGCCCGGCAACTACCTGGGCTTCCTAAGCAGCTTCGATTATCTGCATCGGGTCGTGGCGTTGATGCGCGAGCGCTATCCCGAGGTTCCTGTCTGGATGCAGGAGCAAGGCATGGACGAGGCCGCGCGTGAAGCCTTTCTCGCGCGCTTCCGGGCCATGGGCCAAGGCGTGGGTTTCGCCGTGTTGGGCGGGGCGTTCTCGGAGGGCGTCGACCTGGTGGGCGAGCAGCTCATCGGCGCCTTTGTCGCGACGCTCGGCTTGCCGCAGATCAATGACGTCAACGAGCAGATGCGCCGCACCATGGAAGCGAAGTTCGGCAACGGCTACGACTACATGTACCTGTATCCAGGGCTGCAGAAAGTAGTGCAAGCCGCCGGGCGAGTGATCCGCACCGAGCAGGACACAGGTGTCGTGCATCTGATCGACGACCGCTACCGGCGCCCTGAGGTGCGTCGCCTGCTGCCGCGCTGGTGGCAGGTGCCTTGAGGACTTGAGGAGGCGCAGGCTCAGGAGCCCGAGCGTTTCACCGGATCGGGCTGTGACTTGGCTGATGCCTGCGTGGGTGGCTGTGCTGGTGGCTGCGCCGGTGCCTGTGTCGAGCCCTGTGCCGGTGGCTGTGCCCCCGGCGAATTCACCTCTGCCGAGCCCGCTGCAGCCTCGTCCGCCTCTTCAGGAGGCGTCGGCCCATCGCCCCGCACAAACACCGTGCGCTGCGGATTCGCAATCTGGATGCCGCGTTCCTGAAATAGCTGCGCCACGCGCCGGTTGAATTCGCGCTGCACCCCCCAACGTCCGCTATCGCGGCACTGGATCTGGCCAGACATCGTTATCGCCGAGCCATCCACGGAGTCGATCCCCCAGTACGCGAAGTCGGACAGAATGCCGTCCTTGAACTGCGGATCCTCGCGCAGCGACGCGCCGATCTCCTTGAGCGTGGCGATCGCGAGGTTGACGTCCTGGCCATAGATGATGCTGACCTTCACGGCAGCATTGCCGAGGCCGCGGTTGGTGTTGTTGACGGTCGACACCGAGCTGAACGGCACGGTGTACAGCGAGCCGTCGCCGCCGCGTAGACGCACCGTGCGGATCGACAGATATTCGACGGTGCCCGATACGCCGGCAAGCGTGACCCAGTCGCCAACCTGCATGGCGTTTTCCATCAGCAGAAAGATGCCCGTGATGAAATCCTGCACCAGCTTCTGCGAACCGAAGCCGAGCGCGACGCCAAAGATGCTGGCGCCGGCCAGCAGCGGCCCGATGTTCACCCCGAGTTCGCTCAGCATGGTGAGCATCACGACGAGGGCGATCACGACGAACAGCAGGCTGCGCAGCATCGGCAGCAAGGTGCGCAGGCGGGCGGCGCGCACGAGGTCGCCCGCGGTGGTCCACTGGTGCAGACGCCGCTCGACGGTGACGTTAGCTGCTTCCCACACGAACAGCGCGACGCCTGCCGCGACGGCAATCGTCACCAGCGCGGAAGCGAGCCGGTGGCCGATCGTGCCGCTCTCGAACAGCGCCTGCACGTTGGCGCCCCACACCTGGAAGAGTACCAGCACGGTGATCACGCCAACCACCGACGAAACGACGTGCCGTAGCAGCGGGTAATAGCGGTAAGCGTGTTGATGAACGAGGGAGTCGTTGGTCTGGCCGTTCTGAGAATCGAACATCCGTGCGAGTGCGCCGAAGATCACGATAGACACGACCCGCGCGCCCACCAGCACCGCAATCGAAATGCCGCCCAGGTGCACCAGCGTGTGATAGCCGTTGCGAACATCGAGCGCCCACACGAACCACAGCGCCATCACGACGAACACGCTGATCGTAGCCCACGAATCCGCTAGCGCGTTGCCGAATACCGCCAGCGACGGACTGGCGGCGCAGCGTAACCGGATGCGTGCGGCGACCGGCCGGCGGCATTGCAGGATCAGCAGAGAGATCATGACGTGGCCGATCAGCGCGACCACTTTCATCAGTGCGGTATGCGCGGCGTCGTTCAGCCCGAGAGCTACCGCAGTTTCGGCGAGCGCCGAGCCCGCGCCGACCACGCTGACGATGATCACCACCCAGCGCTGCGTAAACGCAGCCCATCTGCTGCCCATCTGCAGGAGCCGCAGACGTGGCGCGTCCGGTTGCAGAAAGAAGCCGCTGACGATCGCAATCACGCGGCTCAGCACATAGATATCGATGATCGAATCGAGGGCGTGGTCTTGCGGCGTGCCGTCCTCGGAGAGGATCGACATCAGCAGGCTCGCTACGCCGATGAAGACGGCGAGCGGAATGCATCGAACCGCCATGCGCAACGCGGCGCGCGGCAGACGGCGCATCAGCGAGTAGTGAACCGCGGCGTGCCGCTGGCCGGATGCGGCGTTCGTGTCCGGCGTGGCCGCAGGAGGGACCGGGGCAGGGGAGGCGCCGGCGGCGGCCAGTTCGGCGTCGGACTCGGCAAAGGCGTCGCCGTCGCTCGCGGCGACCTGCGCAGATGGGCCAGCCGTACTGGCTGCGTCGGTGGCGGCAGCAGTGCCATTGGCATCTGCCGCTTCCTCCGGCGGTTCGTCGAGAAACATCTCGCGCGGGTCCATATTGCGACGGTTCGCAAGCGCGGTGAGCGCCTTGCGCAGCAGGCGGCGCGTCAGCCATTCGAAGGCCAGCGCGGGGATCAGCGCGCCGAGCAGCGTGAGGACAATGGTGCCCAGTTCGCCGCGCTGCTTCGGGTCGTTCATCAACGCGACCCACCACACGCGCACGGACGTCACGTCCAGCAGGGCCGCCAGCGAGCGGCGCAGCGCGCCGGCCACCTGCACGGCGCCATGGGCGCCCTCGCGGGCCAGCTGGGAGGCGAGACCGTTCGATTCGAACGCGGCGCGCACCGTGGCCGCCGCGCCGCTTGCCGCCGAGGCTGGAGTCGGCGCAGAGGCAGCCGCAGGCGCGGACGCGGGCGGTGCGCTAAGCGCGCCGGCTGCGGCGATCGCGTGCAGCGTGTCGACGATCTGGGCCCGCTGTTTGGGGTCGTTGAGCACCACCAGCGCTTGCCGGGCCTGCGCGGGCGTCAGCGTGACGGGAGGGGTGGTGGCCGCGGACGCCGGCGCAGGCGCGGCAGCGAAGGCGGGCGCAGCGAACAGGATCAGTAACCAGACGATGAGTAGTTTGCGCATAGGGGATGAGCGGGACGGCCGCGATGATCGGCGCCGTCCAGGTACGGGCCAATTCGGCCGGAGTGACTGAAATATAAAACGACAGCGGCTTGGCTACGCAAGTTCCGCACGATGGGGACCGATCAACGACAAACTGGTCTTGCGTCGAGTGCGTCGGTGAATCGTAAGCCGAGACTGTGCAACGATTATGCACGCCTGCGGCCGTGCGATGTGTCAGCCTGGCCGCGAGGAAGCCTGGGGCTCGGCAGAAACGTCATTTGCGGCGCTGCACAGTGGCGGCTGCGAGAGCAGCGCCGGCCAGCGCGCAGGCAGCCGAAGCCAGCGCGACCGCGCGCAGCGCTGCGCCGAGCGCATCCGCTTGCGCGTGGGCCAGCGCCGGCGAGTTTGCCAAATTCGCACCCGGTTCCAGCAACTGCCCCGCGCGCTGCGCCTCCTGCGGCACATGCAACGGAATCAGGCGAGCGGCCAGTACCGTGTTATGCGACCACACAAACACAATCCCGAGTACGGCGATCGCCAGCAGACTCGCCACCCGGGCGACCGCGTTGTTGATGCCGGAGGCGACCCCGGTCCGTTCAGCCGATACCGCCGCCATGACCGTTGTCGTCAGCGGTGCAACGGTGATGGTCAGGCCTAGACCGAGCACGATCATCGCAGGGAAGAATCCGCTCCAGTAGTCGCCGCGCACCCACGGCAACGCCAGCATGGCGAAACCTGCCGCGGCGACGCAAGGTCCTGCTGTCAGCAGCGCCCGCGCACCGTGCCGGCGGGTCAGATCGCCGGTGAAGCGTGACAGCAGCCCGATCGTCACCGGCAACGGCAGCAACGCGCCCCCGGCGGCAGTGGCGCTGTAGCCGTAAGCGCGAATCAACGTGAACGGCAGAAAAAACAGCACGCCGCCCAAGCCGAAGTACAACAGCAGCGTCACAAGGTTGGCGCCGACGAAATCGCGCGAACGGAACACGTCGAGCGGCATCATCGGGTTGCGGCTTCGCGCTTCGATCATGACGAAGGCGATCAGCACCAGCACGCCCGCGCCGATCAAGGCAAGCACCCGGCGATCCGCGAGCCCGCGGGAAGAGGCTATCGTCAGACCGTAGGTCAGCGCGGCGAGCCCCACTGCAGCGGCCGCGGCACCCAGCCAGTCGAGCTGCCGCGGCGCGTCGGTCTTATGACTGTTGGGCACCGCCACGAGTGCGAGCGCGACGGTCGCGCAGGCAATCGGCAGATTCAGAAAGAAGATCGCCCGCCACGAAAACGTATCGACCAGCCAGCCGCCCGCCACCGGCCCCACCGCCGAGGTGATGGCGCCCACTCCCGCCCAGGTGCCGATAGCCTTGCCGCGCTCGTCCACGTCGAAGACCGCGCCGATAATCGCCAGACTGCTCGGCACCAGCAACGCTGCGCCGATGCCTTGCACCGCGCGCGCAGCGATCAATGTGGCCGCGTTCGGCGCGAAACCGCAGCCGGCCGAGGCCAGCGTAAAAATGGCGATGCCGGTGATGAATACGGTGCGCCTCCCGAGCTTGTCACCGAGCGAGCCGCCCACCAGCACGAGCGAACCGAGAAACAGCAGATACGCATTGACGACCCATTGGATGGCCGCCACGCTCGCCCCGAGCTCCGCCTGGATGGAGGGCAGGGCGACGTTGACCACCGAGCCGTCGATAAACGCCATGCTCGATCCGAGGATGGTAGCCGCCAGAGCGAGTCGCTTGTAACGGCAGGGCCGCCCGGGCGCAAGCGGCTGCGCGCCGATGACGAGTTCGTCGCACGGGCTCGCCTGAGCGGCGACGGCGTGGGCGGTCCGCGCGGGTGTCCGGGAGAGCTGCGGACCGGTCAAGCGGACTCCTGGGAGAATGATCTGCTAGCAGCATAGCAATGCAATGCCGCGGGCGCCAGGCGCCTCGATCATGTCACTTCTGCAGCGCGACCGCCGGCTCAAGCGGGAGTATTCGTCGGGCTGATCAGGGCCGACTTCGTTTCATTGCTTGCTGACATGTACGCGTGCCATGATGGTCCTCAACCGGTGTGCGCGGTATCTATCTTCTACGTATCTTCTACGTTCCACGCCGCCGCCAGCAGTTGAAGGCTCGCGTCCTGCGAACCCGTTCGAATGTCCGACCGCCCGAGGCGGGTCGTTACACTTCACAAACGGAGAAGCACCATGGCCATGCAAGCACCGAGTCACGCTCCCGGAGACTCGCCGGAACCGTCGCACGGCGAGGATATCGCCGGTCAGATCGTCCTTGTGCTGCAAGGCGGCGGCGCGCTGGGCGCCTATCAGGCCGGTGTGTACGAAGCACTGCATGAAGCACACGTTGAACCCGACTGGGTGATCGGTACTTCGATCGGCGCGATCAACGGCGCAATCATTGCGGGCAATCCACGCGAGCAGCGCATCGACAGGCTGAAGCAGTTCTGGGAGCAGGTGGCCTATCGCGGCAGCGCGACTTCCGGCTTGTTGCCCGTGCTCGACGAATGGCTACGCAACCTGTCGATCATGACACGCGGGATTCCGGCGTTCTTCGCCCCTAGTCCGGGAGCGATGTTCGGCATCCACCCCGCGGGCATCATGGAGTCGGCGGCGCTCTATTCGACCGTGCCGTTGCGTGAGACGCTCCTCTCGCTGATCGATTTCTCCTACCTGAACGGCAAGGAAACGCGCCTGACAGTCGGCGCCGTGAGCGTGGGCAGCGGGCGCATGCGCTATTTCACGAATCGCGATGCACCGCTCGATGTCGATCATGTGATGGCATCCGCAGCGTTTCCGCCGGGTTTTCCGTCTGTGCGGCTGGAAGGGGAGAGCTGGTGGGATGGCGGCATCTACTCCAACACGCCGCTCGAGGCGGTGCTCGACGACCATCCGCGCCGCAACTCGGTGATTTTCGCCGTGCAGTTGTGGCCTGCACACGGCCGGGAGCCGAAGTCGGTCTGGCAGGCGATGAGCCGGCAACGCGACATCCAGTATTCCAGCCGGGCCGAAAGCCACCTCGAGCGGCAAAAGCAGATTCACCGTCTGCGGCACGTCATTCGTGAACTGGAGCAGTACATCCCCGCCGATCAGCGCGATGCCCCGGAGGTTAGAGAACTGCTCGGCTGGGGTTGCGGGACTACCATGCAAGTGATCGAGCTCGACGCGCCGCGTCTCGGGGGCGACGATCTGCATAAGGACATCGATTTCTCATCGAGCGGCATTCAGCGGCGCTGGGCGGCCGGCTATGAAAACACCGTCCGGATGCTGGAGAAGGCGCCATGGCGCGAACTGCCTGACCCGATGGAAGGGATCGCGGTCTACCGCTCCGATCCCGAAGCCGGGCCGGACGCGCACTGAACCGCGCGCCGACCACTGCGCAGCGATTCACTCAGACGATTCAGTGACTCGAAACCGTGAGCGAGCGCAGTAGGTCCCGCTCACTGTCTTCGTCGTCTTGCGCCGGGGATGCGTCCGCGGAGCGCGCGGTGCCATCCTGATTGATGCGGTTAGCGTGCATCAGCCGGTAAAGCGTGGCGCGCGAGACGCCGAGATCCGCGGCCGCCTCGGTCAGCTTGTAGCCGTGGCGTTGTAGCGCCTGCACGATCGCGTCCTTCTCCGCCTTGCTGCGAATCTCGGCGAGCGTCACAGCCGGCACATTCGCCGTCTGTGGCAGGCCCAGGTCTGCCGCGGTAATGAAACGGCCCTCGCTCATGACGACTGCCCGGCGCACGCAATTGATCAACTCGCGGACGTTGCCGGGCCAGCCGTAGCGGGACATCGCCACCACCGCATCGCTCGAAAAACCTCGAATCTTGCGTGCCCCATCCTGCCGGTACATGCTGAGCGCGTAGTTGGCGAGCAGCTTGATGTCGTTGCCACGGTCGCGCAGCGGCGGTTCGATCAGCCGCAGCACGCACAGGCGGTGATACAGGTCGGAACGGAAGCGGCCGTCTTCGACCGCCTTTTCCAGATCGACGTGGGTCGCCGAGATCACCCGCACGTCCACCTTGATTTCGTTGCTGCCGCCCAGGCGCTCGATGGTGCCTTCCTGCAGGAAGCGCAGCAGCACTGCCTGGCACTCGTGAGGCATGTCGCCGATCTCGTCCAGAAATAGCGTGCCTTGATGCGCGGTCTCGATCCTGCCGATCTTGCGCTGCACCGCGCCCGTGAAGGCGCCACGTTCATGGCCGAACAGTTCGGCCTGCAGAAGAGTAGGCGGGATGGCCGCGCAGTTGATCGCGACGAAGGACTGAGCCGAGCGCGGCGAGCGCACGTGGATGGCCCGCGCCGTCAACTCCTTGCCGGTGCCCGACTCGCCCGCGACAAACACCGGCGCATCGGTGACCGCGCATTTGTCGATGTAGCGGTAGAGCTGTTGCATGGCTTCGCACTGGCCGACCATTTCGTGGCGGCCCAGCGAAGCCTCGGGCGTCACGCGCGCCTTGCGCAGGCTCGACAGGCCATGGGCGTGCCCCAACGCGAAAATGAGCCGCTCGTTCAGGCACGGAGTGGTGACAAAATCGAAACAATAATCGAGGATGAAACGGCTGACCGGTTCGTGGTCGGCCTGGCCCGGCGCGATCTGCGCGACCCAGTTGGTCTCCACCCGGCGCATGCATGCCTCGAGCGCCGACAGATATTGCGTCGAGCAGTCTTCCGGCAGTTCGATCAGGCCGACCTTGATGTTGTCGCGCTCGATCACGCGTTCTGCAAGCGCAGTCGTCTTGGCGTGGACGACCTGCCAGCCGCAGGCGGCTAGAAACTTCGTGAGAATTTCGTCGGGTTTGCTTGAGACGCAGAGCACCGTGCGGTCTGCGTCATGTGGCGTGTCAGTTTTAGTCATGTTAACCCCGGTTCGATGCGGCGCTCGCGATTGCTGGGTCATACAAGCATGCTTCAGGCCGGATCACCGGCCTGGATAGACCCGTCCCCACGGGACTTTGGATCGCGCGTTGCGCTCCATGCGAGGCCGCCAACGAGGCTGGCCGTGCAGCCTGGTTGTGGGCGCATCCAAAGCGATCGCGCCCGCAAGCGTCCTGGCCGCTCATTGAGAAATCAATGGCGCGCCGATTATTTTGTTCATACGAACGTTTATTGTTCATTTCATTCCCCGGTGTTCGACTGTCGACGTGTTTTTCGTCGGTCTCTCTGTATTGCGCTCTATGCGACGCATGGGCCAAAGATAGATCAAAACAATTGCACTTGCCATACGCGCAAATCTGGATACGGCAATTGGGCCGCCACCTCCGACGCGCCATTCGCAGCCCGCGCCGTGGTGCACGAGGCAGCAGGGTCTGCAGATGTCGCGGAAGGCCAGTATAGGCGGCTAGTTGCGAGTTGTGTATCAATTCTGTCTCATTCCTGAGAAAGCCGGAAAGCCTATTCTTGAGAAATTGTTAATTCGTTAAGCGGAATGTTTGACCGGAACAAATACTTTTATGACCGAGTCACCGCTTCAATTCGATTACATGTCAAATCGCGCAAACCTTTGCGCGGTAGAAACTCCCCAGTACCGGTCTGTTTGCCGGGCCAGTATTGCCGATTGGTTTAAATGGGCGAAGGGCGCGAGCGCCTTGATGGAGGCCGCTCTTAAGACTTCTTTCAAGCGGGTGCCGGTCGCGGGCGCGCGTCGTCGGAAAATGGGTAGAGCGTCGGCGCTTCGCGTCGCGCGAAGTGGCCGGCCTGCGACGTGCCATCCAACGGACAGTGCCTCGAACGCCCTGATCGGGCAAATTGAACCGTTCGACTCACAGGTTACCCCGCCTGGCGACTGTCTCACAATTGAGACACTTTGGACTTCGTACGGTAGCGCACATAACGCCTGCCGATCGCGTTTTGTGAATCGTGTGTGACGAAGTCAGTAAGCGCTGCATGGCCTGTGTCAAGCATTACAGCGCAACTGCCGTGCCGAACGGTCACGGCTTACCGATGCGACGATTCGGACCCCGCAAATTCTTCGTTTTTGGCCAGTCGCAGCACTGAAACAGTTTCGGCGCGGGTCCCCTCAAAGCGGCCTTGCCAGTTTGCTGCGCCGCCCGCCAGGCCAGTTGGCACAACGCTTTGCGAACCTCTGGCACGGTAGTCGCTATATGTCCTGCGCCGGACCGCAACGCAGCAGCGGGAAGATCAGGCGGTACGGTGCAGGACAGGTGGCGCGGGGAAGCACAGGCACGGCGCAGAGAGGACCGGCAGTGCGAGAAAAACAAAGCAGGGCGAAGCAACAGGCAGCGTGAAGACGCACAGGGAAGGCAACAAAAACAGGCGGTACGGCCGACCCCCGATCAACAGGGGGCGGCGAAGTAAAAGTAGCAGGACGCGATGGGGCCAACCAGAAAAGCAAGCCTTCATAGAAAGGCTTTATAAGCTGGGTTTTACTACGGGCGGATCAATAGCCTGATCGGCAGTCATCGGATGGGGGCGGGTGTTCCCCCACCGGTGCAGACCGGTTGCATCGACGCTCCGCGGGGACGGCAATTGCCGGACGGCAGATCGGATCAACACGATCGCTGTGGGGAACGGAGCGTTTGATTGCGGCGCGATTCGACGCCGGCGTTGATACTTGCTCATCTTTCTATTTTCAGCGGACATCGCAGCGTGATGACGGCGCCTTCAGCCTGATTCCGCCTGGTGTTCCTGTTCGAGTGTGGCCAACGCAATCCTGTCAGGCAGTAACATAAGGAGTGCGACATGAAAAATACAAAATGGATGGGGACATTGGCAATCGCCGCTGCCGGCGCGCTCGTAGGTGCGCTCTGTGTGGTGCGCGGGATGCCGGCGCAAGCCGCGCCAGCAGCAAAAATCGTGGTGGCCGCGGTGGATATCGACGTGGGGCAGCGTCTTGCGCCGCGTTTTATCAAACTGGTCGATTCGCCCACCGGAAAAATCCCGGTCGGTGCGTTTAGCGACCCGCACAAACTCGATGGCCGTGTCCTGGCCGAAAGCATGGAGCGCGGCGAGCCGCTGATCGAACGGCGGCTTCAGCCTGCCCGTTAACGTCTCCTTATTCCCGATCTTCTTCACTCGTCCATGGCGGATCCGGCGGTGGCTTGCACATGATATAAGAACTCTTATATTATGTTCGAACTCATACATCTTTTGAGCGGGCTGGCGGCCGTGCTGGTTCGCCGCATTGCCAATCCAGGGAGATTCCCGCTATGGCCGATTGTCTCTTTCTGGCCGGGGCAACGGGGGCGATCGGGCGCCGCGTCGCGCGGCTGTTCGTCGCCGCCGGCTGGCGCGTCGTGGGCACCACGCGCTCGTCGGAGAGGGTGCCCTTGCTGCGCGAGATGGGGGTGGAACCGGTTGTCGTCGATGTATTTGACGCGGCCGCGCTGCAGGCCGCACTCGAGGCCGCCCGGCCGCAAGTCGTCATGCATCAGCTCACCGACCTCCCGCCCGGTCTTGATCCAGCCAGAATGGCCGAGGCGTCGCAGCGCAACGCTCGCATCCGCGATGAAGGCACCCGCAACCTGGTCGCTGCTGCAATCGCGGCGGATGTCCGGTGCATCGTCGCGCAGAGTATCGGCTTTGCTTATGCGGATGGCCCGTTGCCGCACAGCGAGGACGATCCGCTCGATAGCGACTTCGACGGTCCGCGCGGTGTCTCGCTGCGCGGCGTCGCCAGCCTCGAGCGTCAGGTGCTGCAGGCGCCGCTGGAAGCCGTCGTGCTGCGCTATGGCCGGCTCTACGGTCCTGGCACCGGATTCGATGCGGCCGCGGGCGCGGGTCCCGTGCATGTCGACGCAGCGGCGCGCGCCGCCGAGTTGGCTGTGTTGCACGGGACGACTGGCATCTACAACGTTGCTGAAGACGATGGCATGCTCGCTTGCGATAAGGCGAAACGCGAACTCGGATGGAGCGCTGACTGGAGGGTCGGACAATGACTTGTCAGCGCTATGTGCTGGCAACGATCGGACTGCGAAACGTTGCGGTATTGCGCTTGACCGGCCTCTCCGTGGTGAAACAGCACTCACGCAGGCCGACACGGAGCCGCTGGGTGGATTGAGGCGACCACTGACGACCGGAAGCGCACGGCATGGAGTGCCGCAAGATAAAGCGAGGCGATTCATAACGACGTCGGGAAATATGACGCCACCCTCTACGCAATATCTGCAAATTCTGCCGCTTTATGTCGCCGGTTTGAATTGCGTGTGAATCTCGTGCGTCGAACGTGTGGTGCGCCTCGCTTAAATCCCCGGAAAATCGAACAAAAACTATACATGGCCGGTCGCGCTCATTTAAAATCCGCTCATTCGTGAATATGAGTGGCACATAATGCCTATGCAATTCACATAAATTTAACGATTCACCGGGAGCCGTGAAATCGTTATTTTTCTGCTTCAGATAAATCCGCGTTGGACATGGGTGCGCGTCGGCAAGATGCCTTCGCGCAGGGGGCTGACTTCGCTGTGGGACGCAAGCATGGCAGCGCATGCGGCTGAATGTCGGTGCTGGCGTATGAATTCGCCGGAGATCGGCCGCCGCCTGCGGTGTTTGAGAAACGCCTGAAAGTCCAACCTTGCGGCGATATTTCAAGACATGTGCATCCGGTGTGAGCTAATGCTGGCCAATGCAGGTGTGAAGACAGCTTATGCTGGATTCGGTTATTTGATCGGGTTTTAAACAAGGAGTAGCGATGAGTTGGCGTGATCGTTTTAATCATAATGAAGCCGCGGAGCAATTGGCTCAGCCAGGTTTGCGTCAATTGGCTGCCGTGATGGCCGCTTGTTTCGTGCTGGCGGCTTGCAGCACCACCAACGATGCCGCCAGCGAAGCCGCTGCGAAGGCCGCAGCCGCGTCGGTAGGAGAACTGGCGAAGGGCACGGTGATTCCGGTCGGCAATGTGCCGGCTGGCCTCGACATCAGCGCCGACAGCAAATGGCTTTACGCAACCAGCAATGGCGACAACACGCTGTCGGTGGTCGATCTGGCGAACCGCAACGTGGCGAAGACCATCGATGGCCACACACCTGCCAAGACCTCGGACGATTGCCAGGATAACTTCTGCCGTGGCGTCGGCGCGGTCGGGGTTGCCGTGGACGCAAATGGCCGCCGTGCTTATGTGACCTCGTTGCGTCCCGACTCGCTGGCGTTCGTCGACCTGGAGAAAGGCCGGATCGTGCGCACGGTCCGCGCCCAGCGCTTTCCGCAGAATATCGTGTTGTCGGCGGATGGCCGCCGCGCGTATGTGTTCAATGTCGTCTCGAACACGGTTTCGGCGTTCGAGACCGCCAACGGCCGCCCGTTCGGCCGCTTCGATCTGAAGGGCGGTGATGCGCATGACGAGCCGTTCGGCCGGCCGGTCGGCCTTGCATTGTCTGCGGACGGCAAGCGCCTGTTCGCGACCGACGGTGTGGCGGGCACGGTCGAAGTATTCAGCACGGTGAACCGCAAGCCGATCGGCACCATCGACGCGTCCAGCCCGCTCGATCTGCAAATCGACCCGCACAGCGGCAATGTGCTGGTGCTGTCACGCGACGGCATTGTTGAGTACGACGCGCAAACGCTGAAGCCGGCAAACACGCTGCATTTCTGCGGCACCCCGACGGCTTACCACTTGGTGTTGAGCCCGGACGGCAGCACGCTGGCCGTGTCGTTTCCGCAAGACGGCGCGGTGGCGACTGTTGCGCGTGATAGCGGCAAGGTGAATGGCGGCTACGCAACCGGTAACAATCCGGAGGCTTTGCGCTACACGCCGGATGGCACGACGCTCGCGGTCGTCTCGGACGGTGGTGTCGTGCTGTTCGACGCCACGGATCGTAGTGGTGCGCGAGCTTATGTCGCGAAGCACGGTGAGTTGTTCTGCCCGGCGCAGGGTGGTTAAGGGCTGGCTAAGGCAGGGCAGTTTCTCGCTTTGATTGCGGCGTGATCACCTACTGATCACGCCGTATGCGAGTTCTCAGAAGATCACGCCATAAGCGAATTCTCGGAACGTTGATTCGACGAACCCGCTCCGGTTTGCCGGGGCGGGTAGCCACATCAGCTCACGCGCAAGAAAGCTCGTGCGCGGACTCCGGCTCAAACACGCCCGGCCGCCGCAGGCCATACCGACACACCCGCCGCAGCGATCGCAAAGCGGTGTTGCGTGCCCTGGTGCAACCGCGTGTCTTCGCTAGCGATATTGAAATACACCCCGCTAATTTCCACGCGGATATAGCGCTCGCCGCGGCGCAGTTCGATAGCGTCGACCGTACCGAGGTGAGGACCGTCGGGCGTCGCCACCAGCGCGTGCGACGACACGCGCCACATCACCTGCTGGCCCGCTTCGATCGAGTGTTCGTTCGTTTTCACCGCAAGACCGTCGCCAATTTCGAGCACACCCGTCTCGCGCATGATCCCTTCGCCCACGTTGTGCAGACCGAGCAGTTCGGCCACGCGCATCGTCGCCGGCTGTTCATAGACCGCATCGAGCGCGCCGGCCTGTAGCACACGTCCTTGCTCGATCACCAGGACTTCGTCGGCGAGCAGCGCGGCCTCGTCGGGGTCGTGCGTGACGATGACCGTCACCGCCGCAATCTCCCGCTGCAACGCACGCAATGACTGTTGCAAACGCCGGCGGCGCGGCGTATCGAGCGCGGCGAACGGCTCGTCGAACAGCAGCAACTGGCTGTGGCGCGTCAAGGCCCGTGCGAGCGCCACGCGTTGACGCTGACCGAACGACAGTTGATGCGGCAGCCGTCCAACCAGCGCGGCAAGACCCAGATGCTCGAGCCAGTAGCGCGCGCTGGCAGCGTCGGCATCGACGGGAAAGGCCAACTGTTTGGCCACCGTCATATGCGGGAACAGACCATAGTCCTGCGGCATATAGCCAATCTGACGCTGCTCCGGCGGTAACGCGTCCAGTTCCACCGTACCGAGGCGCACCGTGCCGCGTTCGTTGCGCTCGAGTCCTGCGATCAGCCTCAGCGCAAGAGATTTTCCTGACCCCGACGGGCCGATGATGGCAAGGCGCCGGGTGACGGGTGTCCATGCAATGTCGAGATCGAACGTGCCGAGATGACGCTTTAGTTCGAAGGCGAGCCGAAGCGGAGCGGCTTCGGCGGCAACTGGCGTTGAAGTCACGGGCTGAAGGGCCGCTTCATCGCCGCTTTCCACTTGCGGATCGACGCCGGTTTGCCGCCTGCTATAAAGCGAAAGCGCGGCGCACACAACCGCAATCGTCAAAGTGGGCAAGAGCAGAGGCATCATGGCCGGCAGCCCCTGGCCGCCGAACACCACATAGGTATAGACCGGCAGCGAATAGGGGTGATACGCGACCATCACGGTGGCGCCGAATTCACCGAACGCTCGCAGCCACGACAGCGCAAGCCCCGCGCGAATCGCCGGCCATGCCACCGGCAGCGTGACGCGAAAAAAGCGGCTGCCGGCATGATGGCCGAGCGTGGCGGCAACGTCGTCGAAGACTGGGTCGACGGCAGCAAATGCGGATTTGGCAGCGATGATCAGGAACGGCGCAGCGACGAAAGTTTCCGCGAGCACGATGCCGGCAAACGAATCGGTCAAGGCGCCGCCGGTCAGACTGCCGACCCAGCTATACGGTCCAAGCAGAAACAGCAGCAGCACGCCGCTCGTGAGCGGCGGCAGCGCCAGCGGCAACTGCACGATGAAGCCGAGCACCGCCACCTTGCGCGAGTCCGAACGTGCGAGAAAATAACCGAGCGGCACCCCGCCGATCAGGATCACGAGCGCGGCGACGCTGGCGCTTCCCGCGGAAACAGCCACTGCCGACCACGTGGCATGCCAGTCGACGCTCGCCCAGTCGGCTGCGCCGAGCTGGGGCACGCTGGCGACGAACGGCGCGCAAAGATAGACGGCCAGCAGCGCGGCCAGCCAGACAAGCGGCTTGGCCGCGACACGCTTCATCGCGACGTTATTGCGCCGCGTCGATCACGGCTTGCACCGACGGCGGAATCGCCTGGCCATTGCCGGTCACGGCGGGCTTGATCACATCGACGCCATGCTGCTTCAACAACGCCCGGCCTTCGGCGCTCAGCAGGAAGTCGACAAAGCGCGCAGCACCTGCGCCGTTCGGCGCGTCGTTCAGGATGGTCAGCGTGTAGGCCGCTTTTGCCTTCAACTCAGGAGCCGGCTGGAACGCGGGAATCTTCAGATCCGACGTTTCGGTCGAGTAGAAAAAACCGGCGTCGAGCTGACCCGATTGCAGTCGGCCAACCAGCGTTTCTTCAGGCAATACCTGCTCGGGATTGTCCGGCGCACCGAGCGTTTTCTCGACGAGGTCCGGTTGATGGTACAGATCCGCGGCCTTGGTCATCATCTCGACCGTGAACGCGCCCTTCGGATCGAGCTTCGGATCGGTGCGGCCGATGCGGATGCCCGGCTCCTGCAACACCTGGTCCCAGCGCTTCGACTTGAAGTCGGCGGCGAACTTGCTCTTCGGGTTGTAGCCGATCATCAGCGGCGATTCGGCGAAATTGACGTACCAGCTCACGTGGTCGCCGTTGTCGGCGCCCATCAGGCTCTGGTTGACCTTGGGACTCGCGCTGATAAACACATCACCGCGGCGCAGCTTGCCCTTGATTTCGTTGGCGATCTTGTTCGAGCCAGCCGCATAGCCGCGAAACTGCAGACCGGTGGATTTCTCGAAGGCGGGGCCGACGCTGCGCTCCATAAGGTTGACCAGCGAACCTGCGTACAGCACGTTGACGGTGTTGTCCTGGGCGAAGCTGGGGGTGGCGGCCGCCAGACTGGCGACTACCGTGAACGATGCAAGCAGCTTGCGAATCATGCCATTTCCCGTAGCGTTATGAAGATCGCTATATTACGACGCGACGGCGCGCCGTGGATTGAAACCCCCACTAGCGGGGCATAGACCGGGCGATATATCCGGTATGCCGCGCGGCCATCTGCCGCGCTGGGCGGGCTGCGGCGTAATATATGCGAAAATATTGCGCTTCGGTGTTTCAACCACCTTGGGCGATGTGCGGCGAATCGCTGCATGTTTGCCTGGCGGCGCGGCCCAATTCGTTGCGGAGGATCTGCAAGCATGGACTCGATGAATCTGACTGTAGAGCCTCCGGAACAGGCGCTTGCTAGCGTTTTCGCGCTGACCGGTCACGTGCTGCAGCCGTTGTCGTTGACGCTCGAGCAGCTCAGAAGCTACGACAGCATGCTGGCCGAGCCTTTCGATCTGCGCTGCTTTACGACTAACCGTTATATTCGCCGCGTTGGCCGTTATCGGGGCGTCAGTCTGACCGCGCTCATCAAGCAGGCCGGTTTGCGCAACGATTCGCCGGGCGATTTCAAGCGGATGGTGTTCGTCGCGGCGGCGCAGGACGGTTACGCGGTGACCTTCTCGTGGCATGAACTGTTCAACACGCCGGTGGGTGAGAGCGCGCTGATCGCGTATGAATGCGACGGCGAGCCGCTAAGTGCCGAAGACGGTGCGCCGATTCTGTTTTCCGGTGCTGACATCATGGCAGCGCCGCGCCATGTCAAACGGCTCAAACGGATTGACGTGCAGTTGCTGCGTCCGTTGTAATGGTTTGGAAAGCTGTGCGAGTGGGTTGCTGCCGTATTGCGCCGCTTGCTTGCGCGTAAGTTGCGCGGTCGTCGTACCATGGGGCAATCGCTCCGCGGCGCTCCTACCATGTCTGACGACACGCTCCCCAGCCTTCCGGGACTTCCTTCCCACGCCCTTGATCAATCGGCGGACCTCGCAGACGCTTGTGCTGCGCGGACGGGTCAATGGCTCGAGGCGGCGATCAACCCGCGCTCTTTCGATGCCCGTCTGTTTGCCAAACTGATCGCTGCTCGCGAAGTACGGGGGGAGTGGGCGCTGCTTGGCCTCTCCCCGGCACAGTGGAGCGGGCTCGTTGGCCGTCACTTCAGGTCCGCACCGGTCACGCCCGGCCTGACCGGTTTAAGCCGGTTCTCCGACGCCGTTGCGATGGCCACCGTTGCGGCCTTGACCGTGGACACCCACGAGCATGTCGAATTTGCAACAGCAATGCGCGCATTGATGTTGCGATACGCCAGCCCAGCCGTGTTACTCGACGATGCCCAATGTCTCGCAACGATCATCGCTCACGCGTGTTTGCGACCCGATCACCTGTGGCGCGACCTCGGACTGGCCGGGCGCGACGAGGTCTCGGCGATGCTCGAGCGGTATTTCCCATCGCTCGCGGCGCTGAATGTGGAGAATCTGCGTTGGAAGAAATTTTTGGCCCAGCAACTCGCCTTGTCGCTCGGACGGGAGCCCGGCCCTGCACCGGGTTGTCCTGGTTGCGAGGATTATGGGTTTTGCTTTCCTCGCGCGCCTTGAAGAAATCCCTTGGCTGGACAGATGTGGTCCTATCCCGCTGCCGCTTCGCAATCGGCTTCGTGTATGCTTTCGCGCATGGCTGAATCTGCTAAAAATTCTTCTACGCCGGCGAAA
>Ga0302220_10001392_pt1 | contig 18957 bp, 18 predicted proteins | sample II_Palsa_E1_3_FD_194572 | JGI IMG/M metagenome (GOLD analysis project Ga0302220, IMG submission 194572) | Peat permafrost microbial communities from Stordalen Mire near Abisko, Sweden - II_Palsa_E1_3 | ecosystem: Environmental > Terrestrial > Soil > Palsa > Peat permafrost | place: Sweden...
ACGACGGCTGAGGGCGGTTCCCGTTAGGATGAAGACGGCAGGCACTGGAGAAAAGATTATGTCCAAAACGGAGTCGATGATGGTGGCGCTGGGGAGTGTGGCTCCCGCGTTTGAGCTGATGGATGTCGTAAGCGGAAAGGCCGTGGGACGGGACGATGTATTCGCTACCGCCTCGCAGGATGCGCGGGCAGATGGAGCGAACTGCGCGACGAACGGATGCCACGGGCTGCTCGTCATGTTTATCTGTGTGCACTGCCCCTATGTAAAGCATGTCGAGGAAGAACTGGCCCGCATCGGCGTGGACTACGAGGGCAGGATTGCGATTGCAGCGATCTCGTCGAACGATGTGGTGGCGTACCCGCAGGACGGCCCCGAAGAGATGAAGAAGCAGGCCGAGCGGCTGGGCTTCCGCTTCCCTTACCTGCTGGACGAAACGCAGGAGGTCGCGCGAGCATACGACGCGGCCTGCACGCCGGATTTTTTTCTCTTCGACGGAGGCATGAAGCTGGTCTATCGCGGGCAGCTCGACGAAAGCCGTCCTCGTCGAGGCGATGCGGGCAACGATATTCCGGTGACAGGCAAAGACCTGCGCGCGGCGATGGATGCCGTGATCGCGGGCAAGCGACCGGATACGAATCAGCGAACGAGCCTGGGTTGCAATATCAAGTGGAAGGAATAGACTCGCCCGAAAGAAAAACCATCGACCGCGGAGGACGCGGATTGAAAACCCCTGGTAACAGATACAACATGGAGGAGCCTGTGGACGCTGTATTAGCGGAGTTGAAGGCAGGAATTCGACGGTTTCGGACAGAGGTATACCCGGAGCACGAAGAGACATACCTGAAAGCAGCGAGCGAGCCGCAGCGGCCCCATGCTCTGATTGTGGCGTGCGCGGATTCGCGGATCGATCCGGAACTCATTACGCAGTCGATGCCGGGCGATGTCTTCGTCACGCGAAATATCGGAAACCTGGTGCCGGCATACGGCGAGATGCTGGGCGGCGTAAGCGCGGTGATCGAATACGCCGTGACCGCGCTGAAGGTGCAGCACGTGGTCGTCTGCGGACACTCCGACTGCGGCGCCATGAAGGGTCTGCTGTCTCCGGAAGCTGTCGAAAAGATGCCGACGGTAAAGAGCTGGCTGACCAATGCGAAGGCCGCGCTCAGCGTAGCAAATTCCCTGGCAAAACCAGACGAGAAGCCCAGTGTGCTGATGCAGCGGCTGACGGAAGAAAATGTTCTGCTGCAGCTCCAGCATCTGCGAACGCATCCCTCAGTGGCCGGAGCGATGGCCCGAGAGGAGCTCACCATCTCAGGATGGGTCTACGACATCGGCAAAGGCGAGGTGCGCATCTCCGAAAACGGCAGCCGGGTATTTCGACCAGTAACGGTAGAGGGCGAAGCGGAATGATCGTTCCGCGCGGCCCGCAGCTCACGCGGATGCTGGCCTATGTCGGCAAACCGCTGCTGATACTGGTCGCATACGATCTCGCCGTCGTGACCGCATATAAGGTGATGCACTGGAACTGGGTGGCGCTCCCGCATATTCCGTTGGCGCTGTTCGGCTCGGCGATCGGAATTATTGTGGCGTTCCGAAACCAGTCGTCCTATGCGCGCTGGTGGGAGGCGCGCACGCTGTGGGGTGCAATCGTAAACAACTCGCGGAGCTGGGGACGGCAGGCGATCACGGCGTTGTTACCGGTAATGGATACCGATGCCGCAGAGCTGAAGACGATGCAGCGCCGCCTGGTGTATCACCAGATCGCGTACGTCCACGCGCTGCGGCAACACCTTCGCGGGCTGGAGCCATGGGAGGAGCTCACGCCGTTGCTGAACGATGCGGAGCTGAGCGCGCTGCGTGAAGAAAAAAATATTCCCCTGGCAATACAGAAGCAGATGGGATTTCTACTGCGCGAATGCCAGCTGCGAGGATGGGTCGATATCGCCCACTGGCGGGCGATGGATGGCAACCTCGACGACCTGATGGACGCGCAGGGCGGCGCCGAACGTATCAAGAACACGCCGATGCCGAAGCAGTACGACCACTTCCCGCAGCTGTTCGTACATATTTATTGCGTGCTGCTGCCGCTGGCGCTGGTGACCACGATGGGTTGGTTCACGCCTCTGGGCTCGACGCTCGTTGGATTCATCTTTCTCGCGCTGGACAAAATCGGCCGCGATCTCGAAGACCCCTTCGAGAATTCCATCTACGATGTGCCCCTGACCGCAATCACTACGACAATCGATGTGAACCTGCGTCAGCTGCTGGGTGAAACAACTCTGCCCCCGGCCACGACGCCAGTCCACGGAGTGCTCTGGTAGGCACGAAGCAGCTCTGTTGCATCTGAGGCCCCGGCGATAATGCCGGGACCTCGACCCGAGTCAAAGCTAAGCGATGTGACCGGCGACATCGCTCGTGGTGCCGTCGGAGCCGTGAATTTTAACCAGCTTATTGTAGATGCCAAGAATGAGAAATGGTGCCGCCCATTGGCCGATAAAAAGCGACGTGTGCTGCTTTTTAGAGACCTGAAATCCTACAGAGACAGCCATGGAGCCCAGCGCAAGTGCGAGGTAGACGCTGGATGGAACCTGTGAGGTGTACTTTTCTATGGCCGCGGTGACCTGATCTTCCTGAGCTTCACCTTTGGTTACACGATAGTCGGTCATTGGATATCTCCCTGACGGCATTGCCGTCGTGTAATAAGAGAGATGCCCGTCCGGAGCAGCGCGAGCGGAAGTATCCCTGTGCTTGTTTGCCCCGTCAACATGACTCGCAAGAGATTTGATCGCATAGAGCAAGCCATAGGAGATCCCAGAAGAGATTAAAGATCAGAGCCATCTGAGTCTGCGGAGCACATAAAGAAGAATCGCAGTCGCGGCAAGCGTGATACCGCCGACCCACTCAGCTCCATAAGGCGAGTCTTCAAAGGGAAGACCCTTCAGATTCATGCCGTAAATACCGGAGATCGCCAGCGCAGGCAGCGCGATGGTGCCGAGCACAGTAAGCACCTTCATCACTTCGTTGGTGCGATTGGCCACCGAAGAAAGATAAATATCGAGCGTGTTGTTCAGCAGGTCGCGCTGGGTTTCGACCGAGTCCAGCAGCCTCACAACATGGTCGTAGGTATCGCGCACGTAGGGCTGGCGCTCGGCGTCGATGAGAGTGTTGGGATCGCGCTGCAGATGGAGGCTCGCGTCGCGGGTGTTGACCAGCACGCGGCGAAGGTCGATCAGCTCGCGCTTGATAGCGAAGACGCTTTGCAGAATCTCGGGCGACGGGTCGTCGAAGACCTGGTCCTCAAGCTGGTCGATGCGGTCGTCGAAGTGGTCGATGGCGGGAAAGTAAAGGTCGACGATGGTGTCGAGGATAAGAGAAACGAGTTTGGCGGGGTTGTCGTCGTCACCATCGCGGCGCGCTCGCTGAAGCGCCTGGGTGCTCGCGGAGCAGGCAGGATCGCTGATCGTGATGAGGAAATCTTTGCCGGCGAAAATATCGATGGGAGAAAAGGAGGGCATCTGCTCGCCGGGATGGTCAGGGTCGGCCACAAGGCGAACCGGTTTGAAGACGGCAAACGTATATAGGGACGTGGTGTCCACCTTCACGCTCTCATCTCCGCTTCGTGTGTCTTCAAGATGCAGCGGGTGCAGGTTGTACTGCTTCGCGAGTTCGTCGAGTCTGGTGTCGTGAGCGTCGGCTAATTCGTACCAGGGCATGGTGGCTCCGCAGGCGATGGAGTGAATGGTACGTGTCAGTTATATCGCGGAGAGACGCGAACATACACGCCGGGGCGACGCTGGAGCTAATGCGGATGCGTCACCGGAAATATCCTAAGCAGCGGAGTACACTGTTGCGCAATACGTATTGCTGAGGTGAGTCTATGCGGACACGTTGGGCAGTCTCTCTGGCAGTAGCCACGTTGATGGCGATGAGTTCTGCCGGAGCACTGGCGCAGATCGGAAGCGGCGCAGGAGAGGCTGGCGGATTGCCTGAAGTGGCGAACAGCGCTCCTATGGGTAGCAAAGACCGACCAGTGCGAGTGTCGTCGGGCGTGATGAGCTCGCTCATCCTTCATCGGGTCGATCCCATCTATCCTGAGGACGCTAAAGTCGACCGGATATCCGGCGCAGTCGTGATGGGCGCTATAGTCGACGACCACGGTAAAGTGACGAAGCTGACTGTAGTTGCCGGGCCGGAGGGACTGCGCGACGCTGCACTGACCGCAGTGCATCAATGGACGTACAAGCCATTTCAGCTAAACGGAGCGCCGGTCTTTGTGTCGACAGTCGTAACGGTTAACTTCTCACTGAAAGAATAGAAGCGACTACTCGGTGTCCTGCCAGCGGAGGTCGCAGCTGTTGCAGTGCCACGACTCGGAGCCGCGAGGCAGCGGAAGCGCGAACAGATAGAGCGAGGCAAGAGCAGCCTTGCGGCCCTGGCGCTCCCACGCGATGTCGGTCGAAGTACACCGAGGACAGCGCGGCTGCTCGAAGCCCGGCTGGTCGGGGATAGAGAACCCGCTGGGGATCGGTTGCGACAGGATCGCCTCCGCAGCCTCGACGTCGGTGGCAGCTACCTGAAGTCGAATGCCGCCGATGAAGTTGGAGACCTGCCAGTCGAGACGGACAAGATTCTCGTCTTTGAGAAAGCAAAAGATGCCGGCGGACTCGATCACCGCACGGGCGACGAGAGCCTCTGAAAGATCGCGGTAGCGGCGCACGGTGGTGAGGTCGCGAAACTCCGGAGCAGGTTCGTCGACGGACTGCGAAGGCTCGCTGAAATCGAGCCCCCGGCTGCCGAACTCGGCGATAAGGGCGCTCTGCGCCTCTGGAACGAGCGAGTGCCAGTCGGCAGCAAGCTCGTGAAGCTCCAGCTCGGACATGGGACGGTAGAGATCGGCGAAGGTCGGTTCGGGTTCGTGATGGAAGAAGTTCGCCACGCCTCGCGATGGTAGCAGAAGCGCCGATTGTGTTCGAGAGGTCAGAAACCAGGTGGGAGTGGGCAGCACAAAAATAAATATGAAAAAACTGGCGTAATTTTCGACGCCCAGAATGTGTGCGCTAAGTCACCACGTTTACCACGCATTTCACCACAAAGTTACCATCAAAAAACCCACATCCTGCACGCCGTTTTTCGCAAAACCCCCTGCAAAAACACAGTTTTGCCCCCCAGAAAAAAAGTGCGGCGTTTATTAGCCCCTGCCGTCTTCGATATGGGTAATCTCGCCGTCGCGCATGTGGAGGATGCGGTCCGCAATCTGCGCCGCCTCCGGGTTGTGGGTAATCATCAAAACGGTCTGATTCAGCTCGCGGCTGGACTGGCGCAGCATCTGCAGCACAGCATCGGAGTTCTTCGTATCGAGATTGCCCGTAGGCTCATCCGCAAGCAGAATCGCAGGCCGCGTAATCAACGCACGGGCAATAGCCACGCGCTGCTGCTCGCCACCGGATAACTCGTTCGGACGGTGGTCAAGACGCCCCGCAATACCAAGAATCCCGGCGAGATGCGTGAGCAGTGTCTGATCCAGTTCTTTTTTGGGGTTCGCGCCGAGATTGGCGATTTCATGGGCAATTTCGATGTTCCCCATTGCGGAGAGCGTCGGCAGAAGGTTGAAGCGCTGGAAGACAAAGCCAATCTTCGCGCGGCGCATTCTGGTGCGCTCCGCATCGGTGAGGGTCGCGAAATCGACGCCATCGATCATGACAGATCCACTGGTGGCGCTGGTGAGACCACCCAGAATGTAGAAGAGAGTCGATTTCCCGGAGCCGGAGGGGCCGACGATAGCGACGAACTCGCCGGGAGCGATGGAGAAGCTGACGTTGCGGAGGGCCGGAACCTCGAGTTTGCCGGAGCGATAGGTTTTGCCGAGGCTCTGGGCGAGAATGATAGGAGGCGTTGTAGCTGAGCGCGACTCGAACCTGGGTTGCGATGCGGAAGGATGAGGTTGCATGAAGTTAGTTGAAGTCTATCGTGAACGGTGGGTGAAATGAATCTGCGGGAGCTTCTGCTGTTTGGCCTGGTGGGATGGTCGGCGCTGGGAGTGGTTGGGGTGACAGTATCGCTGAGACGGCAGGAGCGCGGGAAAGCGATGCATGGGCTGGCGTGGATCGTGGGGGTCTGGGTGGTCTATCTAAGCGTCCTGGTAGGGACTTCGCTGAAGCAGCCACAGCGGGTGGTGGCGATGGGAGAGGAACAATGCTTCGATACGATGTGCTTTGCGGTGACGGGAATGGAAGATGTGCCGGGATTTCTGATTCGCGATGGCAGCCGGCTGGTGCGAGTGTCGATAAGAGTAAGGAACAGGGCACAAATCGGGGCGCAGAGCGAGGAACGGATACGGGCTTATCTGGCGGATGCGCAGGGACGGCGATGGGAGGAGTCGACGGGGGTGAATGGAGTGCGTTTAACCGCAAGGGTAGCAGCAGGAGATTCGGTGATGAGCGAGCCGGTGTTTCGAGTGGCGGGGAACGCAACAGAGCTTGAGCTGGTGTTCACGCATGGGTGGAAGCAGCCAGGTGTGCTGGTGATTGGGGATTCGGATAGTCTGCTGCATCGCCAGACAGTAGTGAAGCTGGAACGCTAATGAAGATACAGAAATATTTACGCGATAGTTCCAGATAAGAGTAATCGTGCGCTGGCTCACAGTAACGATTACCACTACGAAAAGATCCACTTAGAACGCGCTTTTCCCTCATATCCTGCAAAGTAGTGCATTGAGTGAGTAACAAGAGCCTCTAATCCCGCTTTATTGCTTACTAATCGATTGGTACGCGAATTGCTTCTAAGCTCAGCCGTCGGAGGTCATGAACGACCTTTGGATGGGCTCTATCTGGCATGCTCTGATCGAATACGATCGGGCAAGACGGAGATGATTGTTATTTGAGTAATGAAGGGCTTCTTACACTCATTGGATTACGGACGCGACTGACTCACGGGCCTCCCGATCTTTCGCATGCTGGCTTTGAATCTTCTTACGTAAGCTCTATTCGGCCCCCGTTGAAGCCCTAAATCGCACAGACACGCGATGTCGACCTGCCTCCCTCCTGTGTGGGGAGCATGGGAAGACACGCCCGATTGGCCGCTATGCAGTTCCTTTGAACTGCGTACAGGGCTGCGCTTTGTCAACCAACCATGCCCATGGAGGCATTATGAATAAGCTCGTATGCACACTCGTCACAGCCTCGGTTCTCGTCAGCGGCGCAGCCTTTGGCCAGAACAAGCCTAAAACCACATCCGAGAAGCAACCGCTGCGTGACAGCCAGATGGATAAAGTCACGGCCGGAGATAGTGGCAGTTCCAGCGCCGGCGGATCGATTGCGGCGAACAACTCAACAGTGAACAGCAGCGCCACTGGAGCGGTCAGCCTGAGTGGAAGCGCGTTGATGGGCGCAAGCGGCATCAACATCGTAAACTCGTCCGACAGCCTGGTTGGCAATGGAGTGAACGTTTATGACAGCAGCCTGACGACACAGGGGGCCAACGGCGGTGCCACAGTCAATCAGGGCAACAGTATCGACCAGTCGGCAGCGTCAACGGCGACCCTCACTGACTACAAGCGGGGAACCAACAGCCAGCTGACAGTCAATAAGAGCTCAAACGTGACGAAGACTAACACGTCTTCTTCCAGTGTTAACGCTTCTCTGAACCACAGCGCAAGCGACAACAAGTCTTACAGCAACGACAATTCGACCAGCAGCAACTTCTCGACGAGCTCCTCGGCGTCGAAGAATGCTTCTCTGTCGGATACGAAGAGCAGCAGCTCCTCGAATGCGGACAACGCCGCAGCTTCGGTCTACGACAACAAGTCTTCCGGAACGAGCAAGTCTTCCACGTCCAGCAGCGCGCTGAACGCGGCGGCCTCGAAGTCGTCTGGTTCGACTGAGAGTCTGGCGGCAGGCGAGGGCAAGAGCAACAACTCCGCGAGCCAGACGGCCAATTCGAGCGGGACCACAAACGACGGGTCTCTGACCGCAAGCGGCGCAGTCAATGCGTCGGGTGCGAACAGCTCGAACTCGGCAGCCAACTACAGCAAGTCAGCCGCAAACCAGAGCGCGGCTTCCAACTATCAGCAGGGCACGGGTGCAACGAAGAACAACGGAGCTGCTCAGAGTGCGGCGGCTAACAGTGCGGCGAGCGGCGCGAACAGCTCCAGCTCAGCGGCGAACGGGTCGTTTGCCGGGAATGCCTCACTTACTGCTGCCGACAACTACCAGACCAGCTCCAACAGCGGCAAGTCGAACAGCGTATCCAGCGCGTCCGACAAGTCTCTGAATGCAAGCGCGTCTAACAACTCGGCTGCGAATGCAAGCCTCTCCGCAAACACTGCCGACGCGAACAACTACGCCACCAACTCTTCTTCGTCGAAGGGCGGATCGGAGTCGTTGGCGACCAGCTCGAACAAAGCCTCTAACAGCGCCTTTGGTGTGAGCAGCGCAAGCAGCGACAGCTCGAATCTCTCAAAGAGCAATTCGTCGACTCACAACGTGAACTCGTCGGATGACTCTGCAACCAGCACGGTTGCGAGCCTCGTTGCCAGCAAATCGGACAGCAACTCCAGCACGGCCGTCAAGAACACCGCTATAACCAAGGACGTTGAGGGCGCGGTCAGCATCGGTTCCGCTACTGCGACCAACATCGCTGTAGATGGCTCGACGGTTAACTCGACCACCAACTATAGCGTTACGCTGGCAGGCACCGCGGAGCAGAACGCTCAGGCGCTCAACATCGTAAACGCAGCCGGCGGCATGGTAGCCAATGGGCTTAACATCGCCCACACGGCAAACATGAACTCTACCCCAACCCTGAACCAGGTCAACAGCATCTCGCAGGCTCGCTAAAAGCGGCAGCGGGACGGGGCCTCACCACAAAGGTGAGGCTCTGGCCTGCTCTCCTCTTCAGTTTCAAGGAGGTTTTATGAGTCGCCTTTTAGTGATTGTGAGTCTTGCTCTGCTGACTCAGGCAGGCATGGCCCAAAGTAAGGCAAGACCGCTGAATGATGCCGCTCTGGATCGGATTACGGCTGGAGGAGTTACAGCCGGGATATCCAATGGAGTGGTGAATTTTCAGGGGTCGGTGCCAACTGCGAACGGGTTAGTTACGGGCGCAGGCACACTCCAGGTGCTGACAGGACCGCTGACAGGGACCAATATGAGCACGCTCACGCTAAACGGCGGAGCGCAGCAGGACCTGAGTTCGCTGGTCAACATCAACGCTGTCAACTCAACCGTCAATGTACTGCTTAACCTGAACGTCAATATCAACTCGACGGTCGGAACGGTGATGCAGTCCAACCTGAATGGAAAACACTAATGAGCTGGCACAGATTCATTCTTACCGCCTGTCTGGCGAGTGTTGTTCTCTTCCCTGCTCCCGTGCGCGCTCAGAAGTCCGGAGCCGCGCCGGGAGTAGAGGGAAGCAAGAATATCCGCAGCCTGCAGGAGATTCGCAGCGAGGGAGTAGTGCGGCAGCGCTGGGATATGAGCTGCGGAGCGGCTGCGCTGAGCACCCTGCTGACCTATGACTTCAAGGACAATACGCCGGAGACGGCGATCGTGGTGTGGATTCTCCATCGGGTCGATGCAGAACGTGTACGCGCCCGTGGCGGATTTTCGTTGCTGGACCTGAAGCACTTCGCGGAGGCGCGAGGGTATCACGCCGAAGGTTTTAGCGGCATGTCGATTGAAGAGCTCGCGCGTGAGAAGACATCGGTCATCGTCCCGATACGGGTGAAGGGCTTCGATCACTTCATCGTTGTGAAGGGCTTTGTGGAAGGCCACGTCATTATTGCCGATCCCGGATTCGGCAATCTGACGATGCGAGTCGACCGGTTTCAGAAGCTATGGAAAAACGGCGTCGTGTTTGAGGTGCATCCGCCGGACGACAGGATGATCAGCGAAAAGAAGCCCACGATGGCATCGCATCTGGTGCCGGATGAAACGGCGATCTCGCGCAGGATCGGCGTTACGGCTCCAATCAACTGGTTGTACTGAGGGAAAGGCGGGCTCGATGTTGTCAGGAAATTGGTTACGGACTCTGTCACGAAGCTCGCTGATGATGCTTATATTGGCGGGATCTCTTGCAGCTCAGACAACACCGGCGGCCGGAACAGCGCAGGCGAAGGACCCACTCGATGTAAAGCTGCAGGATGCATTGCGAGAACGGGATGCCATTATTCGCAATCTGCTGGAGCGGGTCTCCGAACTGGAGTGGAGGATGAATGGAGGGTTTACCACTCCTCCCAAAGACGAGAGGGCGGTTCTGACGCCGGCTTCGGTCAGTCACGCAGTGACCTCGGTGAACTCGGTGGTCTCGGACTCGACCTACGACAGCACGGAGCGTCAGGCGACTGAGGCACTGGATCAGGCTTTGATCGTGCGTGGCGGATTGCTGCTGCCCTCGGGGACGCTTGAGCTCGACCATACGACCTCTTATTTCAGCGCGTCGTCCGACCACGTCACCGTCGATGGATTCGCTCTGCTGCCGGTTCTGGTCGTGGGCGACATCACGTCGGAACGCGTACGCGAGGACTATCTTCTGCCGGCGCTCACAGCGCGGCTGGGGTTGCCGCATAAGTTTCAGCTCGACTTCCGGGTGCCGTATGGGTACGAGCTGATCCGGACAGTCGACGCGGAGAATAACCAGACATCTTCGAGCAGTTTTGGGTTGGGCGACATCTCCTTCGATGTCTCGCGCCAGCTGACGTCGGAGCATGGACGCTGGCCGGATATGGTCGCAAATGTGCTTTTCAAATCGACGACAGGAAAGGACTCCTACAATCTGACGAGCACTCAGACCGCGCTGGGAACGGGGTTCAATGCTATCCAGGGAAATCTGACGCTGGCGAAGTCAAGCGACCCGGTGGTGTTCTTCGGAAACCTTTCGTACACGGCGAACCTGCCTGCAAACCACACGATCTCGGCAAACGATCCGACGAATCCCTCCGCCACGACGATTGGACACTTCGATCCGGGCGATTCCGTCGGGTTCCAGATTGGGTCGATCCTCGCGCTGAATCCGGAGACTTCGATGACGGTAGGGTGGGATCAGCGTTTTACTCGCTCTACGCAGCTGAACGGCGCCCCTATTCCTGCATCGTACCTGGTGGAGGGAACACTAAGGCTGGGAACGAGCTATGTGTATGCTCCAGGCCGGACGATCGATCTGAGCTTCGGCGTGGGGTTGACGCCGGATACGCCGAACCTGCAGTTCTCTGTGGGCCTGCCCTTCCGGCTGTCGCTGTGGGGGCCTAAGGCGAGGAAGCTGATTACTCATTAACTCTGAATTAAAATCTGAATCAAAATGACCGGAGCAATGTGGCCATAGCTGCGTTTTTAACATGCAGCGGTTGAGAATTTCCTCCGATAGGTTCTCGCGCTCACGCAGAGGTATTGCCGGCGACGAGGAGAGAGTGAAGGGTGAGATCTGCGAGGAAGCTGATCTCGAGGCAAATTTCTACAATCTGTCCGAGATCGGCGGGGGTGGAGAGATTCTTGCGGCAGGTGCAAAGGTCGGTGAGGCCCAGGTGACCAGACCGGGTGAGCTCAAGACCTGAAGAGATCATAGAAGCATAGAGGTCGAGAACAGAGCGAAGCTGTATCTCGAGGCGAATCTCCATGGTGCTGGGAGAAAGGGCTTTGCGGTCAAGCACCCAGCCGCCGCAGTCGGCAAAGGCGGAGATCAGGGTGGGCAGGAGCCCCTGACGTTCTTCGTAGCTGAATCCCTGGATGTGGAGCGATTGCATTACGTCGTTAACCACCGCGGCTGGGAGCTTCTGCCGTTAGGGTGTTCATCGGAGGAGGAGGAGGAAAGCGTGATGTCGGAACAGGTACCGTGGTCATGTGACGAATGGGCGGCGGAAGATATTGAAATGGCGCGGTTTGCGATTACCGATGGGTAAGATTTTTCTGACAGGGATGGACAATTGTGTGTTCTTTGTGCCTGCGGGTGTAAGAGGATGGTGGTTGTGAGGTGCAGGATGGTGCTTGGGCTGGGAACGGACCTGATCGAAGTGCAACGGATGCAGGCGAGTATCGACCGCTTTGGCGAGCGGTTTCTCGATCGAGTGTTTACGGAGGGGGAGATTGCTTATTGTCTGCGGAAGAAGCAGTCCGGAGAGAGCTTTGCGGCGCGGTTTGCGGCGAAAGAGGCCGGGGCCAAGGCTCTGGGAACGGGCATCAGCCGTGGGGTGAGCTGGAAGGAGATCGAAGTAACGAGAGAAATGGGTCAACGACCGATACTGCACTTCAGTGGACGGGCAGCGGAGCTGGCGCGGGCGATGGGAGTGCGCGGGGTGCAGTTGAGCCTGACCCATAGCCGTGAACTGGCCATGGCTGTGGTAATAGTAGAGGGTTGACTCCCCCGGGGGATAAGCGTTGAAACCATTCAGGAGAGATGCGCATCCATTTAATCATTGAAGACAAAGTATTTTGCGCGACCGTGATATGGTCACGACGCTATGGATTCGTGTCGAGACGGATGGGACGGTGATGTATTCTTTCAATTACTGTGCGCCCATCTCGCGTATGTCATAAAGTGCGAATCGGCGGATGAAACACCGAGCTGTCGGGATTGTTGTGTAATGAGATTTAAAGGAGAGCTATGCCCAGCCAGCAGGAGGTCAGATGGTCGCAGTTGAAGGTGGGCGTGATTGTACTGATTTCGACCGTGGTGCTGGTGACGCTCCTGTTCCTGATGACGAGTTCGGCGGGAATTGGGGTTCTGTCGCACAAGCTGACAGTGGTGACCTACTTTGAGAATTCAGCCGGGTTGAAGACAGGTGCGGCCGTGAATCTGGAGGGAGTGACGATCGGCACGGTAAAGTCGGTGACGATCGACAATTCGCCGGAGCGCAAGCTGACGCCGGTGAAGGTGATAATGAAGCTGAACGAGAAGTTCGCCGTCAACCTGAAGAAAGATTCGAAGGCATCGCTGTCGACCGTGGGTGTGCTTGGGGATACAGTGGTGGACATCAACAGCCAGTTTGCGGTGGGTGCACCGCTGCAGGACGGGGATGAACTGAAGACGACCGAGACGCCCAGTCTGACCGATGTGGTAAAGGCCAGCCAGGGGACGATCGAGAGCCTGAACGTGATTCTGGCGAAGATGAATGTGATCGTCGACAATCTGCAGAGCGGCAAGGGATCGATAGGGCAGCTTATTAATAATCCCGACCTGTATAACAAGGCAAACGCAACGGTGAATGAGTTGCTGACACTGGAGAAGAACCTGAATGCCGGGCGAGGCTCGATCGGCAAGCTGATGACCGACGATTCGTTATACAACAGGCTGAATGCGACCGCAGCAAAGCTGGAGAACATTGCCGACACCGTGAACAGCGGAAAGGGTACAGCAGGGATGCTGCTGAAGGACGATTCGATGTACAAGAATCTGAACTCGACGCTGGCTCATGCGAACTCGATTCTGGCGCAGGCGGACGAGGGCAAGGGTGGAATCGGCCTGATGCTGAAGGACCCCAAGTTCCGCCAGGACCTGAGCAACACGCTGACGCAGGTGAACGCACTGGTATCGGGTGTGAACGAGGGCCGGGGAACGCTGGGTAAGCTGGCGACCGACGATGCGGCTTATACGAACATCAACAAACTGCTGACCGCGAGCACCGACCTGGTGACAACGATCCGGAGCGATCCGAAGAAATACCTGACAATCCATCTAAAGATCTTTTAGACGATTGGAGAGTCATCGATTCATGCGGGTCCGGGCTTACGCCTGGGCCCGATTTCTACTTTAGGCAGCAAAGAAACTTTGGCTGGCGATATTTCGTCTTCAGGACTACCACGCGGATATTTACGTTTTGAAAAGGCCGGAGTAGGGTTATGTCTGCCGGATTTTATCCTTCTCAATAAAAGCTCTGCCCAGGGAGAACCATGAATTTAAAGCCGTTCGCTGGTTGTATTGTGCTATCCGCAGGCCTGTGTCTGGGACAATCGCTTGTCGTGCCGGACATGGCACCTGGACCGGGTTCGGAGCCGAAGCAACCGATAAGCTTTGATGCTGCCGCGATTGATAAGACAGCAGACCCGTGCGTGGACTTCTATCAGTTTGCGTGCGGAAACTGGAAGAAGAACAATCCGATTCCGGCCGACCAGACGCGGTGGGGACGGTTCAACGAACTCGCGGAGCGCAATAATTATCTGCTTTACCAGGAGCTGAAGGCCGCTGCAGACGCTGCCAAAACACCGCTGCAGAAGAAGTACGGCGACTTCTTCGCGGCGTGTATGAATGTGGACCTGACCAATAAGCTGGGTGCGAAGCCAATTGAGCCCGCGCTGGCAAAGATCGCAGCGTTTGAAGACAAGTCGAAGCTGGCGCTGCTGGTAAGCAGCCTGGGCAATCAGGATGGCGTGCCGCTGTTCTTTGGATTCAGCTCGCAGCAGGACCAAAAGGATTCCACCAGGCAGATCGGCGGGATGCGGCAGGCGGGCCTTGGTCTTCCGGACCGCGATTATTACCTGAAGGAGGATGCACGGTCGCAGAAGATTCGCGAACAGTATTTAGCGCACATGACGGCGATGTTCGTGCTTCTGGGCGACTCGCCGGAGAAGGCGGCGGTCGAGGCAAAGAGCGTGATGACGATCGAGACCGCGTTGGCCAAAGGCTCCACGCCAAGGGTCGAAATGCGTGATCCGGCTAATGTGTACCACGTGATGACGATTGCGCAGGTGAAGACACTGGCCCCTGGGTTCGACTGGCAGACTTATCTGGCTCAGAATCAGCTTAGCGGGCTGGCGACGGTGAATGTGGCGACGCCGCAGTTCTTCGAGGCGATGGATGCGGTGGTGAACTCATCGAGTGTCGCAGACCTGCAGAGCTACATGCGATGGCATGTGGTGCATGAGTACGCGAGCATTCTGAGCGATCCGTTTGCGAAGGAGAACTTCAACTTCTTCGAAGCAACGCTGGCCGGGCAGAAGGAGCAGACTCCACAGTGGAGGCGCTGCACGGCAACAACGGATCGTGCGCTCGGCGAAGCGGTCGGACAGGATTGGGTCGCGAAGAACTTTCCTCCCGCGGCAAAGCAGAACATGGACAAGCTGGTCACCCAGCTCATGGCGGCGCTCAATAAAGACATCTCAGGGCTGGACTGGATGAGTGACGCCACCAAAGTCGAAGCGGAGAAGAAACTGGCGGCCTTCCGACGGAAGATTGGCTATCCCGATACCTGGCGGGACTACAGCAAACTGACCATCCGGCGCGAGGATGCGGTAGGAAACGCCGAGCGAGTGGCCTACTTTAATAAGCGCCACAACCTGGATAAGATCGGCAAGCCGGTAAACGAGAGAGAGTGGGGAATGACGCCACCGACGGTGAACGCATCGTATAACCCCGCCATGAACGACATCAACTTCCCTGCCGGGATTCTGCAGCCTCCGTTCTACGACTTTGCGATCGATCCGGCGGTCAACTATGGCGCCATCGGTGTCGTGATCGGCCACGAGATGACGCACGCCTTCGATGATGAGGGAAGCCAGTACGACGCGCAGGGCAATGTGCGGGTGTGGTGGACACCGGATGACCGCAAAAAATTCGATGAGCGTACGGACTGCGAGGTAAAGGAGTACTCCGGCTTTCAGGTGGCCGAGGGAGCGCACCTGGACGGCAAGCTGACGCTCGGCGAGAACACAGCAGACAATGGCGGTCTGCGCATCGCCTATGCCGCACTGATGCAAACGCTGGCCGAAGAAGGCCCTGGAGCTGTGGACAAGAAGATCGATGGCTATACGCCCGCGCAGCGGTACTTCATCGGTTTTGGTCAGGTATGGTGCGAGAACACGCGGGAGCAGACGGCCCGTATGCGTGCAATGACCGATCCACATTCCAGCGGGCAGTGGCGGACTAACGGAACAGTGCAGAACTTCGACGAGTTCGGCAAAGCATTCGGCTGCAAAGTGGGCCAGCCGATGATGCCGGAAAATGCCTGCCGCGTCTGGTAGACAGTTGGGGAGGTGCGAGGGGTCCAGGCCGCGGCCTGGACCTTTTTGTCTTTATGCCGTAGCAGACGGGTAACCGCGGAGCGATGACTGACGGATTGATCGGATAGATTGCACGAATGCGGTGAAGAAGTGGCGCAAAGTCGCGACAGCTTCTACAATTAGCGGAGGAATTGTATCCCTACAGAGTTGCTCGCAGTAAAGGTGGCCGAAGTCGACCACTGGCGAGGATTAAGGAAGCGCATGAAGTTGAGCAGGATTGGCCGGATTTCGATGGCCTTCGTAGTATCTGTAGCGATGGGTCTGGGCATGACAGCGTGCGGTGGCGGCACGATTGGGTTCATGTGGGTGCTGGGCACGCAGTATAACCAGATTGCCGGCTTCAAGATCGATGACTTCACCGGGAACCTGACGCAGGTGCTCCATTCGCCGTTTACCTCTGGCGGGGCAAATCCTGTATCGCTCGTCGTTTCGACGGGCGGCCGGTTTTTGTATGTGGTCAATGCGGGCTCGAGCACAACGTCTTCCGGGTCGGAGTCGCTGCCCTGTGGGACCACGGGCGGAGTCTCCGAGTTCAGCGTTGGTGGACAGGGTGTGCTGGCCTTCCAGCAGTGCTTCCAGGTTCAGGGGACAACGCCGCTATGGGCGTCCATAGACAGCACGGGAAGCTTCCTGTATGTGCTCGTCCAGCAACAGCCGGCTTTAGCGAACGGGACTACGCCCGCGAACGGAGCCATCACTGTATTCTCGATTGCGAGCGATACGGGGCGGCTGTCGCTGGTGGTGAACGAGCAGGTCAAGGATCCTACGACACAGCAGCAGCTAACGTACTTCCCGGTTGGAAACAACCCAACCATGCTGGCTGTCGCGGGTGGTTCGTGCGTGTTCACGCTGAATGCCGGCACTACTACGAATAGCGGCAGCCAGACGACACCGGCGACGGTCACTCCGTACTCGGTGGGAACGGCTGGGCAGTTGACGCAGACGACGAACACGACGATCGCGATCAATGCAACCCGGCCGACGTCGATCATTACCGGCGGAAGCGATATCTATATTACGGACGCGGGTGCACAAAATACTCCAGGGCAGATATTGCCCTTCACGGTAAGCACGGCTACGGCGTGCTCTCTGAATACGGTGACAGGCGGACCGGTGGCGAATCTGCCGGGGACGTCGAATCCGGTGTATACGCTGGTCGATAGCACCGGAAAGTATCTATATATTGCGAACCAGTCGTCGACTAACTCATTGATTGCGAACAGTTCGGTTTCAGGGTTCAACATCCAGACGAACGGCCAGCTATCGGAGATTCCGGATGGGGCAAACAATCCTTATGCCGTTGGATCCGCACCAGTTTGCATGGTGGAAGACCCATCGCATCAATATTTGTATACGTCCAATGGAGATGGCACGGTGACGGGCAAGATTCTGGACCGCAATACGGGAAGGCTCTCCAATCTGTCACGAGGGTCGACCTTCACGGCAGCAGGACAGGCGACATGTCTTGCGGTAAGCGGCAACGTAGACTAGCTGGCAGTCAGCAGCTGAAGACCCAGGACAGGATGTCGGTATGAATTCTGAGCAACGGACAGTAGTGGCGGGCGGAAACGATTTGCCCCGGAGTCAGGTAAGCATGAAGTTGAATAAGATAGGCCGCGCAGGGCTGGCCTCGGTTTTGTCTTTGGCGATGGTTGGCGTAACGGCGTGCAGCCGTGACTATGTGCTGGCGTATGTTTACGTTACAACCTCAAAACCACTCGCCAGCGGGTCCAATAACGGCGGCGTGAGCGCGTTTGCGGTAGATTATCAATCCGGTGCGCTAACGCCACTGGCAGATTCCCCGGTACCAGCCGGTGATGATCCTGTGGCTCTGGTGGCTTCTCCGAACGGCCTGAATCTCTATGTCGTGAACCAGAACGACTCGAATGTGATGGCGTATTCGATCGGTACCGACGGTAAGTTGTATAACCAGCAGACTGTGAATGTGACAGGGAGCACACCGACAGCGGTTGCGATCGATGCTGCGGGGGCGTTCCTCTACGTTACGTTTACGTATCAGCTCGGCGCCAATGGCCAGCAGCTGTATTCGCCAGCGTCGCCTGGACCGGGCGGGGTGACGGTGTTCCCGATCAAGTCGGACGGCACACTGGGATCTCCGGTAGCGAATACCTCGGTTGGTCTGCCTCCTGGAACAACTTCTTTGAACTACTTCCCTCTTGGCAACAACCCGGCGAGCATTGTTGTCAGCAAGCCGCAGTTCAACGCCACCGCAGCCAGCTATGTGTATGTGGTCGATCAGGAGACACTGTCGAACGGTACTCCAAACGGAGTCGCTCTTGGATTCTCTGAGAATCTGACGACCGGGGTGCTGACGCCTGTGCCGGGTACGGTCGTTACGACGCCCACCGGCGGCAAGACGGTGGCGACTGGTTTTGGCGCCGGCACAACGCCGAGCGCGATCACCGAAGATCCTTCGGCGCGGTTTGTCTATGTCACAGACCAGGCCAGCAATCAGCTGTATGGCTATGTGGCGGGGACGACAGGCGCGCTTGTGCCAATGGTGAATGGACCATTTTCCACAGGCATCTTCCCGGTCGCAGTGACCGTCGATCCGCGTGGCAAGTATGTGTATGTCGCGAATGCAACGTCCAGCACCGTGGGCGCGTATGCGATCAATGAATCGACCGGAACACCGACAGGCTCTGTCGGCTCTGCTTCGACGGCGACCGATACGAACCCGACCTGCATCACCATCGAGCCGGCGCTGGGTATTTATCTGTACACGTCGAACAAGCTGGCATCCGACGCTACAGCTCTGAAGCTCAACGCCAATAATGGTGGATTGCAGCAGGTCCAGAACACTCCGTTCCCCACCTCGGGTCTGCCGACCTGTGCGGTGTCCGTGGCAAATGGATCGCACCCGACGCAGCTCATCAATCCTTAGAACGATGTCGTTCGCTGTACAGAAGGCCCCGCGACTGCGGGGCCTTCTGCTTTTCGACGCTGGGAA
>Ga0302220_10001395_pt1 | contig 18949 bp, 18 predicted proteins | sample II_Palsa_E1_3_FD_194572 | JGI IMG/M metagenome (GOLD analysis project Ga0302220, IMG submission 194572) | Peat permafrost microbial communities from Stordalen Mire near Abisko, Sweden - II_Palsa_E1_3 | ecosystem: Environmental > Terrestrial > Soil > Palsa > Peat permafrost | place: Sweden...
TATGACGCACTTGCGGGTGGAGAAGGGGCTGCGGCCGCTTAGTTGCGAGGCTTATCTGCGCGACCTGGAGATGTTTGCGGAGTTTCTGGAGGGCGGTGGTGGGGACGGTGCTGGGGTGAAGACTTTTTTGAGCGCCGAGCAGGGGGATGTTAGCGGGTTTATGCAGCATCTGCGGGAGCATGGGGTGCAGTCGCGGTCGATTGCGCGGAAGCTTAGTTGCGTGCGGGGGTTCTACAAGTGGCTGCTGATTGAGAAGCGGGTGACGCGGGATCCTACGGTGAATATTGAGTCGCCGTCGAGCTGGAAGGTGCTGCCGAAGTCGCTGGCGGAGAGCGAGGTTGGCGAGATGCTGGGGAAGACGGGGGCGGCGGCACGGGCGAAGGATGCGGATGGGATGGCGCTGCGGGATCATGCGATGTTGGAGTTGCTGTATGCGGGCGGGTTGCGGGTGGGGGAGATCGTTGCGCTGCGGCAGGAGGATCTAAGGCTGGTGACGGCTAGCGTGCAGGTGAGGGGGAAGGGCGATAAGGAGAGGATTGTGCCGATTGGGCGGAGCGCGGTGGAGGCGCTGGAGATGTATGTGGCGCGCGGGCGTCGTGAGCTGTTGGGGAAGTCTTTGCAGCGGGCGTTGTTTCTTAGCGTGCGGGGGAAGCCGCTTACTACGCAAATGGTTTGGAGGATTGTAAGGGCGTTGGATCGGCATGCTAGTCCGCATAAGCTGCGGCATAGTATGGCTACTCATATGGTGGAGCATGGTGCGGATTTGAGGACCGTGCAGACGCTGTTGGGGCATGCGGATATTGCTACTACGCAGGTGTATACGCATCTGGCGATTGATCGGTTGAAGGCGGTGCATCGGACGTGTCATCCGCGGGCTACGCGGAGAGTTGGGGTGGAGGCATGAGGGGGCAACGGACGTTGTTGCTTACGGTAGTCGCTGGGGGAGTGATTGCGTTTGTAGTGAGCGAGGTGCGCGGGCACGACTTTCAGCTGCTGGCTTTGCCTGGCATTTACTTCAGCAGCTTGCTGACCAATAATGTGCAACCGATTGGGCTCGCGGTGGTGTTCTTCGGGAATTGGATTTTTTATTCCGCGGTCATTGGTTTGGTTTTGGCGATTGCGCGAAAGGTTCAGGCGGGTCGGGATGAGTAAGCAGAGCTTTGTTGGGCTGGCGGAAAAATTCCTTGCGATGATGCGGGATGAGCGCGGAGCTAGTGAACACACGCTGCGGGCTTATGCGCGGGAGGTGCGGGGGTTTGCGGAGTTCTTGACCGAGACGCTCGGGGAGGGGGCGGCGATGGCGTCCGTCGAGCATACGCATATTCGCGCTTATATGGCGACGCTGCTGGATAAAGGGTTGACGAAGGCTAGCGTGGCTCGGGCGCTGGCGGCTATTCGGAGCTGGTTCAAGTGGGCGGCGAAGGCGGGGTTGGTGGAGAGTAATCCTGCGCTGCTGGTGAGTACTCCTAAGCTGCCGAAACATTTGCCGCGGGTGCCTAGTATGGAAGAGGTGAATCGGGTGTTGGATTCGTTAGGTCCTGCGCGGACGGCGAGAGGCGCTTCGCTCAAAAGCGACGGCGGAGACGGCGGGGGGGCGGAGGAATCTGAGTCGAGTTGGCCGGAGAGGGAGCGGGTGATTTTTGAGTTGTTGTATGGGTGCGGGATTCGTAACTCGGAGCTGGTGGGGTTGGATATGGATGCGATTCATTGGCGGGATGATGCGATTCGCGTGTTTGGTAAAGGCAAGAAGGAGCGGCTGGTGCCGTTGGGGGATGCTGCGGCGGAGGCGGTGCGGGCGTATCTGCCACAGAGGCAGGCGAAGTTGGAGTCGGCGGGATTGGGGAAGTTGGTGCACGATGGGCCGTTGCTGATTCGGCTGCGCGTGGGGGTTGCGAAGGGTGGGGCTCGGCTGACTACGCGGAGTGTGGGGAGGATTGTGAAGTCGATTGCGCTGAGCGGGGGGCTGGCGGCGGATGTGCATCCGCATACGCTGCGGCATGCGTTTGGAACGCACATGCTGGAGGAGGGCGCGGACCTGCGGGCGATCCAGGAGATGCTGGGGCATGAGAGATTGTCGACGACGCAGCGGTATACGCAGTTGACGGTGGGTCAGGTGCAGAAGGTTTATGACGACACGCATCCGCGAGCGAAGTGATTTCAGTTCTCAGTTGTTAGTTCTCAGTTGTTAGTTGGCGGCCGGTTTTGCGCTCCCACCTTAGCGACGATGAGGCCGTCGCGAGGATGGGGCACCCCGGGAGTGCGCGCCCAGCGAGGGGCTTCGCGTGGGCTATTCAGAGTGTGCGAACCCACCCTGCCGCGCAGAAGCGCGCGTCGAGGATGGGGCACCCGGGGACTGCGCGTCCAGCTAAGGGCTTCGCGTGGCGAGGCGGAGGGTTTGCATCCTACTCATCCGCAAAAACGCATACGGATGGGGCCCCCTGATTCGCGGGAATTACTTGGTGGGTTTCCAGAGGCCTACTGTGTTGCCTTCCGGGTCGGTGAACCAGGCGAAGGTTCCTGTGGGGATTGGGACTGGAGGGACTACGGTTTTGCCGCCGGCGGCTTCGACTTGCTGGAGGCTGGCGGCGATGTCGTCGGTTTCGATGTAGAAGTGGGTGAACTGGTGGGGCTCGTGGCCGAGGGCGGCGATGTGGCCGGCGATGCCTTCTTTGGAGCCGGTGTCGATCATGCCCATGGGACCGGGGTCGATGGACCAGCCGAAGACGTTGCGGTAGAAGGCGCTGGTGGTTTCTTTATCTTTGCAGCCGATTTCGAAGTGGACTACGGGATGGGCCATGAGGTCTCTCCTTGCTTGTGCGAAGAGTATGGGCGGGGGTGGAGCGAGGTCAAGAGAATCGTGGATGAATTAGCGGAAGCGAAGTAGATAGATGGCCATGCCGGTGCCGAGGAGCGCGAGGAAGATGGCGAGAGCGATCGCGGTGCGGGAGGGTTGGCCGGGCTGCCAGGTTCCGGTGGAGAGCTGCTTCACGATGCTGACGTGATTGATGACGGAGGTGATGTTGATGATGACGCCGAGGGCTACGAGCGCGGCGCCGGTGATGACGGAGTGGGTGGTGGAGGTTTGGGCGGGGGCGTGCTCGGTGTTGGAGAAGTCGCGGAGGAAGAGGCCGAAGCGGCTAACGGCGAAGCCAACACCCATGAGGCCGAGGCCGGTGCGGATCCAGGCGAGGAAGGTGCGCTCGGCGGCGAAGTAGATGCGGGGATCTTGTTGGGGCGAGTCGGGCATGAGGGGATTGTAGTGCGCGGTAAAGGAAGTACAGAAGCAGATTCCGCGAGGGAATTACAGAAAGAAAGGCAAAGGCTTTGACGCAACGGGCGCAAAGGTTGCGACGTTTCGCCAAGTACATCGAGCAAAGGAAGAAGCAGATTCCTGGATGGGATGACAGACGGAAAGGCAATGACAAATGCAAAAGCTTTTGCGCTAGGGGGCGGGTTTGAAGTTGAAGGTGGCTAGGTTCATCTGGCCTTCGGTGAGGATGTGGACGGTGAGGACGCTGCGGCCGGCGGGGAGTTTTAGCGTGGCGGCGTTGCTGAGGAGGTTCCAGTGGTGCCATTGGCGCCAGGCTACGGGCTCGGCTTTGCTGAAGGTGCTGGGGATGGTGATGGGAGCGGTGGGGACTCCGTTGACGTCGAGCGAGATGGTGCCGCCGCGGTTGGAGGTGTAGAGGAGGTCGGCGGTGTAGAGGCCGGCGTGGGCTACGTTGACGGTGAGGTTGAACCACTCGCCGGGTTCGGTCCAGCCGACGTAGAGCTGGCCGTCGGGTGGGGTGACGAGGTCGTAGGGGTTGTTGTCGATGGGGACTTTGGGGTCGTGGAACTTGGTGTAGGACGTGTCGACGCCTTCGTGCATGCGGAACTCGTTGAGGTAGGTTCCGTTGGCGGGGTTGAGCTCGCCGGAGCCGTGATTGACGGCGTCGGTGTCGTGGTAGGCAATGCCTTCGCCGCCTACGTCGTAGTAGGCGCATTGAACGATGCCGGGGATGGGTTGGGCGCCGACGGGGTGGTGCGCGTCGGTGAAAGGTCCTGCGCGGACGGCGGGCGGGGCAGCATGGGTGGACTGGGCGGTGGCGAGGGGAGCGATGAGGAGAAGGGCGAGGGGGAGTGTGGCTAGCTTCACGGGTGACGGTCTCCGGGGTGTTCGCCACTATACAAGGGCTGGTCGGAATTTAATAGCGGGGGATGGTGGGGTCAATTTGCATGGTCCAGGCGTCGATGCCGCCGGAGATGGATTGAGCTTTTTCGAAGCCTTGCTGACGGAGCCAGTTGGCTACGGAGAGGGAGCGGGCGCCGTGGTGGCAGAGGACGAGGATGGGGGCTTCTTCGTCGAGCTCCTGGTGGGCGCGGCCGGGGATTTCGTTCATGGGGATGAGGGTGCTGCCTTCGATGTGTGCGGTCTGATATTCCCAGGGCTCGCGGACGTCGAGGAGGAGGGGAGGGTGATCGGTGGCGAGGAGGGACTTGGCCTGGGCGACGGTGATTTCTAGATCCATAGCTTTAAGGATACAGGGCGTGCTCAGGTGTTGACGACCGTTACTGCGCGGTTGAGGTTGGCGTTGGATTCCAGCTGGTCGACGAGGAAGGTGGCCAGGTCGGCGCGGGTGATGGTGTGGCCGGTGGCGCCGTTGTTGAGGATGTGGACGTGGCCGGTGGCGGGGGTGTCTTTGAGGATGGGCGGACGGACGATGACGTAGTCGATGTGACCGGTAAAGATTGCGGCTTCCTTGTGGGTCTTGTCTTTGGTGGAGCCGTTGAGGAAGGTGGGCATGAGGAGGTGGCGATACCAGAACGGGGCCTGGGTGAGGCTGTCTCCGATGCCCATCATGGAGACGCTGATGAGGCGATGCACGTTCTCTTCCTGCATGGCGTGGATGATGGCGTGGATGGAGTCGGACTCGAGGTGGATGGATTTCCAGGGGGTGGTGCCACCGATGGTTTCGATGACGGCTTGCTGGCCGTGCATGGCGGAGAGGACGTCGGAGGGGTTGGTGGCGTTGCCGGTGCGGACGCGGACGTTGGGGACTTTGAATTTGATGGGGTCGCGGACGAGGACAGTGACGGCGTGGCCTTTGGCGAGGGCCCGCTCGACTACGAGGCTGCCGGTCTTTCCGGTGCCACCGAAGATGAGGACGTTCATGGGGAGACTCCTAAGTGCGTTGGACGGGTTAAGCCGGGGGTAGGAGTTCGGTTTTGTATTGGGGGGCGAGGGTTTCTGCGCGGGTGCGGAAGGCGGCCTGCTCGTTGGGGGTGAGAGGAGGCGGCGGCGTGGTGCGGGTGGCTACGGGGACGCCGATTTTGGCGAAGAACTCCTCCTGACCTGCGGGCGAGCAGATGCAGAGCATGCGCACGGGCTGGCTGCTGACGTTGTGAAATTGATGCGGCGCGTTGGCGGGGATGTGGATGGTGTCGCCAGCTTTGACGGTGGACTTCTGGCCGCGGAAGGTGGCTTCGATCTGGCCGTCAAGAAGGATGAAGGTTTCTTCAAAGTCGTGACGGTGCGGGGGCGGGCCGCCGTTGGGAGGGATGTGCATGTCGATGAGGCAGAAGCGGCCGGCGGTGTCACGGCCGGAGAGAAGGATGGTGTAGGTATCGCCGACGAGGCCTATGTGGGGGAGGGTGGAGCTGTCGGCTGTGGCAGCGACGAGCACGCGGGCGAGGTCGTCGGGCGGGAGGGGCGTGGGTGCTTGCGTGGGTTGCGTGGGTTGTGCGGTACTGGCCATCGTGCGTCTCCTGAACCGAAGCTACTGATGGGTGAGATGCAGGCTGCGGCTTGGGAGTCAGGCAGCGTGCCCTGGTCGAGCAGGGGATCGATGAAGACTTATCATGAGACTGCCAGGCTCGAGGCTTAGCAACGAGGAGGACCGAATGACAGAAACACAGACACTGATCGCCGAGATTTACTCCGCTTTCAATGCGAGGAATATTGGCGGTGCACTGGCGCGGATGAGCGACAGCGTTAGTTGGCCAAAGGCGTCGGAAGGCGGGCGCGCGGTGGGGAAAGAAGAGATTCGTGCGTATTGGAGCCGGCAGTGGAAGGAGTTTGATCCGCATGTGGAACCGATGGAGGTCATCGATCGCGGAGGAGGAAAGGTGGACGTGCGAGTCCACCAGGTGGTGAGAAGTCTTGCTGGCGAGATGCTTTCCGACAGCGAGGTGTGGCATGGGTACACCATCGCAGACGGTCTGATCGAGCGGATGGATATCGGAGAGGGTGGAGCGACTTCTGAGGGGAGCGTTTCGTCGGCGTTCTCGCATCGGTGAGGAACGGGCTGTTAGCGAATGACGGCGTCGAAGGGGAGGAAGAGGGTGAAGACGGTGCCGTGGTGGGCGGTGGACTGGCTGCTGCGGACGTTGAGAACGCCGCGATGGCGCTGCACGATTTCTTTGCTGACCCAGAGGCCGAGGCCGGTGCCGGTGACGCCCTTGGTGGTGAAGAAAGGGTTGAAGATGCGGGCCTGGACTTCGGGGCTCATGCCGGAGGCGTTGTCGGCGATGGTGATGGAGACGCCGGGCTCGCCGGTGCGCCAGTTGGTGGCTTCGCGTTGGCGAACGAGGAGGCGACCGCCTGAGGGCATGGCGTCGAGTGCGTTGCCGATGAGGTTGGAGATGACCTGGCGGATTTCTCCGTCGAAGCAGTGAACCTTGCGGCGGACGCGGGTGCGGTGCTCGATGCGGACGTGGGCGTTGTTGATGCGGCCCTGGTAGATGGAGAGCACGGTGTCGGTGAGATCACGCGGGTTCATGAGCTGCGGGCTGGTGGCCTGGCGGTGGAAGCGGAGTGTCTGCGAGGTGATGGCGGCGGCGCGACGGAGTTCGATCTCGGCGGTGTGGAGGTAACCGCGGGCCTCGTCGAGGGTCTCGGAGACTTGCGCGAGGTAGAGCAGGTTGGTGACGGACTCGAGTGGGTTGTTGATCTCGTGGGCGATGGAGCTGGCGAGGCGGCCGACGACGGCGAGCTTTTCGCTTTCGATGAGAGCGAGCTCGGCCTTGCGCTGGTGGGTGATCTCGAGAGACGCAGCGCTGATGGCCTGAACCTTGCCGTCGGGGCCGTAGACGGGAAGATAGTTTACGGTCCAGAAGCGATGCTCGCCGGGGTCGGTAACGAGTTCGCCTTCGAGCGGGTAGTTGATGACGGGGTGGCCGGCGCGGACTTGATCGAAGAGCTCTTTGAGGCCGGGGATGGGGGCCATTTCGGTGAGGGTGCGGCCGACGATCTGTTCAGGCTTGAGGCCGAAGAAGGCGGCCTGGCGATCGTTGAGGCGGAGGTAGCGATAGTCTTCGGCATCGAAGAGAGCGAGGCCGATGGGAGCGGTGCGATAGATGGCCTCGATCTCGGAGTGCTGACGTTCGGCTTCGAGGGTTTTATTCTGGAGCGCTTCGCGATCGGCCCTCTCGGAGGTGAAGTCGCGGAAGAAGATGATGATGCCATCGTCGGTGGGATAGCTTTGAACGCGGAGCCAGATGTTGAGGGGCTCGGGGTAGAAGGCTTCGAACTCGGCGGGGAGGCCTTCGTCCATGCTGCGGTGGTAGGACGCTACGTAGGGAGAGCCTTCGTATATGGTGGCGGGGAAGACTTCGAAGAGGTTTCTGCCGGTGAGGTCGAGGCCCATGGAGACGATCTCCTGTGCACGGCGATTCAGGAAAGTGAAACAGTAGTCGCGATCGAGGAAGCAGACCGCATCGGTGGTGGCTTCGAAGAACTGCTCCCTCTGCCGGAGCAGGGTAGCGGCTTCACCGTCGGTGCGGGTTGGAAACGTGGCCAAGCACAATCCTCATAGATTCGAAGTTCCCCTTATTCCTCTAAGGGGGACTCGAACTATGATGCGGCGGCTGGGCTGGGAGATAGCCTAAGGCCGGGATTTGTGCTGATGTTCAAACGGTTTAGGCGTTGGCTCCGTGGCATTTTTTGTACTTCTTGCCGGAGCCGCAGAAGCAGGGATCGTTGCGGCCTATCTCTGCGCCGGAACGACGCTGGGTGGCGGTGGCTGTAGAGGTTGAGCCGCCGGCCTGGCGTGCGGCAGCGAGGTCGCGCTGCTTGTTGCGCTGGAACTCGCGCTCGAGGGCGTCGATGGTGGTGGAGGGAGCGCGGGTGGGGATGGTGGGCGGCGGCGCTTGCTGCTGGGGTTGTTCGGCGGCGTTAGGTGAGCCGGTGAAGGAGGCGTCGATGGGGAGGCGCTGCTGCGCGGGTGGCGGCGGAGGCGCGGGCTGGCCGAGTTGAAGCTGGGCAAGCTGCTCGAGGGTTTCGATGGGGGTGCCGTCGGGAGCGAGGATCTGCATGCGGAAGAGGTTGCGTGCGGTGTCTTCCTGGAAGCGCAGCATCATGGATTCGAAGAGGCTGAAGGATTCCTGTTTGTACTCGACGAGGGGATCCTTCTGGCCGTAGCCGCGGAGGCCGATGCCTTCCTTGAGGTGATCCATGTTGAGGAGATGCTCTTTCCAGAGGGCGTCGAGGACGGAGAGCATGACGACGCGCTCGTGGTAGCGGAGCTGGGGATCGCCGAGAATTTTTTCCTTGATGTCGTAGCGCTCGTTGAGCTGGTTGAAGATGGCGTCGCCGAATTCATGGCGATTGAGCTGGGTGGGGTCGATGGTGTTTTCGAGGCGGGCGCCGAAGACGTCGTAGACCTGGGCGAAGATCTGCTCGGTGTTCCACTGCTCGGGGTGAGCTTTCTCGGGAGCGAACTCGTCGAGGATGCCGGAGAGGATGGTGGAGACGTAGTCTTCGGTGATGAGCTGCTTCTGGGCGACGCCTTCCATGAGCTGGCGGCGAAGAGAGTAGACGGCCTCGCGTTGCTTGTTCATGACGTCGTCATACTCGAGGACGTGCTTGCGGGACTCGAAGTTCTGGGACTCGACTGCTTTTTGCGCGCCTTCGATGCGCTTGGAGATCATGCGCGATTCGATGGGGACGCCTTCTTCCATGCCGAGGGACTGGAGGAGTGTGGAGACCCACTCGCGGGCGAAGATGCGCATGAGGTCGTCTTCGAGCGAGAGGAAGAAGCGTGAGGAGCCGGGGTCGCCTTGACGGCCGGCGCGACCGCGGAGCTGGTTGTCGACGCGGCGGGATTCGTGGCGCTCGGTGCCGAGGATATGGAGGCCGCCGGCTTCGATCACGGCGTCGTGCTCGGACTTGGTGGCGGTGGCGTGGGCTTCGATGGCAGAGTCCCAGTCAGCTTGCGAGACTTCGAACTCCTGCGACTGATAGTAGAAACGGACGAAGCCTGCGGCGGCGACGGGGGCGATGGCGCCTTCGGCGGCGGAGACGGCGCGGGCTGCTTTGCGCTTGACGAGGTCCTGCTTGGCCATGAACTCGGAGTTGCCGCCGAGGAGGATGTCGGTGCCGCGGCCAGCCATGTTGGTGGAGATGGTGACCATGCCGAGGCGGCCGGCCTGGGCTACGATTTCTGCTTCCTTCTCGTGGAACTTGGCGTTGAGGACTACGTGGCGCACGTTCTTGCGCTTGAGAATCTCGGAGAGAAGCTCGGACTTTTCGATGCTCGTGGTTCCGACGAGGACAGGCTGCTTGGCGGCGTGGAGGCGCTCGATTTCGTCGGCTACGGCGAAGTATTTTTCTTTGGCCGTGCGGAAGACGACGTCGGGGTTTTCGATGCGCTGCATGATGCGGTTGGTGGGGATGACGACGATCTCGAGCTTGTAGATGGAGTCGAACTCGGAGGCTTCGGTTTCGGCGGTGCCGGTCATGCCGGAGAGTTTTTTGTAGAGGCGGAAGTAGTTCTGGAAGGTGATGGTGGCGAGGGTCTGATCCTCTTTGCGGATTTGCACTCCCTCTTTCGCTTCTACCGCTTGATGTAGCCCGTCGGACCAGCGGCGACCGGGCATGAGGCGGCCGGTGAACTCGTCGACGATGATGACTTCGCCGTCTTTGACGACGTATTCGACGTCGCGCTTGTAGAGGGTGTGGGCCTTGATGGCGACTTCGATGTGGTGCTTCATGTCCCAGTTTTCTGGGTCGGCGATGTTGCCGATGCCGAGGAGCTGCTCGACTTTTTCGAAGCCTTCGTCGGTGACGGTGATGGCGCGGGCTTTTTCATCGACTACATAATCGCCGGACCAGGTTTTGGTTTCGAGGGTTTCGATGAGCTCGCCTAGTTCGAGCTGGGGGATGATCTTGTCGGCGATGGCGTACTTGTCGGTGGTTTTGTCGGTGGGGCCGGAGATGATGAGGGGGGTGCGGGCTTCGTCGATGAGGATGGAATCGACTTCGTCGACGATGCAGTAGAAGTGGCCGCGCTGGACCTGGTCGGGGAGCTCGAACTTCATGTTGTCGCGGAGGTAGTCGAAGCCGAACTCGTTGTTGGTGCCGTAGGTGATGTCGGCAGCGTAGGCTTCGCGGCGCTGCTGGTCGGAGAGGTCGTGGACGATGACGCCGACGGAGAGGCCGAGGAAGCCGTAGATTTTTCCCATCCACTCGGCGTCGCGCTTGGCGAGGTAGTCGTTGACGGTGACGACGTGGACACCGTGGCCGGCGAGAGCGTTTAGATAGCAGGGGAGGGTTGCTACGAGGGTCTTGCCTTCGCCCGTTTTCATCTCGGCGATTTTGCCTTGATGGAGGACCATGCCGCCAATCATCTGGACGTCGAAGTGGCGCATGCCGACGGTGCGTCGGCCGGCTTCGCGAACTACGGCGAAGGCTTCGGGGAGGATCTCGTCGAGGATGATTTTTTCGGCGGCGATGCGTTCGTCGGGGTCAGTAATGTTTTCGAGCGCGGCGGCGATGCGGGCGCGGAATTCGATGGTCTTGGCGGAGAGGTCGGCGTCGGAAAGCTGGTGGATGGACTCTTCGAAGCTGTTGATCTGGGCGAGGACGGGGAGCATGCGCTTGACGGCACGTTCGTTGGAGGTGCCGAAGACTTTGGCGAGGGCGGCGTTGAACACGGTGGGTTCCTTTGGGAGGTGGCGCGCGTGGGCGCTGAACGGGTGCGCGGATGAGGGCTTTGAGCCGGGGTCCGCAGGACGCTGGGGGAGCGTCGGTCTAGCTGAGGCTGGAGGTTGCGGCGTGGAGCGCGGCGGTGTGCTGGGCTGGCGGACGCATGGTCCAGACAGCGGTGTGGAGCGCACGGGAGGCCGGGGGAAGCACGAAGGCTTCGGTGGGTGCGGGAGCGGTGTGTTCGGCTAGAGGCTTAGCAATGGCCGCAGCAGCTGCGGTCTGGCAGAGCAGGGTGCTGATGTAGCGGCCGCCGAGGGTGAGTTCTCCGGAACGCAGGCTGCGTGCATCCGCTGCGCTCAGGGACGAGAGCAGGAGGAGGAGGCAGGCGAGATGGCGATTCCGCAGACGCATCATGGTGGTCAGGGCTTGGCCCAGTCTCTATATCTTAAACGAAATACGCGAGGAAAGGTACGCTGGAGTTGATTTTGGTGGATTTGGGTGGGGGAAAAGCTTTGACGCAAAGGGCGCTATGTTGGCGACGTTTCGCTACGTGGGGCGGTGAAGAGAAAGAGGCTTTCTGGCGCCGGGGAGAATCTAACTGCGACAGATGAGTTGAGGTGAGCGAATGGCGAAGGTTAAGAAGGTTGTGATTACTGCGTATGGGGACGAGAGTGTGCTGGCGGTTGTAGAAGCGGAGCTTGCTGGTCCGGCGGCTGGGGAGGTGCAGGCCGGGGTTGAGTTTTCGGTGGTGTGTGGGTCGGATGTGAGTATGCGGCGGGGGACGTATCCGTTTCAGAAGAAGCCGCCGCTGACTCCCGGATATAGCGTGGTGGGTCGCGTGCTGGTGAATGGGAGCGGGTCTGCGAAGTTTGCTGTGGGCGAGCGCGTGGCTTGTCTTTCGAAGTATGACGGGCAGGCAGAGCGGATCAATCTGCTGGAGAAATATCTGGTGCGGGTGCCGGAGGGAGTGGATGGCGGCGAGGCTGCTGCGCTGGTGCTGGATTGGGTGACGGCGTACGAGATGCTGCGTGGGTCGGCGAAGGTGCGGGCGGGGCAGAAGATTTTTGTGCACGCGTTGGCCGGAGGTGTGGGAGGCGCGCTGCTGAGGCTGGGAAAGCTGATGGGGGCGGAGGTGTATGGGACTGCGTCGGCGAAGAAGCATGAGGAGTTGCGCGCGCTGGGGGCGGTGCCGTTTGATTACTCGAATAAGGATTGGATTGGCGCGATGCAGCGGCTGGGCGGGGTGGATGCGGTGTTTGATCCGATGGGATATGAGAGCTTCGACGAGTCGTATTCGATTTTGAAGAAGGGTGGAGTGCTGGTGGGGTATGGAGTGAATCTGCCGCAGTGGACGAAGACGCCTGCGCGGCCGGTGGTGCCGACGGTGCTGAAACTGTATGCGAGGAACGTGGCGTTCTGGACAGGGAAGCGGACGACGTTCTTCGGGGTGCTGCGGAGTGCGAAATACTTTTCGCCTGATCTTGAACAGCTGTTGGCCTGGCTGAAGGACGGGAAGATTTCTGTGCCGGTGAAGGCGAGGTTCACGCTGGACGAGATACGGGAGGCGCACCGGGAGTACGAACGCGGCGCCGGCGTGGGATCGATTGTGATCGAGGTGGGGCGGTGATGCGGGAGCGGGCTACTGGTTTGATTTTGTGAAGGCTGTGGAGATGGCGCCGGTGGCGATGCCGGTGTTGCCTGTGTTGGTGAGGGTTCCGTTGGTGTTGACGGTGAAGATGGTTGTGGGACCGTCCTCGTCGGTGACGTAGAGGAATTTACCGCTGGGGTCGAAGTCTGCGTGGAAGGGCTCGAGGCCGGCGCCGATGGCGCCTGTGGGATTTGTGGCGGTGGCATTCAGCGTGAGGTCGCCGGTGGTGGGATTGATGGTGAACATGGAGACGGAGTTGTCCTGGCGGTTGACCACGTAGGCATAGCTGCTAGTTGGGTCTACTGCGACGGCAGTGGGACCGCCGCCGGCCGGGATGGCGATCGAGGGGGTGGGGGTCAGGACACCTGTGGTGGGATTGATGGTGTATTCCCAGACGCCGTCTGTGGTGTTGTTGCCGGCGAGGTTATCCGCCACGTAGGCGAACTTGCCGTTGGGGGAGACGACAACCTGGAAGGGGATGCCGCCGGTATAGACCAATGCCGGCGAGGTTGGGGTGAGCAGGCCGGTGGTCTGGTTAATGGTGTACATGAAGACGGCGGCGCCATCGCTAAGAGATGCGGTGACATAGGCGAATTGGCCGGTTGGATCGACGGTCAAGAAGCTTGGGTCGGAGAGGAGCTCGTTGGGGACCAGGGTGGAGACGGTGGCGGGCGATGTGGGGGTGAGGACGCCGGTGGTCTGGTTGATGGTGAACATGGAGACGGTGGCGTCGTCGGAGTTGGCGGTGTAGACGAATCGCCCCTTGGGGTCGATGGTGATGGCCTGGGGAAACCAGCCGGTGTGGACGGTGGCGGGCGAGGTTGGGGTGAGGACGCCGGTGGTGGGGTTGATGGTGTACGAGGAGATGGTGGAGAGGTCGGAGGCGTTGGAGACGAGGTTGGCGACGTAAGCGAATCGGCCGAGCGGGTCGGCGACCATTTGTTCGGAGGTGTCCTGCGGGTAGGCATACCCGGTCGAGACGGACGCAGGAGTGGTCTCGGTGAACTGGCCGTTGCAGGAGTTCACGGTGAACATGGAGACGTCGTAGTCGGTCAGAGCGTAGGCAAACTCGGAACTTGGAGCACCGGCGCAGGATGCGGGAGTTGGATGGGTCAGCGTGGTGTTGGAGCTGCAACCAGTGTCAAGCAGGACGATGAGGCAGAGAATCGCGGGAGAAACACCTTGCAGTTTCACTTGCTGCTCCTTATCAAATCCAAGACGGCATGAGGTTACTGCCTTCGTAGACGTGAGGAGGAGAAGATTAGTCGCGGTCGCGGTGCGGAATGTTCGCTACTTTTTGAGGCGGCGACGAACCGTGCCCGCTACTCCGAGAAGGCCGGTGCCTAGCAGAAGCAGGCTGGTGGGTTCGGGGGTGGGGGTGATGGAGAGGTCGATGATGATGGGGGTTGAGTCACCGGGTTGATTGCTGAAGATGTACTGGTCGATGTGGGTGCTGGAGGCGACGAAGACGCCGTCGTTGCCTGTGGTACCGAGCGCGAATCCGATGCCAGCGCCATCAAGCTGTTGCAGGGGGCCAGAGGGGCTATTGCCGGCTGGGTAATAGAGGATGTTGTCGTAGGCGACATTGTTGCCCTGGCAGGGAGAGGTGACGCTGTAGGTGGAGCAGGGGAGGAGAGTGACCGAATATCCGAAGACGGTGCCGGTCATGGCGGTTATGTCGAAGGCATCGGTGATGGTTGGATCGGGGGTGCCAGTGAGCGTGCCGTTGGCGGTGAAGCCAAGGTTGCCGGTTGCGTTGAAGACGAAGGTTTCGGCATGGGCGGTTGCGGATGCCATGATGAACGCGGCGAGACAGAAGAAGCCAAGCAGACGAACGGAACGCCTCATAGGAACCTCGGACGGAAATATCCCGTGAAGTACTTGCGAGCAGGTGGCGAGCCAGTCCGTTGAGAAAAATCAGGGTGCTAAGTCGATCAAGAAGAGTAGTTAGCTTGTTTGCGCGCTGCGGTGGTTGCGAAGAACTGCAAGGATTTGCGTGCGAATGGAAATGGTTTGCTCACGCGAGCTTGTTTGATCGTGGGCGTGGACGCGAGTTTGAGGCGGTTAGCTTCCGTGCGCGACTAGCCAGGCGTGGAGGGTGGAGGTGTCTTGCGGGGTGAGGGTGGGGGCGGATTTCTGGAGCATCTGCATGAACCAGGCGATCTCGGCGGGGGTGGAGGGGTAGCCGATGTTGCCACCTGCTGGGGCGCTGGGGTCGGGGCGGAGGGAGTTGACGATGGTGTGGCCGTCGGGCGTGAGCATGACGAGGTAAGGGATACCGATGTTGGCGCCGCCGAGTTTGGCGAGGAGAGCGACGGCGCCCGGGGTGTCGTGGTGCTTGGTGTCAGTGGTGAGCTCGCCGGCGTCGAGCGTGGCGATGACGAAGGTCTTATCGATGATGGGTTTGTTGGTGGGGTCGTCGAGGAAATGCTGGAACATGTGGCAGGGGCCGCACCAGGAGGCGCCGAAGATGAGCAGGACGTTTTTGTGCTGAGCGGTGGCGGTGGCGCGGGCCTGGGAGAGGATGTCGTCGGCGGTGGGTTCGGCGCGGAGAGCGGTGGGGAGCAGGAGCGCGGCGGCGATGAGGGCGGTGCGGAGGAAGGGGCGTGGGGCGAGGCGCATGGCGGTCTCCGAGTATTGGCAGGTGGTTACGTGATTATGCGTTTGACTGTCGAATTATGAATTGGGTGATCTCAATTATGCGATAGGCTAGCGCTATGCTCCCACAATTTCTTCGGATGTGCGCCTCGGCGACGCTTGTGCTTTCGATTGCTTCGACTGGTTATGGACAAGAGAAGGCGGCTTCGGCTTCGACGAACGACAAGCCTTCGTTTCCTACGAATGAACAGTTGCGTCACTACAAAGGGATGAGCGATCCGCAGCTTTCGCCGGATGGGAAGCAGGTGCTGGTGCGGATTGCGGATGCGACGGCGGATGGCGCGAAGGGGCATATCTGGCTGGTGGATGTGGGTGGTGGTGCGGCTCGGCAGCTTACGTATTCTCCGGCTGGCGATAAGCGCGGGGAGCAGCGGGCGCAGTGGATGCCGGATGGGGGGAGCGTTCTATTTCTCGCGCATAGGGGAGAGCATACGCAGCTTTATCGGTTGCCGATGGATGGCGGCGAGGCGAAGGTGTTTGATCTGAAGGTTGCGCCGCAGGTGGATGAGTCGAAGCGCGAAGGAGCGCTGCCTCCCGCGCCGGCGAAGAAGGATGACGCGAAGAAGGATGACGAGAAGGTTGAGCCGGTGGAGATTGATGTGGCGAGTTATCGCGTGTCGCCGGATGGGAAGACGATTGCGATCTTTGCGGCCGACCCCGAAACGCCGGGAGAGAAGAAGGCGAAGGACGCGAAGGCCGATGCGGAGTGGGTGGATCATGGGCTGCATGGGTCGCGGATGTACCTGCTGGATGTGGCGACGGAGAAGCTGACGGTGACGGGCGCGCCGATGGATGTGAGGGGCGCGGCGTGGAGTGCGGACTCGAGTAAATTGCTGGCGGTTAGCGAGGCGCCGAATGGTGTGGATGAGCTGGGGCCGGCGAGTAGCGCGTGGATTGTGAAGGCGAGTGATCCGGCGCATGCGGAGAAGGTGGACGCGATTCCTGCGACGGTGGGGCCGGCGGTTTGGTCGCGTGATGGGGGGAAGATTGTGTATCTGGCGCAGGCGAAGAAGGATGCGCCTCCGGGGTATTCGGATATGTATGTGTACGATGTGGCGAGCAAGACTACGGTGAATCTGACGGATGGATTTATGGGGACGGTGGGGCACCAGGAGCCGGTGGCGCTGCTGGATGGCGGGGTGTTGCAGGATACCGAGGAGGGTGTGGACGCGAAGTTGATTCGGTATGCGGCGGATGGGAAGAGCTCTGCGGTTGCGCTGCCGGTGGCAGCGGTCGCGGCTGCGGTGACGAATGATGCGCAGAGTGGATGGGTGTTCCTGGGGAGCAGTGGTGGAGTGGCTCCAGAGTTGATGTATAGCGCGAAGCTGGGAGAGACGCCGAAGGTGCTGGCCACTCCAGCGCTTGCGCCGTTGGGCGTAAAGAGTGCGGCGGCGAAGCGGGTGGAGTGGAAGAACGAGAAGCTGACGATTGAGGGGTTGCTGTACCTGCCGCCTGAGGCCGCGACGAAGAAGGTGCCGCTGATTGTGGAGGTGCATGGCGGGCCACTGGGCGCGTATGTCGACAGCTATTCGGTCTTCACGGATTATTTGTTGGCGCAGGGGTGGGCGGTGCTGCGGACCAATCCTCGGGGCAGTACGGGGCGCGGAGCGGAGTTTGCTGCGGCGAATAAAAATGATCTGGGTGGAGCGGATTATCGCGACATTATGGCGGGCGTGGATTATGTGCTGAAGACGGAGCCGGTGGATGGCGACAAGATGGCGCTGATCGGGTACAGCTACGGCGGCGAGATGGCGGCGTTTGTCGAGACGAAGACGCAGCGGTTCAAGGCGATTGTGAGTGCGGCTCCTGTGATTGATCAGAACAGCGAGTATGGGACGGAGAAGGGGAGCTGGTACGACCAGTGGTACTACGGGAAGCCGTGGATGCATCAGGCGGATGCATGGCGGCAGAGTCCGGTGAGTGGAGTGGCGCAGGCGAAGACGCCGTTCATGCTGCTGCAGGGGCAGGACGATACGACGGATCCGCTGGGACAGTCGTTGGAGATGTATCACGCGCTGCGGCAGATGGGTGTGCCGGTGGAGCTGATTACGTATCCGCGGGTGGACCATGGGCCGCTGGGCGGAGCGATCTATGGGTCGCCTAGCAATGAGCCCTGGCATGGGTTCGATGCGCGGCAGCGGGTGGTGGCGTTCTTCAACAAGGAGTTTGGCGGGGCGGGAAAATAACGAGCGCTACTGGTGCTGGACTACGTCCGACGGCTTGGCACCGTGGAAGAGGGCGTGATTGATGTCGGGCCAGAATTCTTTGACGATGAAGGAGACGCCGTCGATGCCGACGTTGATGCCCCAGTTGCCGATGACGGTGGTGGCGTTGCGCTCGCGGCTGGGGTAGTAGAGGGTGGAGATGCCGGCGGCGGCACCTGCGCCTACTACTTCGCTGGAGTTGAAGACTTCGTGGCCGGCATCGTTACGGGTGACGACGACGCGGCTGATGGCATAGCCGGTGCGCTTCCAGAAGCCGCCGCGGCCGAGGGTGTAATAGCGGTTGTCCTGGCGGGTGATGGTGGGAACGATGGCTTCGACCATGAAGTTCTCGATGGTTTGATCGGCAGCGGCATGCCAGAGGTAGCGAGCGTAGCCGAGGCCGCCGGTACCGAACTCGGGATCTGCGTTGCGTGCGAGGTTATAGCCGGCGAGGGCCGCGGGGACGAAGATGGCGGAGTAGTCAAACGAGTCTTCGAAGGCGGTCTTGAATTTTTCTTTGACGGTCTGGGGCGGCAGCTTGACGTCGGCACTGACGGCGCGGAAGTTGGGGAGGATGCCGAGGATGCGCGAGGTCTGTTTGGGCGGCGGAGGCTCGGTGGATTGAGACTGGGCTTGCGGTGCGTCGATGTCAGCGGGAGGCGCGGGCTGGTCGGGGTCGGCGCTGCTGGAGATGTAGGGAGGGATGGTGAGATCTGTGACGCCGAGGTTCAGCGTTGGGGATGCGGCGGCGATCTGGGTGGGAGCAGAAGGCGCGACGGTGAAGGTGGCTTGCTGCGCGTGCAGCGTGGCGCCGAGGAAGAAGATGGCGAGAGAGAGCGAAACGTGATGTCTGGATGAAAGCTGTTTCGATGAAAAAAGCTGGTGCATTCTTCCCCTTGGACGATTCCGTGCGTTGATGCTTGCAGCGTTTGTACTTTGACGCTGCTTGGTGCGATCACGAGAGACTGTTAGGAGTAGACGCGCGAACGGGCGACATGGTTCTCCCGATGAAAGCTTTGTCATGATCCGTGAGGTCTCTTCATCTTCTTATGCTTAGGGTATATGGATGCCAGGGCGGGCGGGGTGGATGCAATGTCGGGCGAAGATTATGCTGGGGGAGCCGGCTTTCGGTTGATGGAAGAAAGATTCAGGCAGCACGGCGCTAGGAAGAGGAGCATTGATGAGTGGAGCAGGAGCGAGCGAAGCGGCGGTTGGGTATGCGCGGGAGCAGGGGAAACGGTTTGTTGAGGAGCTGAAGGAGTTGTTGCGGATTCCGTCGGTGTCGACTGCACCGGAGCATGTGGGCGATGTGCGCAAGGCTGCGGAGTTTGTGGCGGATGGGCTGCGGGCGGCGGGGATGGAGAATGTACGGCTGATTGAGACGAAGACGGCGACGCATGACGGGCATCCGCTGGTGTATGCGGATTGGCTGCATGCGGAGGCCTCAGCCGAAGGAAAGCCGAAGCCGACGGTGTTGCTCTACGGGCACTATGATGTGCAGCCGGCTGAGCCGCTGGATGAGTGGAAGTCGCC
>Ga0302220_10001396_pt1 | contig 18945 bp, 18 predicted proteins | sample II_Palsa_E1_3_FD_194572 | JGI IMG/M metagenome (GOLD analysis project Ga0302220, IMG submission 194572) | Peat permafrost microbial communities from Stordalen Mire near Abisko, Sweden - II_Palsa_E1_3 | ecosystem: Environmental > Terrestrial > Soil > Palsa > Peat permafrost | place: Sweden...
TTTGCGGGGCTGCCGGCAACGATGTCGGTGTGGATGTCGCATGGCGATCATGCGGAGACGCTGGCGCCGGGATTTCGGGTGACGGCGCGGACGTCGAATGCGATTGCGGGCATTGCGGATGAGGCTCGGAAGATGTGGGCGGTGCAGTTTCATCCGGAGGTCGCGCATACGAAGCAGGGGATGGAGCTATTGAGAAATTTCGCCGTTGATATTTGTGGGGCGACGCAGGATTGGACGCCGGAACATTTTATTGCTTCGACGGTGGCGAAGATTCGTGAACAGGTGGGGCCGGCGGGGCACGCGATCTGTGGGCTGAGTGGGGGCGTGGACTCGAGCGTGGCGGCTGTGCTGGTGGCGCGCGCGATTGGGGAGCGGCTGACGTGCATCTTTGTGAACAATGGGGTGCTGCGCAAGGATGAATTTGAAAAAGTTCAAAAGACGATGCGCGAGGAGTTGCACCTGAACGTTGTCGCGGTGGATGCGTCGGAAAGATTTTTGAGTAAGCTTGCGGGCGTGACGGATCCGGAGAAGAAGCGGAAGGCGATTGGCAACGAATTTATTGCAGTGTTCGATGATGAGGCGAAGAAGATTTTTGAGGCGGAGAAGTCTGCGGGGGAAGAAGTAGCGTGGCTGGTGCAGGGGACCCTGTATCCAGATGTGATTGAATCGGCCAGTGTTCATGGGCCTTCGCACGTGATCAAGAGTCACCACAATGTGGGCGGACTGCCGGAAGACATGAAGCTGAAGTTGATTGAGCCGCTGCGGGATTTGTTCAAGGATGAGGTACGGAGGATCGGTCGGGATCTGCAGATGCCGGAAGAGATTCTGGAGCGGCAGCCGTTTCCAGGACCGGGGTTGGCGGTGAGGATCCTGGGTGAGGTGACGCCGGAACGGGTTGCGATTCTGCAGGAGGCCGATGCGATTTGTACGGCGGAGATCAAGAAGGCGGGACTTTATCGCAAAGTATGGCAGAGCTTTGCGGTGCTGCTGCCGATTAAGACGGTGGGCGTGATGGGCGATCAGAGGACGTATGCGTACACGTGTGCGATTCGTGCGGTGGAGAGCGAGGATGGGATGACGGCGGATTGGGCGGCACTGCCGTACGAGGTGCTGCGCGCGATTTCGAGTCGGATTGTGAGCGAGGTGCGCGGGATCAATCGCGTGGTGTATGACATTACGTCGAAGCCACCCGGCACGATTGAGTGGGAGTGAGTCGTCCTACGCGGACGGCGAGAGGCTTCGCGGTCCTGCGCGGACGGCGAGAGTTAGGAGCGGTGGGATGCGCGTGATCATGCGGGCGCTGGTGTTGGTGGCGGTGTTTGCGGGTGTGGGGTGGTTGACCGCGCGCGCTGTGATGACTCATGTGGAGAGTAAGGGTGCGATGCAGCCGGAGGTAAGGCTGTCGGGGGCGATGGCGGGGTTGTTCGCGGGGGGCGCGACTACGCTGGTGGTGGGGATTGCGATGGCGTGGTCGCGAAAGAGCTAGGCTGCGCCGAGTGCGAGCGATGCGGTGAGAGCTTCCGGTGTGAGGTCTTCGAGGTGCAGGGTTTTGCTGCGACTGGTGGCACCGGTGACCAGCGTGATGTGAGCGCGGGGAATGCTGAGGTGGTTGGCGAGGAAGGCGATGAGTGCGGCGTTGGCGCGGCCGTCCGCTGGTGGGGTGGTGAGGGAGATTTTGAGCGCGCCATCGTGGATGCCGGTGATGGCGTTGCGGCGGGCGCCGGGGTGAACGCGGACGGCGAGGGTGCAGCCGTTGGTGGTGGCGCGGAGCTTGAGGCTCATGCGTAAGTGCGCTTGCCGAAGATGGCGGTGCCGATGCGGACGGTGGTGGAGCCCTCTTCGATGGCGACGGCGAAGTCGTTGGACATGCCCATGGATAGCTCGGTGAGGGTGGGGCAGAGGGTGAGGTGGTCGTCGCGCAGACGGCGGAGGTGTTGGAAGGTTGGGCGCGCGGTTTCGGGGTTCAGGTCGAAGGGGGGAACGGTCATGAGGCCACGTGGCTGAAGGTGGGTGAGTGGTTGTAGGGCGCGGAGGAGGGTGTGGAGATCGTCGGGGGCGAGGCCGTGCTTGGTGTCTTCGGGCGAGAGTTTGACTTCGATGAGGATGCGGAGAGTTTTGTTGAGGGCGAGCGCGGCGGCGTTGAGGCGCTCGGCTGTTTTGAAGTTGTCGAGGGTGTCGATGGCGTTGAAGATTTCGGCGGCTTTGGCGGTCTTGTTGTTTTGCAGCGGGCCGATGAGATGGACGTCCTGCGCGGACGGCGAGGGGCTTTGCGTGGTGTCCGACGAGGTGCCTGAGAAAGGAAAAAGGTCGGTGAGTTCGGCGCGTTTGGATTGCCATTCCTGCACGCGATTTTCGCCGAAGAGGTGCTGGCCGGCTTCGTAGGCTTCGCGGACGGATTCGGCAGGATGCATTTTGCTGACGGCCATGAGGGTAACTGAGCCGGGATCGCGGTGAGCGCGGGCGCAGGCGTCGGCGATTTCGTTTTTTATTCGTTCGAGGTTGGAAGCGATGGACATGGTTAGTCAATAGTGTACGAGGGGTGAAGAGTTTGCTTGATATTGAAGGCACTAGGTTTAGCGTTTGCGCGTGGCGCGAGCGGCGTATGCAGGCAATCACGGAACGAAAAAAGTAATCCTCCGGCAAGAATCCCTCGTCCAAGGGAGTACGGTGTTAAGACTGCCGATTTATCAGACGGCCTGAGGGTACGGCGAAGACGCTTGTTCGGTAGCTGATTGCTGTTCCTGGCCGCTGACTTACAGGAGTCCATATGTCAGAATTTATCGAATTCTCAGAGAGCCTGCGCGGCCGGTCTGGATCGTGCCTCTCTCGTGTTGCGCGTGGCTTGGCGATAGCGGCGGTAGTTGGCGCTGGCGCTGGGATGATGAGCGCTCAGAGTAACTTTATGACTGCGAGCGCGAGTGAGTCGGCTCCGGCCTACTCGTCGAGTGCGGCTGAGTCGACGGAGGCGTTGGTGGTTGCGCCGCTGCCGGACTTCAGCAAGATGATTGTGGGAGCGGGCGGAGGCCACGCGCAGTCGAATGGGCGCCCGGGATATCGACCGAACGGAACGAACGAGGATGATTCCTTCAAGTGGACGGCGTATGGCGGAGCGGGGTTGACGGTGCCGGTGGCCAACACGTCGGATTACCTGACGCCGAACTTCAGTATCCAGGTGGGTGTGGGGCCGCGCTTCAGCAGGCACCTTTCGCTGCCGGTGGAATTTGATTGGGATCAATTTGGGTTCACCAAGGGTGCGCTGGATAATCAGATCGCGATCTACGATTACCTGTTCTCCGATTACTCGGTGAAGTATCTGCTGGATGGAAACAGCCACATCTGGTCGTTTTCGCTGGAGCCGACATGGACATTTCATTCGGACGGTATGTTTGTGCCCTACGTGAAGGCAGGCGTGGGTTTTTATCACAAGACAGCAAACTTCACGCTGCCGACGAGGCAGTTTGTCTGCTACTACTATTGCGGAATTTATTATGGGACCTACAACTTCGACTTCTACACGTCGAATGCTCCGGGATTTGACGTAGGTGCCGGGGGCACGTTTAAGTTTTCGGACGACACGCATGCTCGGTTGTACGTGGAAGCGCGGTATGTGTTCATCGCAAACTCTGCGCGGAGTGGCATCGTGAATACGCCGGAAAGCCTGGCTACTGTGACGGACACGACGACGAATTTCTATCCTGCGAACAGCAACCACACGTTTTATTTCCCGATAACGTTTGGGATACGGTTCTGAGAAGAGAAGAACGGAGAACATGAAAGGCCCGCAATGGCGGGCCTTTTCTTTGTGCGGCTAGATGCCGACGGGGTAGGGCTTCTCGTGGATCTCGTCGCCCTGGGAACCCTTGCGTTCGAAGAGGCCCTGGAAGATGCTGAGCAGGCCGGTGTACCAGTAGCCGAGGACGAAGAGGAATAGGAAGGGGACGGTGAAGTAGTTTTCGGTGGAGACGGCATAGTAGATGGTGGCGGCGAAGTAGCAGCCGAAGAGCAACTCGATCCAGGGAATGATGCCGAGGCGCTTGCGATATTTTTTTGCCTGCGACTTTTCGCCCTTCTGGAGTACGCGGTATTTGGGTGTGCGGGCGAAGGCGCTCTTGATGCCGAAGAGGGCCTCGAGAACGGCCTTGGTATTGGTGAGAGTAAGGCCGACGCCGAGCGACATGAGGAACGGGATATAGAGGAAGGTCTTGTACCAGGTACGTGGATAGAGTTCTTTCTGGCTTACGAGGTAGAAGGTGGAGACGCTCATGGTAGAGGCCATGAAGAGCGGGAAATCGATGAGGAACATCTGGAGCGGGCCTTGCCAGGAGCGGATGATCATCGCGGGCATCAGCAGGACCGAAAGGATGATCATGAGCGGGTAACTGATGTTGGCGGTGAGGTGATACCAGGCTTCGAGCTTCTGGTGGCGCGAGATGTCGGAGCGGAGGATGTTGGGGAGGGTCTTTTTGCCGACCTGGATGAGGCCCTTGGCCCAGCGTGCCTGCTGGGTCTTGAAGGCGGTCATTTCGATGGGGAGTTCAGCGGGGCATTCGACGTCTTGCAGGTACTTGAACTTCCAGCCCTTGAGTTGCGCGCGGTAACTGAGGTCGGTGTCTTCGGTGAGGGTGTCGTGCTGCCAGCCGCCGGCTTCGTCGATGGCCTGGCGACGCCACATGCCGGCGGTGCCGTTGAAGTTGAAGAAGACGCCGGCGCGGGAGCGGCCACCGTGCTCGAGGACGAAGTGTCCGTCGAGGAGGATGGCTTCTACCTGGGTGAGGAAACTGTAGTTGCGATTGAGGTGCGTCCAGCGGGTTTGGACCATGCCGACGCCGGGCTCGGCGAAGTGGTGGACGACGCTGCGGAGCCAGGTGGGAGGCGGGACGAAGTCGGCATCGAAGATGGCGACGAGCTCGCCCTTGGCGGTGCGAAGGCCCTCTTCGAGGGCGCCGGCTTTGTAGCCGTGGCGGTTGGTGCGGTGGAGGTAGTAGACGGGCTGGGGATCGAGGCCCTGGGTACCAGCGGCGAATCGGGCGACCATGGCCGATGCTACGCCGACTGTTTCGTCGGTGGAGTCGTCCAGGAGCTGAATCTCGAAGCGGTCGCGTGGATAGTCGAGGCGGCAGCAGGCGTCGAGGAGGCGATCGATGACGAACTGCTCGTTGTAGATGGGGAGCTGGATGGTGACGAAGGGGAGGTCTTCTTCGGTGAAGCTGAAGGGAGGGAGTTGGGAGTGCGCCTCGTTGCGCTTGTTTCGGTAGTAGAGCCAGACGAGCTGGTAGCGATGAATGCCGTAGAAGGCGAGGATGATCATCACCAGGAAGTAGGGGATGAGCAGGCTGATGTCGAAGGCGTTCCAGCGATAGACGTTGCGGAAGGTGTGGTCAGCGTAGTGCGTCTTCCAATAGTGCCCTAGACCGTGCGAGGTGAGGAGCATGGCGAGCGCATTGACTTGGCTGAGCAGGGGTATCTCCGGTTCGAGAAGATGTAAGGCTTGATTTTACGCGATGTGCGTTTGTTGGTTGAGATAGTTTGCGGTCGAGCCGTTGTCGTGGTGGCGCGGAGAATGCGCTGGCACGCGCGGCGATAGGAAGTGTTCGATCGGCGCGGCTGGCGAGTTAGTTGAGGAACATGGTGCGGTAGAGGGTGTCGCGCTGGACGGGCCTGAAGCCGGCTTCGCGGATGATGCGGCGAAGTTCTTCTTCGGTGGCGCCGCCGGGTTTACTAGCGTGCTCTTCGAGGAGGACGGAGCCGACGTCGTTGCCGCCGAAGCGGAGACCCATCTGCAGGACCTTGAGGCCCTGGGTGCGCCACGAGCCCTGGAGGTTCTCGATGTTGTCGAGGTAGAGGCGGCTGACGGCGAGGGTGGTGAGGTACTCGACTGCAGTGGGCTCGGCGACAGCAGAAGGGATGACTGCAACGCCGGGCTGCGCGGCTAGCGGTGTGAAGGCGGTAAAGCCACCGGTTTCTTCCTGGAGGGCGCGGAGGATTTCGAGATGGTCGATACGATCGGCCATGGTTTCGCCGACGCCGAAGATCATGGTGGCCTTGGTGCGGAGGCCTAACTGATGGGCCGTGCGATGAACGTTGATCCACTCCGCTGTGGTGCACTTGTCGGGCGCGGCGCGTTTGCGAATTTCGTCGTTGAAGATGACGGCGCTGCCTGCGATGGAGTCGAGGCCTGCGTCGTGGAGGCGGGCGATGGTATCGCGCAGGGAAAGCTGCGATGCGGAGGCGAGCGCGAGGATCTGGGTGGCGCAGAGGCCGTGCAGCTGGATTCCGGGAAAGCGTTGCTTGATGCCGGTGAGGAGCGACTCGTAGCGATCGAGCGGGACGTTGGGCTGGGCGCCGGAAGGGAGGAGGATGCCGGTGGCTCCCATGTCTACGGTTTCACGAACGCGATCATAGAAAGTATTGGGGTCGGGGTCCGCGCAGTCGAGGAGACGGTCGACGGTGTAGGTGACGACGCCTTCGGGGTGGAGAGTGCGGCGGAGCGCGTCGGCTTCCATGCCGATGCCGATGAGGTCGTCGGAGGCGAAGCAGTCGAGGGCTTGTTGGCGAGTGATACCCATGAAGAGATTTTACGCTTTGGTATGCGCGGGGCGGCCGCGCGCGGGCTCGGGTGCGGCCTTCGGTGCGGGATCCGGGGAGAGGCGCGCTGAAGAGCGGTGGAGGGCGCTGTCGATAGCGCGGATGAGGGTGGGGGAGGCGTTGAGACTGTCGGCGCGCCAGAGTTGCAGGCCGAGGTCGGCGGCCTGGCGCTTGAAGTCGATGTCGATGTCGTAGAGGATCTCGACGTGATCACAGAGGAAGCCGACGGGTTGGAGGACGACGGCAACGTGGCCGGCGTCGGCGAGCGCCTTGAGGGTGTCGGGAACGGTAGGGCCGATCCAGGGGGCGCCGGCAACGCCCTGGGATTGGAAGGCGAAGAACCAGTCGTCTTCGGTGAGGCCGACGGGGCGAAGGGCTGCGGCGATGGCGATGGCGGTCTGCTTGCACTCGACGGGATAGGGGTCGGGGTTTTGCGAAGTGCCGTAGTGCTGGAGGCCGTCGGCGGGAATGGGCGCGCCGGGTTTGGGCTCAGGGGCGGGGACGCTGGACATGATGGTGCGGCAGGGAACGGCGTGCGCGGTGAAGAGAATGGGGACGCGCGTGCCGGTGACGGCGCAGGCTTCTGCCCAGGCCGGCCACATGCGCTCGGCAAAGGCCTGGGCGAGGAGTGGTTCGTCTGCCCAGCCGGCGATGAAGTCTACGGAGAAGCTGTCGCCGACGGCTGCCATGAGAGCGCGGCGGTAGAGGCCGGTGGAGGTGCGGGAGTTCTGCGGCGCGAGGCAGAGGACGCGCGCGTGCTGCACGCCGTCCGCGCGCATTTGTGCGACGACGTCGGCGATGTAGGGATGCCAGTTGCGCATGCCGACGTAGACTGGCTGGCCTAGCAGATCGCCGAGCATGCGGCCTTGCAAGAGAGTCCAGTGGGTGAGCGGGGGACCTTCGGGAAGGCGATCTTCGCCGAGGCCGGGCTTGGTTTCTGTGAGGCCGATTTCGGCGTAGCGGTGCTGCAATTCTTCAACCACTTGCCTGGGCATGGGGCGGCCGCCGGTAACCTTCTGCAGATACTCGGGCATCTCACTGAGCTTGTCGGGAGTGCCGTGGGCGAGCAGGAGAATTGCGGTGCGCTGGCTGGTGGATTCAGCACTCATTTACTGGCGGGCCTCGCTGTGAGATTGGATGCGTTGGCGACGCCAGAAGGGGTGGAGAACTGTTTGACCCACTCAACGACCTGGATGACGTTGTCGACGGGGGTTCCGGGAACGATGCCGTGGCCGAGGTTGAAGATGTGTCCGGGGCGGCCGGCGGCCAGGGTGAGGATTTCGCGGACGCGGGACTCGAGGACCTCGAGGGGGGCGAAGAGGGTGATGGGGTCGAGGTTGCCTTGGACGGCGGTACCGTAGCCGACGGCGTGCCAGCCTTCGTCGAGGGGTATGCGCCAGTCGAGGCCGAGGACGTCGGCCCCGGTTTCGGTCATGGCGGGAAGCATGGAGGCGGTGTCGACTCCAAAGTAGATGACGGGGACGCCGAGGGCTTTGACGCGCTGCACGAGCTCAGTGGTGGGGGCGAGGCAGTACTGGCGGTAGTCGGTGACGGAGAGCGCGCCGGCCCAGGAGTCGAAGATCTGGATGCAGTCGGCGCCGGCTTCAACTTGTTGCTGTGCGTAGGCGACGAGGATGGTGTTGAGCTTCTCCATCAGGAGAGGCCACGCGCCGTCGTTGGCGTACATCATCTTCTTGGCTTCGACGTAGTTGCGCGAGCTGCCACCTTCGATCATGTAGCTGGCGAGGGTGAAGGGTGCGCCGCAGAAGCCGATGATGCCAAGGCGGTCACCGTCGGAGCGGGGAGTGGAGAAGTGGGCGGCGACTTTTTCGATGGCCCTGGCGACGTAGCTGAGGTCTTCGACGCGATCGGTGCGGAGGGCCTGGATGTGCTCGAGGGAGCGGATGGGGGTGTGGACTTGCGGGCCTTCGCCGGCTACGAATTCGAAGTCGAGGCCCATAGGGGTGAGGGGGAGGAGGAGGTCGGCGAAGATGATGGCGGCGTCGACGTCGAGGCGTTCGGCGGCGGTGATGGTGACTTCGGCGGCGATGTCAGGGGTGCGGCAGATGTCGAGCAGGGAGTGGTGCTTGCGCACGGCCATGTACTCGGGCATATAGCGACCGGCCTGACGGAGAAACCAGACGGGCGTGCGGTCCACGGGTTGACGGAGACAGGCGCGAACGAAGCGGCTGCTGCCCTCGGGATGCAGGCTGGTGCCGGTCGATTTTGTGTAAATTTCTGACTCGATCAAGGTGGATCAAACTCCCATCTTCCAGCCTAGCATCTGGCGCTGCTCGGACGGAGTGATGCCGGGCGATTGGCGGGCGGTTTCATTGGATGTGATGCAGCAAATGGGCCTCACAGGCAGGCGATCGGTGGCGCGGGATGCCTGGCCTGCAGACTGACGGTAGACTGTTAAGGAGACATCGCACTGTGTCTGTGATCACTGGCCGGTTCCGCGGATTGTGTTCGACACGCTGGGCTCGGCGGCATGGTTGCGAATCGCTTGGTTTGAAATCGCAGAGAGAAGAAGAGACCCCGAACTATATGCCGAATTACCTTGAACTGCCGGTGGGTGAGAGTGCCCCCGAGCTGGTGAATGCCGTCATTGAGATTCCGCTGGATGGCATCAATAAGTATGAGTACGACAAAAAACTGCACGTCTTTCGCCTGGATCGCAACTTGTTTTCGCCGGTGCACTATCCCGGGGACTATGGCTTTATTCCGAGCACGTACGCGGAGGATGGCGATCCGCTGGATGTGCTGGTGCTGGTGGACTCTCCGAGCTTTACGGGATGCGTGTTGCAGGTGCGGCCTATCGGTGTGCTGGATATGATCGACCAGGGGCAGCCTGACCAGAAGATTCTTGCCGTGGGCGAGGGCAATCCCCGGTATACGGACGTGGCCAACTACTCGCAGATCTATCCGCATATTTTGCGGGAGATCAAGCACTTCTTTTCCATCTACAAGGACCTTGAAGGGAAGCGGGTCGAAGTGCGGGGATGGGGCGACGCCGCCTCCGCGCGCGCGTTGATTACCAAGTCGATGGCAGCGTTCGAGGAGAGAAAAGCCAAGGCTGAGGACAAGAAGGTCAAAGCTTAACGAAAGATTTTGATTTGGTGGCGGCTCGTGGATTGTGGCGAAAGCTGCAGGCGCGAGCCGCCTTTGTATTAGGCCTGAGTGCGGCGGCGGACTAGTTCGGTGACGCCGTAGACTGCGGCTCCGGCGATGCCTACCGTGGCGGCGAACAATAAAGCGTTCAAGCCTAGAACCTGCTGGTTGCGGGCGGCCCAGAGGGCGAAGGCGATGAGCAGGGTGGGGCCGATGCCGAGGGCGATGGCTCCGGGCATGCCTCCGGGAACGCGGAAGGGGCGATGAAGATTTGGCTCTCGGCGGCGCAGCACCACGAGCGCGATGAATTCCAGAATGAGCGACGCGCCGTAGAGCACGAGGTCGATGGAGATGAGGCGCTCGAAGGTGAAGCTCAACGCTAGACCCCAGATTGCCGCGCAGGCCAGCACGCTTACCCAAGGGACGCCGAGTTTGGTGCGGCGCAAAAGAATTTGCGGCGCTTGGCCGTCTTCCGCCATCGCAAACGGCACGCGGGTAATGCTCATCATGAGCGGGTTGAACATGCCGACGCCGTTGATCATGCCGCCGGCAACGACCGCGAGCGCGAGGAGCGGACCTGCGAGAATGCGGGCGGCGTCCGTCCACGCACCGGTAGAGAATTGGCCGGGCGCGAGGCCGGCGAGGGCAACGGCAAGGAGCGGGAGGATGTAGGTGAAGGCGACCAGCGCGGTGGCGCCAAGCATGGCGCGAGGATAGTTATGCTGTGGGTCCTCGACTTCCTGAGCGACTGTGCTGGCGTTGTCCCAGCCCATGTAATTCCACATGGTGACGGAGATGGCGCCGGCGAGGTCGGGGGCTCCAACGGATTGGAGAAGGGCGCCGGTTCCGTGGCCGTGCCACGTCCAAAGGCCGGCGGTGATGAGGATGACGAAGGGTGCGAGCAGGACGCAGAAGAGGGCGACCGCCGATTGTCCGACGGCTTTGGCGCCGCTGAGATTCCACAGCATGCATCCGAGCACGACGGCGAGTTTCCAGAAGATGCCGAGATTGCCGGCGGTCCAGGCGGGGGCAATGCGGCCAAGGTAGAGGACGAAGATGGTGGGATAGATGGCCATGTCGAAGATGCTTGCGGAGAGCGAGAGCCAGGCTTCCTGAAAACCCCAGAAGCGGCCGAGCGCGCGGCGCACCCAGACGTAGAAGCCACCTTCGGCTGGGATGGAGCTGGCGAGCTCGCCGACCATGAGCGAGGTGGGCAGGCTCCAGATGAGGGGAATGATCGCGAGAAGGAGGAGTGCGCGCGCGTAGCCTGCTTTACCGATGATGTCTTCGAGGCCATAGGGTCCGCCGGCGACCATGAAGTACGTGGCGGCGAGCAGCGGGATGAGACGCATCTTGCTGCGGGCAGGAAAGCTGCGATGCAGAGGCCGCGTGGCGGACGGGTGTGTCGCGAGGTTGATGGCGGCATTCTCCGAGAGTGGGCGTGGGGCGATGCTCCTTGCAATGTAACGTAAATGGGCGCGGGTGCGCGGGCGGTTCGCCGCGGCGTAGGGTGACAGGCTATAATCAGGGTCTACCCCGCAGGAGAGTTGGCCGAGTGGCTGAAGGCGGCGGTTTGCTAAACCGTTATAGGACCAAAAGTTCTATCGGGGGTTCGAATCCCCCACTCTCCGCCAGCTAGATCTCGTCTCCGATTTTGAGCCCGAGAATAATGAAAATAGCCCGCGAAAGCGAGCTATTTTTGCCTTAAAGTTCGCCGCGGAGAGGGCTTTTTGATGCCTCGAAGGCGCGCTCAAGCTCAAGGAGATCTCCTACATCCACGCCGAAGGCTACCCAGCGGGCGAGATGAAGCACGGCCCCAACGCCCTCATCGACGAAACCCTCCCCGTAGTCTGCATCGCCACGCAAGACCCCAACGACCCCAGCTCGGTCCTCAAGTACGAAAAGACCCTCAGCAACATCCAGGAAGTCACCGCCCGCAGCGGCCGCGTCATCGCCATCGCGATCGAAGGCGACACCCACATCAGCCAGCTAGTCGAGCACGTAATCCACATCCCCCAAACCCACGAGCTCCTACTCCCCATCCTCGAAGTAGTCCCCCTCCAACTCCTCGCCTACCACATAGCCGTAAGAAGAGGCTGCGACGTAGACCAACCCAGAAACCTCGCCAAGTCCGTCACCGTGGAGTAGTCAATGAGCATTACAAACGGCATAAGTCCGCTGGCCCTCGATGCGCTTGAGGTCGAACTAAAGAAGGCTCGTGAAGTAATGAGCCAAATAGAATCCGAGATTTTTGGAAACGGCTCTTTCGGCAGTTACGACGATCCCGGGTCCGCCTTGGAATATTTTCTTACAAAGTCGTTTCGTGTGATGTTGGTATGTCTCGAGTCTTTTGGCATGAACGAGACTCGCGAATTGTTAATTGATAATTGGCAAAAACTTTCAGGTGGACAGGGCATTCGGCATTACACGCCTGAACCTATGTTCTGCGATTCTTAGATGCTCAGCTAAAGGGCGATAAAGCGGCACAAAACTTTCTCAACATGTCCGCGCTCCAGGTCGGCGCCCCACCACACCTCTTCACTCTGTACATAAAGAAGGCAACGGCCCCTCCACCGACACGGGAGACCTTTGCGGCAGAACTGAACCGTCAGGGCTTTGGGAAAGCTTCCGAGATCTATCACCAGATGCAGAAGCAGACACCCAGTTTCGCCTTGTCGGACGAAGATCTGAATGCCTGGGGCTTCACGCTTCTAAGTAACGGGGATGTGCCAGCATCCTTGGCGATTCTGCGCCTGAACACCGAACTGCACGCTGAAAGTTGGAACGCATGGGACAGCCTCGGCGAAGTTTATGTAAAGAATGGCAACACGTCTATCGCCATCGATGCCTGCCGGAAATCTCTTAGTCTCAATCCGGGCAACGCGAATGCGGTACAACGCCTTGCAGCGCTTGGAGCAAAGCCGTGAGCTGCACAAGTCTCTCTAAGTCGGCTTGTCGTCATCCTCCCTATATGAGCGGATTCTGGAGCTGACGGAGAGCGCTCTCGGGTTTTGCGCAGTGCTTGCTCACTTCCAGGTGTCGAAAGATTGGATGGAAATCCAGAGACGTCTAAAAACGCCTAAAGCATATAGAAGTGCGTCAACAGAGCCTGTATCAAAGAGAGCACGCCGGCATTTTATTTATTCATTGGGCCGTCGCATAAGCCACTTTGCGCGCCTAGATCCCCCTGGATTGCAAATACCGCATCCGTTCTATAGACGACGTATTGCGAATACTGCGGCTGATATGAAGTGCGCAATTCAACGGAACATACAGAAGCACCAATCGGATGTATGCCATCAGGGAAAAGTGAAGTCATGAAAGGCCGTCAGATGACGGCGTTCACAATCGCCCGGCCTCATCGCGCTTTGGCGCAGCATCACCCATAACGTATCGGGGAAATCATGAATAGATTCAGAGACAAAGTTGTCATTGTGACGGGAGCCGGCTCTGGCATTGGAGCGGGCACGGCGCGTCGCTTTCTACAGGAAGGCGCATCTGTCGTCCTCAACGGACGACGTGAAGAGAAGTTGCACCAAACCATAGCGGGCTCTGATGCGGCACAGTCACTCATCCATCCTGGAGATGTCTCGGATGAAGAGTACGCGAAGCGGCTCGTAGAAGATACGATCACTAAGTTTGGCAAGCTGGACGTCTTGGTCAACAACGCGGGGATAGCCACCTTCGGTCCCTTCGCGCAGACCACCACAGAGCAGTGGCGGAAGCTCATGGGCACCGATCTGGATGCAGTGTATTTTGCGACTCGTGAAGCATTGCCTCACCTTTTGAAAACCAAGGGCTCAATCATCAATCTCTCCTCCGTATCGGGTTTAGGCGGAGATTGGGGGCTGAGTGCCTACAACGCGGCAAAGGGCGCCATCACGAACTTCACGCGCGCCCTGGCGTTGGAGTATGGCTCGCGTGGCGTACGGATCAACGCCGTGGCACCGAGCCTCACCTCTAGCGAGGCCACTGCCGATCTTGAGAAAAGCGACGCCGTCATGGCAGCGTTTACTGACCGTCTCCCTATCGGTAGAGCCGCTACACCGGATGAGATCGCAGGCGTGATTGCGTTTCTAGCGAGTGACGATGCGGTCTTCGTCAATGGAGTGGTTCTGCCGGTCGACGGCGGCCTCAGCGCTTCCAACGGACAACCTAACTTCCTTTCGCTTCTGGCCAAGTGAAAGGCAAACTCATTCACGAAATTAGAGGAGGAACATCATGCAAACACTTGAGGAAGATTACTGTGCGACTTCGTGGTTGGTACACCATCCATTCGGCGCGGAAGACCAAGCTGCGATGGCCGCCATGCGCGCCATCGTCGAACCTAATAAAGGCAAGCTTCAGGGAGTTGCAGCTCGAGTTCCGTACGATGCCATCATGGAGCGCGTCGCTGCGCCTGCGGGCGTCGTCTATGAAGCTGGTCGCGTTGGAGGTGTTTCAGGATGGTGGTGCCGACCCGAAACAGCGCGGCTCGGTCAGGCCGTCATGCACATCCATGGCGGGTGGTTCAACTTTGGCTCTGCGCAAGCGTTTCGCCATTTTGTAGGCCATATCGCTGCTCATGCGGGGGTAGCGGCATTCGTGCCTGACTATCGGCTAGCTCCGGAGCATCCATTTCCTGCTGCCGCCGAGGACGTGCGCGCCTGCTATTTCAGTCTGGTTGAGCAAGGCTTCTCGAAGATTGCCGTCACGGGCGACTCGGCTGGCGGCACCCTGGCGCTTGGATTGCTCGCGCATCTCGCGGCAAACAGTGACGGCGCCAGCAAAGCTCTCGTGGGCGGAGTGGCACTCTCACCCGCGACGGATCTGTCCCTTTCTGGGGAAAGCTGGTCTACGCGCGCTGCTGCCGACCCCTACTTTACCAAGCCGCAAGTCACCGATTTGGTGAACTCTTATCTCCACGGTCATGACCCGACAGACCCCCTCGCGTCGCCCCTCCATGCCGACCTGGCTGGGTTAGCCCCAGTCCGCGTACATGTCGGCGACGACGAGGTGTTGCTTGATGATTCCGTCCGTTTCGTTGAGCACGCGATCGCGTCAGGAGTAGATGCTCGCCTCGATGTGTGGGAAGGGATGGTTCATGGATTCCTTGGGGGCGTGGGACGCCTCACAGCTTCCAACGAGGCTCTTCAACTCATCGGTGAGTTTCTGAACGACCGATTCGCCGGGGCGGCGATTCAAAAATAAACGGAATCGCTTATAGAAACGAGGTGGGGAATAAGAAATGTATGACCATGTAATTTGGCCTCTCCATTTGACCCGAAGACCTCGGCGATCTACGCGCTCAACGACATTGACGTGAACGCGCCGCCTGAAGTGGTGTGGAAGCTGCTTGTCGACGCCGAGAATTGGTCAAGCTACTTTCCCGCCGGAGATCAGGTCAAGATACTGAACGTGAGCCGGAGCTGGCGCTCGGAACCAAATACAGCAGGGTCACTGTTGGCTTTCCGATGCATCTCATCGTGACGGAGTGCGTGCCCGGCCGCAGGCTCGCGTGGTCGACGCTAGTCGACGGCGACGAGACCGATTCGAGCGCCTATCACGGCTGGGTCATCACTCCCACCAAAACTGGCTGTCATGTCCTATCCGAGGAGACGCAGCAAGGTCCCTTCTTCCTCGAAGAGCTCGGGCGCAAGAATCCCGGTGCGCTCTATCGCTATCACCAGGAATGGGTCGAAAGCCTTGCGCGCGGGGCTGAGGCTCGGGTGGCCCACGCGGTCAAAGGACATAAGACAATGTCGAAAACTGACATCGAGAAAGTTTTGACGATATTTCAAAGCATCAGCGCCGGGGATGTAGACCTTGCGACGCAGCACATCGACCACAAGCGATTTGTGCAACACAATCCGTACGCGACCGACGGCGTGGAAGGGCTGACGCAATTCATCAGCGAGTCGCCGCGTGACCAACTGCAACTAACCGTGGTGCGGGCATTCCAGGATGGCCCCTACGTTGTTACCCAGGCTAAGGGGCAGCGATCTGGACGAAACGTGTTCTTCGACATTTTCAGGTTTGAGGACGGATTGGTTGTCGAGCACTGGGCCTTCTCCGCCAAGAATGCTCCCCCCAACCCGAGCGGGCATACCCAGGTCGATGGACCGACCGAGGTGGAACACTTCGAGGATACGGAGAAGAACAAGTCACTATTGCGGACGTACTATGAGACCTTTCACATCCGCGCGGACCACAGTCGAAGTGAGCAGTACTTTGCTGGGGATCTTATGATCCGTCACGAACCTGGCGTCTGCGACGGGGTCACCGAGTTCATGCGAGATGTCGAGGTCCTAATGCAGCACCGGACCATCGATGAAATCAATTTTTTGTTAGGACAGGGAGATTTTGTGTTCATCGCCGCTAAGGGCACGCATGAGGGCGAACCCTGCGTTTACATCGACCTGTACCGCGTGAAAGACGAAAAGATTGTGGAGCACTGGGGCTTTCCCGAGATGGTTCCTCCTAAAGAGCAATGGAAGAACAATAACGGCATGCTGTAGGACATCAGCTTATACCTGCTTGCTGTGTCGGATGGCTTGAGGTGGATAGTCGAACACCGTTCTGAGGATGGGTAACGGGATGTCGGCTTCTCGGCAGTTACGGCCAGATGAAGAGAAAGGCATTTAGGAGACAAATTCTCAAAGTGGATCCTATTCTGGGTCAATGAGCGAGTTGGCCTGATATCGCTCTTCGACCTTCGCACGATATGCGACAGACGCCAAAGTAGGCTCAAGTAGAATCCTCCGCTTCAAAACTCTTCCGCGATTCCGGCATAAACCTGGTCGTCAAATACTGCGTTTGAGGTATTCACCAGGGTTGGCCCCGACAACTCGCTTGAACGCCTTACTGAAGGCAGCGCCGGACTCGTAACCGACCGACCGAGCAACGTCTATGAGCTTTGTGTCACGCTGTTCGAGTAACTGCATCGCCTTCTGCATCCGCCACTCGGTTACATATTCCAGTGGTGTTTGTCCGAGTAGCTCTTTAAAACGCGCCGCGAATGCGGAGCGAGACATGCCCGCCGTTTCGGCCAGGGATTCCACCGTCCATGGTGTATTCACTCTGGCGTGAATGGCACTCAGGGCAGTGCCCATCTGAGGATCAAAAACCGCACGAAGCCATCCTTTGTTACGTTCTGGTCCTGACGTGATATGCGCCCGGAGCACTTGGATAAACAGAACCTCGGCCAGTCGAGTTGCGACGACTTCAGATCCCGGCGCCTGTTCTGCCATTTCCGAAGCAAGCGCCTGCACTGTTTTGTGAAGAGCAAGCGTGTGTGCCTCATCGGCCTTCATCAAAATGAAGCTCGGCAATAACTGAGTGATCGGCTTCAAGCTGGCGCGATCAAAACTAAAGGAACCACAGACGATTGTCGTCGGTGCGCCACCACCTCCATAATGAGCGACATTGCCATTGGCCTTGGCGCCGATCTCGCTGAAACTCAACTTCGGACGTGTTCGCGGGCTGTCGCGCAAAACAATCGAAGTCCCCTTAGCCACTAAAAAACAATCACCACCGGTGAGCGGAATCGGCTTCGGGACCCCTTCCACACTCAGCCAGCAGTTGCCGCGCGAAAGCATGGCGAAGTGCGCCAAATCTGTGGATGACATCTTTTTGTCTGCAGGCGGGACTTTTTCTTCGCTTTGCGTTTCCTGTTTTACACCCCACGGGGCTGTGGCTTCGAGCCTATGCAGACCGAAAGCGGTGACGTGCATCGTTCTGAAAATGTCTGTTATAGGATCCAACATAGTCTCCATATTTTGGACGAATAGACAAAATATTAGGACGCCAAATTAGTCTTCGTCCGCCACCAAATACATCTACTCTACTGTACGGTTTCGAGAATCACGAAATTGTGTACGAAACTGTACAGCTTTGGCTATCCAGGTAGCGCAGGATGAACGAACTTGCTTGGACGACCGCATCTAGAGATCTATCAAAGGGAGTAATTATGGGAAAGCTTGAAGGAAAAGTTGCAGTCATCACCGGTGGGGCTACCGGTATCGGCCGCGCCGCAGCAAAGCGCTTCATCGAGGAGGGCGCCTTCGTTTTCATCTTCGGCCGCCGGCAGGAAGCGCTCGACGCCGCTATAGCCGACCTAGGGCCCAATGCCCGCGCGGTAAAGGGCTCGGTCTCGGATGAGGCCGACCTCGACCGACTCTACGCGGCGGTGAAGGCCGAGCGCGGAACCCTCGACATTGTCGTCGCAAATGCCGGGGTGGGAAGCCAGCTTAAACTTGGCGAGATAACCGCCAAGCACATTGACGAAATCTTTGACGTCAATGTGAAGGGTACGATCTTTACGGTCCAGAAGGCGCTGCCGCTGATGGGGAAGGGCGGTTCGATCATCCTGACCGGATCGAGCGCCGGTACCACGGGCGCTCCGGCGTTCACCGCCTATAGCGCGAGCAAGGCGGCAGTGCGCAACCTTGCGCGGACCTGGGTGGAGGACCTGAAGGGTACCGGCATCCGCGTAAACGTGCTGTCGCCCGGGGCGATAGCGACCGAACTCGCGACGGAAGCACTGGGCGAGAAAGGCCTGAAGGCCTACGGCTCGATGACTGGGTTCCAGCGCATGGGCGATCCGGCGGAGCTCGGGGCGGCGGCGGCCTTTCTCGCGTCGTCGGACAGCAGCTTCATGACCGGCAGCGAGCTCGCTGTCGACGGCGGCCTGGCGCAAATCTGACACGCTACGCACGACGACGCTCCGTTCAATTATTCGGAGCGCCGTAGGGCTCGGCAATCCAAAGGAGAATATATGAGCTACGCAATTATCGGATTCGGAAAGATAGGTCAGGCCCTCGCCCACGCCTTCGCCCGTAAAAACATGGACGTGACCGTCGCGAGTCGCCGGCCACCAGAGGCGTTGGCACAGCAGGCTCGTGCGATTGGATCGACGGTCGTCGCCAAGTCGCTGCGGGATGCACTCGAGGCCGACACAATCATCCTGGCGGTCCCGTTCGGGGAACATCGCGAAGTTGCGAAGGCCCTGCCGAGCTGGAAAGGCAAGACGGTCATCGACGCGATGAACTCGTTTCCAGTCCCACCTGAGGAGTTGGACGGTCTCCCGTCCTCCGCCTTCGTCGCGAAGGCGTTCACTGGCGCCACGCTCGTCAAAGGTTTTAGTCACCTGATTGCGGCCACCCTGGCTGCTGATCCGGTTGTCGAAGGCGGCCATCGAGTTGTCTTTTTGTCGAGCGACGACGAGGATGCGATCGCTCCGGTGGCGGATTTGGCCAAACAACTCGGGTT
>Ga0302220_10001400_pt1 | contig 18938 bp, 20 predicted proteins | sample II_Palsa_E1_3_FD_194572 | JGI IMG/M metagenome (GOLD analysis project Ga0302220, IMG submission 194572) | Peat permafrost microbial communities from Stordalen Mire near Abisko, Sweden - II_Palsa_E1_3 | ecosystem: Environmental > Terrestrial > Soil > Palsa > Peat permafrost | place: Sweden...
CCAACAACGGCGCGCAGATTCTGCGCCGCTCGTATTCGTACAACGATGGCTCGAATTTCTACATCGAGCGCTGGCCGCCATGGCGTCAGGAAACCGAGTACGACGCAGGCCTGATTTTTATCGCTTATCAGGGCGATCCGCGTACCGGCTTCATCCCGATCAACGAGAAGCTCTCGAAGTTCGACTTGATGAACCAGTTCACGACGCACGTCGGCAGCGCGGTGTTTGCGTGTCCGCCCGGCGCGAAGCCCGGTTCGTACATCGGCGCGGGGCTGTTCGAAACGTAAGCCGTGAAAATCACATGCGGCTCTCATGAAGCAGGTTTGGCTGGATGCGCGGAACCGCACCGCTAGCGCCGCGACCGGCACCCGCGACGGTGTCGCTCGCGGCGCGCCGCGTATGAACAAAGATCAAATACCATCACAAAAGGAATTCTGAATCATGACTCATTCCTGGCTTGGCAACCGTGTCCGCGCAATCAGCGGCGCGGCGGCTCTCCTGTTGGCGACCTTGAGCGCTGCACCGCTCGCCGCCCACGCTGAATCGATCACGCTCTATAGCGCGCAGCACGAGCAGGTGGTCAACGCGCTCGCGAAGGACTTCCAGAATCAAAGCGGCATCTCCGTCAAGATCCGCACCGGCGAAGGCCCCGCGCTGGCGGCCCAGCTCGTCGCAGAAGGCACGGCGTCGCCCGCGGATGTGTACTTCACGGAAAACTCGCCTGAGTTGATGCTGCTCGAGGAAAAGGGTCTGCTCGGCAAGGTTGACGCGTCGACGCTCGCGGCTGTGCCGGCACGCTTCGATTCGCCGACCGGCGTTTGGGTTGGCGTGACGGCGCGTGAAAACGTGCTGGCTTACAACACGAACAAGGTTCAGCCGAACCAGTTGCCGCAATCGCTATTCGATCTCGCCAAGCCGGAATGGAAAGGCAAGGTCGGCATTGCCCCGAGCGACGGCGACTTCCTGCCGCTCGTGAGCGCCGTAATCGCGCTGAAGGGCGAAGCGCAGACGCTCGACTGGCTGAAAGGCCTGAAGGCCAACTCGCAGATCTTCGACGACGACGAAGGCGTGGTGGCGGCGGTGAATCGCGGCGCGGTCGCAACCGGCCTCATCAACAACTACTACTGGGCGCGTCTGCATGCCGAGATCGGCGACAAGTCCACCCGTAGCGCGCTCTATCACTTCACGAACGGCGATGCCGGCGCACTCGTCAACGTCTCGGGCGCAGCGGTGCTGAAGTCCGCGCACAATGCGAGCGGCGCGCAGAAGTTCCTGGCCTACCTGGTCAGCGAACGCGCTCAGGATCTGATGGCGAAGGGCCATGTCGACTTCGAGTACCCGCTGCATAGCGGCGTGGCTCCGGATCCGATCCTCAAGCCGTTCAACGAACTGAGCCCGCCGACGCTGACGGTGCAACAACTCGGCGACGACAGCCAGGCCGGCAAGCTGCTGCGTCAGGCCGGACTGCTGTAAATGAGTGACGCTGTGTCAGCCGCAGTGCCGGCTGTTGCCTCTGAACCGGCGCGTGCGCGCAAGCGCGCGCCGGGTGGTCTGTTTGCTGCTGCCGCGGTAAGTGCTCTGCTGGTGTTGTTGCCGCTCGCTTTCACCGTGTGGCGGGCGGCGAGTTTTGGCTTCGCCGAGGCGGCCGAACTGGTGTTCCGGCCGCTCGTCGGCGAACTGCTCGTCAATACGTTGATGATCACCGTGTCGGCCACTTTGGCCGCCGCTGTGCTCGGCACGGCTGCGGCCTGGTTTATCGAACGCACCCGCCTGCCCGGCCGCCGTTTCTGGGCCGTGGCGATGGCCGCGCCGCTCGCGATGCCGCCGTTCATCACAAGCTATGCGTGGGTGTCGTTCAGTCTCGATCTGCAGGACTTCAATGGCGCGTTGCTGGTCATTACGTCCGCGTATTTTCCGCTGGTCTATTTGCCGGTCGCCGCTGCGCTACGCAGCATGGACCCGGCCCTCGAAGAAAGCGCCCGCTCGCTCGGCTGCGGCCGCTGGAGCACTTTCTTTCGCGTGATCCTGCCGCAACTGCGCCCCGCTCTGCTGGGCGGCATGCTGCTGGTCGCGCTCGGTGTGATGTCCGAATTCGGCGCGTTCACGCTGCTGCGTTTTCGCACTTTCACGACCGAGATCTATGCCGAGTACCGCACGAGTTTCGACGGCCCCGGTGCATCGCTGCTGGCCTGTCTGCTCATCCTGATGTGTCTCGTCGTGCTCGCATTTGAATTCCGCGTACGCGGGGCCGCGCGTTATGAACGCGTCGACCGTGGCACGCGCCGCGCGGTGTTGCGCTACGACCTCGGCTTCTGGCGCTGGCTGGTAGTCGCAGGCTTTACCGCGCTGACCGTCGCCACGCTCGGCGTGCCGCTTGGCATGATCGGCTACTGGCTCACGCAGCCCGGCGCCGCCGCCGTCACGCCAGCCGACGTCTCGCCCGAATTGCTGTTCGACTCAACGCTTTCGTCGCTTGGCTTCGGCCTTGGCGCAGCCGTCCTCACTACCCTGCTGATCGTGCCGCTGGCGTTCCTGCTGGTGCGCTATCCGGGACGTCTCGCCACGCTGTTCGAACGCACCGTGTTTCTGGCGCAGGGCATTCCAGGTCTCGTGATTGCACTGGCGATCGTCTCACTCGCCGTGCACGCGCTACAGCCGCTGTATCAGAGCACCACGCTGCTGATCATCACCTACGCCATCCTGTTCCTGCCGCTCGCGCTGGTGAGCGTGCGCGCTGCGCTAATGCAGGCGCAACCACGTCTCGAGGAGACTGCGCGTGCGCTCGGTCTGGGTTGGGGGCAAACGCTGGTGCGCGTGCTATTGCCACTGGCTGGGCCGGGTCTAGGCGCTGCGGCTTCGATGGTGTTCATCTCGGTCGTCACCGAACTCAACGCCACACTGCTGCTCTCTCCTATAGGCACCCAGACGCTGGCCACCCAGGTCTGGTCCGACACGTCGACCATGGCCTTCGCCGCCGCCGCGCCCTATGCTGCGCTGCTCACGGGCATCTCGTTGTGCGCCTCGGGCCTGCTGTTCGCGCTGCTCGGCCGCTCGGCACTGCTCGGCGAACGCGGCTAAGTCTGCGTGGAACTTACCGCCTTCCCCATCGGATTTTCATGAGCGACCTTCGTATCTGCGGCCTGCAAAAATCGTTCGACGGCAACCCGGTGCTGCACGGCATCGATCTGTCCGTGGAGCGCGGCACGCTGCTCGCCCTGCTCGGTCCGTCCGGCAGCGGCAAAACCACCTTGCTGCGCGTGTTGTGCGGCTTCGAACGCGCGGACCGCGGCAGCGTGGAAATCGACGGCCGGCGGGTTGTGGGCGATGCGCTGCATGTGCCGTCGGAACAGCGCCGCATTGGTTATGTACCGCAGGAAGGCGCGCTGTTTCCGCATCTGTCGGTGGCGGACAATATCGTGTTCGGTCTGCCGCGCACGCAACGGCGTGCCCGACATCGCGTCGCCGAACTGCTCGAGCTCGTGGGCTTGCCGGCGACGTTTGCCGACCGCGCGCCACAACAGCTTTCCGGTGGTCAGCAACAGCGCGTGGCGTTGGCACGCGCGCTGGCGCCGTCGCCGACGCTTGTGATGCTCGATGAGCCGTTCTCCTCGCTCGATGCTGCGCTGCGACTCGAAACGCGCCAGGCGGTAACCAGCGCGCTGGCCGCGGCAGGCGCCACTGCCGTGCTGGTGACGCACGATCAGTCCGAGGCGCTCTCGCTGGGCCATGAAGTCGCAGTGCTGTGGCAAGGCAAGCTGATCCAGACCGATACGCCGGAGATGATCTACCGGCGTCCGGTGACGCGCGAACTCGCGTCGTTTATCGGCGAGGCGGTATTGCTGCAAGGAGTTGCCGCGCGTGATCGTGTTACCTGTGAACTGGGCGAACTGACGTTGTCGGCGCCCGCACGGGGCGGTGCTGTCGACGTAATGGTTAGACCCGAACAGATCCGTTTGTGGCGCGCGAACGAAACCACGCCGGATGGAACGGCTTCGTTCGATGCCATCGTGCAGGACGTGACCTTCCAGGGACAGGATGCCGGTGTCACGCTGCAGTTGCAGTCAGCGGCGCAGACGGTGGTGCGCGCCCGCGTGCCGGGCTACCGGACGCCGCAACCGGGTGAGCGCGTGAGGCTCGCCATCGATGGCGACGTGACCGCCTACGCCCGCGCCTGAATGTCCGACGCGCGTCCGTCGCGCGGCAAAGCGGACGAAGACGCGGATGCCCCAGCCGCCGACGCGCGCTGCGAGCGCACTGACAAGTCCTGAATCATCTGGGCGGCGAGGTAATCGCAGGTCGGGCGGTCCGATTTAGCGCTGCGCGCCACCACAATCTCTAGCGGCTCGATCTTCGGCAAGCCGTGCGCGTCGCCGAGGATCGCGAGACGCGTCGGCACGCTGCAGCGAGTCAGGGCGATCACGGCCAACCCTGCATCCACGGTCGCCACGAGGCCGAGCAGACTGGCGCTGCTGTATGCGGCACGATAGCGAATCCGCGCTTTATCGAGCGCAGCCAGCGTATGCGTGCGGGCTACACAGCCCGGCTCATATAAGCCCACTGGCAACGGCGAGGCCGCCAGCACCGGCGTATCCTCCGACGCTCCCACCCACACCATCGACTCACTGCGCACGAATTCGCCGCGCAGCTTGCGGTCGCGTGTGACGAAAGCGAGGTCGATCTTGTTGTCGGCCAGCATCGGCGCGAGCGCCGTGCTTTGCGCGCAGACAATCTCGATCTCGACCTGCGGGTACAGATTCGAAAAACGCCTGAGCACGGGCGACAGCAACGACGACACGTAATCGTCTGGCGCCCCCAGCACGACCCGGCCGGTCACCTCGGGCCGCACGATCGCCGACCACGCTTCCTCATGCAGATCGATCACCCGCCGCGCGTATTCGAGCAGCGTGTGGCCGGGTCGTGTCAACGCCAGATTGCGGGTGTCACGCGTGAACAGCGTCGTGCCAAGCATGCTTTCGAGCCGCTTGACCTGCATGCTGACCGCCGCCTGCGAGCGATGCACGGTCGCCGCGGCCTTCGTAAAGCTACCCGTCTCGACCACGGCGACGAAGGTACGCAGCAGATCCACGTCGAATTCAGGGTTCATGATTTATAAGCCCGGCTTATCAGATTTCTCAATTTTATTCGTTTGTCGCTGCCTGGCAAGTCCCCGATACTCGACCCAAGCCATCCTCACGGAGCGTTTTGCATGTCACTCACCTCACGTCAACAAGGCGCCATCACCCTCGCCAGCGGTGGATTGCTGATGGGGACGATCGGCATCTTCGTCGAGGAAGCGCGGCTCGACGCGATGACGATGGTGTTCTTTCGCTGCCTGTTCGGGTCTTTGGCGCTGGCCGGTTATTGCGCGTGGAAGGGATTCTTCAGGGCGCAACGTTTTACGCCGCGTATGGTGTTACTTGCCGTGCTGTCCGGTGCACTGATGGTGACCCAATGGGTCTGGTTCTTCGATGCCATTCACCGCACCAGCATCGCGGTCGCGACCGTGGTGTTTCATGTGCAGCCGTTCTGGGTCGTGCTGATGGGTGCGGCGCTTTTCAACGAGCGGCTCGGCGGCGACCGGCTTGCTTGGATCGCGACTGCATTTGTCGGACTCGTGCTTGCTTCGGGTGTGGCCACGAGTGAGAACCTGCAAGGGCATGCCGGTTATCTGGTCGGCGTGGGCGAAGCGCTGGCCGGTTCAGTGCTTTATGCGAGCGTGACGCTGATCGCCAAGAGCCTCGGTCAGTTGCGCCCGCACCTGCTGACGCTCGCTCAGTGTCTGGTTGGTGTGGTTTGCCTGGCGTTTATTGCGCCGCTGCATTCGGTGGCGCATATCGAGCCCACGCAATGGTTCTGGCTCGTCGGCATGGGCGTGCTGCATACGGGCCTGTCGTATGTACTGATCTACGGAGCGCTGCCCAAGCTGACCACGCCGATCATTGCGGTGCTGCTGTTTGTTTATCCGCTGACCGCGATCGTCGTCGATGCGGTTGTTTATGGACGGGCGCTTTCGCCATTGCAGCTGGCCGGGATGGCGTTGATTGTGACGGCGAGCCTTGGAGTGAATCTTGGGTGGCCGTTGGTGTCGATTTTGCGACGTGGGGTACGGGCCAGGCGTTCGGCGGATTGAGACGAAAGAACCGGGCGTGGCACCCGGATTCCATTCAATCGTCGTAGCGAAAACGGCAGGCGGCAACGTAGATCAGTCCGTCCTGCGGCATATAGACCAGGCGATCAGCAAGGGTCACGCGGCGCGACCAGAAACCCGTCAGATTGCCAACCAGGGGCTCCGGCTTGCCCGCCCCCTTGAAAGGGTCACGCCGGCATTCTTCAAGCAGTTCGTTGACCTTCCGCAATATCTTGGGGTCGACTCTCTGCCAATGCAAATAGTCTTCCCAAGCTTCATCGGTAAAGACAAAAACACTATCAGACCTCACGGTCTCCTTGTTGCGGGCTTTCTGTTTGCTCATCTGTTAGCAGTGTGCGCGGCGTACCCTTGCGTGCATTGATCTGGGCGACAGAACGTACAAGCCGTTCGGCATTCTTCGGAGAGCTCAACAGATACAGGGTTTCCTGCATGGCGCTGAAGTCCTCGAGCGAAACCATCACCACATGTTCGCCACCTTGCCGGGTTATCAGCATAGGCGTGTGGTCGCGGCAGACGTCGTCCATCGCTTGCTTAAAGCCAGCACGGGCCTCGCTGTAAGTAAGGGTGTTCATGGCTTATCCGGCCCGAAGGCGTGCCCCGGCCGCTCCTGATAAAAAAGTTAGCGGTATTTCCTGCGGCGAACAAAGCCCGGCGACGAAGCGAGCAAGTCCACTGACGAGCGCGAGTCGGAAACTCCCGACTCGTGAGTTCGTTGTACAGAAATCCGTACAACACCTCAAGCATATGGCCAAAGATGTTGCACGCCCGCTAACCACGTGAAGCATGCCGTGTATTGCAGCCAGGCACCACCTGGCCGATTGGCTATTGAGGTGCGCAGGGCAGCTTTCCAATGCTCCTCACTGCGGCAAAACTTCTCCCTTCGTCTCCGGCGCAAACGGAATGATGAAGAGCCCGATAACAAACGCTACCGCGGTCACCGCCACCGGAATACCAAGCGTATGCATATGCAGCACCGCCGCGCCCAACAGGAAGTTCACACCAGCCCCGACAAACCGTCCGAACGACGTACAAAACGCAAACGCCGTGGCCCGCACGCGAGTTTCGAACTGCTCCGGCAGCCACAAACTGAACAGCGCAAAGTTACCGCCGAAGAACCCCAGCACGCACAGCCAAGCGATAAACGGCACCAGTCCGTTAGGCATATAAAACGACCACCCAAAGCTGCCGACAATCGCCACAGCCATCCCCGCGAAGTAAATCGCCAGCGTGTTTTTACGCCCGATCCGTTCGGCTAGCGGCGGCAGAGCAAGACATCCGAGAACGGTCGAAATAGACAGCAAGCCGGTCGCGATCGACGCCGTGCGGATCGCATCCGGCTTACCCATCCCTGCGCGCGTCGCAAGCTGGATCACCGCCGACGGCTCATACACCGCGCCCGCCCACAGCCCGATAATCGCAATCGTCAACAAGGCACACGCGACCCACGTGCGGCGCCGGTACACGGGACCAAGAATCTCGCGCAATGGCCTGCTGCGCACGGCTTGCGCCTCCGTCTTCTGCCATTTTTCCGGCTCCTTCACGCGCAGCAAGATCAGGATCGCCACGACCACCGGCACCGCACCGGTCAGGAACATCGCGCGCCAGCCGTAGTGAACCCCGACCGTGTAATTGAGCGCCGCAGCCAGAAAGAAGCCGGCGTAGTAACCGGTTTGCAGATAGCCCGCCCCCATCTTGCGACGGTCCTCCGGCCACGCCTCGGCCACATAGGTCCCCGCCAGCGCCCATTCGCCGCCGATTCCCACGCCCGCGATAAACCGGAAGATAGCCAGCTCCCAGACGTTCTGCGAGAGCGCCGAAAGACCCGTAAAAATTGCAAAAGTGAAGATCGTGCCGGCCAGCACCTTGGTACGGCCAAAGCGATCGGCGAGCGGCCCCCAGATAAACGAAAGCCCCCAGCCAATCAGAAACAGCGCAAACAGGATCGACCCGGCGAGTCCGACGTTGGCCGGCGTTGCCGCATATCCCGAGCGCGGCAACAGTTCGGTGAGCGCGGGGGTGAGAACCAGCGCGTAGATGAACGAATCCATCCCGTCCAGCGTCCAGCCCGCCCATGCGCCCCAGAACCCTGCAATCTGCGAGCGGTTTAGTGGCGTGCGATGCCGCGCGACACGCGCGCGGTCCGAGAATGAATTCATCTTGCTCCTCCGGCCCTACGGTTGGATTGCCAATTGCCTATTCTTAACAACGGGTTAGCGTGCGTGCGGCGACTACGTGGGCTTTCGTCAGACAGCCCCTGACACTTCCTGAACGCGGGTCCCTACAGTCCGCTTGCCTCTCGGACCCTGGATTTCCCTCGTGCAAAACGCGTCATTTCATATATAATATTTGAACTTATGAACGATGCAACCGATGGTTTTCCCCTGGACAGCGCTGCGCGCGTCCCCTTTCTGCCCGTAGCGGCCGCGCCGCGGGCCAGCACTTCACGCGTGATTGCAGACGCTTTGCGTACGGCGATCGTCGAAGGCACGCTGGCCCCCGGCGCCCCCTTGCGGCAGGACGCCATTGCCCGTCATTTCTCGGTCAGTGCAATTCCCGTGCGCGAAGCACTGCGGCAACTGGAAGGCGAAGGCTGGGCGAAGGTCGCCGTGCACAAAGGGGCGACGGTCGCGCCGCTGTCGGCGGACGAAGCCCGCGAAATCTACGAGATCCGCTCGGCGCTGGAGAGCCTCGCCGTCGGCCTCGCCATTCCGCACCACACCGCGGCGACGCTGCGTGAGTCGGAAAAGCTTTGCCACGCCGCGGAGAAAGAGATGGATCCGGCGTTGTACGTGACCCGCAACGAGGAGTTTCATATGAGCCTCTACGCGTCGGCCGCGCGCCCCCAACTCGAGGAAATGATCGCCACGCTGCATCGGCGCGGTGAGCGCTATTTACGCCTCAAATTCGGGCTACCGCTGTACAAGGACGAGTCCGATCGCGAACACGCGGAAATACTCGACGCGGTGCGCCGCGCCGACATCCCCGCTGCACGCTCGCTGTTGACCGCGCATCTGCTCGGCACCGGCGAGTTGCTTTACCGTTTCCTGACCGAACGCGCGCAGGCCGAAGCCGCGCAAGCCAACGGCCGCAAGCCGCGCGCGAGACGCGCGCGCACTCCAACTACCGGGAGCTGAATCCGCCGATGAATCCACAAGCCGAACCATCCCCCCGCTCCGCCGCCGCACCAGCAGCACGGTCCTGGACCACGATGCGCGACGAGAAAGCCCGGCGCCTTACCGCCATCGCGCCATGGCTCGAAGACGGCGTGTTGCGCAGCGAGCGCATCGTCGATGCACTGGAAACACTGATCCGCCCCGGCGACCGCGTCGCGCTCGAAGGCGACAACCAGAAGCAGGCCGATTTTCTGTCGCGTTCGTTTGCCAAAGTGGATCCGCAAAAGGTGCGCGACGTCCATCTGCTGATTTCGAGCATCAGCCGGCCCGAGCATCTGACGCTGTTCGAGCGCGGCATCGCGCACAAGGTCGACTTCGCCTTCGCGGGACCGCAGAGCCTGCGCGTCGCGCAACTGCTGGAAGACGGACAGCTGGAAATTGGCGCGATCCACACCTATGTCGAGCTGTACGCGCGAATGTTCGTGGAGCTGACGCCGAACGTCGCGCTGTTGTGCGCAGAAAAAGCGGACCGGCACGGCAATCTCTATACCGGGCCGAACACCGAAGACACGCCTACCATCGCGGAGGCCGCTGCGTTCCGTCACGGCATCGTGATTGTTCAGGTGAACGAAATCGTCGATGAGCTGCCGCGCGTCGATATCCCCGGCTCGTGGGTCGACGTGGTCGTACAGGCCGACCGGCCCTTCGCAGTCGAGCCGCTGTTTACGCGCGATCCGCGCCACATCGGCGACCTGCAGGTGCTGACCGCGATGATGGTAATTCGCGGCATCTACGAAGCGTACGGCGTGACCGCGCTCAATCACGGCATCGGCTTCGACACGGCGGCTATCGAGCTGCTGTTGCCCACCTATGGCGGATCGCTTGGGCTGAAAGGCAAGATTTGCCGCAACTGGACGCTCAATCCGCATCCCACGCTGATTCCGGCCATCGAATCGGGCTGGGTCGAAAGCGTGCATTGCTTCGGCAGCGAAGTGGGCATGGAGCAATACATCGAAGCGCGCCCAGACGTGTTCTTCACAGGACGCGACGGCAGCCTGCGTTCGAACCGTGTGTTGTGCCAGTTGGCAGGGCAATACGGCGTCGACCTGTTTATCGGCTCGACGCTGCAGATCGACGCGGATGCGAATTCGTCGACGGTCACGCGTGGGCGGCTCGCGGGTTTTGGCGGCGCCCCAAACATGGGACACGATCCGCGAGGACGACGTCATTCGAGCGAAGCGTGGCTCAAGCTTCTCAAGGATCAAGGGCCAGTCTCCCGCGGTCAGAAGCTGGTCGTGCAGCTTGCTGAGACGTACAAGAAAGGCGGCGAGCCGACCTTCGTCGATGAGCTCGATGCGGTTGCGGTCGGCGCGAAGAGCGGCATGCCTATCGCCCCGGTGATGATCTACGGCGACGACGTCAGCCACGTGGTCACCGAGGAAGGCATCGCCCACTTGCACAAGGCCGAAGGGATCGACGAACGGCGCGCGGCCCTTGCTGCGGTAGCCGGCGTCACGCCAATCGGTTTGCGCGCGAAGCCGGAAAAAACCGCGGAACTGCGGCGGCGCGGCATCGTCGCGTATCCCGAGGATCTCGGCATCCGCCGCGGTGAAGCAAAGCGCTCGTTGCTGGCCGCACGCAGCATCGACGATCTGGTGACATGGTCAGGCGGTCTGTATACGCCGCCGGCGCAATTCCGGAGCTGGTAATCATGGGCACGCCCGCGATTATGCCGGTGACGGCTACGCGAATTCCGACTGGTTCTGGCTTGCTTCTGTCCGGGACGGAGACGTCACCGATTGGTGCGCACGCAACACGCACGACGGCGCCATCACTCCATGCAACGAGACGCGCTTCAGGGAGCGCCGACGCTGACGCACTGTTGGCCCAGCTCGCCGTTTCCGCGCTGATCGAAGAGGCGCGACTCACGCCCAAGCCCGCGCTGGTGGATCAGCGCGGCAGCGGCGCGCATCGCGATCTCGATCTGGACATCATGCTGCGCTCCGCTCACGCGCTCGAACCAACTTTCACCGCGCTCGCGCGCGCCGCGCGGCACAGCGTGCCGTCCGTGACCTTGCGTGCGGAGCTGGCGCAGATTGGCCGCGCCGGCGAACGCGAGATGATGGAGGCCACCGGTGGCAGCAATGCGCATCGTGGCGCAATCTGGATTGTCGGGCTGCTGGTCGCGGGCGCAGCACTTGCGCAACGCGACGCGCAAGCCACCGCGAACCATGCAAGCGATTCGAGTCATTCGACCTCCGAAGGTAATTCTCACGCACGCGCGCCCGCAGCGACCCGGGTCGCGCACGCGGTAAAAGTTTGCAAACTCGCCGCGCAGATCGCCTGCTTTCCGGATCGCTTTGCCTCAGTTGCCGATAGCAACGGCGAGCGTGCACGTCAACGCTACCAGGTGGGCGGCGCGCGGCGCGAAGCGCAGGATGGCTTTCCGCACGTCATGGCGATCGGCCTTCCCGCGCTGCTGGCAGCGCGTGCGAACGGCGTGAATGAAGAATCCTCGCGGCTTGACGCACTGCTCACGATCATGACTTCGCTCGACGACACCTGCCTGCTGCATCGCGCCGGCCTGCCCGGACTGCACGCCGGCCAGCAGGGAGCGCGCCGGGTGCTCGAACTTGGCGGCAGCGCGTGCGTCGCGGGTCGTGCGGCGCTTTATGAGCTCGATCGCGCGCTGCTCGTCCTTAATGCATCCCCCGGCGGCGCAGCCGATCTGCTCGCCGCCACCCTCTTCATCGACAAGCTGGTGCATGACAGCACCGGCGGGAGCCAATCCTCATGGAAAATCTGACCTTCGATTATCCGGCGCAACGCGCCGTCACGGCCCGCGCGCATGTCGGCGTGGTCGGCTCAGGCGACCTCGAAGTGCTGTTGTCGCCAGCCTCCGCAATGACAGCGCACGTCGTTGTGCGGACCAGTGTCGACGGCTACGGCCATATCTGGAAGAGCGTGCTCGACCGCTTCTTCACGCGCTACGACGGCGCAGCGCAGATCGAGATCAATGACTTCGGCGCCACGCCCGGCGTGGTGGCGTTGCGGCTCGCCGAAGCGGTCGAAGAAGCGGAACAGGAAGGTGAAGCATGAGCACTGTTGCCACTCCTCAAACAGCGCCCGTGCTGCATGACAGCTTTATCGAACTGTCGGCGCGCGAGCGCGCCCGCGCGTTGCTCGACGCGGGCACGTTTCGCGAACTGCTCGGACCGTTCGACCGGATCGAGTCGCCGTGGCTGCCGCTGCAGGGCATCGTCTGCCAGGCCGACGACGGCTGCGTGATCGCACGTGGCACGATCGACGGCGAACCTGCCGTGGTCGCAGCGATCGAATCGGCATTTCAAGGCGGCAGCATCGGCGAGGTATCCGGCAGCAAGATCGCCGCTGCACTCGAACTTGCGTTGCGCGACTGCGAACGCGGCAAAACAGTGCGCCCCGTAGTGCTGTTCGAAACCGGCGGCGTGCGCCTGCAGGAAGCCAATCTGGGCCTCGCCGTGATCGCCGAGATGCAGGCCGCAATCGTCGCGCTGCGCCGGCATGTGCCGGTAGTCGGCGTCATCACGGGGATGGTGGGTTGCTTCGGCGGCATGTCGCTCGCAGCCGCGCTGTGCTCGTATCTGGTCGTCACGAAGCAAGGCCGGCTTGGGATGAACGGACCCGAAGTGATTGAACAGGAAGCCGGTATCGAGGAACTCGACTCCAGCGACCGCCGCCATGTGTGGCAGTTGATCGGCGGCGAACAGCGGGCCTTGACAGGCTTCGCGGATGCGCTCGTCGAAGACGACCCGGATGCCGTGCGCACCGCCGTGCAGCGCGCCTTTGAACTGGGCGTACCGGTCGCGCATCGTAGCGAACAGGTCGATACCTATCTCGCGCGGCTCGCCGAAGTCGATCCGGCCAACGTCACCCCCGAAACCATGCGGACCGTGTTTCATGCGAACACCGCAATCCAGTCCTCGAAGGAGGAAGCGTGAACGATACCTCTCTGACCCGCGGGGCCCGTTGGTTCCGGGCGCTCGCCGGCGAACCGTCCAGCCCCGCACCGGTGTGGAGCGGCACCGCTGCACTCGGCGACGAAACCGCACACTTTTTTGCCGTGGTGCCTGACCCGCAGAACCGCTTTCCGCGTGCGACCGATAACGTCGTCGGCCTCGAACAAGGCTGGAAGCTCGCGCGCGCGGTGCGCAAGGCCATCGCCGACGATGCGCAAAGCGGTACGCGCCGACCGATCGTCGCGATCGTCGATGTCAAGAGCCAGGCATATGGCTACCGGGAAGAGACGCTTGGCCTTCACCTCGCCTGTGCGTCGGCGGTCGATGCTTACGCATCGGCACGTGACGCCGGTCATCCGGTGGTCGCCCTGATTGTCGGGCCAGCCATGTCCGGTGCGTTCCTCGCGCATGGCTACCAGGCCAACCGGATCGTCGCACTCGATGCGCCCGGCACGATGGTGCATGCGATGGGCAAGGAGGCCGCCGCCCGCGTTACGCGCCGTACGGTCGAAGCACTCGAAGCATTGGGTGAAACGATCGTGCCGATGTCGTATTCGATGGCTTCGTTTGCCAAACTCGGCCTGCTCGACGAACTGATCAAAGGTGTCGATGCCGATGCGCCGAGCGACGCGCAGATCGATCAGGTGCGTCAGGTGCTGCGCAATTCGATCCGTAGCGCGCGCGACGACGTGCGCGGCCTGTCGCACAGGCTGCAATCTGACAGCGCGAAACAGAACCGTGCCGCCTCGATCGAAGTGCGGCGGCGGTTGACGGAACAGTGGGACGCAGCGTAATGCGGACGTGCGCAGCACCGCCGTTTGATGCTGCGTTCGCCGCGCAGGTTGGTGCAGCTTCTGCCGGAGCGGATGGCGCCACTGCAGAACGCCTTTCCGATACGCGCTGGCGGCCGCACGACCTGCTGCGCCTGCGAAGCTTGCCCTCATACGATGGCGAACCGGACTGGGTTCGCCTCGCCTTCGCGCACGCGCCTTTTGCGGTGATCAGGCGCGCATTGGCAGCGCCTGGTTTCATCGCAGTGGGAATGCGCGGTGACGGCCGCGCACAACGGTATGGCACATGGGCTGAAGCCGGTGATATCGAGGCCGTGATCGCCCCCGAGGATCTTCTCGCTGCTAGTTTTCAGCTTGATGTAGAACGTCGTGCCCTGCCCGCGTTCGCGATGCTCGCCAGCGTGCGCGACGAAGCACAATCGTTGCACGCATTCTCGTGGGGCCCAACCGGCAGCGCCGGCTTCGAGCTTGCTACTGGCACGCCCACTGTGACGGCTACGAGCGATCTCGACCTGTTGATCCGTGTACCGCAGAAACTCTCTCGCGAGCGCGCGGCGCAACTTATGATCGAACTCGAATCGTTCGCCGAGCGCGCCAGAATTCGCGTCGATGTCCAGCTGGAAACTCCCTCAGGGGGAGTTGCTCTCGCGGAGTGGGCCGCCGGCAAGACACGCGTGATGGTACGCCATGCTCAAGGGCCGCAGCTTGTTAGCGATCCGTGGGCGGTGTCGCCTCCGCAAGCATGATGCTCGCTTATCAATTCCCTGGCCAAGGTGCGCAATCGGCAGGTTTCCTGCATCGATTGCCGCAGCACCCGGTCGTCACCGCGACGCTCGATGAAGCCTCACAGGTGCTAGGCACCGACGTGCTGACTCTTGATACACCCGACGCGCTACGTTCCACCGTGGCGGTTCAGGTGGGACTCGTGGTGGCGGGTGTTGCCACCGCTCGCGTGCTGGCCGACGCACAATTGTCCCCCGATATCAGCGCCGGTCTTTCCGTAGGCGCTTACGCGGCAGCGGTCAGTTGCGGCGCTCTTGCGTTTCCAGACGCACTACGCATGGTCCACAAGCGGGCCGAGTTGATGGAGACCGCCTATCCGTCGGGTTACGGACTCGCCGCTATCTCCGGTCTGACCGAACGGCAATTGGAAACCCTCGCGGCAAATCAGACGAAGGATGGTCTGCCGCAGGTTTACGTTGGCAATGTTAATGCTCCCAGACAGATCGTCATGGCTGGCGCGGATGCCGCGCTCGATGCCTTGATTGAGCGCGCACTTGCCGCCGGCGCGCGCAAGGCCACACGTCTGGCAGTGAGCGTTCCTTCGCATTGCGAATTGCTCGGGGATGCCGCCGATGCATTGATCGACTACGCACGCAATGTGCCGTTTCAGGCACCACATAGTGTCTACGTGGGCAATCGAGGTGGCCGCCCGTTGCATACCGCGGACGCCATCCGCGACGATCTCGCGACCAATATGCGTTACACGGTTCGCTGGTTCGACGCGCTGACGGTAATGCTTGAGATGGGTGCGCAGGTGGTGGTTGAAGCACCGCCTGGCCAGGTGTTGACTGACATTGTTCGTGATCAGTGGCCGCAAACGAAGGCGCTTGCCTTAAGTAGCATTTCACCAGATCAGTGGGTGGCGACCGTGCGTCGACGCCTCGGTCCTGTCTCCGGTGAACGCTGAACAAGGCTGCTGCAACTCGTCCCAGCACGAGTGCGGAAAATCTCAACACATCTAGAGCGGTCACGTCCACCGCTACACGACGTTATTCTAGCGCCGTCTCACTCAGCGAAGATTTCCTGCAGTGTCGACAACGCGTTCGATAAGGCCAGATCCGACACAGCCCCTGCCTTTTTAACCAGTCGCGTCTTGTCGACCGTTCGGATCTGGTCGAGCAGAATCAAACCCTTCTTGCGCAAGAAAGTCAGTGGCACGCGAAACGGCGCGGCTTTTCCCGCAGTGGTCATGGGTGCGACGATGACCGTGCGCAAATGATCGTGCAACTCCGGCGGCGAAACCACAACGCACGGTCGCGTTTTCTGAATCTCGCTGCCAATCGTAGGATCGAGTGCAACCAGCCAGACTTCGCCGCGCGCTACCACACGAGCCCCGCGTCGTCCGCGTTCGGGAACTCACCCATCACGAGCTCGTCGCTCCCGGCCGCCGCCACCGACCGGCTTGCTTCTGCCCACCCCGTACGCGCGCTCTGCGGGCGCCGCAACACTAACGCGTTCCCTTCTATTTGCATATCCACTTCGTCCTCCAGTCCCAGTTGGGTCAAGATAGGTTTCGGAATCAGTACGCCATGGGAGTTGCCCATTCTGCGGATTGTCGTCTTCATGGCGTCGCCTGAACTGAAGTGAAATGCTACGGGGTTAACTGATTAAAGTAAACACAATGTAATTACATGATAGCACGGCAAATGGCATAGGACGAATCGCACTACGATGCGACCAAGGCGCGCCACGCTAGCGTCGCTGGATCAACTGCCGACCCATCGTCTGGGCATATGCGTCGCACGCGTTGCGCGCCACCCGTGCCGCCGCCAGCACGCCCACCGCAGCATCGTCGCGATAACACATGGCCACGACGATAGGCGGCGGCAGCGGACGCACCTGAAGCTCACCAAGCTCGCCACTCTGCAGCAGAGGTTCGACAAACAGCGCCGGCACGGCCGCCACGCCATAGCCGTCTCGCAGCAACTGCACGATGACGGCCACTGAGGGCATACACGTGACGTTGGTTTCTTCCAGCGGCACACCCTCCCGTCGCGCCAATGCGCTGACGATGCCCTCGACTGCGATCTGCGGCGCAGTGCCCCGGCCAAAAGTCAGAACCGGTTTGTGCAGCACTGTCTGAACATGCTTCGTGCGGCTTGCCGGAATCAGGTCGCGCCGCGCGATCCAACGCACCGGGTAGCTCGCCAGCGCGGTCGAAATCACCGAGGGGTCGCCGTCGCCCTCCACTTGCAACACGAGGTCCAGTTCGCCGGCGCGCAACCGGGGCGCCAGCACGGCGCTCGCGTCGACGGTCAGGTCGACCACGATGCCGCTGTGTTCGTCGTTCAGCATGCGCACATAGTCAGGCAGCCAGCTATGCACGACCGTTTCGATCACACCAAGGCGCAGCCGCGTCGCGATTTGTGCGTCGTCCTGCGCGGCGAGCTGCAGCGAACGGGTTGCCTGCACGACAGAACGTGCGTGCGTGAGTAGCCGCTCGCCGTCAGGCGTCAATTGAAACTCCGCAGCGCTACGCTCGATCAACTCGACGCCCAATTCGGCCTCGAGTGTCTTGATACGCAATGAGATCGCAGCGGGTGTCGCGTGCATTGCATTGGCCGTGGCGCGAAAACTGCGAAGGCGCGCGAGCGTCAGAAAGGTTTCCACAAAACGTGTATTCACGGCAGCATCTCGGCCAGAAAACAAGGGAATAGCGGGAGAGAATGGCACGAAGCCCGTTCCCCGCTGTTAAGTTTAATTTAACGAAAAGAAAAAAAATCTCGCTAGAGAGATATTTTCGACGCGACTACTCTACTTCGCAACCGTCATCCGAAGCGAGCTGCGTTCATGTCCATCACCATCACCCCATCAGAGTTCCGCCAGCAGGTGCGTAGCCGCCGCGTCTCCGGGCCGACTGCCGGCTATTGCGGGGATTTTGCGCAAGCCAATCTCGCGATCTTGCCGCGTCAATATGCAGACGATTTCTTGCGCTTCTGCACGCTCAATCCAAAAGCGTGTCCACTGCTCGGTATAGGCGAACCCGGCGGGTGGCGCGTGCCCGCGCTCGGCGTTGATCTGGACGTGCGCAACGACGTGCCGGCGTTTTACGTCTACCGTCACGGCGAACGCGCAGAGGAAGTGCGCAGCCTGAACGAACTGTGGCGCGACGATCTGGTGGTGTTTGCGATTGGCTGTTCCTTTTCGTTCGAGGAGATGCTCAAGCGCGAAGGCATCGCATTGCGGCATATCGAACAGAAACGCAACGTGCCGATGTACCGCACCAGCGAACCGAATGTGCCGGCAGGTGTGTTCGGCGGTAATCGCGTGGTGTCGATGCGTCCGATGAAGGCTGCTGACGCGATTCGCGCCATCCAGATCACAAGCCGTTTTCCTGGCGTGCATGGGGCGCCGGTGCATCTGGGCGATCCCTCACTGATCGGCATCCGCAATCTGTCGCAGCCGGACTTTGGTGATGCAGTCGACATCCGCAGTGACGAATTGCCGGTGTTCTGGGCCTGCGGCGTGACACCACAAGCGGCTATCGAAAGCGCACGCCTGCCGTTCGCGATCGCACACAAACCCGGCCACATGCTGATCACCGATATTCCCAACACCCGGCTCGCCATTCTCTGAGCGTGCGCTGCACCAGCGTCTTCTCACCTGATACAAGCCGCGCAACCAGACACGGCACCGACTAAGATCCGGAGGTTATGCATGGAAACCAAAGCGCCGCTCACGGCCGCGACTGCCAACTACGAAGAACGCACGAAAGGTCCGTTCTCGTGGTACCGAACAATCTCAGCGAGCGAGAAGCGCGCTTTCTGGAGCTGCAAGATCGGCTACGTGCTCGATGCCATGGACACGCAGTTTCTGAGCTTCGTGATTCCCACGCTGATCGCGACCTGGGGCATCACGCGCGGCGCGGCCGGCCTGATCGGCACGGTGACGTTGCTCAGTTCGGCGCTAGGCGGCTGGGCGGCTGGCGTGCTCTCGGACCGCATCGGGAGGGTCAAGACGCTGCAAATCACGATCCTCTGGTTTGCGATCTTCACGCTGGCGTGCGCGCTAGCGCAGAACTTCGCGCAGCTATTGTGGGCGCGCGGGCTGATGGGGCTCGGTTTCGGCGGCGAATGGACGGCGGGGGCGGTGCTGATCGGCGAAG
>Ga0302220_10001410_pt1 | contig 18875 bp, 16 predicted proteins | sample II_Palsa_E1_3_FD_194572 | JGI IMG/M metagenome (GOLD analysis project Ga0302220, IMG submission 194572) | Peat permafrost microbial communities from Stordalen Mire near Abisko, Sweden - II_Palsa_E1_3 | ecosystem: Environmental > Terrestrial > Soil > Palsa > Peat permafrost | place: Sweden...
CCGTGATGCCTGCCAGCGAGCTCACGGACACCGCCGCATTCACGAGCGGATTCGGGATGCTCTTGAGCGCATCGCTGACCACGATAAACCCCGGCAACGCCGCAATCACGCCCCCAAAACCGTACTCGGACGCGGTGTTCAATGAGGCGAGCAACGCACCGCCGACTGCCGCTTTCGTTCCTACGGCAAAACGTTCGCGCACGCGTGCGAACGCCGTCAAGACAACCAGCAGGATGCCTAGCAGCAACGCGCCTTCCACGGCCCAGATCGCGACAACCGCCTTGATCGGCGTGACAACCGGCGTGTGAATGCCCGGCAGTACGTTGGCGGCCACCGAATAACTTTCGCCGTACCAGACCGGGATCATCTTGGTCAGCACGAAGTTCGCGACGCCAACCAGCACAAGGGGTGCAACCGCGAGCAGCGGATTCGGCAAATGCGTGCTTTCCACGCGTTCCGGCTCGTTCACGAGCGATGTGCCGTAACCCTCACCCGTTGCCATGACTGAACGGCGGCGCCACTCCAGGAACGTCAGCCCGACCACGACGATAAACAGCGAGCCAATGGTGCCGAGCCACGGCGCGGCCCAACCGGTGGTCTTGAAGAAGGTCGTGGGAATGATGTTCTGGATCTGCGGCGTGCCCGGCAGCGAATCCATGGTGAACGAGAACGCACCGAGCGCGATGGCGCCGGGCATCAGCCGCTTCGGGATATTGCTCTGCCGGTACATTTCGGCCGCGAACGGATAGACCGCGAACACGACCACGAACAGCGACACGCCGCCATAGGTGAGCAACGCGCACACCGCGACAATCACCGCATTGACGCGCGTCTTGCCGATGTATCGAATGGCGGCGGCCACGATGGATTCGGAAAATCCCGACAATTCCACCACTTTGCCGAATACGGCGCCGAGCAGGAACACGGGGAAATACAACTTCACGAAGCCGACCATTTTCTCCATGAAGATGCCGGAGAACACCGGCGCGACGGCGGCGGGCTCCGTCAGAAGAACTGCGGCGAGCGCGGCGAGCGGCGCCACCAGGATCACGCTGTATCCGCGATACGCGGCCAGCATGAGAAACGCCAGGGCGGCGAGGACGATGATGAACGACATTGAGTCTCCGTTAGTTGTTGTGTGTCCCGGCAAGCAACAGAAATAGCAAAAGCTATAGCCGTCCGGAAAAGGATGCGCCCTCTATGCAGCATTCATGCCAAAGACCAGGAAGCATTGCCCAGCAAGGGTCCGCGGTTCCGGTGTGCCCCATGCGCCTTGGATGATGTCTACCAATCGAGACAACGCGATGACGTAAAATTCGCCCGAACGGCCGGTCACACAATGCATGACGGTAATCTTGCCGTATTTCCACGTTTCGAGATACCCTGTCTCTATATAGAGAAAACCTCACGAGACACGGATGCACAACGATTGGACGCATGTCCCCGTCGATTACAGCGACGTTTTGCGTCGCGCGATGGATTCGCTTTTCAAGACCTTCGAGAATTTTAGCGAAGGCACGTTTATCGTCGACAAAGAAGCGCGGGTCGTCTGGATCAACAAACGCTACGCGGCACGCTTCGGGTTTTCGGACCCGCAAGAAGCGATCGGGCGCGATTGCGAAGCGGTGATTCCGAACAGCCTGATGCGCGAGGTCGTGACAACGGGCAAGCCGATCCTGCTCGATCTGCTGGAAACGGATCGCGAGCCGCTGGTCGTCACGCGCCTGCCGCTGAAGGACGATTTCGGCCAGACGGTCGGCGCAATTGGTTTCGCGCTCTTCGACGAAATGAAGGCGCTCACGCCGCTTTTTTCGCACTACTCGCGCGTGCAGCAGGAACTGATCGCGACGCGGCAATCGCTCGCGCAGGCGCGGCGTGCGAAATACACGTTCGCGAGTTTCGTGGGGACGAGCGCTGCGAGCCTCGATGTCAAACGTCAGGCGCGACGCGCGGCGCAAGTCGATTCGCCCGTGCTGCTGTCCGGCGAAACGGGCACCGGCAAGGAACTGCTGGCGCATGCGATTCACGGCGCATCCACGCGAGCGGCGCGGCCGCTCGTGAGCGTGAATGTCGCGGCGATTCCGGACACGCTGCTGGAAGTGGAGTTTTTCGGCGCGGCGGCGGGCGCCTACACGGGCGCGGATCGCAAAGGCCGTGTGGGCAAGTTCGAACTGGCCGATGGCGGCACGCTTTTCCTCGACGAAATTGGCGACATGCCGCTCGTGTTGCAGGGCAAGTTGCTGCGCGTGCTGCAAGAGAAGGAGTTCGAACCGCTGGGGTCGAACCGGATCGTGCGCACGGATGTGCGGATCATTGCTGCGACGTCGGCGGATTTGCCGGCGCTGGTGGCCAGCGGCCGGTTTCGGGCGGACTTGTTTTATCGGCTGAACGTGTTGTCCATTCACGCGCCGCCGTTGCGGGAGCGGGCGGGGGATATCGAGGCGCTGGTGTACGCCATGCTCGAGGAGCTTTCCGCCGATGCCCGCCCTCGGCACGCCGGTCAGTTCGTGCTTCACGACGACGCGCTACGTCTGCTCGCCGCGTATTCGTGGCCCGGCAACGTGCGCGAGTTGCGCAACGTGCTGGAGCGTGCGGTGATGTTGTCGGACAGTGAGCATATCGATGCGCGCGCGCTCGGCGCCTTCATGGGTACAGCGAGTGCGGCGGCATCGCGGGAACCCGCGGGCGTGGCGGAGGAAACCGGCGAATCCCACATAATGTCCTACGCCGAGGCCATGGGAGGCTTCGAAAAGCGGTTCCTGGCGGAAGCCCTGCGTGCAAGCGGCGGCCGCGTGGCGGAGGCGGCGCAGCGCATTGGCATTGGCCGGGCGACGATGTACAAGAAGATCGTCGCATTAGGCATAGAAGTTTGAACCGGGAGCCAAAAGACATGAGCAAAGAGACTAACAAGACGGTGTTATCCCGCGAGTACGAAGCCCTTGCGATCGACCAGTTGCAGCGCCTGGCGCAAGAACGCTTCGATGCCCGGCTTGGGCAGTTCGAGGCGAAGGAATGGCTGGATGAGTTATCGAAGATCATTGGCGCGCATTTCTACAATCAGGCACTCGCCGATGTGAAAGCGAAGATCGACGCCCGCGTCGAGATGATCGACAGCGACATCTGGGGGCTTCAAAAGTAGCGCGAACGTGGCTGCGGATATGTCCGTGTCGGTTTCGCTCCAGCGCACGACCCGCACAGCCAAGGAGGCAAGCCGAAAGCTCCCCGTGGCATACTCGCGGAATCAATAAAAACAGCGTTAAAAAGGGGTTCCGGATGAAGATTTCCAGCGTACGAGCATCGCGTTTCCTGGCGCTGTTGCCGCTTGCGGCTGCGGTGTCGGTGTTGTCTGCGTGTAGCAGCGCGCCGCCGCTCTTTTCATCCGATGGCCGCCCGACCAGCATGATCCAGTGCCCGGCTAACGGCGGCTGGAGCAATTGCCAGGAAAATGCCCGCGCATTGTGTGCAGGCAGTTACGACGTCCTTGATCAAAGCAGCGACAACGGCCAGAACAGCCTGTTGATCGCGTGCAGGGCGAAGTAACGGCTGGCCTTGTTTCAAAAGCCAAGACTCCAAGCCTCTAAACCGGCGGCGGACAAACCGGCGCCGGGTGCGCGGGCAGGTTGAGCAGCAGCCGAATCAGATCGACTTGACGATTCGTTGCCGTCTTCTGATAGATCGCCTGCAACTGCTTGCGCACGGTGTCGTGCTGCACGCCGATCCTCCCGGCTATCTCCTTGGGCGTGCGCCCTTCCGCCATATGACAAGCCACGCGGCACTCCGCCGGCGTCAGGTCGAACGCGCTCGCGAGCAGATCGGGATCGACAATTGGCGGTGAATCCGGGTGATAGAACGTGAGCAGCGCGGCGTGCTCGCGGTTCACTGCGACCGGGCGATAAAACACGTATAGGGCGTCTTGACCCGCAGGCTCCCCGTGGCGCTCTTCTGTCAGCCGAAGCATCCTATACGCCGGCGTCACGTCTGCCGCCGCACGACATTCGTCCAGGATCCGGCGTTGCGCCGCGCCTTGCAGTTCAAGCTTGCCGTCGATGACCTGAACCAACCTGGTTCGCCCCAGCAACTGCGTGGTTACGTCGTTAAAGCGGAGCACCTTCCCGGTCAGTGCGACGAGCAGGGCCGGTTGACGCCATTCGTCGAGAAAGGGAACGCGGGGAACGCGGGGAACGCGGGCGAAAAGCTCGGGCGTTGCGAAATGACGTGGGTCCTGAAGTTGTGCAGCGCGCGAAAGATGCGGCATCAGGCGATCCAGCCAGCGCCGCTCCAACTGGATAAAAGCCTCCCCCTCCGATACAAACTCACAAAGCAGCGTGATCAGCAATTCGCCAGTTTTGAGAATAGGCCGGCTTGAAACATGTCCCGACGCGCTTATGTTCCCTGATTCAACCCCTTTCCGATCCAATTCGAAGCGCGCAAACGATTCAATTGAATTTTCCGCCGTTTGCGCCGGCCTGATTCCTAAGGAGTTGTAATGATCCGTATTATCTGGATATCGAGAGTTCTCGAAATGCACATTAGCCGGGTTCTCATCGCCGACGGTTATCCAGACTGCACGTGCGCCAATCAAGGCGGCGATTGCAGCACATACGGCATGCCACGTGCGAGGGCGCGTAAGCGTTTCATATATAGCATTGACGGCCTGATCGTATTGGTCGCTTTCAAAAAGCATCCATTTTCTCCTGTCATGCGGATAATTTGCCGATCCGAAACGCCGGCTTATTGCATTTTTACTGTTCCGCATTTGCGGAATATACATCACCCCGCATGTTTCGATACTCTGCAGGAAGCGCTCCCGAAGCCTGTGCTGCCTCTTTTCCGGCGGCACGTGCTGCGCATTGTGCAAACTCAGAGCATCCTGTTTATGACACCGGAAACGGTTATCTGTTCCGTGTGTTGCCTTGAACTCGTTTCATAAAAAGTAAAAACAACATCTACCTTGGAGTAGTGAATGAATCATCGGCAAATCGAAACAGATATTCTCCATCTGGAGCAGGTAATCGGAAGAATTTCCGCTGATGACCGCATCCCTTTGTCTTACTGGCGTAATCGGGTTGATCTGGTCGCATCCAGCGCGCTTGTGCCCGCGCAGCAATCGCGCATGCAGCGCATCAACGTCCGGCTCGAACAGCTTGAAGCCAGCATCGGATTGAACTGCTCTCTCATTTGAACCTTAAACAAGTTTTCGATAGTCTGTTTTCCCGCTTTGTGTCACGGAGTTACAACCGGAGGTAAATCTTCCCTTGGAGTCCCATTTCCGGCGTGATTAAATGACGTGCTGAGAAAATGCGTACCAAGAGGTTTATTGAATGTCCGACGCGGGATTCAGCGCCACGCGCCTTGAGCGCACTCGTACCGCGATGCAGCAGTTTGTCGAGACCGGCGACGTTGCCGGCTGCGTCACCCTGGTCTGGCGGCACGGCAAAATAGCCCGGGTCGACACGCTCGGTAGCAGCGACAGCGAAACCCTCACGCCCATGACGCGCGACACGCTGTTTCGCATTGCTTCCATGACGAAACCCGTAACGAGCGTCGCTGCCTTGATGCTGGTGGAAGAAGGCCGCATCGCGCTCGACGACCCGGTGTCGCGCTGGTTGCCCGAACTGGCTAACCCCAAGGTGCTCAAAGACCCCGCTGGGCCGCTCGAGCGCACAGAACCCGCCCGTGTCCCCATCACGTTGCTCGATCTGCTCACGCACCGCGCCGGGTTCGCTTATCACTTCACTGCGTTCGGTGCGTTAGCCGACGCCTACGGCAACATCTTCAACGGCGTCGATGGATCGGTTGATCCAGGTGCATGGCTGAACCGCGTGGCCGAGTTGCCCCTGATGTTCCAGCCGGGCACGCGCTGGCACTACGGTATTTCCACCGATGTCCTCGGTGCGCTGATCCAGCGCATCAGCGGGTTGTCGCTTGATGCGTTCTTGCGTACGCGCATCTTCGAGCCATTGGCAATGACAGACACTGGCTTCGTGGTGCCGCCTGAAAAACTCGGGCGCTTGTCGGTGGCCTATGCCATTGATCCTGTTACGCGACTACGCGTGGTGGAAGATCATCCGGCATCAAGCCGCTTTGCCAACCCCCGGCGTTTTCAAAACGGCGGCGGCGGTCTTGTTTCCACTGCCGACGACTATCTGCGTTTCGCCCGCCTGCTGCTCGGCCGCGGCCGTCTGCAAGGCGACGCCGATGAACGCGCGTGCGGTCCGCGTCTGCTGTCGCATCGGTCGGTGGACCTCATGCGCACGAATTTCCTGTCGCGTGATCAGCGCCGGATTCCGGCGTTTGGGCAGATCGTGTGGGGGGGCCAAGGGTTTGGATTGGGCTTGGCCATCGTTGACGATCCAGCGCAACAACGCACGCTCGGATATCGTTCTGCGGGTTCGTTCGGTTGGCCCGGTGCGCTTGGCACGAACTGGTTCGCCGATCCGGTGGAAAACATGATCGGCATCATGCTGATCCAGCGACGCAGCGTGGAACCCTTTCCGATGGCAGCCGTGTTCGAGCGCCATCTGTATGACGCCATCGACGACTAAGCGGCAGCGAGTAAAACCGACGACCGGCGTTACCGCGCCGTGTCCAATTTGCGCGCATGTCGAATCCAGGAGCAGCTTATGGCCACCTACAAGCAACTGAGCGCACAACTCGAAAAACTGCACAAGGAAGTTGCGATTGCACAGCAGAAGGAAATTGCGGCTGTGATCGAGGACATCAAGCGCAAGATCGTCGACTACGACTTGACCGTCGAAGAGCTGGGCTTTTCAGCGAGGCGCGGCCGGCCGGCCAGGAAGGCGCCGCTGCCGCCGAAGTATCGCGATCCAAAGACCGGCGAAACATGGAGCGGACGCGGACGCCCACCCGGCTGGCAGGGCGTAACAGGGAACGTTTCCTGATTGGTGCTTGAACACCTCGCGCGTGAGCGTTCAACAGGTCCACGCGTGATGTGTTCAATGCAGCGTCTCTCGCAACAAGGTCACGTCGTAGCCGAGCGTGCGCGCGCGATTGACCAATGCCGTGCGTTGCTCAGCAGAGGGTTTCGCTTCACGCGTCAGGATCCACAGATATTTGCCGCTCGGTTCGCCGACGATGGACCACGTGTAGTCATCGGCGTGATCGAGCACCCAGTAATCGCCTACGTAGAACGGCCCGAAGAACGACACTTTGAGCTTCGTGTTGTTTGAATCCGGCACAATCTTCGCCTTCCCTTCGGACGACCTGAACGCGCCATTCACTCCGCCATCCCGGCATGAATTGATGATGGAGACCAGCCCGTCATCGCGTTTTGCATAGTTCGCCGTGACGGCTTCGCAGCCGCGTTCAAAGCGGTTCTCATAACGTGCAAATTCGTACCATTGGCCCAGGTAACGATCGAGATCGACCGGCTTCGCAGGCTCGGGCACATGCGCGTTGCCGCTCTTGTTGCTGCCGGCCATGGTGCATGCGGCGATCAGGCCCAGTCCGCCAATCACCAGCAAAGCCGTTGTGCCGATGGTGACGGATCGTTTGAATTTCATAATGGTCCTCGTTGTGTTTAAGCGGTACGCGTCGCTGTATCAGCAAGCTTCATTCCGTTGCTTCGGGTCCCGCATAGCCTCACCTATAGCGTGATGAAGTCATCCGAAAGCACTGCCAGCAAGCACTGAAAGCTCACCTGCAGCCGTATCAACTGTTTTAACAACAGGTCGCAACTCGTTGATAGAGAACACTTTAACGTGGCGCATCCGTTTCGCCGCAACACTTGCTCAACGCTCTTCATGTGCTTTCTCATCATCGCACGATCACCCTCCCGTATAACCTCACCTATAGCGTCACTCACTTCAGACTCACGCGAGCGCAGCGTCGAGTTTGTGTCGCGTATCACCCATGCGGCACGCAATGAAGATCTCTGAGCGATGTAATGGGTGCACCGTGAAAGCCTTATAGATAAAGGCTCACAGCGGTATACCTCAAGCACTTGCTGAGGCTCGCTTACGTCTTCGATCTAGTTAGCGATACTTGCAAATAGCCTCAAGCGTGAGTTTTTGCCAGGTCATGCAACTCACCTCGCGCGGCTCCCGAAATCGCTCACCTTTATAAAGTTCTCCCTGCGACAAGCGGATTCAGCCGCTATGCTCTTGGCCTCGTTCACTTGGCTCCGCTGCTCATGCCGTCGCTGGTCTCGTCGCTTTTCACACCGCTTCTAACAATCATTCTTCCCGTGTTCGCGTTGATCTTCGCCGGTTATGCGTGCCGCAAGACCAATCGGCTGGGGCCGAATGCGTCGTCGGAACTGAATCGATTCGTGGTCTATCTGGCGTTGCCCGCGCTGCTCTTCGACATCATGGCGACCACGCCATGGCATACGCTTGATCAGCCTGCGTTCATTGCAGCGTTCGGCCTGGGGGCGGGCGGGATATTCCTGCTGACCGTGCTGATTCGATTGAAACAGTCGCGTGATCTCGCCGATGCCAGCCTCGACGGTCTCAACGCCGCGTATCCGAATGCGGGTTTCATCGGCTTGCCGTTATGCCTGCTCGCCTTCGGTCACGCGAGCCTCGCGCCCGCGGTGATTGCGATGATCATGACGGTATGCGTGCTGTTCGCCGTGGCTATTGTGTTGATCGAACTGGGGTTGCAGACGGAGAAGAACTTTGTCGCCACGCTTGGCAAAGTGGTCAGGTCGCTGGCCACCAATCCGTTATTGTTCGCGCCGTTCGCGGGCTGGCTATGCAGCGGAGCGGGGTTCACTATCTCGGGTGGTGCGGACACGTTTCTGAAGTTGCTGGGCGCAGCGGCCAGTCCGTGCGCACTTGTTGCGCTCGGACTATTCCTTGGCGAGAAGTCAGAAGGCGGCGCGGCGAAAACCACCACCATGCTCGTCTTGGCCAAGCTAATTGCGCAACCGCTGCTGACGTGGTGGCTGGCGTTTCATGTGTTCGCATTGCCGCTGTTGTGGGCGAAGACGGCTGTCATACTCAGCGCGTTGCCCACGGGGACGGGGCCGTTCATGCTGGCGGAGTTTTATCGGCGGGAAGCGGCGGTGACGTCCAGCACCATTCTGTTTTCCACGGTTATCTCGCTTATCACGGTCACGGTGTGTCTGGCCATGTTGACCTCATAGCGGAGCCCGATGGACCCGTTCTGGTCGCGTCATGTTCAACATTAAACCGCTTGCCAATCGAGACATGGCGTGATTCGACAGACACCGTGACCTCAGCAATTCAATCCACCGCGTTGCTCTCTCTTCCCGCCGATAACTTCCCGGTTGCGCTTATTGCGTGCTCACGCGCATGCCGTTCGCTTGCGTCACCGTCGTATCCGTACCCGGTGTGACGCGTTCGAACCGCGCGGTTTGATAGGGCAGCAACTGGGGATAACTTTCCGAATGGATCGCGTCGAGCTCACCGCTCTTTTGTGCAGCGATAAGTTCTGCCTTCACCTCGGCCCTCGTTCTAGGCGCGTACGCGTTTTGCTGGACGGTGTCGGTGGATTGCGCAAAGACCGGTGCCGATGAGACCAGCATGAATGTGAAATTTGTTGTCCGGCACACGAAGATGATCGCTCGCTTATTCTGGCCCGCAGCGTTCCAATCATTGCGCTTTAAGTAAGGATCAATTCCTTACACCGGCATTTTTCCGCGTTCGCTTAATCGATATTCTCGATTCACCGATCGAGTTCGATCGTAGCCAACTCCCCGAGGTGTCTCATGAAACGCATGCTTTCCCTCTTCGCCGCTGTCGCTTTGTTCGCTGCGGCAGGTGCTGCCAGCGCCGCCGCCAACGCCAATTCACAGTCATCGACGTGCCAGGGTCCGCCGTCGCAATGCAATGTGTTCTTCGGTCAATAACTTTTGGCCCGTCGCTGGCGGTAACGGCGCTCCTGCCGGCCTTCGCCACGCCTCTAGCCTTATTCCGCCAAGTTTCGAGCGGTTTAGTGCGAATTATTAAACATCTGCAAAGTTGTCCACAGTTTCTGTGGACAACTTTGTGGAAATCATCTCGAAAATGGCTTGAAACAGGGCTGTCGCCCGGTATCGATCGAAACGCCCATCTCGAAGCAGAACGCGACAGGAAACGTCTACCGTCAGATGCCGGTCCGGGCGTCAATCCGACCCATTTCGGATAGCCTTGGCCCCGGTCGAGCGCCTATGATGGGCCGGCTGGTACGCGTTACATTCGTGGATGCAGTTCATCCTTCCGCTTCAATCAGTCACCGGGACAAGCCATGACCTACAAGATTGCGGTTGTTGTTGGCAGCATTCGCCGAGAGTCATTCAACAAGCAGCTCGCGCACGCGGTAGCGTCACTTGCGCCGCCGGATTTTTCGTTCGAGTTCCTGGATATTGCGAACTTGCCGCTCTATAGCCAGGACTACGACAGCGACTTTCCCGAAGCCGCGCGAACCTTCAAGCAAAAGATAGCGGCGGCGAATGGACTGCTGTTCGTGACGCCGGAATACAACCGGTCGATTCCAGGCGTGCTGAAGAATGCGCTGGACTGGGGTTCGCGGCCGTGGGGGCAGAGCGCATGGGCCAACAAACCGGGTGCGATCCTTGGGACGTCGCTGGGCGCGACCGGTACGGCGCTCGCACAGGCGCACCTTCGCAACGTGCTTGCTTACCTGGACGTGCCGCTGATGGGCCAGCCGGAGATGTTCATCAAGCACGATGAAAACCGTATTGATGCCAGCGGGACTATCGTGAATGAAGACATGCGCAAGTTCTTGCAGAATTTCGTCGATAAATACGCCGCGTGGGTTCAGCGCCTCGCAACGGTTTAGGCCTCGGCAAAAACTCGCTTCAAGAAAACCCTTCAGCAAAACGCCAACGGCCCGCTTTAGCGGGCCGTTGGCGTTGCAACATGTTGAGCAGTGCGGGTCGGGTTACAGATGATGCTGATGGCCCGTCACACGCTCCCAGCCATGACGTACCGCGAGCTTGAAACGCTCCCATGTGTCATGGCCACCTGAACTGCGGCCTTCCCAATCGCGGCGCAGTTCGGTTTCCATCGTATCGTCCCAGTTGCGGCGGTGATAACGCTCGTCGCTGGCCGCTGTCACGCCGTATCGATACGCTTCCTCGTACTCTTCATAACTCGTACCCGTCGCCGCGTACTTCGATTCGTAATCCGTGCGGAACTCGTCCTCGTACTCCATGTACTCGTCCGGCATCGTGTTCCGCGGGCCCGCATGCAACCCGAGCGCCGAATCACCGGTCTGACTCAACGTACCTGGAACCGGCGCTCCCGTCGCGCTCATGGCGCCTGCGCTACTGACTCGCGCTGACGTTTCGGTTTCATCCAGCGGATCGAGGGGATCGACAGCGCGCCAGCTTTGCGCGGAAGTTGTTCCCGTCAACGGATCCTCCGCACCCGCCGCGCGAAGTTTCGTTTCGTCCGTGTCCTGCCAGACCGTGCCGCTGGTCATCGGATCGCCGCCGGTTGCGCGATAGGTCGAGTCGCTGCCGCCGGCAAATACATCGCGGCCGACCGGGCTGATCGGGTCGAGCGGCCGCACAGCCGGATCGTCACGATCAGCGTGCGGATAAGCACGTGCCCTGTTGGCATCGGCGCGAACGGGGTCAAGGGGATCCACCGGCGGATTCACTGGCGCATGTCCCGGCACGGCGCTGCCGCTACCCAGGCCGAGCTCGTCGAGCAGCGAATGATCGCGGCTTTCGGCTTCATCGGTTGCCGGTACCGGCCTGCCCGTCCTTGAGTGATTCAGCGTGCCCCAGCTGGCCGCGCGTTCGTCTATATCGATTGCGCCTTGTTCAGCAAGCGTCTGGCGCGCGGTGTCGGCGAGCGCCTCCGTTGCCGTATCGACTGCCACCAGTACCGCCCCACGCCGCACGGCTTCGGAATAATGGGCTACTTCGGGCGGTTGATCGCGGCCGCCGAACAGCATCGAAAAGAAGCGTTCGATGTTCGCCAGCACGCCGCCAGTTTCGGACGGTTGCCCCACGCCCGGCGCGAGAGTCGGATCTTCGGGCGAAGAAGATTCGGGTGCAGCCTGGAGTTCGATGTCGGAATGAGCAAAACCCGACGCAACAAGCGCGCTACGCGCCACTTCGGCCTGGTCGTAGGTATCGAAAATACCAATAACTGTGTGTCGCATGGCTGCCTCCTGGGTAGCTGGATTGAAATGCGACGCGTCAGACGGATTCGCCGCAATTCCTTCAAGGACTCGCAACTCGCGTGCCGGGTAGCATGCGTGAGCGCTGTGAAGCCGTCCTTAGTCCCAGGCGTCTCCTCCCGATGCCTGCCGGCGAGCGGATATTTTTACAAATGGTGTGGAAAAAGGCGCCCGGCTCAGTGCGGGGCTTCGCCGTGCTCGCGATTGTCGGCGCGTGCGTTCAGGTCTTCGCGAATGGCTTGCAGAAGCGAATCGAGCAGGGCGATATCGAACGGTTTGGACAGCACGCGCGCATCGACCCCACGCGCCCGGTCCAGTTCTTCGGCATAACCTGTCACCAGGATGACGGGTACGCGCGGTATCCAGCTTTGCAGGATCTCGGCCAGGTCAATGCCGTTCAGTTTGCCCGGCATGTGGATATCGGAGAGCACGACATCGAACGGCAGCACACCGTCATTGGCGACGTCGTGACGGGCCGCCTCCAGCATGGCGAGCGCACCGTCCGCGTTGAAAATATGCGTCACGTAGTGATTCATCATCGACAACAACGCTTCGGTGCCTGCCGCGACTTCTTCGTTATCTTCCACCAGCAGCACACGCAGCCCGTGCGATTCGGTGGTTGCAGCCGTGTCATGTTGTGCGTCGAGCGCTTCGGATGCGGTTTCGCTCGCGCGCGGCAGATACAGCCGTACCGACGTGCCCGCGCCGACCGCACTGTCGATGGTTGCCACGCCGCCCGCGCGCTCGCAGAACGCGAACACTTGCGGCAGGCCCAGGCCGGTACCCATGCCTTTGGACTTGGTGGTGAACAACGGTTCGAACGCGCGGCCAAGGACCTCGGGACCCATGCCGGCGCCGGTGTCCTCCAGCGTCAACTGCACGAATTCGCCGACGATAGGAAAACCGTCCTCGTGGCGAAACTGCACGTTGTTTGCCTGGACCGAGAAGGTGCCGCCGCTCGGCATGGCGTCGCGGGCGTTCACGGCCACGTTGATCAGTGCGAGCTCCAGCTCGGCGGCATCGACGCGAACGGGCCATACGTCGCCATTCGTTTCCAGATTCAGCGCGACCTTCGCGCCGAGCGACGCCTTCAACAGTTCCCGGCAGGCCGGCAGCCACTTGCCGATGGCGATGGTCTCGTTGCGCAGCGGCTGCTTGCGGGCGACGCCCAGCAACTGGCGCGTGAGCGACTGGCCGCTTTTGAGCGCACGCTCCATGGCCGACAACTCGCGATCCAGTCCGGTAGCGCCGCGTCGCCGGACAATCTGGACGTTCGTTGAGAGGATCATCAGCAGGTTGTTGAAATCATGCGCGACACTGCCGACCAGATTGCCCAGCGCTTCCATCTTGCGTGCCTGCCGGTACGCCGATTCGATCGAACGGCGCATGGAGGCTTCAGCCTGCCAGCGCTCCCAAGCATCTTCTTCATTGGCGAGGCGGCGCAGTGACAACCAGATCACGCCCCACAACACCACGCACGGCGCGAACAAGGACAGCATCAGCACGCTGACATGCCGGTACCACGCAGCCCAGATGGTGGCGAGGGGATATCCGCTGGAGACATACACCGGATAATTCCCCACCTTGCGATACGCCACGATCTTCATTTCGTTGTCGAGCCCTGAGCGCATTCGCACGACGCCGTTCCGCTCTCCCGAGGCATACGCTTCGCGCAACGGCGAACTGGCGGCGAGATCCATGCGCTCGGGCGGCCGCGTGGGATACCAGGCGAGCACGGCGCCGTCCGCGCGCGTGAGGCCAAGCGATACGGTGGAGTGTTCGCCCAGCAACTCGTTATAGAACGCGCCAAAGTAACCTGGACGAAGCGCGACGGTCACAATGCCGTCAAAGCGGCCATCCGGGGTTTTGCGCGGCACGGCCGTGTTGAACACGGTCTCGCCCGCCACCTTGCCGAACATCACGCGGGAGACGTTTTCAAACATCTTGTTGTCGCGGATGCCGACGAAGTCGTCGCGGGTTGCAATCGATATATCTGGCGCGGGGTAGATGCGGCTCGTGGCAATCAGGCGCCCATCCGCGCCGATAATGCTCACCGACGCCACTTGCGGATAACCGCCGCCCATTGCCACGAGTTTGTTGTGAACGGCGAGTTCTTCGCGGCGCAGCGTGTCGTCGTCCACGCCGTCGATCAGGTCGATCACGCGGGCGTTGAGCGTCTCGTTCATGTCGAAGACTTTCAGCGCGTGTTCTTCGGCGACGTGCGCGTTGCGGTCAACCACCTCGGCGGCATCGGCTTCGCGCCCTTTCAGGTCACTCCACGACATGGCCGCCACATACAGGCAGGGCAAGACAATGGCGGCGATGAGCAGGACCCGCAGGGTCATGCGCTGGGCGGTGAAGTTACGCTCCGGTACGACGGGAAAAGGCGGCTCGTCTTGCCAATGGTCAGCGCCCGGTTCCTCGCGTTGCGGCGTCATGGTGAGTCGTCGTCCCGATGTGAGTGGCTGAGCGCGGCGTCTTTATGCAACGATGAGGGCAGTGGTTGCGGCACATGTAATTCTGCGCATTTTAGTCGTTTGTTTGTTTATCGCCGGCGCCCGGGAAAGGAAATGCGTGCATAAATCGTGCCTTTGACCCGATGAATGGATGTTCTGTCAAATGCACGGTATCGACGCTTAAAGCGCAGGAATTGAGGAGAGATGACGCTTCAGGAGGCCGAGGGCGGATGTAAAAATCGGTGGACTGGGTAAAGTTAGCGGGGAATATCGGCCTTCGGTCGCCCAGCGTCGCTGAATCGTTCTGCCGATGTATGAATCAGCGGCTTGCGCCAGCACTTGAAGGTGATGGTGATTAACGAGGGATACAGGCTGACGGCTGCAGTTTCGTACGAAGGTTGAGGCCGGCGGAGGGCACGTGGCAAGCGGGTTGAAAGCACGCAGCAGGCCGACGCAGGGCAACACTTCACAAACTTGATATACTTTTCGCCGCTTCCGGCATGGCTTGCACGCCGCCTGAAGCCGGTTCGCGCCGGGCTTACATTCAGCTTCAAAGCATGTTCCATGAAGCTGCATGTCCGGCGCCCGCATCTAACACTTGCTGCCCTTGGGGGCGCCACAGCGGAGTCCGTCTTGGCCGTTTCCAATCTTATCGCCGACGATCCTGCTCCCGACGTTGCCAAGGTAACGTCGGGTAGTTCGTTCTATCTCGCCATGCGCATCCTGCCGGCTGCGCAGCGGGACGCCATGTATCAGGTCTACGCGTTCTGCCGCGCGGTTGACGACATTGCCGACGGCACGCTGCCGCGCGGCGAACGCGCCGCCGCGCTTGAACAATGGCGTGCGGATATAGACGATTGCTATGCCGGCAAGCCGCGCAGGTCGCTGGCCGCGTTGACGCAACATATTGAAGGTTTTCATCTTTCACGCGATGACTTCATTGCCGTGATCGACGGCATGGCCATGGACGCCGCCGAAGACATCGTCGCGCCCGACGAAGCCACGCTCGACCTGTATTGCGACCGCGTGGCGAGTGCGGTCGGGCGGTTATCGGTGAGGATATTCGGGATGCACGAAGATGCCGGACGGCGTCTCGCGCACCACCTCGGCCGTGCGCTGCAACTCACGAACATTCTTCGCGATATCGATGAAGACGCCGGTATCGGACGGGTCTATCTGCCGCGTGAACTGCTGTCCCGCGAAGGTATTTCCACGACCGACATCACGTCCATAGTCAACGATGCCCGCTTGCCGCGTGTCTGCCTGACGCTTGCCGATCGCGCCCGGTCCCACTACGCGCAATCCGATGCGATCATGGCCACCGCGCCGCGCGCGCAGGTGCGGGCGCCGCGCATCATGTCGGGTGCGTACCGGTGCGTGCTTGAAGCGAATTTGAAGCGCGGCTTCGATCTTCCGCGTAACCACATCCGCACGCCGCGTTCGCGGCTGCTGTGGATCGTCGCGCGACATATTTTCTGATGTCGCGTCTCGTTCATGTGATCGGCGCGGGGTTGTCGGGACTTGCCGCAGCAGTCCAGTTGCAGCGCCGTGGAGCGCGTGTGGTCCTGCACGAAGCCGCACCGCACGCGGGCGGCCGCTGCCGTTCTTACTTCGATATCAAGCTCAACGCCACGATTGATAACGGCAACCACCTGGTGCTGTCGGGCAACCACGCCACGCTGAGTTATGCCAAGACGATTGGTGCTGCCGACGAACTCGTCGGCCCGACCCAGCCCGAGTTTCCGTTCATGGATTTGCGCAGTGGCGCGCGCTGGACAGTGAAGCTTTCGCCGGGCCGCGTGCCGGGCTGGATCTTCGATTCCGCCGCGCGTGTCCCGGGCACCATGCCCGCGGATTATCTGTCGCTTGTGCCGTTACTGTTCGCCAAACCCGGCCGCACGATGCAGCAGACCATGCGTACGAACGGGCGCTTATGGGACGCGTTGATCAACCCGCTGTTCCTGGCTGTGCTGAATGTGGATCCGCATGAAGGCAGCGCGGTGCTTGCCGGCAACGTGCTGAAGGAATCGCTGCTGCTGGGCGGTCAGGCGTGCCGGCCGCTGGTCGCGCGCAACGGGCTGGGCCATGCGCTCATCGATCCCGCGTTGCGGCTGCTGCAATATGGCGGCGCGGAGATCAAGCTCGGGTCGCGGGTCCGTGAGATCGGCTTCGCCGGCACGGATTCGAAGACGCGTGTGACTTCGCTTGATTTCGACGATGGCCGCGTGGACATCGGCCTTCACGACGGCGTCGTGCTTGCCGTTCCGCCGAACGTCGCGCAGCAACTGGTGCCGGGGTTGACCGCGCCGAACGAATTCCGCGCGATCATCAATGCGCATTTCGCGATTGATCCGCCGCTTGCCTTCGAGCCGATGACCGGTTTGCTGAACGGCACCGCCGAATGGCTGTTCGCGTTCGATGGACGTCTTTCGGTGACCATCAGCGGCGCGGATCGTCTCCTCGATACCCCGCGCGAAGTGCTTGCGCATGGCATTTGGCAAGAGGTCGCGAAGGTGGCGCGCTTGCCCGTTGAGCGCATGCCGACATGGCAAATTGTCACGGAAAAGCGTGCGACCTTTGCGGCCATACCGAGCCAGGAAAACCTCCGGCCGGGCACGCGTACGCGCTGGTCCAACCTGATGCTGGCCGGCGACTGGACGGCCAACGGTCTGCCCGCCACGATAGAAGGCTCCATCCGTTCCGGCCAGAAGGCCGCGGACCTGCTTATGAATCCCTCGATTGATTTCTCGGTGCAACGCTGATGAACGAAACTGTCCAGCCGCCCGGTCTCCAGCCGGTGACGGCGGCGGCGCTGGAAGCGTCGGTGGCGCGTGCTGCCGATGCCATTCTTGCCGACCAACATCCCGACGGCTACTGGCTCTACCAACTCGAAGCCGACGCCACCATTCCCGCTGAGTACGTGCTGCTCGTGCATTACCTTGCCGAGACGCCGAATCTCGAGCTCGAAGCGAAGATCGCGCGGTACTTGCGCAGGATCCAGCGTGACGATGGCGGCTGGCCGCTTTTCACCGATGGCGCCATGGACGTCAGCGCCACCGTGAAGGCGTATTTTGCGCTGAAGATGATTGGCGATTCGCCTGAAGCCGAACACATGCAGCGGGCGCGTCGCGCGATTATCGCGGCCGGCGGCGCGGAAAAAGCCAACGTGTTCACGCGAATTCTGCTGGCGCTGTTCGGCGTGGTGTCGTGGCGCGCGGTGCCCATGATGCCCGTGGAAATCACGCTCTTGCCCGAGTGGTTCCCGTTCCATTTGTCGAAGGTGTCGTACTGGGCGCGGACCGTGATCGTGCCGCTGCTCGTGCTCAACGCGAAGCGGCCGAAAGCGCGGAATCCGAAGGGCGTGCGCATTGATGAACTGTTCTTCGATGCCCCCGTGAACGCCGGCATGGCCGCGCGTGCGCCGCATCAGCATCAGGGCTGGTTCGTGTTGTTCCGTTGCGTGGATGCCGTGCTGCGCGCCGCTGATCCGCTGTTCCCCCGCCACACGCGGCAACGCGCGATAGAAGCGGCCGTGAGTTTTGTCGATGAACGGTTGAACGGCGAAGATGGTCTCGGCGCGATTTTCCCCGCGATGGCCAACTCCGTGATGATGTACGACGTGCTTGGTTATCCGGAAGATCATCCGAACCGGGCGATTGCGCGCAAGTCGATTGAGAAGCTTTTGATCATCGATGAAGCGCCGGACGGCGAGGCTTATTGCCAGCCGTGTTTATCGCCGATATGGGACACGTCGCTGGTTGCGCACGCGTTGCTCGAAGCCGATACGCCCAAGGCACGCGCTGCTGTTTCGCGTGGGCTGGACTGGTTGGTGCCGCTGCAGATTCTCGATGTACGCGGCGACTGGATCTCGCGCCGGCCGAATATCCGGCCTGGAGGGTGGGCGTTCCAGTTCGCGAATCCGCACTATCCGGATGTGGACGATACGGCTGTTGTGGCAATGGCGATGGAACGTGCCGATCGTGAAAACGGGACGGCGCTGTACGGCGAGGCGATTGCGCGCGGGCGAGAATGGGTCGTTGGCATGCAGAGCAGCGACGGCGGGTGGGGCGCATTCGAGCCTGAGAACACGCAGTATTACCTCAACAACATTCCTTTCTCCGATCACGGCGCGTTGCTCGATCCGCCTACTGTTGATGTGTCCGGGCGTTGTCTTTCGATGCTCGCGCAGTTGGGTGAGCAGCCAGCGACGAGTGAGCCGGCGAAGCGCTCGCTCGACTATATTTTGCGTGGTCAGGAACGCGATGGAAGCTGGTACGGGCGTTGGGGGCTGAACTATAT
>Ga0302220_10001418_pt1 | contig 18738 bp, 20 predicted proteins | sample II_Palsa_E1_3_FD_194572 | JGI IMG/M metagenome (GOLD analysis project Ga0302220, IMG submission 194572) | Peat permafrost microbial communities from Stordalen Mire near Abisko, Sweden - II_Palsa_E1_3 | ecosystem: Environmental > Terrestrial > Soil > Palsa > Peat permafrost | place: Sweden...
CGGTCCACGGAGTCATGGTGGTGGCCTCCAAGAGCGGCCAGTGGATCGTGCCGCCCACCCGGGGTATCTGGATGCCGGCCGGTAAAACCCACTGGATACGCTGTATCGGCAAAGTGCATATGCGCAGCCTCTACATCCGGCCCGAGGCTGCGCCCGGCATGCCGTTGGAGCCCATAGCGGTCAGCATCTCGCCCTTGTTGCGGGAATTGATCCTCGCGGCCTCGGAAATCGTCAAACCCTACGACGTAGACTCGCGCGACGATCGCCTGATGCGATTGCTGATCGATGAAATCGCGATCCTGCCGATTCTCCCCTTGCACCTTCCTCAGCCCGTGGATCCGCGCATCCGGCGCATTTGCCAGGCCATCTCCGCAGCACCCGACGACACGTCCACCCTGATCGAGTGGGCGCAGCGCCTGCAGGTCGATCCGAAGACCGTGCAACGGCTGTTTAGTCGCGACACGGGCATGACCTTCGGCCAATGGCGCCAGCAGGCGCGATTGTTGAAAGCGCTGGAGCAGTTGGCGATCGGCACGAAAGTGGTCGACGTGGCGCTCAATCTCGGCTACGACAGCCCCAGCGCGTTCGCCACCATGTTCAAGCGGCAGTTCGGCCAAACGCCCAGTGCATTTTTCCGTTGACTGTTGCTACGCGGCTCGTACACATAGTCAATACGACGAAGTGAATTTCATGAGGTCACGCGCTGTCTCATAAGATAGGAAGAAGTTGGCATAAAATCGCCGCTCGCCTGAACGTTAAGCCAAGTCCTTGCTACGGACATGGCTCGTTCTCTCTGTTCAAAAAGGAGCCTATCGTGTCTGCTAAATCACTGAACGCCTATCTCGCCTTCGACGGAAAATGTGCCGAAGCTTTCGGCTTTTATGCCGAGTGCCTCGGCGCCGAACTCCAAGAAATGCACCGTTACACCGGTTCGCCAATGGAGAAAGAAATGCCGCCCGATTGGGGCGACAAGGTCATGCATGCGAGCTTGAGCTGGAACGGTTTTCGCCTGATGGGCTCTGACGGTCCGGCGCCGAGTGGCTATGCTGGCATTTCGCTATGCGTGAATCTCGACGACGCGGCTCAGGCTGAAAGCGTGTTCGCAGCGTTGGCCAAGGGCGGGAAGATTACGCAGCCGATCGCGCAGACGTTCTGGGCTAAACGCTTTGGTATGCTGACGGATCGCTTTGGCGTGAGCTGGATGGTGAACTGCGAATAACCACAACACGACAACGGTGCACAGGTGGCGATGAGCCTACGCGTTTCATCGCCACCTATTTTCAGCGCGGTTTGGCAAATTCGTTTTCGATCCAGGTGGTCGCCGACCCCATATTCAGCTTGAATGCAGGCGTCACCTTGACCTGCGCCACCTGCTCGTCGAATTCGTCGAATGCACTGAGCATCGCGTAAGGGTCATACTCGTCGGCCACGATATCCAGCGTCACCTTCCAGCGTGTTTCGCCGACCGTCGCGTACACTTCCTTGTGCAGCATGGCCTGCAGTTGCTGCTCATGCCTGCGCAATACCTCCGACGCCGTTTTGACCCAGGTGTTGAACGCATTCGTGTCGAGCGGCTTGGGGTTCTTCTTATCGCGGCCCATCGTCCAGGGCGCCACTAGCGCGGGTTCGGCCTCGCCGTCCTTGATCATTTCGACGGCCCAGCCCTCGTCGCTCTCGTTCTTGATAACGCGCGCAGTCCAGCCGTCGCCCTGCCACAACCGCGCTTCGCGCACAGGGGCGTTTTCCTCGCCAGACTCATTGGGTGTTTCAGGCGTGGGGAAAGTCGAATCGGTTATTACAGCGTCGGTCATTACAGCGGCTCGCGTCGAACGTGGGGGTGCCTATCATAGACCAAGTCGCGAGCCGTGGCCGCCTAATATAGGCAATCGATAGACACCCCGCCCATCCGGCATAGCGCTGCGGCGCATTCAGGCACGCAATAGGCGGGGCAGCGAACTCGCACCGCGGTTCTGCGGAAACAATGTTTGGAACGTGTGCGCCGGGTCGAGGCCGAAGGTCTCGCTGGCGGCATTGACAATCAGCGTGTCGAGCCCGGTGGTTGCTTTCAGGTCGCGCCCTTCGTACAGCGAGCTGCTCGCCAATCCTGGCCAATCGGCAAGCACGCGCTGCCCTTTGACCGCGCCGCCGAGCAGCATGGCCGCAGAACCGGTACCGTGATCGGTGCCGCCGGTGCCGTTTGCCGCCGCAGTGCGGCCAAACTCAGTGGCGACCACGACGGTGGTCTTGGCCCAAACCGGCCCCAGATCGTCGCGCAGCGCGGCCATCATCGTATCGAGCGCTTTGAGCTGGGCGGCAAGGCGCCCGGCTTGCGCACTATGGGTATCCCACCCGCCCGTTTCGATCATTGCAATACGCGGGCCGTCGGCGCGGCCGAGAAAACTGGCGGCGAGATGCCCAAGGCTGGCAGGGTCCTGCCGCGGGCCGGTGTCGCCCGCGAGACCACGCGCCTGCATCGCCGAGGACCACAACGGATGCAGCTGATCGTCACTGGCGTAAAGCCGCGCAACGCGGTTCAGCAGATCGTCGGACGCCTGCGGCAAAGCGGACGGCGCATACGAGGTAACCTCGGCTGGCCCGCGTAAGGCCATCGGCACCGTAGGCGCAAAAGCGATCGCGTTGTCGCGGCTCGGGGGCAACAACGTTACCAGGCGATTCAACCAACCGTCCTTGATTTGATACGGCGCGGTGCCGCCCGATTCGAGCACGTTCTGACCATCGAAATGCGAGCGATCGCGGTACGGCGATGCCACCGCGTGGACAAACAGCGCCTGACCCGATGCGTACATCTTGGCCATTTCGACCAGTGAAGGGTGCAGTGCGAACGTACCGTCGAGCTTGGTGGCGCTCGCAGGATCGATTGCCAGCGCGCCGCGCAGGTTTGCGTATGCCGGATCGGCATAGGGCACCACGATGTTCAAGCCATCGGCGGCACCACGCTGGATGACAAACACAAAACGCTGATCCGACTCGACATTGGCGAAAGCCAGTTGCGGCGATACGAGGATGGCCCCCGCACCGGCACCCGCAAATCTCAGAAAATTCCGGCGGGAAATCATGATACTTATCTCCGTTGAAAATCGGGTGAAACAAGCAGCAGCGCAATGGCTGTTGACGGATTGTCGGCTTCGCTCACGGCCTCGCTAGTCGGCGCGCTCAGCGCACCACCAGCGAGCAGCGTGCGGCCAAGCAACTGGGGATCGCGCCCATCGCCTACCTGGGCCGCGAAGCGCTGGGCGAGTTCGACCCGGCGTACCAACGCATCCGGTGCGGCCCAGCTCGCGGCAATATCGTCGTAACCGGCAGGCGACCCCGGCCGCCAAGTGGGCTGACCTAGCTGACTCAGCATCTGCGCGCACTGGATTTTCTCGACGTCCTGCCAGCCCAGCCCGCGCATCGACGAGAGCGTCCAGTCCCAAGGCGTCTTGAATTTGACCGGGTTGGGCACCCACGACTGCTGCGCTTCTATCAATGCGCGATAGACACTAGGCAAATCGCCGTTGCTGCCGATAAACACGTTGGACAGCCGCTCGACGAGAGCCGGTGGCGGCGTGTCGCCGACGAAGTGTCGTGCGAGCTTTTCTGAAATATGCGTGGCTGTGGCGGGCGCCGCGGCGAAATCGCGCAGCACCGCAGCAGCCTGGTCCTGACCCGGCTGACCGTAGCGCCGGCCCAAGATGATGCGCTCCCCCGGTTCGTGCAATTGCGGACGAAACACAAAGCTGCCCGCGCCGCCCGAACCCGCTTGGCCACCGCCCATCCCTTCTATGCTCCACCCGGTCAGTGCACGCGCGAATTCCGTCACGTCGGCCTGGGTATAGCCACTGCGCGCGCCCAAGGTATGCAGCTCCATGATTTCGCGCGCCAGGTTTTCGTTGAGCCCGCGCGGATGATCGGGATTGCGCTGTGCGGCACGCAGCGCCGCGAGGCTGTTGGGGCCGACCGAGCGCGCCTGATCGAGGAAGATCTGCATCGCGGGGTGGGTCTCGACGGCCAGCAGCATTTCGTCGAAACGGCCGAGCACATGCGGGCGTATCGCCTCGACTTCGAACGCACCCGCCAGCGTCGCCACGGGGATTTTTTCTGTCGAGAGCGCAAAGTGATTGGCCCAGAAATGCACCAGTCGCTCGACAAAAGGTGCGGGCGTGGTCAATGCGCTGGCGACCCGCGCATTGACGGCCGCGCGATAGGTGGCAAGCGTCTCGCGACCGAGGTTTTTGCGCGCGGCTTGTTTGGCGTCTGCATCGGCCATGCGCAACTCGCGTTGCTGCTCAAGCAACTCGGTCGCAAGCGCCGCGGTGCCCGGCTGGTTGCCCCAAGCTGCAGGCGCCGCCTGGTAGAGTTCGAACTGCCCGAGCAGCCAGCCTTTGGGATTGGCCGGCGGCGATTCATCGAGGCGCGCGCCCAGCCCAAACCGATTGACCGCAATTGCAGCGGGCGTCATATGTGGCATTTCAGTCATCACGACCTCCGTTTGACTGTCCCGGCAATCCGGCCGGAAATGGGGGGTAAACATCGCGCGCCATCGCGAATGAAGCCGGGCGCTATCGATGCTATTTTTTTTCCGGCGGCGCAGGCGCAACTCTCAGCAAACCGTCGCGCTTCAAACCATCGGCAAAAATAACGCGCTCTTCGGGCGATAAGCTCGCCGCAAACGTCGCGATGGTTTGTTCGACGCGTATGCGCAAGGCCATATCGGCATTGCGCGTGCGCGCGAGTGCGGCATCGAGTGCAGCCGGGTCGAATTGCGGCGCAGCCATCACCTGCGCCACGTCGAGACGGCCTTCGCGACTGTCTTGAGCCAGCGTACGGCTGTCACGGCGAGCCTGCCGCAGATCGTCGGCGAATTGTTGCTGGCGCTCCTGCGACAAACCATCGGCCGCAAACCGGAGTGGCCGGGCTTGTTGCGCGGCGACCGAGCGCTGGGCCGCAACCCATCGATAACCGCCGCCGACAATCCCGCCTATCAGGAACACGTTCAGCAGCACGGACACGATCACCAGAACCCGAACCGAACGACTATTCATTCGCTGCCTCCGTCCGCGAACGGTTCACTGAAAACCGCAGTTGAAAATGCGGGGTTGCTCGGAGCGGGCGGCGTCAAACTCGAAACCACCATCGACACCACCAACGCACCGGCCAGCCCCCCGGCCACGCTAAACCCGGCCAATGCAGCGCTCGACCACCAAACCCGGGCGCGACGCCATGCGGCGCGCGGCGCCGGTGCGGCATCGAGAATCCGACGGTATAACGCGCTATCGGGCTGCGCCACGCGGTGAGTCGCCAGCAGGCGGTCGAGTTCGACTGCCTCAGACCACGCCTCATGGCCGTCGAGGCTCGCGTAAGCCGAGGCCGCGGCGCGCTCACCGGCAGGCCACAGTTGAGGGTCGGCGCCATAGGCTTCGATCAAGGTACGGAAACGTTCGGGTGTCATAGCATGTCCTTGGCATCGCCTTGGCCGATGAGAGACGCACGCATGCTGCGCCGCGCACGCGCGAGCAAGCTTTCAAGTGCTTCGATGGATACACCCATCAGCGCAGCCGCGTCTTCATTGGATAACTCCTGGTAATAGTGCAGCACCAGCGCCTCGCGCTGCCTGGCCGGCAATCTCGCCAACGCCGCGCCGACTCGATCGCCACGCGAGCGTTCGTCGAATTGCTCGTCGGGGCGTTTGGCCGGATCGACTGCGTCCGCTACATCCTCGACCGGCTCCTCGCGCTGCCCACGCTGTCCGCGCAGCCGGTCGTAACACAGGTTCAGCACTACCCGATGCATCCAGGTGTCGAATCGGGCATTGCCCACTTTCCAACGTGCCGCGTGTTTCCAGATGCGCACGAACGCCTCCTGCGCGACATCTTCGGCTTCGGCGCGATCGCCCAGCATGCGCGTGGCCATGGCCAGGATCCGCGGTAACTTGCGCGTCACCATCTCGCGCACGGCATGCGGATCGTGCTCGCCGACACGCGCGAGCAGGTCCGCATCCGGGTCCTCTTGAATCAACGGGCGCAATCCCGGTCACAACCGACACAACCCCACGCACAAGCGCCCGGTGACACGACGCCAAGGGTCGTCAACAAAATGGTTTTCATCGAGCGTCCTTGTGAAAACAATTTCAGCGTGCCCAGTGGCCTTCGATCCAAATCCAGTTAGGGCCGCGCTGAACCCAGTGTCCTGGCGCCCAGCGATAGCCAACCCGCACGCGGCGCCAATGGCCCGGAATCCAAACATAGGACCCGCGCTGCATCTGCCAGTGACCCTGATCCCATACGACGCCGGGCCTGGCTTGCGGTACGACCTCGACGCGCGGCGGCGGGGGCGCCACGACTATGACTTGGGCAAAAGCGGTCGATAGCGTGAGCGCGCCGGCGGCCGCTACCACAAGCTTCGTCAGCCGAAGACGGGTCGCCCCGAATGGTTTGAGTTTGAGGTTTTTTTCCATAGTGATCTCCATTTGATTTCAGTGACGAGAGTGGATTCGTACTTGTTAAACGCAGCTCCGCGGGAAATCCGTCGTTTTCCCGCGGTGGTTCGCAATTGTTTTTATTACGGCCGAAATATTTGCGCGACCCGGCGTGACGCGCTTTAACGTGCCGCTTATGCGGTGGTCACGCACGGACCCGGTAGTGATACTCGTAAGCCAGAGCGAACCCCAGCTTGCGATAGAGTCCGACCGCAGCAGTGTTGCTGGCTGTCACTTGCAAATAAGCTTGAGCGGCGCCCTGCCCTTGGCCCCAACGGATCAACGCCGCAATCAGCTTTTGACCTGCACCGCGCCCGCGCGCCGCAGGCGTGACGACGATATCGAACAAGCCCACCTTGCCACGCTCAGCCACGGCCAGTCCGTAGGCAATCGGAACGGAATCGCGAGTCAGCGTTGCGAATGCCGCCGGTAGCGCGATCAACGCCAGCATGCGGTCGTGTACGGGACGAGAAGCGGGCGCCACGGCATTCGCCCGTGCGAAACCCTCGCGCCACTCGGCACTGGGCGAAGGCTCGATGATGACCTCATCGTCGAGCGGCGCCAACTCGATTGCGGGGGTGCTTGCGGGTGGGACTGCGATCGGGACTGCGATCGGGGCTGCAGGCGGGGCTGCAAGCGCGAGCGTCATTACCAGCGTGGGGTCGACATATCGGTAACCCGCCGCGTCCAGGACCGACGCCGGCTCACTGCCTGCCAGCGGCGACAAACGAAACACGGTGGGCAATGCATGGCGTGCATAAAACGTCTCGACGAGCGGCACGATCTCGCTAAATCGTCCGCTCGGAAACAAGGCGTTCGCAGAATTTGCGCGCTTCGTATAACCCGCGGCGAGACGTAGCACCCAACCGTCGCACAGCACGCTTTGATGTGCCGGCCAGGCATTCATCGCGCATTCTTCAAGGATTCTGATCGCGTCGGATTCGGGCGAAGGAACTACCATTCGTTTTCTCCTGGGGTATTTGCAAATCGCTCAACGCGATTTGTGTCCAAAAGGACCATCGGGATTGACATAAGGATTCGCTTTGATTCTTTTGGCTAAGCCGGCCTCGTCAGACAGACCGGCCTGCTCTCTCAACGGCGTCGGTGCCGACGCCGGTGCCAACTTTCCCGGCTTCGCGTCGGGCTTGATATCTTCGAGCCCTTGAGCCCAGACGTTCAGCATCCGCTTGGCAATCTGCCGGAATTCCGGGTAACGGTTGGCATACTCGCTGACCATGGGCACGACCCTGCGTACAGCGTCGGTAACCTGAGCTACGCAAGCCGCCATGTCAGCGCTGGAGAGGCTTAGTCGGGCGCCGCCGTATTGCCTGAGTAGTTTTCCGGACGCCCAGACTCTCTTGCCGATGAGCGGCAAGCTAGGGATATCCGTACTGAACTGCGAGTAGGCCGGCACGGTGACAATGTCGTACACCGGCGCCAACCTAACGTCCTCGGGACTCGTGTACATCACCGCGAAGTTTTTCAGATGCGCGTCCGCGTTTCGCACAGCGTAGTTGACCAACAGCAGCGTAAATAGACGGCGGGCACTTTCCTTGCGAAACGGCAGGCTGATGTAATCCGCAGACAGTTTCGCCAGACCCTCGACAGTGCCTTTGTACTTGTTGACCGGGTCGAGCCCCTTGAGTGCACAGAAATCCTCGATTGCGACCCGGGAGCCATCCTTCAAACGGTCAAACCGGCGAATTGCCAGCACTTCACCGTCCTCCGAGAGCTGCGTTTCCGGAACATCGAGCCCAGCGTGCCGCGCGACCTCCAAGCACAGGTATTCGTTGATCGAGAGGCCCGGCAAATCTTCCGGTCCCGTCTTCAAGATAAATTCATCGGTCCAAGCGGTGGCTTTGTCGTCGGGCTTTGCAAGCGTCTTCGGCATGACGCCGGAAACGCCTTCGGTCATGCCCGCTTCGAGATGGCGCAGCAGGTTGTTCCTCGCTCCCACGCTTGCCAGTAAGTTTGCCATGTCAATGTTGGACGCTGCAGACTCCAGTGACGCGCCGCGGGGCACGACCCTCACCCGGCCGATGCTGTTCGCGCCGGTCAGAGCCAACAGCCCCATGTCGCTGACATCGGCGTGGGCGCCTAACAGCCGACGAACCAAGTCCTTTTTGTATCCCTCGGGGAGATTCATCTGAAAAAACGGCAATAAACCTGCGGACCATTTATACGATGCCGCCCGAACGGGCAAGAGAAGCGAGACCAGGTTATGTGCCGGCACATCCGGAAAATAGGTAAACACGCTCGCTCGTGCCTCTTCGGTCAGAGTGCCTACGAGCGTCGAGTTGACATAGACATCCAGCATAGGCACGTCGCTCATTTAGCGCCTTCGTGACTCTGACTCGTGGAAGACTCCGGGTCCGCCGCGGAGCTACCGATGTCCTTATCGCGTGAGAGCTTGCGCTGCGAATGCCGAACACGACTGCGGATATGCTCCGAAGGGACGCGCAGCTCGTCAACTTCGACTAAAACGTCGTCCAGAGTTCTTCGATGCCCGGCGGGACGCGCCAGCAGTTCGAGTCCAACGGCTTCGAACAAGCTTAATAGCTTGACGGAGCCCAGTTCGGGCAACCCGCCCGTTTCGAACAGACTAATACGAGCGCGCGGTACGCCGCTGTAGTCGGCCACTTCCTGCTGAGTCTTGTTCGCCAGAATGCGGGCACGCTTGAACGTTTCTCCAAACTCTGCCAAGTTCATGTTCTGTATCCATGATATTAAACCGACAAATAATCTTAGTGTATCTTATACAAGACACTATAGAAAATCAACGTACCGTGTCTTTTACATAGCAATAATCAATTTCTCTTCGTAATGTTATTGTTACAGTACATTATCATTCAAGTCGCCACGGAGATGCGTTAGAAATCATCGTCCAACTGCTCGAATAACATCCATCGCACAATAAAAAACGCCCCCGATACCGGAGGCGTTCTCATGTTCATGGCAAGACCAGGATGGCGACCCTGCCAGCACTGACTTAGCGTTTAGCTGGCGTCGTGGCGAAGAGCAAACATGTTGTCCTTTAAAGCCGCAGCGACTTGAGCACGCGGCTACTGTGCAGCGGCTACTTAGCCGGCCTTGGAATTCAGAACCGGATAGGTGGTTTCTTCGCTACCGACGCGGCTGGCTAGTTGACCCGATTGGATCAGCGCCGCGCGCACTTGAGCGCGCGACACAGCGGTATTCTCTTGAGCCAGCACCGGGTACGTGGTTTCCTCGCTGCCAGCACGGCTTGCGAGTTGGCCCGATTGGATCAGGTCGGCGCGTACTTGAGCGCGAGTCAATGTGCTCGGCGTGCTAGTGCCAGCCCATGCGCTGACGTCGTCACCGACGTGAGCGTTACCGGCGAATGCAGGGGTAGCGATTACAGCGCTCGAGAGCAACAGGGCAGCCAAAAGTTTCGTGTTCATTTTGATACTCCAGTCATCGAATTTTAGAAGGGGACGTCAGCGTGGGAGGTTTCCGTTTGCTGCGTCGACAGAACCGATAGTAGAGATTCGACGACCGAAGATTAAGAGGGGACAACGGAATGGATTATTACAATTTCGCGCACAGTGCGCCGAGTGCCGTCGCGGCAATATCGACCTTACCCATATGACATAAGCCATTCAGGTCACGGCCGTTTGTCGCCCAACCGCATTATTCTCAGATGAGCAACAATGTATTCGCTCGCGCGGCAGTAACGCTCATAGCACCAGGCGTTGCGCGATAAAATCGAGGAAGCTCGTAATGCGGGCCGCCAGCGATGTATTACGGTAATACACCGCGCTGATCGGCTGGCGATAAGGGCTAAGCGCGTGGCTCAGTACCGGCAGCAAGCGACCGGCGCTGAGGTCCGAGCCGCTCATGAAATCGGACAGGCAAACCACTCCCAGGCCTGCCAGCGCAAGCTGACGCAGCGTCTCCCCACTGGAAGCGGCAAGATCCGACGTGATCTTCAGCCGCTCGCCGCCCGCGTGCCGCAGCGGCCAATGATTCAATATTTCGGGATCGGTGAAGCCCAACAAGCGATGCCGCGACAGATCGGCGACCTCGAGCGGTTCACCATGCTCGGTGAGATACGCTGGGCTCGCCAGCAAACGCATGGCGCTGCTTCCCAGCGAACGAGCATGCAGCGTGGAATCCTCCAGCACGCCGATGCGAATCGCGATATCGGTGCGCTGCTCGAGCAGATCGATATTGCGCTCGTTGCTGCTCAAGTCCAACCGGATCTTGGGATGCAGACGGCTGAATTCCGCCATATGCGGCACGATGCAATGAAGCATGAACGGTGTAGCGGCGTCGACGCGCAAACGTCCCGCCGGCTGGTGTCGACGCAAGGCAATCTGCTCTTCGGCTTGATCCATCGCACGCAGGATCTGGCGCGCGCCACCAAGGAACAGTTCGCCATCTTCGGTCAATCGCAGACGCCGCGTCGTGCGTTGCAATAGCGTGGCGTCGAGCTTCTTCTCCAGCCGCCCCAATGCACGACTCACGCCGGAAACCGTTTGCCCTAATTGCTCGGCGGCGGCCGTGATCGACCCGCGGTCTATCACGGTGACAAAGGCCAGCAGTTCATCGGTCGAGAAAGGCATTCTTGATTTTTAATCAATATAATTTTGATATTAACACTGTTTTCGCATCGAATAAGATCTGGATAATAGGTCCTAGTCTTCCCACATCCAGGAGCTTTTCATGAAAATTTTCGTTACGGGCGCAGCCGGCTTTATCGGCGGGTCAATCGCCACGGGCTTGCTCAAAGCGGGTCACCAGATCACTGGCTTGGTTCGCAGCGCCGAGCAGGCGCGCGCGCTCGAACAGTTGGGCATCGCCGCCCGCATCGGCACGCTGGACGATCGCGATTTGCTGATCGCCGAGGCACGCGCCGCGGACGCCGTGATCAACGCGGCCAGCAGCGACCATGCCGGCGCGGTCGAGGCGTTGATTGAAGGCTTGGCGGGTTCGAACAAACCCTTTTTGCATACCAGCGGTTCCAGCATCGTCGGCGACGCGTCGGGTGGCGACACTGCCTCCGACGTCATCTATGACGAGGAGCATTTACCCGCCCCCACCGCCGACAAGGCCGCGCGCATGGCAATCGACAATCGCGTATTGGCGAGCGCGAGCCACGGAGTACGCTCGGTGGTGCTATGCAATACGTTGATTTATGGCCAGGGCGGCGCCTTGTCGCGCGAAAGCGTGCAGCTGCCGCGACTGATCAATCAGGCGCGCAAAAGCGGCGTGGTCCGGCATGTCGGGCGTGGCGCCAACATCTGGTCGAACGTGCATATCGATGACGTAGTCGCGCTTTATCAGCTGGCACTCGAAAAAGCGCCGGCAGGCACGTTCTACTTTGTCGAGAACGGCGAAGCGTCATTTCGTCAGATGAGCACGGCGATCGCACATGCGATGCACTTGGGCGAGCCGCAAGACTGGCCGCTCGAGGCGGCCATCGCAGAATGGGGTTACGAGATGGCGTCGTATGGACTGGGCTCCAACAGTCGGGTCCGCGCCGACCGCGCGCGTAAGCAACTGGGCTGGGCGCCGCAACACAGCTCGGTGCTGGATTGGATCGCTCGCGAAGTGCGCTGAGCAGCAGTCGCATAACAGATGTACGCCTTGGCCATACGCTTTGGATAGTTTCAAACGTGTGGCTCAGGCATCAACCTCGGCTGGGCCACGCTGCGCTCGCAGATTGCGATTGCGATTGCGATTGCGATTGCGATTGCGATTGCGATTGCGGTCGGTCTAGTTGAAGCGGTTACCGTCGTCTACCGGCTCCAGCACCAGAAAGATAATCAGCACGATTACGCCGATCGCCGGCACGAGACAGATCCACCACCACCATCCGCTGCGATTGGTATCGTGCAACCGACGCACCGCTACCGAAATCGAAGGTAAGAAAAAAATAAAAAACAAAATAACATGCAGAAAATTATTGATGAGGCGACCCAGCATCGCTCCGATCAACGCGGCGACGAAAGAGCAGAGAATGCTGAACAACGCGAACCACCAATATTCGGATCGCGATGCGCGTCCGGAGAACACGGCGTACTTCGAAAAGGCGATTGAAATCGCGGCACTGAGTCCCACTCCCCGCTGTGCTGTCGTCATACACATCCCCTGTCGAAAGTCACTACGTTGAACCGCAAATACCCTGTAAAGCCTTCCACTGTTCGACGGTCACCGCCGACGCGCCGACCGCAGAGCCGGGATGCTCCAGACGCCGCTGTTCGGTTGGAGGGTGATCCGCCAAAAAACCGATCACGCTTTTATCTTCACGTTTTTCCAGCATCGCGAAAAACCGCGCCAAGCCATCGCTTTTTAGTCCAGCCTGCGCGAGATAGGTCAAGGCAGCGGCATCCGCGCGATCTTCCATCTGGCGGCTATAGCTCAGGTTGAGCAGCGCGCCGGCCAACGGCGCAACATCGCCGATACCGCTTCCGAAGCCCAGCGTCGTCACGACCATTTTCAAACCGATGCGGCGCAACACCCCTTGCATAGGATCGTGATGGGCGAGATGCGCTGTCTCGTGGGCGAGCACACCGGCGAATTCATTCGGGTCCTCGACACGATCGATCAAGCCGCGCATCACGACGATGCGATTCCCAGGCAAAGCCACAGCATTGATGCGCGGATCGTCGATTACGATGACACTGATCGGCATAGCCTGAGCGCCCGGGGCGCTATTTAATGCCGCCGCCTGCGCAAGCCGGCTGGTCAACTGATCCAGCGACTGCTGACCCGCCGCAGCGGTGCAGCGGTGGTGAGCGACCATCAGCGCGTCCTCTCCGACCTGCCCCAGCCGGTTCTGGATAAAATTTGGCACCAGTCGGGCCGCCACGACCGGCAAGCGATTCACTGTCACCGCCACGGCCAGCAAGGCCGCCACACCGAGAGCCACCCAGAAAGACAGGCGAAAGCGATCAGGGCCGCCGCCGCGCATACCCAGGCCTCGAAGAAAAGCCACATCGGCTATCGCGGCGCGGCCGGGTTGGTTTTTGCACGAAACGAAAACCACCCCATCTGGACTCGTTTCACTGAAAACAAGGGCACCTAACGGCCAGCGCGCAATTTCGCCATGCCGGTCGCTCAACAACAATTCGCGGTCTTGCGCGCGCACAGTCATGGCGTGCGCGGCAGCGCTACGCCCGTCATAGTAGGTTGCGGCAACCTGCGTCAAATCATGCCACCGTGGTCGAACAAGTTGAGCATCCCTTCCCCGGTGCCCGGTCCATCCTGTTTGTTTTGGCCCAGCATCGACGGATCGATGCTCCCCTGGACAGTCAGCGTGCGCACCAAAAAACGCAATGCTCGTTGCAATGCCAACGGATAGCCCAGACCCAGCGTAAAGACGACGATCAGCAAATTGCCGAATATTAGCCAGAGCAACGCAGTGCCCGTCATCCTGCTGCCGAATTGCAGTCGGTCGCCGAGGGTCGTGTTTCCGGTGATATGACGAGCAAGCGCCGCGGCATAGAAACACTGGATGAGTATTTCGCCGATGATGAACAGCACGTACACCAAAAATAAGCCCCGCATTGCATGCGCGTAGGCAGCCCTCGCCAGCAAGTCGTGCGCCGGCAACTTGCCATGACTCGTGAGCGCAACTAGCGGCGACATGAACTTCCATTCAAGCAGGCCCAGCGGCAGCAGTAATGCCAGGCTCGACACGAACGTCAACAAAAACGCCGGATAGATTCGGCCGGCGCGGCCCTCGAAGTGGAAGGACGCGTCACCAAAGCTGCTGGCATTGATGCGCCGCTCGGCTAGGCGCAGGCTCGCCCACGGTATGAGTTGCCCCAGTGTGATCGCACATAGAACGCCATACCCGAGCTTGCGCATGCCGTAGTCGTAGGCCGAACCTGTCATCCCGCCGCGAATACCGCACCAGAGCGTGCGGCTCAACCGGTAACGCTGAGCGCTGAAATACGCACCCGCGGCCAACATCGCGGCCACCAGATAGCAAAGCGCGATGGCGACCCAAAGGAACGCTTTGACATGCGTAAGGTAGTAAAGAATTTCGCCTGCGATAAGAAGTCCGAGGAAAATCCCGATCACGACCGCACACGCGACCAGCAGGCCGAGAAACAACTCGAAACCCTTGCCGGTATATTCGAACCGCTCGCCCTGGAAGCGCAATCGCGACCAGACATAGCGCCGCGTCCGCGTAATTGCCCAAAAACGGAATATCCCCAGCGTGAGAATCGTGAAGATCAGATTCGGTAGAAAAATGCCATAGAGTTGACCAACCCGGCCGTCATATTCGAATAATGGACTGGATTGCTTACCGAGTTCAAAATTGGGTTCCATCGACATTTCCGAGTTATACCGTATCGGCAATGTAGGCGGCATCGGGATTGCTGTCAATAAAACGTCGTGCGAATTATTTTAAACAACTTCGCACTATTTAAAGACTAGAAAACGTGTTCGTCAATATCTACGGGTTCCCGAGAATATCTAAACCGAGTTTAATGGTTAGTAAGGTGCTGGCACCGAGAAAGATGACCCGCACCGCCCGGCTACCGTTGCGTCGGGCGATTGCCACTCCGACGACCCCACCGACCGCGCAGCCCAGCGCTAAAGGCACAGCGACATGAAAATTGACCGCGCCTTTTGCTATGAAATTTGCCACGGATGTCCCCGTGACTAATAAATTTATTCTCGTCATTGCGGCCGCGCTGTCGAGAAAAGACAAACCATAAAAGTACATTAGCGCGAACATCAAAAAGGAACCGTAACCCGTTCCAAAAAATCCCGAATAGGCGGCCAACAAAAAAATTGCGACGGCGCCGCCGATTTTCTTTTGCGGAAAATCGCCAGCGGGACTTTCGCTTTTAAATTGCTTGATGGTGCAACTCATGATCAGAACCATCACCAGCAGTACCAGGACTACCAACCGTAGAATGTTGGGAGCGATGGTGAGCACAATGCTCGAACCGGTAAGTGCCCCGACGAAAGACAACGGCCAGACTATTTTCGGAATCGCAAATTCGGTCATGGCAGAACGTTTATAGGCGAGCGTGCCAGCGATAGATGACGCCATCAGGGCAAACTTGACGATCACAATTGCGTCGTTGGCCGTGTAGTCATAAGCCATCAAAAACGGCACGCCGAGCGTAGCGCCTCCGCCAGCCGTTACGGAAACGATGCCGACGAAAAGGCCGGCGATCCCGATTGAGATCGGTTCGAAAATGTTCATGGGTGGACTAAGCGATCGATTCGAATGGAAAGCAATTTCTAGTCTCGAGAAAATCTTTTCTCAAGAAAGCGGCAAGCAACGCCATACGCACAGCTACGCCGTTCGACGCCTGCGCGAAATACTTGTTGTGACGAGTGTCGTCGACGTTGCTGGGAAGCTCTGCTGTTCTAGGAAGACAATGCAGAACGATCAAATCGGAACCAGCCTGTTTCAAGAAATTGCGGTCGATGCGAAATAGGTCGAGTGTCGAGGCATAGGCTGCCTCACTCTCAAAACGCTCCCTCTGAATCCTGACTACGTACAACGCGTCGACCGTCGCCAACAAGTCCTTCGGGTTATCGTATCGTCGAACCCGCACCCCGCTTGTCCGCATGAAATCGACGATATCCAGATCGATTTCAAAGCCACGCGGACTCGCAAGGTGGACCGTGACATCGCGGAACTTCGCTAGACCGAGACACAGTGACTTTGCTGCGCGTGAATGCTTCAGGCCGCCAACGATACCGATGTGCTGCCCGTCGATGCTGCCCAATTCCTTTTGGATCGTATAAAGATCAAGCAGCGTCTGGGTAGGATGATTGTTCATTCCATCGCCGGCATTGATCAGTGGAGTCGTGATGGCGCCTTCGGTAAATTGCGCAGCAGCAAGAGTGGGATGCCTGACAATGACAATATCCGAGTACGCGCTTGCCATCCGGACCACATCCTGCACGGATTCGCCCAATCCTCCCCGCGTCGAAGCCGGATCTGCAAACCCGATTACGCTGGCCCCCAATCGATGGGCCGCGGCTTCAAAACTCATACGCGTGCGGGTACTTGATTCAAAAAACAGGATCGATACGATTTTCCCCCCAAGAATTGGCCGATTTCCATCCTTGAACGATTCCATCAGTCTGGTCAGACGAAAGATCATGTCGATCGAATCGCGATCCACATCGGTTACCGTTAAAAGTTTTTGTGGCAACATATCTTGGGCGCTTGTAAAAAAAACAATTGTATAAGCGTGCCGCCCAGAATATGCACATCCACAAACCCGCGTCAGAATCACTCCAAGAAAATTCTTAAATTAGCATTCCTAATCTAAAATTAGATGAATTTATTTGAAAATTTCACGCCTATAGCCGAACCTCTCTCACCAGATAATTTCGACTCAAAGCCGCCAGACCGGGCATACTAGATAGACGAAACACTGCGTCGCCAAACCGATGAAAGATCCCACACCCGGACCCTGCATAGCCCTTCCCTTGCGCCTCGCGCCGGGCACCGATCTACGCGTAGCGCTGGAAGCAGCGTTGCACGCTCAGCACATCAGCGCGGCGTTCGTCATACAAGGTATCGGCAGCTTGAGCGTGGCGCAGATACGCATGGCCGGGGCCGTCCACGCGACCGAACTGCGCGGCGACCTGGAGATTCTTACGCTGGCAGGGTCGCTCTCGCCAACAGGCAGCCATTTGCATATGAGTGTGGCCGACGCTCAAGGCTGCGTCACCGGCGGACACGTGTCGCCCGGGTGCCTGGTACGTACCACGGCCGAGATCCTGTTGGTCCTGCTGCCACAACATGAGTTTTCTCGCGAGCATGATCCGCAATCGGGATACCCGGAGCTGGTAATCCGAGAGATAACAGGACTGTAATGTCGCTGACCGCTTCGCGTAATGCGCGGCTGGCCATACTAGTTGGGTAGGCCGCACTGCATACTGCAGCCAAGCAAATGACCACGCGCCTCCCAACTCGACCGTCTTTCAGCGGCGCTGAGCAATGCTTGCATTGGGAGAATAATGGGGAAATTCCATGAGAAAACTGCTACGCCTCAGCCTCTTATCAACCACCTTCGCTGTTACAGCTTGCGCGAGTGTCAATACGAGCCTATCCGCGAACAACACTACTCTCCACGCCAGCGCACAGATGCCATTCGAGCAAGCTGATACGTGCCAGTATATGCACGTAAAAGTCCATTGCGGCCCACTTGATTGAGAGCGGAGTAATCGCTCGGGCTAAACGGCGGAAGACTTTCCCTCGATCGCAAACGCGCCCGCATCGAACGCGTCGCAATACGTCTGCCAGTCCTGCTCGACCTTGACGCTCAGTGCCTTGGCCGCGGCAAGCAACTCCCGCCGCCACGATTTTTGAGCCGCGAAAGCGATCAACTCATCGGCGGTCGCGGAGCCTTGCCGGCCCGAACTACGTAGATGATCCCAAGCGGTGCATTGCCCCATTACACGCATCACCCCGGCGAGATTCTCGAGGTCGTGATGGCTCTTGGCCAACGGTACGCGATCTTCCAGCGGCTGCAAAGCACGCAGGATGTAGCTACGCCGGCCAAGCATAACGGGATGCAAGAACGCCATCGGCACCGCCTGCATGCGCTGCTGTAGCGCCACCACACGATGCGCCTCGCTGGCCCATGGCGGCTGCCCACGGCGTCGATGAGACGCCACGCTGGAAGGCAGCGCCTGCTTCAGATCGAGCAGATAGTTCTGATTGGGCAAGCCTTTGCCTGCCACCAGGATCGCGTAACGGTCCACGCCCAGGCTTCCGGTACCGGCAATTCTGCGCGCGACGTCGAGCACCTTGTAGAACGTCGGATCAGGCTGCGTTTTGGCGAAGCGTTTCATAAAAGCCGTGACGCGCTCGCGCTGTGCATCGGAAACCGGCAGAGTCTTTTTGCCGTCCAATCGAAACGCTCGCTTGCCGTCTCTATTGATCGTACGACTATCGAGAAACGCCCCGCGGCTACGCTCTCGCAGGCGGTCCAGCAATTCCTTGACCATCCCTTGGGCCGTTTCGCGTTCGACCCATCGTGCCTTGCCCAAGGCCAGCGCCGCAGTGTAGGCATCGACAAACTGCCTGGCAAGCGCACGGGCCTGCGCGCGGCTCACCCCGAAAGTCCCCGCGCCAATCAGGATGCTGGTAAGCAGACGCACCAAATCCCAACTGAGCGGGCCCAGTGCGGCTTCGTCAAAATCGTTGATGTCGAAATACGCGAGCCGGTTATCGCCTTTATAACTGCCGAAGTTTTCCAGGTGCAGATCGCCACACAACCAAGCCAGCGGCGCCGCCTTGAAAA
>Ga0302220_10001421_pt1 | contig 18716 bp, 20 predicted proteins | sample II_Palsa_E1_3_FD_194572 | JGI IMG/M metagenome (GOLD analysis project Ga0302220, IMG submission 194572) | Peat permafrost microbial communities from Stordalen Mire near Abisko, Sweden - II_Palsa_E1_3 | ecosystem: Environmental > Terrestrial > Soil > Palsa > Peat permafrost | place: Sweden...
TATCAGGCTCAAGCAAGCGGCCGACGGCGCAAACCGGATTAATCGTCGAGGTCGTCATCATGCCCTCGTCAAACCGATTGGCGAGCAGCAGCGCGCGCACTAATAAACTCCGCTATCTCGCTTTCCAGCCAGCCTACCGCACGCGTTCCGATGGAAAAGCTGGCGGGAAATTCGCGCTTGGACATCAAGTCGTGAATCGTGGAACGCGAGATCCCGGTGCGATGCATTACTTCTGCAATCCGCAGAACGCGCTCGGAATCCGAATCGAAATACTCTTTTTTCAAAGATTGCGGTGCCCGCATGTGACCTCCATAAATGGGCGCGAGTTGGAGACGCTTGGCGTGAGCGAGAGTCTATGTTGACGACTGATTTCATTCGAATAGGACTGCATATTTATTCGATAAAAGAGAGATAACGATTATATTTGCAACCGGCGGTGACGCAGCATGCACCGTGGATGGTCATGCGCCCGATTGCATTTTTCTCAGGCGGATCAAAACTGTGCGAATCGTCGGAGAGCGATTCCACCCTCTCATTGATCAAAATCCGGGAACGTGCGGTGTCGCTTCAGGAGCGACTATAAGTGATTTTATTGTTGCGTTTTTTTGGGATAGTGGAAGAAAAATCTAGTTATCGGAGTTCATATGATGCGTTACACGCATTGGCTCAATTGTTTCACGCAGAGCACGCCTTGATACACGAAGCGCAACAGCACACAATTTCTGTTTTGATCATCCTCTCCGGTCCCGTTCAGTGAATTTTCGTCTCGCCGGTCGTAGACCTGCTGAGTGATCGACTTGGAACTCGCGGGTCCGTCCGCGTCGCAGGAAATAGCCGGATATCGTTAGTAGTGTGGGCGAGCGATCCGCGCATGTGTCGCTTCGCAAATCGCTCGGGCAGATCGAGTGTTTTTTCGTCTTCTTCGAGTACTCGGCGCTAATTGTCCCTGTACCCACGTGGCTGTCGATGTCGGTGATCCGCGCGCGCGACAATCGGCCCACGCGAGAAAGCGTGCCGTGCAACACGCAGATGCCGTGCTTGTTGAAATTGAGCAGGTTTAGGGCTCGAGTTTCACCGGCAGTGACGTGACCTCGGCCTCGGACAACACCCGGTCGCGTTCCTCCTCGTGCCCGCCCACATGTTTCTTCAATGCCCGCAGTCGCGTCGGTTGTGACGATCTCGCGGACGAGCGCAAACCTGAACATCTGCCGCAATTCCGCGAGTAGGCGATTAGCAAGGCGAGGCGAGACGCGCCGCGCACTTTCACGGTATCGAGGACGTTCATTACGACGGTGCATGTGATCTCGCCCGCGTACCGTTTTCCCATTTTCCGCATGACGTCCTTCTCGATGCCGCGCTTCGTCTCCGCGCCGCCATCTTTGCGCTTGATTAGCTCAAGCTCGCTCCAACGCGTGAACACCTGACTGCCAGTTGACGGCTCTTCAGACGATCAACCATCTAGAGCGGCATTAAGAGGCGCACGGTGTCACTTTTCCGCAACGCTTGGGAGCGCTACTTGACAGGGCAAAAAGGCTTTGAAAAAGACGGGTTTGCCCTACTGTACCAATCTGTACCAAATATCCCGCAAAGCCTTATGTGATATGTGTTTCACGATCCATCAATTGGAACACTACATTCGCGGCAACAGCCATGCTGCAGAGCTGGAGGTCGAAACGCGCTAGACATGCGTTGCGGTGGTTAGGAAAACCCGGGTGGGTTAAAGCCGGATCGAATGATCTCCTGGCGAGGTCCCATTGAATGAAGCGCGGAAGCGCCCAACGGACCTCACCTGAATTTTCAAGCTCAGCGTTAAGTCACCTACCGTTCATTCATTGCATTCATTGGCGCGGACGGGGTGTCGCGCGCTGTTCTGTCAGTTGCAGAAAGATTAAGGTCCAACTCCCGAATTCCTGGTTCGGTAGGCGTAACCAGCCGAAGAGCGACGAGCCCAAGCGGCTGTGATGTAATCGGCTTGCTGCAAGACCTATGCGCATGGGTTTCGCTTCGCTGGGGGCAAGCGTGAAAAGCCCCGTACGGTCGGCTGCAACGCGCGCAAGCCCCGGTCAAACTGTCCTGTCATGACCGGCGACTCGCTTGTGCCAGCGACACGTTCCGTTCTCTGCCATAATGGCGCTTCGCCGTTTGCCACTTTTCGCCATCAAACGCCTTACCTTGCCACGCACGCGGTCACCCATGCCGTCACCCTTCCCGCGGTCCTGATGCAGCCTTTCATCGTCTTGCTCGTCCTGTTCTCCGCGCTGCTTCACGCCACCTGGAACGCCTTCCTGCACACCAGCGGCGACCGCGTCTGGCAGTTTGGCATGATGTCTTTCCCCTACCTCGTGTGCTCGGCAATTGTGTTGCTGTTCGTGCCCGCGCCGGCGCGCGAAAGCTGGCCGTACATCGCGGCGTCGGCGGCTTTGCAGCTCGGTTATTGCGTGGCGCTGGCGAAGGCCTATAAAGCTGGTGACTTCGGGCAGATTTATCCCATCGCACGCGGCCTCTCGCCGCTGCTCGTATTCGCGGGCGCGTTCGTGTTCGCGGGCGAGCACCTCCGGCCGCTTGCACTGGCGGGCGTTACGCTGGTGTCGGTGGGGATAATTTCTCTGGCATTCCGCAAGCGCCGCTTCGCCACCGCGAGCGTGCCGGCCGCGCTGGTAACAGGCGCGTTTATCTCGGCTTATACGATCGTGGATGGCATCGGCGTGCGCGTCGCCGGTAGCGGCTTCGGCTATATCGCGTGGGCGTACATCCTCTTCAACGTGCCCCTCGCCGCGATGGCATTTTATCGATACGGCGGCCCGCGCCGACTGTTCCTCGACGACCCGCGACGTTCGTTGCAAGGCCTGGGTGGCGGAGCGATCGCAATGGTCGCGTACACCATTGTGATCATTGCGTTTCGTTATCTGCCCATTGCAATGGTCTCAGCGTTGCGCGAGCTTAGTTCGATCTTCGCCGTCCTGATCGGCTGGCTGTTCATGCGCGAAAAGCTGACCGCGCGGCGAGTGCTGGCGTGCGCACTCGTCACGGCCGGCGCGGTTTTGATCCGCATTTAAGCGGCAGCTTTCCGGTTCTCAACAACGCTCACGCATTATTTCGCCGTGGGCGTGACTTCCACCGCCGTGGCTGAAATCAATACGGCGTGAACGATATCGCCCGGCTTCAATTTATATGCGGCTATTTCAGAACTCAGATCGAACGTCTCTGTATGCCATGGACCACGCAGGGTGATTGTTTTATTCTTGCTATTAATACTCTGCACCGTAGCGACAATCTCGGTTTCGTGGACTGCACCGAAACCCTGAGGACCGGATGCGGGCGCATAAACCTCGGTATCAACACGTTTTCGCAATTCATCGCCCTTCGCTGACGCTTTCGTTGCCCTGATCAGCATTGCGTCCCTGACCTGCACATCTACACGATCGCCGATCTTCAAGACATCGAAGTTCGTGACCTCCTTGCCGACCGCCACCGGCAGCACCCGGCCCTTCGCGCCTTTTAGCGTCAAGGTCCTGGCACCCGTGTCGATACCGACGATCTGCGCATGAAGCTGCTTAGGCGGGGTGCTGAGCGCGGATTGAATGGCGGCGCTGGAAAGTTGTTGATCGGTTTGCGCGCCGACGTGCGCTGTGACCGTTAATAAAGCAAGTGATAAAGCCACAGTCCATTTTGCGTTCATGCAGTTTCTCCGGGCGAAGTAAATTAAATCACGCACCGAATCGAATGGCTAATTCGAATTGGGAGCGTCAGCGCATTAAATTTGCGAACACTATTTATACAGCGCACACCGGAGTTCTGTCTATAAAACCGCATTAATTACTGATTACCAGGTAATCGAATAGAGTATTCAATTAATCGGATTTATTCTATTTTTATAATAATCGATTTGATTCAACAGGAATTCGACGCAAAACCGGCATCCTTTCCAGGATACCGGCCATAGCTTGAACCTTTGAAGTTGTTTGGCAACCAGGACTTAGGCGGGACGTGCGCCACTCACGTTCACGAGACGCAAACGCGTAATTTCGGACGGGGCGCCGATCCTTATCGGCGGTCCCCAGTAGCCCGTGCCGCGACTGGTATATACCCACAAGTCGTTGAGCTTTTCGAGTCCGGACACAAAAGGCTGCTGTAACCGGACAAAGAAATTCCACGGCAGAAACTGACCGCCATGCGTGTGGCCGGACAATTGCAGCGTAAACCCCGCTTTCGATGCCGCCGGTGCGCTGCGAGGCTGATGGGCGAGCAGCAGACGAAACGCAATGTCGGCTGGCGCGCCGAGCATGGCTTTGGCCGGATCGCTTTTGTGGGCCGGGTCGAAACTGCCCGCGCCGTAGTCGGTCACACCCGCCACGACTGCACGCGCGCCATCGTGATCAACAATCACGTGTTCGTTAATCAGCACCTGCAGCCCAAGCCGTCGAAATTCAGCAATCCACTTGTCGGCGCCGGCGTAATACTCGTGATTACCGGTGACCAGGAACGCGCCATGCCGCGCCTTCAGATCCGAAAGTGGCCGCGTATGCGCGGCAAGATGCGGCACCGAACCGTCAACCACGTCGCCTGTCACGGCAATCAAGTCGGGCGACAACGCATTGACCGCCGCCACGATCTTTTCGACGTAATGACGCTTGATGGTCGGGCCCACATGGATATCGCTGATCTGCACGATGGTGAACCCATTCAACGCCGGAGCCAGGTTCTCAATAGGCACGTCGACGTTCTTCACCCCGGCACGCCGCCGCGCGCTGTAGATGCCGAGCAACGTGACCAGCACGGCGAGCAGCGGCACGCCAAGCGCGCTCCAGGCGATGAAAGCAGGCCAGCCACCGGTATCCTTCTGCACGCTGCTGATCAGGTGCAAGACAAGCAGCACGATATCGCGGAGAAACGTCAGCGCCAGCAGCGAGGAGAAGAACCCCATGGTGAGCAGGCCGATCCACGCCAGACGATCGGACAGCGGTTGCTGACTGATATTGCGCGCGGCCATGCCGAGCGGAATCAGCAAGCAGGAAGCCACGAGTGCGAGCACCGCGACCCATCGCAGCGGTACGCCAACGGGTGCGGCCGGAATCAGGCGCACACCGATATATACGTGAAACAGGATCCCGATACCGATGACGCGGATGAAAAACGCGGAACGTCGCATAGACCGCCTGGTAGAAGATAAAGCCGGTAGGCTGAACCGAGAGTGAGACTAACGACCCGCTTCGTCGATACGTCTGAGCGCCTGTCATCAAGCCCGGCCCCAAGCCCTGTCCGAAACGGCATCCGATTCTACCGGTTCAACAGAAAATCCGCCGGTGCGTGGCCCTTGCCAAAAGGTTCACAACGGACTCGCAACGAGCATGCCATAAAGGATTCGTCAAGATTCTCACGTCGTGAAAACCGCAGCAAGCGTGACATGCCACTGCTTGGAACCGCAAAAGGATCCGCGCATGGCCAAAAATCCTGCGCGGACGAATTGAATCGCCGCGGAATCGCCACGAATTGACGCACTGAAAAAATAACCCGCTTTCAGCGGGTTATTTTTATGCAATCACACTACGTCCAACGTCTTCGTTCAGGGAGCGGAAGCTGCCTTGGCTTTTTCAGCCGCCGACTTCTTCTCCGCATTCTGAATATTTTGCGGGTAGTTGGTCTGGTCACCGCCTGGCTGGTAGCCGTTCTTTTCCAGATCCTTCAGTTCGGCGTTTTTCTTGGCGCGAGCAGCCTTGCGAGCGGCCTTGTTTTGCGCCTTCTTCACTTGCTTCGGTGTGGAAGCAGCGGCGTCGCTAGAAGCGGTTTGCGCCATTGCGACAGGGGCAGTCAGCCCGGCAATCGATACAGATACGACCAGAGCCATTGCAGCCATGCGGATTCGGTACATAACGAGATTCTCCACGAAAAGCGGTTTTTTTTGGTGCGGCAGCGCCATTGGCGTCCACCGCGTTTGTCGTGCTGGACTTGCATGCTTCGCTACGTGCCAGACAATCCCACGCTTACGACCTTGTTCGCGAGCCATCGGACACGCGTGGATATCTTAACCAACTCTTTGTAAAAACGTGTAGCACATCCGTAAGAACTAAATCACAAAACCGCGTTTTTTTCGATGCTGGCCACATTGTCACCTCAGTCACCTCAAGAAGCGCACAAAATCGTCGACCTCTTCGCGTCTGCTGACGAGCGCATTCTCAGGTTGCGACAGATCTGCGTAACCGATGCTCATGCCGCACACCACGATCTCGTTGTCAGGCAGTGTCAGATGTTCCGCGATGATCCGGTGATAGCGATTGAACGCGGCCTGCGGACAGGTATCCATTCCGAACGCCCGCGCCATCAGCATGACACTCTGCAGAAACATGCCGTAGTCAAGCCATGAACCCTGTTCCATGCTGCGATCCGTGACGAAAATCACGCCGACCGGCGCGCCGAAGAATTCGAAATTGCGGCCGAGCTGGGCCTTCATACGGGTTTTATCTTCGCGTGTTATACCGAGCAGCGAGTACAACGACCAGCCGAGCTCACGCCTTCTGTCGATAAACGGCGAGGTCCACGTGCGCGGGTAGTAAGCGAATTCTTCCTCGTGCAACTTGTCCGCCTCGGGATCGTTGTACACGGCAAGGATCTTCTGTGAGAGCGTATCGCGCGCTTCGCCAGTCAGCACGTAAGCTTTCCACGGCTGCGTATTACTGCCCGACGGTGCGCGCCGGGCGTGATCAAAGATCTGTCGCAGGATGGTTTCGTCGACCGGGTCGGACAGGAACGCGCGAATCGAACGGCGCGACATCAGCGCCTGCATCACGGTCACGGTTGCGTCATTGTTCATCGAAGGCTCTCGTCTCGGGATTACTTGCCATAAGCGCCATGTATTGGCGCCCAAGCGTTCGCCAGACACTTTATCGCGACCCGGTCGAACGCGCCCGGCGTGCTCACCTGAAGTGCGTGTTCGCCAACTCGACGACTTCATCGGCACGGCCGTTCAACACCGCGCGCAGCATATAGAGACTGAAACCCTTCGCCTGCGCCCACTGAATCTTCGGCGGCAACGCAATCTCATGTTTCGCGGTCACCACGTCGATCAACGCCGGCCCCGGCCGCGCGAACGCACGTCCCAATGCATCGGGCAAATCCTCTGACTGTTCCACTCGAATGCTGAAGATGCCGGCTGCTGCCGCAATCTCCGCGAAGTTTGTCGCGCTCAGGTCCGTGCCGGTGTCCAGATAACCGCCCGCCTTCATTTCCATCGCGACAAAACCCAGCGAGCTGTTGTTATAGACCACCACCTTGATAGGCAGATCAAGTTGGCGCGCACTTAAAAGATCGCCGAGCAACATCGACAAACCGCCGTCACCCGAGAGCGAGATAACCTGGCGCCCTGGATGTGCGGCCTGCGCGCCGAGCGCCTGCGGCATCGCGTTTGCCATCGATCCATGATTGAACGAGCCATGCAGTGCGCGTTTGCCGTTCAACGTCAGATAGCGTGCAGCCCAAAGCGTGGGGGTGCCGACATCGGCGGTAAATACCGCATCCCTTCCCGCGATTTCATTCACCAGCCGCGTCAGGTATTGCGGATGAATCGGCCGGCCCGGCGGCGACGGACGGGCCGCTTCGTCGAGTCCTTTGCGCGCCGATGCATAGTGCCTGAGGGCGGTATCGAGGAAACGCCGGTCCGCCTGGCGTTCGAGCCGCGGCTGCAATGCGCTCAGCGTTTCACGCACTCCTCCAACCAGACCAAGTGCCAGCGGCGCACGCTTGCCGAGTGCGTCGGCGCGCAAGTCGATCTGCACGATCTTCGCTCGCGACGGATAGAAATTCCGATACGGAAAGTCGGTGCCGAGCATGACGAGCGTGTCGCACGACATCATTGCGTGATAACCGGAACTGAAGCCGATAAGACCCGTCATGCCGACATCGAACGGGTTGTCGTGTTCGACGAATTGCTTGCCGCGCAACGCGTGAACGACGGGTGCGCCAAGCGTGTTCGCGAACTGCACCACTTCGTCGTGTGCGTCTGCGCAGCCGCTGCCGCACAGCAAGGTCACCGCGCCCGATGCATTCAGCAAGTCCGCCAGGCGGTCCAGGTCGCGTGCAACGGGAATGACCGTTGGCGGCTCCGACTCGACCCATGCGGGTGTTTCGGCCGGGCCATCGCCGAGCGCAATATCCCCTGGCAACACGATCACGGCGACACCTTGCCCTCCTATCGCGGCGCGCATGGCGCGCTCGAGCACGCGTGGAAACTGGTCGCGGCTCGTGACGAGTTCCACGTAGTGGCTGCACTCCTTGAACAACTCCGTAGGATGCGTATCCTGGAAGTAGCCCAGACCAATTTCCGTCGATGAAATATGCGCGGCGATGGCCAGCACCGGCGCGTGATTGCGATGGCAGTCGAACAACCCGTTGATCAGATGCAGGTTGCCCGGCCCGCAACTGCCGGCGCATACCGCGAGCCTGCCAGTCGCCGCGGCTTCGGCGCCGGCGGCGAACGCGGCAACCTCTTCGTGACGCGTATGCATCCAGCGGATGCTGTCAAGGCGCTCGAGGCTATCGGAGAGGCCGTTGAGGCTGTCGCCCGTGACGCCCCAGATATGTTGCACGCCAGCCGCTTCCAATGTCCTGGCCAGATGATCTGCGATGGTCCTGCCCATGATGAATGTCCCTGTCTCAAAGTAAATGGAGTTCACGCGCCTGCGCGGTCAGCGTGTCGCGGACGTCGGGGTGAGCGAGGCGGATAAGCGCGGCGGCGCGCTGTGTCGACGACAGACCCTTCAGGTTCGCCACGCCGCATTCCGTGACAACCAGATGCGTGTCCGTGCGCGGCGTGGTCACCGGTCCGGCAAGACGAGCGACGATCTTCGACACATTGCCGCGCCCGGTGGTCGAGTGAAAAGCGATGATGGATTTGCCGCCACGCGAAGCGTAAGCGCCGCGAACGAAATCCAGTTGACCGCCTGACGCGCTGTACTGATGCCCCTTCAGATGCTCCGAATTACATGCACCGGTGAGGTCCATTTCGATGGTCGAGTTGACCGACACAACGTTGTCGTTGCGCGAGATGGTATGGGGATCGTTCACGTAGTTGACCGGATAACTTTCGATGGCCGGGTTATCGTTGAGGAACGTGTACATGGCGCGGTCGCCCATCGCAAAGGTGAACACCGACTTTCCCCGGTTGAGCGTCTTGCGCGAGTTGTCGACCACGCCGCGCTGGATCAGATCGACCAGTCCCGGTGTCAGCAATTCCGTGTGAATGCCCAGATGCTTATGACTCGCCAGTGCACTGCACACCGCATTCGGCAACGCGCCGATACCCATCTGCAAGCACGCGCCGTCGGTGACGAGTTCGGCGATGCTCGCACTGATCGTCCGGTCATGTTCGGTCGCCGCCTTGGGCCTCAACTCGGGCAATGGCTGATTCGACTCGACTATCGCATCGACCTCCGACACGTGCAGCAGCGAGTCGCCGAACACGCGCGGCATGTTGGGGTTGACTTCCACGATCAGCCGCCGCGCCGCGCGCGCCACACCGCTCGTGTAGTCGTTGTTCGTGCCGAACGTGAAGTACCCGTTCGCGTCCATGGGCGAAACCATCACGAGCATGGCGTCAACCGGGATGTGTTCCGCGAACAGGCGCGGCGACTGGCTGAACGAATTCGGCACGTAATACACGACCTTGCGATTGCCCTCCTCCACGCCGAGCTTGATCAGCTCGCGCTCGGGCGCACCGAGAAACATGCAGTGCGGCAGGATGCGGCCCATCAGCGAGTAACGCAGCAAGGACTCGCGGAGAAATTCCTCGGCGTGGAAGTAATACACTTTCAACGCCTCGATATCACCTGCCTCGGCCCGTGCGCCCAGCGCTTGGAGCAGCGCGGGCGGTTGCGACATTGCCATGCCCAACGCGATTGATGAATCGCTGCGCAATGCAGCCACCGCGTTTTCCGGCGACGTGAGCTTGATTTGGTACATCTCTTCAACTTGCATTCTGCTGTTCATGCTTGTACTCCCTGTGCAAATACCTGCATTAATAGTTGGCGGCTTCTTCCGGTGAATGGCCACGCTTGTAGATCAGCATCGTACGTTCAAATGTCATCACTACTTTGCCCTCCTGATTAATTCCCTTGGTCTCAACTGTGACAATGCCCTGTGTCGGCCTGCTCGTCGACTCGCGCTTGGCCAGCACCGTGGACTCCGCATAAAGCGTGTCTCCCGCGAATACGGGATGCGTAGCCTTGACCTTGTCCCATCCCAGGTTCGCCACCACTTTTGCGCTCACAGTGCGCACGCTCATGCCGGTGATCACAGCAAGCGTGAACGTGCTGTCGACCAGAAGCTTCTTCCACTCGGTTTTGGCAGCGTAGGCGGCATCGAAATGAACCTGTTGCGTGTTCATGGTGAGCAGCGTGTTCCAGATGTTGTCGACGTCGGTGATCGTGCGGCCCGGGCGATGTTCATAGATCGTGCCCGGCACGAAGTCTTCGAAATACAGTCCTGACGTCTCGCGGAAACGGTTCTCATCGATCTGGCGATAAGCTGAAATAGTCGAACTCATGATGTTCTCCAAGAGGGTTTAATGACCGCAAGGCGGGAAGCTCAGCCCGCGGCTAAGACACCGCGTGCTTCACGGGCAATGGCCTCGTCGACCATGCGTCCGTCCACAATGCCCGCACCTTGCTCGTTTGCTTCGAGCACACGTCTGGCCCACGCGACACGCTCGGCGGACGGTGTGAAAGCGCGGTTGATGACCGGGATATGCGAGGGATGAATAGCGGCCTTCCCATGGAATCCGTTGGCGACCGCGAAAGTCAGATCGGCGCGCAACAGATCGGCGTCGTGAATGGCGAAGCACGGTGCGTCGATAGCCTTGATGCCCGCCGATGCACACGCCGCAGCAACGCGGCAACGTGCAACTTGCAGGGCGAGCGAATCAGGTTGAGCCCGTACGTCCGACGCGTAGTCGGCCGCGCCGAACATCAATGCGGCGACGCGCGGACCGGCATTCGCAATCGACTGCGCCGCCGCCAGGCCTCGTGCCGACTCGATCATCGGCACGAGCGAACTCGCCCTGCCGGCCTGATCGAACAAAACCGCGATCCGGGCAACCTCCTCCGGCGATTCTATTTTCGGCAGCAGGATAAAGTCGGGTGCGCGGGACGCATCGAGCAATGCGGCAAGGTCGTCATGACCCAAGCGCGTGGCGGTGGAATTGATGCGCACCGCGAGCCGCGGCAACAACCCGTTCGCGGCGTTATCCAGCAGCGTACGAACTTTGCTGCGCGCCTCGGCTTTGTCGGCGGCAACCACGGAGTCTTCAAGATCGGCAATCGATAAATCCGCGCCTTTGCCCGCGGCACTGAGAAGCCGGTCGGGACGGGTAGCGGGAGTGAAAAGCCAGCTGCGCACTGACACAACAGAATGATTGACCATGACGCTGAGCACCTTTAAGTGTTACTCGACGCCTTCATTCTCGTGACGATGCCTGCCGCAGACAATGCGGCTTTACCGGTGCCAGCCTTCGGAAAAATAGAAGCCTGAGGGGTTCCGACAGGGTCTGAGCGATTCAGCCCTTTCCGCGTGACGGTTTCACACCGCTTGCGATCAGGTGCTCCAGCAACTGCCGCGCATAGGTCGGCAACGCTTCGCGTTCGTTCACGCACACGCGCATCTCACGCGATGCCCAGCTATCGCTCAGGCGCAGCACGCGGATGCTCATGGTCCGCTTGCATCGCCGCGCTGCCGACTCAGGTACGACCGACACGCCCACGCCGTTTTCCACCAGCCGGCAAATGGCATCGAAACTGCGCAGTTGGATACGATGCCGAATCCGCCTGTGCAGCTTGCGTGCATGGGCCTCCAGATAGATCTGGATCGATGCCCCGCTCGCATATCCAACGAAGTCATGATCCAGCAGCGCTTCGAACGCAATGTCGCGTAAACCTTCAAAACCGGTGGCGGTTGCGGGCACGACCGCGCACAAGCGGTCGGTCGCAAACGGATACGCTTGCAGTGCGCCAACGTCCGCGGAAGCCGCCACGATACCGATATCCGCGACGCCGTCGATCAAGGCCTCGACAATCTCGGGACTCAGCCGCTCCTCCACTTCTATATTGACGTTTGGATGATCAGCGAGGAAATGGCTTACCGGTCCCGGCACGAATTCGGTCAACGCGTTGGTGTTCGCGAGCAGCCGTACCGTACCCCTGAGCCCGTGGGCGAACTGGCCGAGATCGTCGGTCAGGCGCTGCATGGAAGCAAGCGTACTGCGAGCGTGGCGCAGCAGCGTATGCCCCGCCTCGGTCGGCAAGACGCCAAGCCGCTGGCGCGCGAGCAAAGGCACCCCAACGGCCTCTTCCATTTGCTTGATGCGACCGCTTGCGGAACCGAGCGCGAGGCTGACGCGCGTCGCCCCGTGCGTGATGCTGCCCGCTTCCACCACCGCGACGAACAACCGCAGGTCTGCTATATCGAAACGCATGGAGTGTCACCGTTATAAGGGCCGGTAGGCAGCACGGACAGACACGCCGGATACCTACGGCAAATCCGAAGGACGAGCGGGATTTTCGCATGCTGCCGGCAATCCGTTTTCAACAAGAGGCTGGCTACGCGCAACGCGCAAAAAAAAAATCCACCCGGCTTGCGCCGAATGGATTTTTTTAGCGATAACGCGTGGTCGCAGAGGTACCTTGATTGCCGCGTTGCCGCGCTTCCGTAGAAGCTCGAAACCAGCCGATTTTACCCGGACGATCCGCCGTTGGTCATCCAGCGGGGATCCGGATCACCAACGAGGTACACATGATGAAGTTTCGACGAATCGCCGGCTATCGGAGAAATCCGACTGCTTCACTTAACCGCTTTTCCCGAACCCTGCAGACTCGAGTTCGCGAGATTGACGAGCACACGCGTACCCGGAATAACCGTGGCTGCAGCCGCTGGCGAATTTGCCTGCACCGTCAATACGGCGCCTTGCGTGTCCTTGAGCGTCATCAAGCTGCCGTCAACGCGTGCCACGCTGGCAACGACCTGGTTGCCGTCCGGCGAAGGCACTGCTGCCAACGACGACGCGTCGAGCACCGTCAGCCTGACCGCGCGCTGAGACGTGCCGACCACGTTCGTACCAGCTTTCAGTTTGTCGAGGTTCGGTACGTTGTTGCCGACCTGGAACGATTCGGTGCCGCCCTGCCCATTGATGACCGTGACCTGGTGCGTACTCGTATCCACTGACTGCACGCGCCCGCCAATACGCACTTGCGTGGTGCCGTCAATAGTCGCGGCGAACGCGCCCGCCATGACGATGGACGATGCGGCCGCGACCAATGCGGACTTGAAGGACCTTACGGCCTTGTTTGACTTCGATTTCATGGTGTTACTCCTGCCGGACAAATGAGGTTCCGCTCGTGCGCTGTCCGATCTAATCGCACAAAGTGTTCAAATAACGTGAACCCAGTTTGTTTTTCGAGATGGAGCCTGTCAATCAATCCGGCTTATTTTTAGGTATCCTCCTATTTCAACACTGCGGTTTGATCTGTGCACCAAAACAATCAATTTCGTAGCTTGTTAGAAGTCGTAAAGCCTGAAGGCCGTACACTGTTGCAATCATGCTCCGCGTACTTATTTAGGATGGCGCAGTCCATTACAATAGGCTCCTGCAATCTTTGCCCGGCATCGGGCGCTGGGGAAATACCATGTCTCTTCTCGACGTGGACACTATCGATTACGTCGGCGTGAACATTTTGTTCAAGCGCGTGTACGTCGGCATTTTCGACGACCTCGACTGGGACGACGAAGTAACGCATTTTGCGCTGCTGACCAAGAAGATCGATCGTTACACGCAGTACATCCGTTCGGGCCAATTACTCGCGGCTTACCCGCGGGTGCGCGGTTATCCGGTGGTTATTGAATACGTTGCCATGCGCCCGATGACCCGCTCGGCCGAGGTTTTCTGGAAGACGCGCGAGACGCTTATCCGCGCGAGCGGTTTTGACGTCCGGTGCCGTACGGTTGACGTGCGGCATGCGCTGGCCGCAGATGCCGAGGCAAAGATAGGCGACGCGGAAGTTGCCGCTGACACGCGGCTGGAATCGGTTGAATCGGTTCTTAACGCGATCGATCTTGCAACGCGGCCGAGTGCTGAAGAGAAGCAGCGCGAAGATATCGTCCATGCCGGACGGCGCGCAGTGCTGGTGATGCGCAAGAAAACGTCCTCGGGACGATAAGAACGCGCGAGCGGTCAAGGTGAACGCCGTCGGTACCGCATGCTCGATTGTGACGAAACGGTGACAAACTAAAAAAAGGCGAAGCCCTACTAGGCTTCGCCTTTTTTCATGCTCGGCGGGGAACTCGGGCCGGCGCAACAACGTTCGCCGTGGTCCTGCGCATCGTCCCCAAGTCCTCACCGATCTGTCGGTCCAGAGAGCCTGAACCGGCTTTTCACACAACACATTGGTTCACGCGCCGGTTTCATCCCGGGGCAGAACCGGGCATGTCATTCGTTGCCCATATTCGTCGGTAAGCGCCGCTTATGGGAAATGGCCACGGGACGCCTTGAGTCCGCGTCCCGCGGAGCGCCCGCGCCGGTGCGTGCTGCTCCGGCGTTGAACGCTTTACCGGTGTCTTCCTGGATGGTCGAAATCGAGTGCTTGTACACCGCCTGGATGCCGGCGGCGGAACTCAGCATGACCAGATACTGGTCGAACGATTCGATGTGGCCAACCAGGCGTACCCCGTTCACGAGGAAAATTGCGACACGCTTACGCTCTTTGCGGGCGGCGTTAAGCACGTCGCTCTGACTTTGCTGCTGGGGTTCTGTAGCCATTCTCATTCGACCTGACGTTAGTATTTCAGACTGTTCCGGCAGACATCCACCAGAATCTTGATGCGTTACACGGTGCGCGGCCGTCGGACTCACTATTGAGTCCTGGAGAAACGACGTGCGCTGACCGAATGCTACCGTTTCTTGCCGCTCGATAACGCCATGATGCCAGATGGTGACGCCGCGCACCGTTTGCCCCCATTCGAGCAACGCCGCTCCCGGGAGTTCAAACTTCGCGCGAAAAATCGGTTACCGGCTATTCGCAAGCCCGATAAAAACGCCCGTACCTGCGTATCCAATACTAACCCGCTGGAATATCGCGTGGGCATGACTGTAAAGATGAACAAGATCAAAACCGGACAAACTCTCGCCGGCCGGCGCCGCGCAGTGCGACGCGGCGCGTAATAGCGGGCAATTTCCACGCGGTTGCTGAAAAGTCCTGCAAACTGAGTTTCATCGAACACGCGGTCGATCGGGGCGCGCGGCTTTCCGAGGCGATCCGCCGTTCAAATGGCGGAAACGTCAAAAAGGCCGTCACGCTCGGTTTCCCGAATCGCAACAGCCTTTTACGTTCGCCACCGGCTAACACGAGCGGTGCCTGAATGCTTACTTCCGGCCTTATTGAGCGGGAGTTGCCGGCTTCTTGTGCTTGTGCTTGAACAGGTGGGGCTTACCTCTCGAACTTCCCGGCGTGGAGTCATTATCGCCCCCCGTGGTCGGACCGGCCGTTGCAGCGCCATGCGCGTTGCCGCCGCCCGAGCCTCCGTTGCCGTTGCCCTGGGCCGCGGCCATGCCGGACGCGCCGAGCAAGATTGCGGATACACACATCAGGTTAAGCACTTTCATCGTCAATCTCCAAAGAGCACGATTCAGCATTCGGTTGCCAGCCACCCAGACCCATGCTGATGACCGACAGGCAGACAACGGGTCGAATGTAATGTATTGCACGCACCGCTTCAAGGATTGTTTCCACTAAGGCGGTGCACGCTCGGCTGTAGCGCGGCTCGCGCAATGTGTTCTCTCAAGCCGGTGGCCCTGGCAGCAAGGGTATCAGTTGCCCGGCGACGCCATCGAGGATCTCCTTCGACAAAGCCGGGTCCGAGACCGCTCTCGCCAACCCGATCGCACCGAGGCAGGCGCTCAGTTGCAGCATTGCGCGAGCACGGCGCTCGGCCGGGTCCGCAATGTCGAGCAAACCTTCGGAAAACGCAAGATTGTGCTTGACCCGTTCAGTGAAGACATCGCGCGTAGCGTCGTTGCTGCGACCGACATCACCGAGCAACGCGCCCAGCGCACAGCCTTGGCCAGGGGCATCGCGGTGCGCCTCGCTCAGGTAATCGCGCACCGCCTGGGCGAGGTTTCTTGCCCGTGCTTCCCATACGTCGAGGCTCTTGAATGCAACCTCGAGCGCCTCGGTCACGAGTTCGTCACGCGATTCAAAATGCTTGTAGAAACCGCCGACTGTCATGCCGGCTTCCTTCATGACGTCGGCCACGCCAATGCCGTCCAGCCCTAGTTCCCGAAAGCGTCGTGCCGCCACATCGACGATTCGCTGATGCGTTGCCGCCTTCTCTGCCTGTGAATGTCCCATGACCTTCGTTTGTCCTGTGATGGGATGACCATAGCCACCCCCGGGACATCAATCTTAATGCAGAACGGGAATGGCACAGGCGCGAGCTGAGTAGGCGCAGTGTTCATCGTCGCTGGCCTGTTCCTGTCATTTTCCAGAATAAAATGAACAATATTAAGGCATGCGAAACAATTTTCCGGACGCAATCCTGGTTTCCCAATGACGCCTCAGCCAGACAGCGTCATCCGTTTTTTAGGCCTCGAAAAACCGGTTGCCGGGCCTCGGTAATCCGAGATTTTCCCGCAACGTGACGCCTTCGTATTCACGTCGAAAAATGCCTCGTGCCTGCAATTCAGGCACGACCTTGTCGACGAAATCGTCGAGTCCGCCCGGCAGATAGGGGAACATCACGTTGAAGCCATCGGATCCGTCCTCCACGAGCCATCGCTCCATCTGGTCCGCGATCATCGTGGGCGTGCCGATCATTTCAAGCCCCGAATAACCGCCGACCCGCTGCGCAAGCTGGCGGATCGTGAGATTGTCGCGGCTCGCCCATTCGATCACGCGCTCGCGGCTGCTTTTGCTTGCGTTGGTCTCAGGTATCGCGGGCAACGGCCCGTCGGGATCAAAGCCTGAGACATCGTGGCCAAGCATGATTGAGAGCGAGGCGATACCGCTGTCGTAGTGAACAAGGCTATCAAGGCGCGCCCGCGTTTCCAGCGCCTCGTCCAGCGAATCACCGACCACGACGAACGCCGCCGGCAAAATCTTGAGATGTTCGGGATCTCGCCCGAGTTTCGCCATGCGTCCTTTGATATCGGCGTAAAACCGCTGACCGTCTGCTAGCGTGGTCTGCGCGGTAAACACGGCTTCCGCCGTCTCGGCCGCGATCTGCCGGCCCGCTTCCGACGACCCCGCCTGCACGATAACCGGCCAGCCCTGCACAGGTCGCGCGATATTAAGCGGTCCGCGCACCGACAGGTTCTCGCCCTTGTGGTTCAGCACATGCATCTTGTCTGGTTCGAAGAACGTGCCGCTTTCAACGTCGCGAACGAAAGCGTCGTCAGCCCAGCTATCCCAGAGACCGGTCACGACATCGAAGAACTCCCGGCCCCGCCGATATCGCTCGCCATGCTCCACATGTTCTTCCAGACCGAAATTGAGCGCCGCGTCCGGGTTGGCCGTGGTGACCAGGTTCCACCCGGCGCGCCCGCCGCTCAGGTGGTCGAGCGAGGCAAAGCGGCGCGCGACGTGATAAGGCTCGTCGAACGTAGTGGACGCTGTCGCGATCAGGCCGATGCGCTCGGTCACCGCCGCAAGCGCCGACAACAACGTCAGCGGCTCAAACGACGTGGCTGTGTGACTTCGCCTCAACGCCTGGGTCGGCATGTTGAGCACAGCCAGATGGTCGGCCATGAAGAAGGCGTCGAAACGGCCCCGCTCCAGCGTCTGCGCAAAACGCTTGAGATGCGCGAAATTGAAGTTGGCGTCCGGGAAGGCGCCGGGGTAACGCCAGGCTCCGGTATGAATGGTGGCCGGGCGCATGAAAGCGCCGAGCCGCAAGCGACGTTGCGTGGTCATGGGATTTTCGTTCCAGCGTTGATAAGAATGCCTCGACGGCGAGGCAAACGCTGCGCTCGCAGTGTCATCGATAAAATACGTCGAATGGCGAAAGCGTGCACAAACGGCTATCGATGCAAGAACGGCTTGGTCGGTCGTCTTTGGGCAAGCGTGTGGCGTCATCGATGCATACGACTTCAACGGCGACGCCGCGTGTCCGTATCAGCCCGCCGGCTGCACGTCGAACTTGTCCACGCGATCCGTGTAGAAAGCCAGATGATCCTTGATCTGTGCGACTGCAGGATAAGTGTCTTCATAGGTCCACACGGCATTCACGGAGCGTTCGCCACCCAGCGGGATGCTGTAGTACGAGCAATCCCCTTTGTACGGGCAATAGGTCGCGTGGTCCGTTCGCTGCAACAGCGACATGTCGATGTCCTTACGCGGAATGTACTGAACCGCCGGATATGACGCTTCACGCAATGTCAGTGCCTCGCGCGTGTCTGCAATAACCCGACCGCCTATGGAGATAGTGATGCGTGCCGGGTTGGGCTCGATCGTGATGGGGTGATCGGGCCCGGGAATCCTGACTGTTTTGGTCTGCATGGCTTCGCGCTCCTTGAAGCAAGGGTGAACGGACTCAGCGTAGTGAGATAGTCGTTACCTACGAATACTGCAGGGTATCGGAAAGCGCGTTTTCTTGCCGTGTACCCCCCGTGTTTGCGCATTGTTACCGCCGTCCTGGCGGATCGTCCCCAGGACGGGAGGGTTTCGTTATCAAGAAGGAGAAAAGCT
>Ga0302220_10001423_pt1 | contig 18694 bp, 21 predicted proteins | sample II_Palsa_E1_3_FD_194572 | JGI IMG/M metagenome (GOLD analysis project Ga0302220, IMG submission 194572) | Peat permafrost microbial communities from Stordalen Mire near Abisko, Sweden - II_Palsa_E1_3 | ecosystem: Environmental > Terrestrial > Soil > Palsa > Peat permafrost | place: Sweden...
AAGTATTTTTAACAGCGCTTGCTCTTTGAATTCGACTGAATACGTTTGCTTTTGCTTCAACATGCACCTCTGACTTCTTTAATTTAAGAAAATTCAGAGGCGACAACTAGTCTGACACAGGGGGGTATTGAACTGCTGTTGTTCACTCTGCGATAGCTGCTCCCGAATCGGCCCGGTTCCTTTAGCTTTACTCTCCATCGCGTCCAGCTTCGTCAGCGTAGCCAACAGGTTGGCATTGTCGGCCGATTCCAGCTTCGTCGATTGAAAGATTGCATCGCGAAACGCATTATTCAACGTGCATTCCGGTTCGGTTGCATGTGCGCTTACCGCCACAGTGATTAGAGCCACCATTATTTGAGTTTTCATTTTCATCACGAATGGTTAAAGGCATCAGCATCGAGTCAAGTTATACCCGAAAGCCTTTACCGGAGAAATTCCCCTTTCATCGTGCGTGTTGCGCAGTAGCGTCAAGCCGTGCCGCCGCTGCAGAAGACGTGAATAAAGCTCGAAAATATCTAATAGACTCCTTCCGAGCTTAAAATTATGTCAACATAATTTTCTTTCTACCGCAGGATAGGCTTGCGCCGGTTTTGTGTCACCCACTGCTGCGCTCTATCAAATCTGGTCGAACTAAACAGAGAGAATAATCCACTCACGGCCACGCATTCATTCGCAATCAACGATTCCGGCGGTCAGCTGCCGAATAGACTTGGAATGAGTTACTCCGGTAGTCGCGGAGGATCAATCAGGGATGTAGAGCTGCTGCTATTCCTTCTCGCTCGCTTTAACCCTTTCGTGCGCCCATGAACCTTTGCGAAGAAAGCGCCGAGCTCAAGCAGAAATGGTTCGTAATGCAAGAGGTTCGGTAGCGAAGGCGCCCCGATCTGGTCGGGGAACGAGATGTTGGCAAATAACGGATATGAGATACCCTTTACCTGGCTCAGATCGCAGTTATTCCCGAATGGATACAACTCCACACCAAACTCGTCCCGCAGTTCCGCAATGAGGGCTTCGCGGTATATATCTATATTCTCCTTAATGTATTTTCGGCTTACCCCCTTAATCTGAAGGATAATGGAAAGACGCACAAGCATATCTGGCGTTAAATCCAGACCTTGCACATGAAGCAACAGAAGAGATGAGTTTCCGAAGTAATCAAAATCGAGATCTTCGTAAAGATGCATGAGCATATCGGCTCGCTTCCGAATCAAGCATCCATGCACAAGCGCAGAACTGCTGTAAGCAAGAAACGACCCTTGCTGATGATGTTTTCTCAATAACAATACTTCGTTGACAGCAGCCTCAAAATTTCCGTAAACAAGATGCCGCTCCAACCCGTAGTAATAGACGAACACGTAGCCAATATCGATCGGCATTGTCACATCGCATAGCCACGCGAGATAAGTCGCACGTTGATCCGGTGTCATTTTGAAATAGCTCGGAAAGTAACCCATTTTGGGTACCTCGCCACGAAATCCATCGCTGACGGGCAGCGTCGAGTAGATTGTGCTCGGATCAGGCGTGCTTTCCTGCATTAACCCATCCGAAGTCAGAACAAAACTCATCATCGATCCAGCTGAACTAGGTGGATCGCCCGCAGCGAGAAATAGCAACTCTTTGCGATATTGCGGGATGCCCGAGGTTTGAACCATGTCTATCTTAGAGGATGGAAGCTTAGGTTTTCCGTGATTGGCCTGTGCTACATCCGCCTTGTCCGTCATCGTTGCCGAGCGGTTTCTGAGCACCCGCTCGGCGGAGGCCTGATCTGCCGTGGCTTTGCGCCCGAAGAGCCAGCTAATGATGCCCATGCGGTGCTCCCTTTCCCTGTGGGGTTCACCGAAATCGTATCACCGGAAGGGGGTTATCGCTGTTATATGTCATTTCGTGGTAACCAAAACGATAACCGCCGGCGCGTGGTCGTCATTAGATGGCGGTGAAGACTCAATCCGACGGCGACGCGCCGGCCGTGCCACGATGGTTTCAACCAGCGCCTGAAACCTATGCTGAAACCATCATTGACACACCTCATTCATGGGGGAGTATCCGCAAATCGGCCATTCAATGCCGAGGCGCGGACTAATCGTGCTGCCAGTTCGGTTTTATTGCGGATTTATCGCGGCGTTATCCGTTCCGAAACTCGCGACCTGCCGAACCTTCTATCGTTGCAGCACAAGGCTAACGGCCAATTCTGCCGTTTAGAAAGTGCGGCGAAACGTGCGGATTAATTCGGCTTTATCGGCGCGTTCGGCATTTGGTCGTCAAACTTGCTTGAGCCGCTCCCGGCAGGCGCGCAACAAGTCCTTGACTCGCTTCTGGTCCTCCAGCCATTCCGCCGACCGTAGACCGTGCTTCGTGGCGTTCTGTGCTGCCTCTGCCTTCCCTTCATCAGTCTTTGGCCCGGTCGATTGTTCCCACGGTTTCCAGCGCTTGATTGCCTCGGCCTGCTTGGCCCGCCGTTCCGGTGTCCAGCCGTTCGCCATGCTGATGCTCCAATAGTTCGTTCGATTGATTGCTGCTTTCTTCGTGTGCGCGACCCGGCGGCGCGGTGCCGTTATTTACCTGCTGCGGACCGTGCGCCACGTTCGCCTGCTTGATGAACGCAATTTGCTTTGGGGTTTTCAATTCGCCCAATATCCTGAGCGTGGATGCGCACTGCTGTTGCGCCTTCAGTGCCATGCGCATATACGCTTCGAGCCTCGGCATCGTGTCGCTGGCGCACGCTTTCAGCACCATGTCATTGAACAGCATGTCGCACGTGCCCGCCTGAGCCAGCAGCATCGCCTCGACGCCGCTCATATCGTTGTCGCGCGTCACCCGCTCGGTCTGCTCCATGACCACGCCATGGACATCGCTCAAGGTAACTCCGGTGTTCCTCACCCTGCCGCCAATGATTTGATGCTTGATAACCGCAGCATTGAACGTCGAGCTGGACGCGATACGAGCGATGGCCTTCAGATCCTTTTCGCCCTTACTTGCCTCAACGGTCGCCGTACTGGTCTTCGGTTGCGGCGTGAGCGCCGATTTCTTCGTTGCCATGTCATGCCTCCTTACGCGCTGTCTTGCGCGCCGCCTGCTCGCGCTCCTCAGCCAATATCTCAAACGACACTGACCTAAAACCCGGCTCGACAATCCGCCACGCATTACCCAGGCGAAGCCCCGTGCCGCGCTCGATCAAGCGGGCCTCGTGCCGCTTTAACCATTTGCCCATGTCATCCGGCCCGATCAGGTGCGGGCCACCAGACCGCGAAATTGCGCGGATACTGGTTTTTTCATGCACCCATGTCGCAAGCGGTACAAGGCGCTCGGTGGTCGCATCTGGCGCGTCGTCCATCGATTCAGTGATCATTGAGCCCCCCTGCGGTTATCGAAGTCTTTACCGGCCCGCCAGGTGCGCGAGGCAATCAATTGCCGGGCACGCCGTTCAGCATCGATCTCGACGACCCGTTCCCTGAAATAGCCCAGGTTCGGGCGCAAGTCAGACAGCGGCCCGCGTATCGCACGAGTCAGTACCTCATCCAAGGCGGCGCGTGACCAGCACTCGGAATTAGCAACTTCCTCGATCAGCGCCAACAGTTCGGCTTGCCATGCCGCCACCTGAGCCGGCGTAATTGGCGCACACCAGGGCATAAACGCGCCACCATCTGTCGACATAGGGTAATCATCACATTCACTTGGTTCATTCGCCACCGCCCGCAGGTAAGAAACGATTTCCGGTTTATGCGCGGCAATATCTGGCTTGATCGATGCGACCGATTTCGTCGGACCCGCGATTTTCACGATGTCGCCGTCGAGTCGAAGACGCACACCCATCGCTTGAGCTTTGCTTAAAATTTCAGCAATTTTCATACGCCCTCCTCAGATTCGTCGTCTGCCTCAGAATTTCTATCCGCCCGAGTATTTCCATTTTCTCCCGAAACATCGAAACAACCCTTACTGGGCAAGGGTTTGCGTGTTTCGTTTCCGCTTTCTGTCCCGAAACACTTTTCCCCATCCGAAACATCGAAACACCCGCCGGCATTGGTTTGTTTCGATGTTTCGCTTGGAAGGGGGGTAAGAGCCGGAGAGGATAAATATCGGCCGAAAGCGTCAATAAATTGATCTCGGGCGAATCCTTTTTTGGATTCATAGCCGATACGTATCTGAGCGCTTTTGATGTTGTATTCACCAAGTCGCTTGGATAATTGCTTGAGCGACATCGGCTTACCGCGATTCCAGGTTGCCCACGCTCTTTCCTCATCCAGGCAAAGCGCGTGCAGCAGGTCGACGGAAAAGATGCGCTGTACACCCTGAGTCTCGAATATCTCCTGAATATCGGCCAGCAGTTCGGCGCCGGTACTCTGCGATTGTTCCGACTCACCCGACAACTTGAGCGCAGCCCGTCTTGCCAATTCCGGCCACGCGCCGCCGGCCACCTCGGCAATCTGCAATAGCGGTTCCCAGTTATCGGCGGCGCGGTCGTGCAAGGCGCTGGGAAGCTCCGGCCTAGACGTCCGAACAGCATCACCGTTATCGTCCGCCCACCGGGCCAGCTTCGCGGATAGGCGTTCAAACATACCGGGTTCTGCCTGACGCAGCTTGTCGACCTGCTCATGCGGCAACTTGCGCCGTAGCTCCAGGGCAATCGATCTATCCATCAGCGTATCGGCAAGGTGACCAATGCCGGCGATGGCCTTCGCACCAAAGACAAAGAACTGTTTCGGCGTGTGATCGTCGCCTACGGTACGAACAACATAAGCACTGTCCCGCGTGTGGCCGCAGTTCAGCAGGCCGCGCAACTCCTCGTTCTCGCGCATGAAGGCATCGGCCTCGTCTATCAGCAGCGTGGGCCGCCATGCTTCGATAGCCCGGAACAGAGCCGCGGGCGTGATGTTGCTGGCGGCAAGCGGTCTGCTCGCCAGCCGCGCCATCAGAAAGAGCAATTGCGATTTACCGCAGCGCTTTTCAGGCGCCGTGATCGCGGCAATCGGTGCCATGTCTACCGAGTCCATCAGCCAGGTCATCGTGATCCAAAGCGCGGAACCGTGGGCGGTCGCCTCATCGCAAATGATGAAGCGATGCACGATGCGTGTCAGGTCGGCCAGCAGCGCCGCGCCGTCCACCAGTTCGTGCCACGGCTCAACATCGGCAAATGGGCCGTCAGCCTCATCGTCATTGGCACGTTCTGCCGCAACCATCTTATCGAGCGTCGTTACCTGAACTCCCATGCGTTTGGCCTCGGCCTTGCGCACTCGGTCAAACTCCATGGGTTTGAGTGTCGCCAAGCGTTCGATGGCTTGATCGTCGGTTTCCGAGACCCCCACATCGGCCCCGGCTTCCGCAGCAGATTCCGACGCCTCGGCCGGCGGCGCGCTTACCGCGGGCACTCCCACCCTCGACAGGGCAAGCACATCATCCGCGGTCACTTCCCGGCTCATCGCGGTGCACTGGATCGCCAGCCACTCAACCACATCAGCCGACTCCGGCAAGCCCATTGCTGCCACATCCAGGCGGTCTATGGTGCAGCCCAATACTTGCAGCTTAGCTGTGACTTCATCGGCGTACTTCTGGCCGGGTGCATCGTGATCCGGCCACAGCACCACGGTACGGCCGGCGAGTGGCGACCAATCCGCGCCGCCGGCACTGGTGGCGCTGCCGCTTGTGATACCGATGAACTGACCGGCACCCAGCTTGCTCAAGGCATCAGCCTTTTGTTCGCCTTCAACCACGATCACTAGCGCATCAGGACAAGCAGCGACGTGCGTCAGGCCGTACAGCAGCTTGCCGCCTTCCTGCTTAGGCTCGCCGTGAGTCCAACGAGTACCGTCATTCCAATATGGGCGAATGAGTTTTTCATGGCCTCCGTCAGCCTTTGGCTTGTGCATCCGCACTCTGGCGTAGACGACCTGACCATCGGCGGTGCGGTAGTAATGCAGCGCCACCGGATTGAATCCCTCCAGCTTCTTCGCCTTAAACAGCCGCCCCGCAGCTTCCCGCCAATTGCTTTCAGTCAAGGTCTGTTCCTCCAATACTGTGCTCATCTTTCCTCCCAGCATCCAAGCTCACGCGCCGCCTGAGCAAAAGTCAAACTGCGCACTCGGCGGTACAGTTCAAGAGCATCGCCACCAGCCTCACCGCAAGCGAAGCATTTCCAATTGCCGCGCTCAAGATGGATCGAAAGGCTGGGATTGTCCTCGCCGTGGATCAGGCATTTCACCTGGGTATAGCCGGACCCGTTGGGCTTGGGCGGCTCGATGCCGAGAAGCCCAAGCACGTCACCAACGGACGGCAGACGGTCGCGGCAGAAATTGGCTTTCGTCATTCACAGGCCTCTCCACCGTTTCTATTGGCTTTGTAGGCGGCATCAAGCAGCATCAACAAAACGTGGTTCAGGTCATTGCGATCTATCAGCATCGCCGGCTTGCGCTCGGGGTTCGGCGTGGCACTGATGCGGACCCAAACGAAAGCCGGATCGTCGGATGGTTCGATACATACGAAAAGAGCAGTCATACCGACCTCCATTTACCCGGATGCAACGTGTAGATTGCGACGCGGTGAAGTTGGCCGCTTTCCGTGGGGCGCAATATCCAATCGGCGCGTATGTTCAGCCCTTGGCCATGGCGAAGTTCATGAACCCGCGTAGCCGGCATGAGGATATCGAGCAAGCTGCGGGCTTCCAGCGTCGTAACCGGACCTGATCTCAATGCCATGAGTAAGCGCTCTCGCTGGGCCTTTGCGCTGTTCGAACTCATCGCGCATCTCCAGGTATCCGATCACCATGAAGCAATGGCACCAGTGCGGTATGATCATCAGTGGATGTCTGCATGGCTTAACCCTCCACGCGGAACGAAGCCGGAAAAGCTAGAAACGCCTCGATGTCGCCCGCTCTCCAACCGACAGCACGAGGCCCCAACTGGATAGCAGCTGGAAATGTCTTATTTTTGATGCGGGCATAAATCGTCGAACGCGATAGTCCGGTTGCAGCTTCTACCTGCTTGCGGCGCAGGATAGTAAGTGCTGTTTGAATTTGCTCGGCCATAATCCACCTGTCGTGAATTGCCTTGGAACGATTCCAAGGTTTCTGGTCGGAGACTATCTAAAGCAACACCTTGCCTATTGTTGCGCAACAGTAATTTCCTTATGTGGAAAGGGTTTACAGAAAATTTTCGCAACAATGGGGCGCAACAGTAATTCAATCATCACCGAAATCCCTACCATTGATTTTTCGGCCTACCGCCTGCGGAAACGGCGACGGAAATTTATTTTTCGAGAATTTTTCTTTCGCCCGACTTATGTGGCGCCTCATTGCCTGCGGGCTAATGTTGTATCTCCGAGCCAATGCCGCCGCATTGCCGTTGCATCGATCTAGCTCACGCAGTAGCTCAGCCAGCTCTTCATTTGTTTTTTTAGGCTTGTTTTTTTTGCTATCCGCACTGCGAACATCGCCGACCTGCTCATCGGGCTTCGCTGTGTCAACGGGTATCGCTTGTGTCGGTCGCCCGCTCTTGATGGCTTGGTTGTGCTCACTTGCGCCATCTTGCCGAAGCCTAAACCCCCAAGATTCAAGCCAGCGTGAAGCATCGCGCACATCTATATTTGACGTTAGTTCAATTTGCTTTGCCAACTCACCGGAATCTGAATACGCGACCAAGTAATCTGAGCAGGATAAATTCTTAAATAGGCACTCGATAGCCTGTTGCCTACGATTGGGCAAAAAGCAACATACTTGCAGATTCCATGTCGGTCTGTTCGCCGCTTGCTCAAATGCAATTTGGTAGTTGTCCCAATCATCCGATGGCAAACCAAACGTAAACCTTGGCAACGCGGCTTCTGCCCATATCTTGTTTATCATTGCTATGTCATCTTGAGTAAGGCTGTCGACCCACCCGTGCCGGTCGTCTAGTTTTCCGCCTTTGCTCAATTCATAGATGCGCATTGCAGCGCTAGGCAGTGAGTTCAAAACTCTGGACATTTCGTCCAGCATATCAATCACTTTGACGCGTCCATTGCTGATTTTCGTTTGAATAACCAACTCTATCCGCTCGGCTAGTTTCTCTGAGAAAGGATCTGGCATATTGCTTGGGTCGCACTGTGTTGCCTCGAATGTAAGCAAATCCTCGCGGCGGACTCTGAGTAGATCGATCTCAAACTTAGTAAGATCCCGAATGAACTCGAATGCCTCCTTAAAGCTAGACTCCGCTTTGACACGAGCGATAACATCATCACGAGAGTACGTTACATACCCCGATGCAAGTGGCTCGAAATTCGATATACAAAAGCTCAGTCGGCCATAGCACCCAAGCACATATTTTTCATCTGCTGGCGTATCGAATTTGGTGCGCCAACGTTCAGCGACTTGCGCCACCGAGAGCAAGTCAGGGATTGGATCTGGAACACTCATTGCGCCCTCACGCAAAAATCCTTAGAAGGGGCCGCGCCAGCCAGATAAGGGGTCTGGGTTTCGATCCGTCGATCTAGGCACGGCTTTACTGTTGCGCCGCAATGGGCGCTATTGGTATCACTGTATATAAAATCAGTGCATTGCGACAGAGATAAGGTGTCAGGCGGATTTCGCTTTGATGCTCACCACGTTACCGGCAGCAGATATAACCGCTTGCCGGTCGATTTCATCGGCCAAGTATTGCAGGGCGCGCCGCCGCTCAACCTCCAGCTCGTGATGGTGGTAACTCGCAGCCGTCTGGTTTTTCTCAGTGTGCGCAAGTAACAGTTCCACCACATCTCGACTGAATCCGTGCTCCCGCAGCAGAGTCGCCGCCGTACCGCGTGTTCCATGCGGGGAAAACTCCAGCACGCCGAAATCCATGCGCTTAAAGAAGTGGTTAAGTGTGGCGTCCGCCATTGGCACATTGGCCCGGAAGATGGACGGGAACACGTATTCGCCATCACCTGACAATGCACGCTGCACCTCCAACAGTTCGAGTGCCTGCGTGGATAGAAACACTCGATGCGGGCGACGCGACTTCATTCGCTCGGCCGGAATATCCCATTGCGCTTTGTCCACGTCGATCTCGGGCCACTTGGCGCGCAGCACTTCGACCTTTCGGCACATGCTGTACATCAGCATCTTGGTCGCGGCTACAGTAGATGGATGTGCGCCCTGCCGGCCCACCGCCCTCCAGAAGGCGCCAAGCTCTGATTCGCTCAAGTGCCGATGGTGCTCGGCCTTCGGAACCTCAATCACGCCACGAAGCGCCAAAGCCGGGTTCGACTCCACCAGCAACTTTTGGATCGCGTAGTTATAGACCTGCTGGATCAGGACTCGCACATTCTCCGCCGTGTTCGGCGTGCTGCGCCGCTTCTCGATTAGCGCCAGCACATGTGCCGACCGTACCTCGTTCATCTCTTTGCCGCCGATCTCTGGCCAGACAAACCGCTCCAATAGTGAGCGCATCTGTTTTCGGTAGCCGTCCGACTTGTTACCCAGCCGCTCGTCCAACCATTTGAGAGAGAACGCCTTGAACTGGCCTTCGTCCGCGTCCTTTGATGCACGGACCTTGCGTTCGGCATCATCCACCTGCTTATGTGCGGCCGGGTCGTTGCCTTGCTCCACCATCGCCCGATACTCAGCGTGCCGGTCGCGTGCATCCGCTACCCCAATCTCCGGATAACTGCCAATCACCACCGAACGGCGCTTGCCGTCAATCTGATATTGGTACGCCCAAGTTTTAGAGCCGCCCGGATGCACCAGCACAAACAGGCCGCCGCCGTCCGTCAACTTGTACCGCTGCACCTTCGGCTTTGCGTTGTTAAGACGCGTAGGCGTCAGTGTGTAGTTGAAATGGCGCATATCACCAGCCCTCAGAAGTGAGTGTTTTGAGTGTTATAGCACCTCGAAAACACTCCATTTAGCACTCACAAGGAGCCGGATAACACTCACTCTCCTCGGAACGCTAAAGACAAAAAACCCCGGCGACACATAGTGTACACCGGGGTTCGCCGGATTTCTCCGGAACATACAGGAACTACTTACATATTTTCAATCAACACCTGACCAAAGCCCGAACACGAAACCTGCGTAGCACCTTCCATCAAACGGGCGAAGTCATAGGTCACGCGTTTTTGCAGTATCGATTTTTCCATCGCCTTAATAATCACGTCGGCCGCTTCCAGCCAGCCCATGTGACGCAACATCATTTCAGCCGAGAGAATTTCCGAACCCGGGTTGACATAGTCTTTGCCGGCATACTTCGGCGCCGTGCCATGCGTGGCTTCGAACATGGCGATCGAGTCCGACAAATTAGCGCCTGGAGCAATACCGATACCGCCGACTTGAGCGGCTAATGCGTCCGAAACGTAGTCGCCATTCAAGTTCAGCGTGGCGATCACGTCGTATTCGGCCGGACGCAGCAGAATCTGCTGCAAGAATGCGTCAGCGATCGAGTCCTTAACGACGATTTCGGTTCCGGTACGCGGATTCTTGAATTTCATCCACGGGCCGCCATCGATCAACTCAGCGCCAAATTCCTTTTGCGCCAAGGCATAAGCCCAGTCGCGGAAGCCACCTTCGGTGAACTTCATGATATTGCCTTTGTGCACGATGGTCAGCGAGCGGCGATCGTTGTCGATCACGTATTGCAGCGCCTTACGCACCAGCCGCTCGGTACCTTCACGCGACACCGGCTTGATGCCGATCCCCGAGGTTTCCGGGAAACGGATCTTCTTCACGCCCATTTCTTCGCGCAGGAACTTGATCAGTTTCTTCGCTTCTGCCGACTCGGCCGCCCATTCGATACCGGCATAGATGTCTTCCGAGTTTTCGCGGAAAATCACCATATCGGTTTTTTCCGGCTCACGCACCGGCGATGGCACGCCCTTGAAATATTGGACCGGACGCAGGCACACGTACAGGTCGAGTTCCTGACGCAGCGCCACGTTCAGCGAGCGGATACCGCCGCCGACCGGGGTCGTCAACGGACCTTTGATCGACACAACATATTCTTTGAGGACTTGCAGGGTTTCTTCCGGCAACCAGACATCGGGGCCGTACACCTTGGTGGCTTTCTCGCCTGCGAAAATTTCCATCCAGTGGATTTTCTTTTTGCCGCCGTAGGCTTTTTCGACTGCGGCATCGACCACTTTAATCATCACCGGGGTGATATCCGCGCCGGTACCGTCGCCTTCGATAAATGGAATAATGGGCTGATCGGGAACGTTGAGCGAGTAATCCGCATTGACGGTGATTTTTTCGCCGCCGGGAACCTTGATGTGCTGATACGCCATATTCAACTCCAATGTAAGCTTGGACACAGTGAATTAGTTGAGCGCGCTCAGGACACATGGCGCGAGCAACGGGTAGTTTATCCCAGGTATAAGACGTGGGCAGCATTAAACAGAAAGTCGACCGCACCGAAGGGGCCGAAAAGTCCGGCTGACCAGGGTTTTGGGCAAGCTCTCTTTTAAGTCTTATATAAGACAAAAGACTCACGTTTCAGATTATGCATTAATATTTCACCATTTGCCATAGTAGAAAACCGCCCCCCCCCTGGACCCTGATGCGCCTAATCGCCCTCAACAAACCGTATGGCATGATTTGCCAATTTCCCCCCCACGAAGCGCGCCCGTCTCTCGCGGATTGCGTCGCGACGCCTAACGTTTACCCTGCCGGCCGGCTCGACGCCGACAGCGAAGGCTTGCTGCTGTTGACCGACGACGGCGGTTTGCAGGCCCGCATCGCCGAACCGCGCCACAAGCTGACCAAACGCTATTGGGCGCAAGTCGAAGGTGAGCCGTCGCCGCAAGCCCTGGCAAACTTGGCGCGCGGCGTCGATTTGGGCGATTACGTTACCCGCCCGGCACGCATCACCAGCATCGAAACGCCCGCCACCGTTTGGCCGCGGACCCCACCCATTCGCGTTCGCGCAGCGATCCCCACGGCCTGGGTTGAATTACAGATCGTTGAAGGCAAAAATCGGCAAGTACGCCGTATGACGGCCGCAGTCGGCTATCCGACGCTGCGCCTAATACGCGTTAGCGTGGGCGCATTGGATATTTTTAAGCTGGGTCTCGCACCTGGGGAATCCTGCGAAGTCGACCCGGAAAGTCCTTGGCGTTAAAAAACACGGGTTAACCCTGTTATAAACAAGTCAACCGAACCTCTTCCCGGACGTTAATCGTAGTGATGCTGACGCTTTTGCGACTGATCATCATCGTGGAGCAAGGCGCAGCGGCACTTTCGAGTTCGCCGCGCATTGTTCAAAGATATTGGTGGGCTGCTTTCGATTTTTTCGATTTGCGTGTCAACCGAATTATTTACGATACGTTTACCTTGATGACTCATTGACCGGGTCACTTGGTTAATCACTTCAAAACTCTGTGAGAATCTCATGAAAAAACTGATCGCTGCCCTGATCGCTGCTATGTTCGCATCCGCTGCATTCGCTCAAGCTTCGGCTCCGATGGCTGCTCCGATGGCTGCTGCTTCGTCGGCACCGGCACCGGCTAAGGCTAAGAAAGCCAAGAAAGCCAAGAAGGCAAAGAAGGCAGCACCGGCTAGCGCAGCAAGCGCAGCTCAATAAGCTGTTAGCATAAAGTAAGGGCCTCAAAACCCTTGCAAATTGAAGGGCAGATTGTTTAAAACAATCTGCCTTTTTCTTTTGTGCGGCAGTTCGCGTAACATGGCACCGTTCTCGATCGATGGAGCCCCCTGTGCGCTTTTTTACTTCTTTTTTATCCTCAATCAGCTGTGCTGCGTTACTCGCCTCAACCGCCTTGCCGCTTGCAGCCGTCGCCCAAGCACTCCCGCCGCAAATGAAGCCGGCAGCCGACTTCCCCAAAGTACAACTGACGCTGGGCATGTACCTGATCAATGCCTCGGTCGCCGCCAATGACGCCGATCGCGAGCAGGGCTTGATGTTTCGGAAAAGCCTGGAGCCGAACGAAGGGATGTTGTTTGTGTTCGCGGAAAACGCCGGCCACTGCTTTTGGATGAAAAACACCCTGATTCCGCTGTCGATTGCTTTTATCAGGCAAGACGGCACGATCACAGATCTCGATGAAATGCAGGCCGAAACCACCAATAATCATTGCCCGACCCACAATGGCGTTTACGCTTTGGAGATGAGCAAGGGCTGGTTTACGGCTCACGGCATCAAACCAGGCATGCAAATTATCGGCCTGCCGCAGTAAGGCTTGTGCTTCGGGGTGAGCCGCAGTCAGGCAAAAGCGCTGTATCAACCCGCCGCTGCGGCAACCCCGAACAAGGCCAGCACGCAAAGATAGCCCAGCATCCACGCTGTCGAGCGCAAAGTGGGCAGATTGCGTAGGTACAGTATCGTGTACACAATCCGAATCACGATAAAAGCCAGCGCCAAAGCATTCACAGCACCTTGGGCTGCATGCAGCTGCTCGGCCACGAGTACCGCCGCGGCGAAGAAGGGAAACGCTTCAAAATGATTGCGGTGAGCATAGTCGGCGCGGCGGCGGTAGCCCGAGAGCTGCTCCATCCAGGCCCGGGGTTCGGCGTTATCGTAGTCCCGCACCCCCCATTTGGCAGCCGCGACGGTCAATACCGGCAATACGCCTGCCACCAAAATACACCAGTAAGCCAAACTCATCGTGTTACTCCATACCGAGGTTATCGAGCGGGATTGTGCTATTAGCTGCTTGCCCAAGCTCTAGGCGCCGCTATTCTTGCATAAAAGCACGCTTGCGGGTCCTATCCATCTCCCTAAGCCTTTGATATCGCCAGTGCGCACCCGATACGCCGAGTTCACCTACAATAAAGCGTATCGGAGACCGTTGGCGTAGCGCATTGTGGGCCGTGCCTTTGCAAATTTGTCAGGAGAAGTCACTTTGAGCGACCTAGAAACAACGCCAGCCCATGACCCCGCCGATTGGCGCGACCACGGCGTGAAAGTCATCAAAAGCACCCAGCTCGACGCCAATACCGCGCAAACGCCGGGCATGAGCCGCGCCGCCGCGATTAATCACGCGCGCGTCGGGGCGCAAAAGATCTGGGCCGGCACGGTCAAGATCGATGCCAATGCGAAAACCGGCGCCCACCACCACGGTGCGCTCGAGAGCGTGATTTACGTGGTGCGCGGTAAAGCCCGCATGCGCTGGGGCGAGCATCTTGAGTTCACGGCGGAAGCCGAGGCCGGCGATTTTATTTTTATTCCGCCCTATGTACCGCACCAGGAAATCAATGCAGATCCCAATGAGCAGCTTGAGTGCGTGTTGATGCGCAGCGATAACGAGGCCGTGGTCGTCAACCTCGATATCGATGCAGTCGAAAAACCGGAAGCGGTGTATTGGATCGACCCGATCCACGCCCATCCTCATCCTCATTCGCATGATTAAACACGCCGACCAGCACAGAGACAAACTCATGTCTGTGCCCCTAGGTGTCAGCGAATAGGTAGCGGGATAAACCTAAAGCGCTTGAGGATAAATCCTGCTGCAACCCCGGAAGCTCAAGATCTACGGCTCTTGAGCCAAGATCTGCAGCGGCGCATCGGCCGTGGGCGCCGCGCCATCGAAGCCTGGCGGCAAAGTTGCGCGCGGCGGCATCGCGGGCCTGCGCGCCGTCGCCGGCAAGGCGCCGACCGGCGACCAGTCTGGTTCCGGAATTTCCGCGAACACCTGACGCAAGCGCGCGCCCCAGGTATTGTGAATCATCTGAAAATAAGCGTTATCGTTATCCAGTTGCGTAAAGCGGGTCACTCGCAGGCTATCGCGCTCGTACACCAGCAGATCGAGGGGCAAGCCCACCGAAACATTGGAGCGTAAGGTCGAGTCCATCGAAATCAGCGCGCACTTCTCCGCTTCGGCCAAGGGCGTATCCGGTGTCAGGACGCGATCGATAATCGGCTTGCCATACTTGGCTTCGCCAATCTGGAAGTAGGGATTAATGGTCGACGCTTCAATAAAATTACCGGCTGCGTAGATCTGGAACAGCCGCATCGCCTGGCCGTGGATCTGCCCGCCCAGCAAAAAGCTGCAGTTAAATTCCACACCGAAATCTTGCAGCGCATGGGAATGCAGCTTATGCACCTCACGCACGGCCTCACCGATAACCCGGGCGGCCTCATAGACATTGGGTGCAGTCCACATCGTTTGCTGCCCCGCCCCGGCGGGCTCGGTCAGCAATTGGATCACCGACTGCGTCAGCGCCAGATTACCCGCCGCCAACACCACCAGCACGCGCTCGCCGGGCTGCTCGAAGACGGTCATTTTACGGAAGGTACTAACATGATCGACGCCCGCATTGGTCCGGGTGTCCGACAAGAACACCAGGCCATCGCGCACGCTCATTGCTACGCAATAAGTCATAAGACGCTTAATTATTTCTGCCGTTATACAACAAACTCCGGTGCAGAAGAATCTGCATACCGGAGTCTGGATACTTTCATTGCTTACATTTTACTACTTAGCGTGCTGCTTGGCTTGCGGCTCGGCTTACTGATTAACCAGTAGATCGACAGCCACGGTCACCTCCAGCTCCTCTTCCCCGCCGCCGACGCGCATGCCGCGCACGGGCGCCGCAGATTCATAATCGCGCCCCACCGCCACTCGGCAGTATTTCTCGCTGGCAAAACAGGCATGTGAAACATCGACAGCCACCCAACCCGCGTCTTCGAGCCAAACATCGACCCAGGCATGGCTGGCCGCATCCGACACTTCGCCGACGTCGACATAGCCGCTGACATAGCGCGCAGGCAAGCCGCGCGCGCGGCACAACGCCAGCATCAGGTGGGCATGATCCTGGCAAACACCGTTGCCCAATGCCAAAGCCTCGGACGCCGTGCTGGTAACGGCCGTAATGCCGGTGCGGTATTCAACCCGCTCGCCAATTTTGCGAGCCAGGTTCACCAATTGCTCGGGGTTCACCAGCGGCCCGGCTTGCACCGCCATCTCGGTCAACGCAGCATCGGGCAGGGTCAGCCGGGTTTGGCAGGTAAAGTGCGGCAGCGGTATGCGTCCCGGCCCTTCCTGCAGCCGCCCGTCTTGCAGCGCGACCGTATCGATCTCGCCGTCGACTACCAACCGTATGCTCTGATGCGGGCGCGTCAACACCAAGGTATGCAATACGTTGCCGTAGGTATCGTAGGAATGAGCTAGCTTGTTGGGAGCGTCGATATTCCAGCGGATGACAAATTGCGACGGTGTATTCGAAGGCGTCTGACGCAATTGCTGGATCGAATACTGAACGCGCGTTCCGTAGTGGTAAGTCGTTTCGTGACGTATCGAAAAGCGCATAAAAAGCTCCTGTCAGGCCAAAGGCAACAGCAAAAAAGTCTCACTGACCTTGTTACCGAGCGCAAACACTCGGGCCAGAAACTGCGTCAAGTAGGCGTGCAGGCCGGCATCGAGAATCTGCGGAATATCGGCATACAGCAACTCTGCGCGCAGCTTACCCGCATCGCGTTCGCAGTCGCGGGAGTTCTCGGTGTGCAGCATAGTGAGGTTGTCGCACACCCCATCGAGAGACGCCAGCAAGGAGCGAGGCATATTGCGGTTGAGCATCAGCAACTCCAGCACGCGCTCCGAGGTCACCACATCGCGATATACCTTGCGATAGATTTCCAGCGCAGAGACCGAACTCAGAATCGAGGTCCAGTAATAGAAATCTTCTAACTGGGCTGAACTGCCGTCCGCCGGGCGTGGCTCGCGCTCCGCGTCGAGAAAGCGCACATCGAGTATCCGCGCCGTGTTGTCGGCGCGCTCCAGGAATGTGCCGAGCTGGGTAAAGTAAAACGCGTCATCTTGCAGCGCCGTGCCCAGTGTCACGCCACGCGACAAATGCGAGCGATACTTGACCCATTCGAACAGGCTGCCGGGGTCGAACGCCCATTGGTCATCCGCTAGAAGCTGGCCGAAATGCAGCCAGGTGTCGTTGATGGTTTCCCAGGCTTCGGTGGTCAGCGTGCCGCGCACCGCACGCGCATTTTCGCGAGCGGCTTGCAAGCTGCAATAAATGCTCGAGGCGTTTTGCGCGTCCGAAACCAGGAAACGCAGGACGCTGTCCTGAGTCAACGGCTCCTCGCGTTCTTCGAAAGCGGGTTCCAGTTCGGAGATGCGCAATACCGCGCGCAGATTGCGCTGCGCCTGCTCATCGCTTTGCGGCAACAGCCGGGATTTCAAGTTGATATCCAGCATGCGCGCGGTGTTTTCGGCCCGCTCCATATACCGGGACATCCAGAACAGGTGATCGGCGGTACGGCTCAGCATGCGACCTCCCGTGTAGAAGAAGAATTGGCTTTCATTTCTCGATCACCCAGGTATCTTTGGTTCCGCCGCCTTGCGAGGAATTGACGACCAGCGAACCCTCGCGAAGGGCAACCCGCGTCAGTCCGCCCGCCACCATCGAAACCGTCTTGCCGGACAGCACGAATGGCCGCAAGTCGATGTGACGCGGCGCAATACCCGCTTCGACAAAGGTCGGACATGAGGACAGGGCCAAGGTCGGCTGCGCGATATAGCCATGCGGACGAGCAATCAAGCGCGCCCTGAACGACTCGATTTCGGCCTTGGTCGAGGCCGGACCCACCAGCATGCCGTAGCCCCCGGCGCCATGGACCTCCTTGACCACCAGCTCGGGCAAATGAGCCAGCACATAGCTCAGATCCTCGGGTTTGCGGCATTGATAGGTCGGCACATTATTCAGAATCGGCGTTTCACCCAGGTAAAACTGGATCATGTCCGGGACAAAAGGATAAATCGATTTGTCGTCGGCCACGCCCGTGCCGAGCGCATTGGCCAACACGACTCGGCCGGCGCGGTAGACCGACAACAGGCCCGGCACCCCCAAGGCCGAATCGACCCGGAAAGCGAGAGGATCGAGGAAATCGTCGTCGAGGCGCCGGTAAATCACGTCGACCCGCTGAGGCCCGTGCGTGGTGCGCATAAACACGCTGTTGTCGTCGACGAACAGGTCTTTCCCTTCGACCAGTTCGACGCCCATTTGCTGCGCCAAAAAAGCATGCTCGAAGTAGGCGGAGTTATACATGCCCGGGGTCAGCACCACGACAGAAGGGTTGTCGACACCGGGGGGCGCCGCCGAACGCAAGGAGTCGAGCAGCAGATCGGGGTAATGCGCGACCGGGGCAATCCGGTTTTGCACAAACAGCTCCGGGAATAAGCGCATTGTCATCTTGCGGTTTTCGAGCATATACGACACGCCCGACGGCACCCGCAGATTGTCTTCTAACACGTAGAAGGCGCCGTTGTTGTCGTCGCCGGCCCGCACCATATCGATACCAGCGATGTGCGCGTAGATATCGCGCGGCACATCGACACCCTGCATTTCGGGCCGGTATTGCGCATTGGTATAGAGCTGCTCAGCCGGCAAAATGCCGGCGCGGACGATGGCCTGATCGTGATAGACGTCGTGCAGGAACATATTCAGCGCTTTGACGCGCTGACGCAGCCCGTTTTGCAGCATCTGCCATTCGTCGGAAGGGATGATGCGCGGTATCAAGTCGAACGGAATCAACCGTTCGGTGCCCGATAGATCGCCATCCACCGCGAAGGTGATACCGACTCGTCTAAATACCAAATCGGCTTCGGCGCGCTTGCGCGACATCGTCGCACTCGGTTGCCGAGCCAGCCACTGACAAAAGCGATCGTAATGGGCACGTACTTCACCCGACTCACGCTGCATCTCATTGTAAGACCGCATGGGAACCATCTAGCCTCCTGATCGCTTGGCGCACTGTTTCGATCTTATCTAGCAAGTGTCGTACCCGGGATGCTAACC
>Ga0302220_10001429_pt1 | contig 18662 bp, 12 predicted proteins | sample II_Palsa_E1_3_FD_194572 | JGI IMG/M metagenome (GOLD analysis project Ga0302220, IMG submission 194572) | Peat permafrost microbial communities from Stordalen Mire near Abisko, Sweden - II_Palsa_E1_3 | ecosystem: Environmental > Terrestrial > Soil > Palsa > Peat permafrost | place: Sweden...
CGCCTTTTTCCTTCCAGTCGGGGATCAGTTCGTTCAGCGCGCGAGGGTCCATGACCGCGCCGGAGAGGATGTGCGCCCCGATCTCCGAGCCCTTTTCCAGTACGCAGACGCCGATTTCGACGCCTTTTTCCGCTGCCAGCTGCTTCAGACGGATCGCCGCGGACAGGCCGGCGGGGCCGCCGCCGACGATCACCACGTCGTATCCCATCGACTCGCGCGGACCGTATTCGTCAATCCATCGGGACGACGGATCAATCTGCCAATTTGCAATGGTCATGATGTGTTTTGTTAGAACTGATCTTCTGACAATGCCAGCACGCTTTCGCTGCCCTTTGCGGTGAGGATGGAGGCCTCCAGTGCCGACGCCCGGCTCAGCACATGCTCGGCATAGAATTGCGAAGTGGCTATCTTGGCTCCATAGAATGAGGGGTCCTCTTCAAGCTTTGCCGCGGCGGCGAGCATCGCACGTGCCATTTGCCAGCCGCCCAGCACGATCCCCGCCAGGCTGAGATATGGCACGCTCCCGGCGAATACCGCGGTTGGATCACTCTTCGTATTCGCCACAACGAAAGCAACCACAGCGCTAAGCGATTCATGCCCTTGCGCGAGATATCTCTTCATGGAAACGAAGGCTGAACTTCGCTGCGAACCCAAGGCTTCAATCGTTTCTGCGATGCTGCCGAGCAATGCTCTGGCCACTTTGCCACCGTCGCGCACGGTTTTGCGTCCGATAAGGTCATTGGCCTGAATCGCGGTCGTGCCTTCGTAGATCGGCAGAATGCGCGCGTCGCGATAATACTGCGCCGCGCCGGTTTCCTCGATGAAGCCCATGCCGCCGTGCACCTGCACGCCCAAGCTCGTGACATCGATAGACAATTCGGTACTCCATCCTTTAACGATCGGTACAAGATACTCATAGATAGCCTGATGCTCCGCGCGCTTCGTCTCATCGGGGTGACGGTGGGCGATATCGCAATGACTCGCGGCAACATAAGCCACCGCGCGCGACGCCTCGGTGAGCCCACGCATAGTTGCCAGCATGCGGCGAACGTCCGGATGCTGAATGATCGAAACCGGTTGATTCACGGAGCCGTCTATCGGACGACTTTGAACACGATCTTTCGCATACGCCACCGCCTGTTGATAAGCACGGTCAGACACTGCAACGCCCTGCATGCCCACCGCAAACCGCGCCGTGTTCATCATGATGAACATGTATTCGAGGCCGCGAAATTCCTCACCAACCAGATGGCCGATCGCGCCGCCGTGATCGCCGTATTGCAGCACCGCGGTGGGACTTGCCTTGATGCCCAGCTTGTGTTCGATGGACACGCAATGCACGTCGTTGCGCTCGCCGAGTGAACCGTCTTTATTGATGAGGAATTTGGGGACGATGAAGAGGGAGAGGCCCTTAATGCCTTCCGGCGCATTGGGCGTCCGCGCCAATACGAGATGGATGATGTTCGTCACCATATCGTGCTCGCCCCATGTGATGAAAATTTTGGTGCCAAATAGCTTAAACGATCCGTCTCCCTGCGGTTCTGCGCGCGTGCGGACCAACGACAGATCTGAGCCGGCCTGTGGCTCGGTGAGGTTCATCGTGCCGGTCCATTGACCGGAAATCAGCATAGGCAAGTAAGTCTGTTTCTGCTCTTCGCTGCCCGCGGTGAGTAGCGCCTCGATTGCGCCGTCCGTCAAAAGCGGACATAGCGCGAACGAAAGATTCGAAGCGTTAAGCATTTCTCCGCACGGCGTGGCGACAAGCTTGGGCAGCCCCTGACCGTCGTAATCGACGGGATGTTGCACGCCTTGCCATCCGCCTTCTGCAAACTGACGAAACGCGTCCCTAAACCCAGGCGTTGCACTAACCACGCCATCGCTCCACCTGCTCGGATTCCGATCCCCTTCGACATTTAATGGAGCCAACACTTCACCACATAGCTTTGCCGATTCTTCGAGCACAGCCTGAACCGTATCCAAAGTCGCGTGCTCGAAGCCTGGCAGGTTGGCAATGTCTTCGAGGCCGGCAAGTTCTCTCAATACGAACATCATGTCTTTGATGGGCGCGGAGTAGCTCATTGTGTCTCCTTCAATGTGGTGGGGCAGCCAAGCACCCTGCGACGGATCTAGTCCCGCGGATGAGGCTTCAGAGCCCGCATCCTAGCCCCGTTAGCCGCATTGCCCAGTACCCAAAGCTGCCTATCGATTGACAGGATCGGCCGCGTCTTCTGGGAAAGCAGGTATTGAAGTAGCAATTTCTGACCGCGAAAAAACTTTAGCGGCCTGCTATGTTTTTCTTCATCCAATGTTTACAGTTGCGAATCGAAATGAGGAATGGGTATGCGTTGGTCAAGTTGTCGCGGGGGGCGTAAAGTGAGCGCTTGTGACCAAGTTTCACCGACCGCGTCGGAGCACGCTAGTCGACTTCGGATTGTTGGTGTTCGAGCAATACTCTGCTCTTCAGCGTTCAATATGCCGTGACCCGAAATTAGATTCGAGTCTACCGTGCGTTCCCCCGCGAACGTTTCGGACGATACCGCCGCGCATTAGACCGGTGCTCTCTCGACCGCGTTGAATGGCGTCAGAGTTCAAGCGGCCGATTGCTCGCCCGCTCGTGCCCCAAAACCGCAAAGCGATGAAGATAAGCCGATGTGATTGCGTTTCCGCACGTGTCCGATAGAAACGTTGTTACGGAGCGCCATGCGTCAGAACTCGCGTAGCTGTGACTGACCGACTGTTACCTCGCCAGCCACTGTGCGCAACGTCGATGACTTCATAGGGTTTGTACCCAGTCTCACTCGGTCCTGGTCACGCTGGAAGTCCTGCGTCGCGTTTTATGGGGTGGAGTATGCTACCAATGCTGTGCAGGCTCCTATGGCGCATGACGATGCTTAACCTTTCGGCTCCTGAGGGGTGCTGGCACAAGCTGACATCCGCCCCGGCTTTGTTATGCGGCGCCGGAAATGAAGCAGAATGAAAGGAGCTGAGCCTAGGACGACCAGCGGCGCGTTGCGGACGAGTACGCTGATTTCTTGTGCGCCTGCTCCCTGAGATGGGGCAGCGGGCACAACGCGGTGTCAATGCCTTAATGAATGAGGCGACGCCGACGTCTGGACTAACTAACACGACCGAGGACGATACATGGACTCCTTTTCTAACACGCGTCTATATCTGAACGATCTCTCGGTGGGAGAATTCTACGTTAGCGGGAAATTTCGTCTCGACGCCGATCAGATCAAAACCTTCGCGCAGCAATTTGACCCTCAACCCTTTTACATGGATGAGCAAGCTGCGCAAGATTCGGTCTTCTTGGGATTGGCCGCGAGTGGCTGGCAGACTGCCGCCATTACCATGAAGCTTCTGAGTGATAGCATACCGCTTGAAAATGCCATCATTGGCGGGGGAAAGGACATCACATGGCCGAACCCTACGCGGCCGGGAGATGAACTTCAAGTTGTCAGCGAAATCATATCCATCATACCCTCGGAGTCTAAGCCTGACCGGGGTATGGTGACCATTCGAAGTGAAACGTTCAATCAACGCGGTCAACTGCTGCAGCACCTCCTGGCAAAGTTGATCGTGTTTCGTCGAGGCTAGTCCTTGGTGAACCGTATTTTCGAGCGCGCCCAACGCAAGTGACAAGGCGATGCGGTCTGGCTCGTGGTGGACCCTTGTGCGACCCCGGTACAGGGAGCAGTGTACGGCTCGGTTCCCCGGGTGCATATTCGGCCGTCGATTGTGGCTGGCGATGCTTGAGTTTTGGTTCGTTTCAAGCGTGAGGTGAGATGACCCGGCCCGCGAGCGGCCGCCGGGCTACCCGCCAGACATTGATTCTGACGCTGGAACTTATGCTGCGCTACCCGTAAGTGGCGCATGTGGTCCAAAACCCGCCACAGTTATGACCTGCGCCGCAGATCACCGGCCGGTTTAACAACTCGACAGACCCGAACGGACGGCATGGCAAAAGGCGATGACGATGCAGTGCTGGCGACGAATGATTTCAGCGTCGGTATGCCTTTCGATAACCGACGTCAACTCTCAACAACTATCAGTTGTCGGATGTCGTTTTTGTTGCTTAAGTGAGCACGCGACAAACGTATCCAATTGGCGGGTCGCCTTCACTAATGAGCGTCGTGCATATCTCCTCAAGCTGACTGTACTCCTGCGCGTCATGCTTTAGCGGCCTTTGCAGGAGGCGGAAACACACGGACTGGGTCCACAAAGTCCTAACATCAGCCGTATGGCCGTTTCCGCCCCCGTCAAAGTTGCTGCGGTGCATAAGCACCATTCGGTAGAAAGAGAAAACGGCAAAACCATTCCGTTTCGATTCGAAGATCAGACGAAATCATTTCGGAACCGGAATTTGCCGCAACGACCACTGCAGCGCAACAACTGATCATCCGCCATCGCCTGTAGTCTCAAAGCCTCAGCCGCTATCAGTTGCACGCTCGATCGACCGCAAGTTAGACGCCAGATGCCAACTGACACCCCGGGCGCCTCGAGCACCGGTCACCGGCTTGGTCGCCGCTTGCGGTAAAAGCCAGCATAACATTCAGGGCGATACGTCACCCAGATCGACGGCGAAGCCTCCGTTCAGAAAATCATTTTCGAGCTGACGATTCACGGATCGGGTGCGGATGATAGCTGCGTGGGGAACTCCTCCAGCGCTGATCGCAAAGCAACTTAGTCCTACGTGCGATTGGCTGGCAAAACCGTTGCAACCGAAAGGTCAGCGAATTGCGGCAACCGTGGTCGGGCGCCGACTTCGAGTACGAGTTGGCTTCACCGAGTCAATCGCCGCTGTAAGACGTACACAAGCCGCGGTGGGGTCGACGCGCTCACCTCGTTTCTGAGACAACACGGTTGGGCTCGGTCGCCTAGTCATCTGCTCCCTAACGCTCGGAAATATTCGATTTGGAACCTAGGTCAGAGCGGCGTTTCAAAAGACTAGGGGGGTGTCCATAGAACTTCTTGAAAGCCTGAGCATAGGAGCCTTCCGTGGCGTAGCCGACAGCAAGGGCGACGTCGAGCTCCCGCATGCCTGACATGTGCAACTCGAGAGCCCTAGTCATCCTCACATGATTGCGCCACTGCTGGAAAGGCATGCCAGTTTGCGCCAGAAAGAGTCGTTGTAGTGTTTTGGTGCTGGCACCGACCTCAACTGCCCACTCTTCAAGCGACTTTTCGATGGATGTGTTTCGTTCGATTGCCCTACAAATAATGGAGAGCTTCTTGTCCTCCGGAATACGAACAGATGTCCCGGTACGCGGGGCCCGGACGATTTCATCCACGATGACGTACGCGCGTCGCATTTTCTCGTCAGCGGTGAGATTGCTCTCAGGCCACGACGACACGTCGATGATGAGTTCGCGCAGCAGCGGGCTGAGAATGAAAACGCCGCAGGTCCCCCGCGAGCAAAAATCGCTATCGATGTAGAGGCTGTGATACCGGAATCGACGGTCCAGAAGCACCGCGTGCGGTTCTCCCGCAGGCAACCACGCCGCACGGTCGGGTCCCATCCGCACGATTCCGCTTCGTGTCTCCAGCAACATGGGACCGCATTGTGCAAAAACCAGCTGCCCACATGCGTGAACGTGTGCCTCGAAGTCCACTGCGTCGCCCTCCCGGACCACCGTGCTAACGGGAAAGTTACCGCGGTCTACCTCAACAAGTGGCGAATTCGGTAGCATGGATTGTCCGGTTTTGAATGCATTCTGACCTTTGTTAAACGGTGCGCGTCTCGCTTGGACGCTTAAAGTGCTACGTACAAATTATAGTGGAGAAAAAAATGTTCCTCGACGTCACGTTGGCCATCGACATGCACGATCCCGTTGTTGGCAAAGCCAATCAAGATCAGAACAGCTTCATGTCCCAAGGCCACATCGGCACCCATCTTGACGTGTATGAGGGACAAGGTCGTCCGCCGGCTGAGTACGCCATCCGCCGAGGAATTGTCGTTTATGCAGGCGACGTCGGTGAAACCGAAATCACCGAAAAGGTTCTCGAAGGGTACGACGTCCGCGAGGGCGATTTTGTTATTTTTCACACGGGCTATCTGTCCAAGTACTCATACGGAACGCCCAACTATTTCCGTGGCCATCCCCAGATGTCGTGGGACTTCATCGAAACGCTGGCAAAAATGAACCTAGGTTTCATCGGTCTGGACTTTGCCGGCCTGCGGCGCGGCGACCAACATGGCCCAGCAGACCTCCTCGTCGGTCGTCACGGAGGCTTCATCATCGAGAACATGAACAGGATCGGTGAGCTCTACGACGCGGTTGGTAAGAGTGAATTCAAAATGCATACCGGCTGGACGGGCTTCCTCGGCTTCAGCGGGCTCTCCTGCCGGGTGGTGGCAGAAATTCCCGACGAAGGACAGTGAGGTGGAACAACGTCATGATGCTTTGCCAAGAACAACTTGGCCTCAGATCCGGACAGCGAGGCTTGGCGTTGCCGTTGCGGTTTCCGTAATCATCAGCGATGGTGCTGCCGGGGAAGTCGGTATGGCGGCTCAGCTGCTTGAAGCGTCAACCGGTAGTCCTCGGCTCACGATGCGCTGATCTAAGCGGCGTTCCGTACGTGAACCCGCTGAGCGCTTCGCGTAAGCCGTTATCACGTAAGTCGGATGCAGGGTCTGTCTTGATGGCAGTTTTCGCCAGAATGGTGTGGAGTACGCTTAGTGCAGGATCGCCAGTGCGACTGGATGTCTTAGTGGCGTTCGATTGCAAGATGGTTGAACGGTCTGCATAGGCACTTACAGCGCTTTTTTTCGCGAGGGTCACGAAATAAAACTTGACGATGGAGAGGCGACGGCTGGGCTACTGTACTTTGATGGTAGATACTACGGACTACAATCCAATTCGAAGGCAGTCAATTCAGCGATTTTTGTACGTCAGGTCCAGTTCATACTCTGGAGAGGACCTGGGTCGGGGAATGCACATCTTGGAGAAGGCGATGTCGTCCGCTACCAGAACGGCATCGAGTGCACCCCTCCCGCTTACGACTAACTTGATGACCTGCAAGGCGGCAGGTTTGAAATACAACGCTCAAAAAACGGAACGGTTCGCAACGTGATCATACTACTGATGGCTCGGCAACCCGACCTCCTCGGGGCGGGCTGGATGCTATGCCCACGTGCTCTGTTCCGGAAACGGAGCGCCATGTCCGAAACGAGTTACGAAGTTGTTGTCGAATAACACACCTATAGCCATTCCACAGAGGTTGAACCCCCATCGGACAGCTCCAGTCCGTTTGCTGGCAACGGCAAAGCGGTCTTATAGCGCACCTGTTTCAGGGCGAAGCTAGACCGAATGTTAGAGATTCCTTTGATCGTGGTGAGGTGCTCGAGAATGAAGCGCTCCAAAGCCTTCGTGTTAGGGACGACGACGCGAAGTAGGTAATCCGCATCGCCGGTCATCAGATAGCACTCCATTACCTCTGGCCTCGCAGATATCTCCTCTTCAAATGTACGCAGTGCGGATTCGTCCTGCCTCTCGAGGCTAACGCTTACAAAGACGTTCAGGTTGAGCCCCAAAACTTCCGGGTTTAGCAGCGTAACCTGTTGGTTGATCAGGCCGAGCTTCTCTATGTTTTTTACGCGGTTGAAACATGGCGTAGTCGAAAGATTGACGGCGCGCGCGAGTTCCGCGTTTGTGATACGTGCGTTCCTCTGCAACTGATTCAGGATCGCTACATCGATCCGGTCGAGGCGTCTAGACGTTGGTGACATGAACTGGGTACCTATGTTTGAGTGTCAACTCAGAATAATTACACTATTGACGAGTGTTTCGGCAACAGAAATCAGACGCACGTTCTCTCGCGTTGCAAGTATGCTGAGTCGTCAGATCGACACCCAGTAGGGAAGTACTTGTTCGAGGTCATCTGGCGGCCTGGTCGTATCGAGAAATGTGCCGACCAGTGTCAGTATCAGAGAAAAATTCGGCTGAGTGTTGAGCTTAAGGCGAACCGTTGAAATGCTTGTTGTCGGAGACGAATGTGGGCGTGACACAAATAGAAGTTCCGGACATTGGAGATTACAGGAACGTTCCGGTGATCGAAATCTTGGTGAGAGTGGGGCAACGGGTAGAGAAGGAACAGTCGCTCGTCGTACTCGAATCGGATAAGGCTACGATGGATGTGCCGAGTCCTGCTGCAGGTACGATAAAGGAGTTAAAGGTAAAGGTCGGCGATGCGGTGTCGGAAGGCACGGTGATTGTGCTACTGGAGGCTGAGTGGAACGATGCGGCCACGCCAGTACCTGCGCCTGGAGAAGTCTTGTCATCCGCAGCGCCTGTTGCGTTGTCAACTGCACCCGCGCAGCCGCCCGAGGTTGAGCAGGCTCCTTTCGTCCTCGCTGGCGAAGAGCCCACGTGCAGCGAGAGTCATGCCTCGCCATCGGTGCGCAAGTTTGCACGAAAAATGGGCGTGGAGCTGTCGCACGTGGAGAGCACGGGTCCGAAGGGGCGCATTGTATTGGAAGACATCACGGGATATATCAAGACCGTGATGGCAGCTCGGCGTGCCGCATCGGCTGATAGCGCGCCAGTTGCGACGGGCGGTGGCGAATTGAACCTGCTGCCGTGGCCGAAGATCGACTTTGCCAAGTTCGGTCCGGTCGACCCGAAACCGTTGTCGCGTATCAAGAAGATCTCCGGTGCAAACTTGCACCGCAACTGGGTAATGGTCCCGCATGTCACGAACAACGACGAGGCGGACATCACTGAACTTGAAGCGTTGCGCGTGCAACTGAACAAGGAGTACGAAAAGGCCGGCGTGAAGTTTACGATACTCGCGTTTGTGATCAAGGCCGTCACCGTGGCGCTCAAGAAGTTTCCGGCGTTCAACGCGAGCCTGGACGGTGACAACCTTGTGTTTAAGCAATACTGCCATGTCGGTTTTGCAGCCGATACGCCGAATGGCCTAGTTGTACCCGTGATTCGGGATGCGAATCTGAAGGGACTCGTCGATATTGCGAAGGAAATGTCCGAACTTTCGAAGGTTGCCCGCGAAGGCAGGCTCAAGCCGGATCAAATGCAGGGCGGCTGCTTCTCGATCTCATCGTTGGGTGGCATCGGTGGGACCGGTTTCACGCCAATCATTAATGCTCCTGAAGTCGCGATTCTGGGTTTGTCGCGAAGCACGATCAAACCGGTGTGGGATGGACAGTTGTTTGCACCGCGGTTGATCTTGCCAATCTCTTTGTCATTCGACCACAGGGCAGTGGATGGCGCCGAGGCTGGCCGCTTCAACGCATACTTGGTTTCGTTACTTTCTGATTACCGGCGAATGCTCCTCTATTAAATCGGCCCAAATGCTTTTGGGGCGAGGCGTCAACGGTACTTCTCAATTTGCGATCAAATGTGTGCCGCGAGCAGGGCGCTAGCAAAATTTCAGCTTGCCCTCACATATACAAAGGTTCTTCATGAGCGTTGCAGAAATTAAAGTGCCGGATATCGGCGACTACAAGGATGTGCCCGTCATCGAGGTCGCCGTGAAGGTCGGTGATCGCATCGAAAAGGAGCAGTCCCTTCTTACATTGGAGTCGGACAAAGCGACTATGGATGTGCCAAGCCCTTTGGCGGGCACTGTGAAGGAATTGACGGTTAAGGTTGGTGACAGCGTCTCTGCAGGCACGCTAATCGTGCTACTCGACGGCGATGACGGCTCCAGCAGTATTCCCCCGGCGTCGAAACCCGCTCCCGTGCGCGCGCCCGCTGACACGTCAACGCCGGCGCCGGAAGCCGTTAGCTTTTCCGGTCACTCGGATATCGAGTGCGATATGGTCGTGCTCGGGTCGGGTCCTGGTGGGTACTCCGCTGCGTTCCGCTGCGCTGATCTGGGCATGAAGACCGTGCTCGTCGAACGCTATTCCACGCTTGGTGGCGTCTGTCTGAATGTGGGTTGTATTCCGTCCAAGGCGCTGCTGCACACCGCTCTCGTCATCGATGAGGCTGAGGCGCTCGGTGGGCACGGCATCACGTTCGGCAAGCCGCAGATCGATCTCGACAAGCTGCGTGATTTCAAGTCCGGTGTCGTCAAGAAGCTCACCGGTGGTCTCGCTGGTATGGCCAAGATGCGCAAGGTCGAGGTCGTCACGGGTACCGGGACGTTCGTCGATCCGCATCACATGGAAGTCGTCACCGAAGGCGGCAAGAAGGTCGTCAAGTTCAAGCAGGCCATCATTGCTGCCGGCTCGGAAGCGGTCAAGCTGCCGTTCATTCCGCAAGATCCGCGGGTCGTCGATTCGACCGGTGCGCTCGAGTTGCGTCAGATTCCCCAGCGCATGCTCGTCATTGGTGGCGGCATCATCGGTCTGGAAATGGCCACGGTGTATTCCACGCTCGGCGCGAAAATCGATGTCGTCGAAATGCTCGACGGTCTCATGGCCGGCGCCGATCGCGATCTCGTCAAGGTCTGGGAGAAGTACAACAGCAAGCGTTTCGCTAACGTTATGCTGAAGACCAAGACGACCGCCGCTGAAGCCAAGGACGATGGCATCTACGTCACCTTCGAAGGTGAGAAGGCTCCGGCTGAACCGCAGCGCTACGATCTCGTGCTGGTTGCCGTGGGCCGTAGCCCAAACGGCAAGAAGATCGGTGCCGACAAGGTCGGCGTCGCTGTGACGGATCGCGGCTTCATCGACGTCGACAAGCAGATGCGTACCAATGTGCCGCACATCTTTGCGATCGGCGATATCGTCGGTCAGCCGATGCTCGCGCACAAGGCTGTGCACGAAGGCCACGTCGCCGCTGAAGTTGCGCACGGCGAGAAGGCGTACTTCGACGCGCTGCAGATTCCGTCGGTGGCTTACACCGATCCGGAAGTGGCCTGGGCCGGCAAAACGGAAGATCAGTGCAAGGCCGAAGGCATCAAGTACGGCAAGGCAGTGTTCCCCTGGGCTGCTTCGGGTCGTGCTATTGCCAATGCTCGCGATGAGGGCTTCACCAAGCTGATTTTCGATGAGGCAACGCATCGCGTCATCGGCGGTGGGATCGTCGGTCTGAATGCCGGTGATCTGATCAGCGAAGTCTGTCTCGCCGTCGAAATGGGTGCCGACGCAACCGATATCGGAAAAACCATCCATCCGCACCCGACGCTCGGCGAATCGGTCGGCATGGCCGCTGAGTTGTACGAAGGCGTCTGCACAGATCTGCCGCAAGCTAGAAAAATTTCGTAGTCGCGGAAATAGATCGCGCGGAAAACAGTAGGACACATTTTGTCTGGAGAAAGCAGTGAAAATCGCACCACCCGAGATCAAAAAGATCGTAATGACCACGTCTATATCTCACGAGCCGCCAGGCAAGGTGTCGGGCGCCCAGATCGTCGTTTCGGCGCTAAGGGACGAGGGTGTCGATACGGTTTGGGGGTATCCCGGAGGCGCGGTATTACCTATCTACGATGCGTTGCTGACGAGCGCAGCGATCAGTCATATGCTGGTTCGCCATGAACAGGCCGCGGTGCACGCAGCAGACGGGTTCGCGCGTGCTACGGGAAAAGTTGGCGTCGCACTGGTGACGTCTGGACCCGGCGTGACGAATGCCGTCACGGGAATTGCAACGGCCTACTTTGACTCGGTCCCCTTGGTCGTAATATCCGGGAACGTTCCGACTGACGCAATCGGTAAAGATGCATTTCAGGAATGCGACGCGATCGGGATAACCAGGTCAATCGTCAAACATAACTTCTTGGTGCTTGAAGTCGAGCACATTGCCGCGACTTTGAAGAAAGCTTTTCATATCGCCAGCACGGGACGCCCAGGGCCAGTCGTCGTCGATATCCCTAAGGATGTGCTGCTGGCCCAAGCCGTGTTTGCATACCCTAAAACTGTGTCATTGCGGTCATACCGGCCCAGCACTGATGGCCATCCTGGCCAGATCCGCCGAGCGGCGGAGTTGCTGTGTCGCGCTACTCGTCCCTGCATCTTTGTAGGTGGCGGCGCGATGGCTTCGGGCGCGAGTGATGAAATTGGCCAACTCGCGAACGACCTCGACGCGCCCGTGACGAACACATTGATGGCGCTGGGCGTCTTTCCAGGAACGGATACCCGATGTCTTGGGATGCCGGGTATGCACGGTACTTACGAAGCTAACATGGCGATGCAGCACAGCGACGTACTGATCGCATTGGGCGCGCGGTTCGATGATCGCGTGGTCGGCAACACAACAGATTTCGTCAAGACAGGACGAAGCATTATTCACGTTGATATCGATCCGGCTACTATCGCCAAGCGTGTTGCCGTCGATGTTCCGATCGTCGGAGACGTTAAATCTGTACTCCGCTCACTCCTCTCTATGTTGAGCGAAATTTCTATTAATAAGCCGGGACGGCAAGCATGGTGGCAAGAGATTGATCGGTGGCGTGCGAAGCGTTGCCTCACTTTCGACTACGACGATCAGGTCATCAAACCACAGTTTGTGGTCCAAAAGCTTTGGGAGGTGACGCGAGGGGACGCATTTATATGCTCCGATGTTGGTCAGCATCAGATGTGGGCTGCGCAACTCTATGCATTTAACAAACCCCGTCGCTGGATCAACTCGGGCGGCCTTGGCACTATGGGCGTCGGACTCCCTTATGCGATGGGGGTAAAGCGCGCTTTCCCCAACGACGATGTTGTCACAATTACGGGCGATGGATCGATTCAAATGTGCATTCAGGAGCTTTCGACATGCAAACAATACGGGCTCGATGTGAAGATCGTTTCCTTGAACAATGGAGCATTGGGGATGGTCAGGCAGTTGCAGCATGTCCATTATGGGGATCGGTACTCTAGCTCCTACATGGACGCGTTGCCGGATTTCGCCGCCCTCGCCCGTGCTTATGGACATGTCGGCTTTCGCATCGAGCGGCCAGTGGATGTCGAACCCGTGCTGCGTGAAGCAATAGCCATGAAAGACCGGACAGTATTCTTGGATTTCGTTACAGATCCATCCGAGAACGTATGGCCTATGGTGCGTGGCGGTGCAGGTTTGACGGAGATGCTTATGAAGTCTGAGGACATTTAGATTCGGTGGCGAACGACTTCAAACGGGCTCGTACTGTGTTGGAAGACTACTCGGGGACGTTTGTGCAACGAAGGTTGCCGACGCTTTGGTGGAGAACCGTCAATTCATGACCGTGTACTGTGTCTGATTAATTCAACGGCATTCTAACGTCGGTCCTCTCGCCATCGCAACGGCGGATGAAAGCTTCGCATCGGTCCGATCGGCCTTGCGAATAGCAAGGCGACCATGGTAGGTGTCGGATGCGGAGGGCCCTCGAAAAATGGCACGTACTTTCGAAGATGGACGGCCGCACTATGAAGTGGGTGACACGTGTGATCGCCCGCGCTGATTGATTAGCTAAGGCGCAATCATACGCATTTGTTCTCGAGATGCGTCCGGTCCTCGTTTCTTACATTGCTCCGGACGGGATTGTTTCTGGGCGGTCGTCGGCAGCGAACTTCATCGCTGGCATCTCCAGAGGGGGGGCCGGTGACCAATGGACGTAAAAGGCCTTTGGCGTGTGCACTTTCTTCACGAGCAGAGCGCTCTAGACCTTCCCTACGTGTGCAGACATCGCCGTCTGTGCACGGGAGGGTACTCGATCGGCTATCTTCTGCACAGGACCCGATTCATGGATTCCGCGTGGCCCAACCCTTGTTTAAAGTGCTGATCGGCAGCGCTGGCACGGGCTAACAGTTGCCAGTTCGGAGAACTCACGTCTTGTCGGGTCCTGTGAAATCTCATGCGGAAAGCAGACGTTTTGAGGAGGCACCACAGAAGCAAGACGAAAAAAGTATGCGTGCTGCGCGCCTACACCAGCCGTTATGCGACGAGGTTCTGCGTCGAAACAGTTGAATGTCCGTTTTTGGTGATACATCGTCTTTTTATCGTAATGAAACATGCGGCGACTGCTATATGCTGGATCAATAGGTGCTCGTGGTCGAACGAGTGTTAACGCGGAATTCGAGGTCGTGATCGATTAAAACCGGTGCGAGCCTTGACCAGAGCGGCGCCTAGACTTTTTAGTAGAGAGGAGACAAGGGCCGTGAACGCTGCGCTAGACAGGATTGACTTCACGCTGGATAGGATCGATCTCAATATCCTGAGTGAACTTCAGGAGGACGCAAGCTTGACGAATCTTGAGTTAGCCGCTCGGGTTAATTTGTCGCCCTCTCCTTGTCTCGTAAGAGTCAGGAATTTGGAACGGCTTGGCGTCATCAGTCGGCGCGTTGCGGTCCTGGACGCGTCGCTTCTAGGTCTTGCTGTCACTGCCATAGTCGAAATTACGTTGGAACGTCAGGGGACGCTCGTGCGAGAGAGTTTTGCTGACACCGTAAGTGATATCACCGAAGTAATGGATTGCTATCTGATGACAGGGCGAACTGACTACCTTTTACGGGTGGTGGCAAGGGACCTTGGGGAGTTAGAGTTTATTATCACTAACAAACTGACATCTCTTCCCGGTGTGGCCAGCGTTCGGTCTAACGTGGTCCTGAAGCAGCTTGCGAACAAGACGACTCTTCCGATCGACACCTCGCGACCTATCCAGGTTCAAGGAATTCCACGAGCAACTGGATTGTAATCACAGCAGGCCTGGACGATTAAGGCTTTTTGGTTGGAGGCTCGCCGCTGGCGAGGTCGCCGGGACTAAAGCTGAATGGGACACCGTGAATATAGAAAGGAAAAAGCGTGAAACTGATTTTGTTGGGGCCGCCAGGGGCGGGTAAAGGCACCCAATCCAAACTTCTGGAGAAGCGGTACGGCGTGGCGCAAATCTCGACGGGTGACATGCTCCGTGCGGAGGTCAAGGCGCAGACGGTTCTGGGGCTGGAAGCTAAGAGCGCGATGAACGCCGGCAAATTGGTTTCGGACGGAATTTTAGTTCGCATGATAGCGGACCGCATCAAGCAACCAGATTGCGCGAAGGGATTTATTCTGGATGGATTTCCGCGCACCACGCCGCAAGCTGAGGCCCTCGACGCGATGCTGCGTGAGCAGGATATCGAACTGGATGCGGTGATTGAACTTGCGGTGGACGCGGCAGCGTTGATTGAGCGCATTTCCGGCAGGTTTACGTGCGCCAATTGCGGAGAAGGCTACCACGACGGCTTCAAGCGGTTGACGAAGGCCGGTACATGCGACAAATGTAGCGGCACTGAATTCATACGACGCCCGGATGATAAAGCCGAGACTGTTCATACCCGTCTCAGCGCCTATAACGTGGCGACGGCACCGATCATCCCGTTCTATCGGGCGAAGGGGCGACTCCATAGCGTAGATGGAATGGCAACGATGGCCGATGTCGAGGCGCACATTGAGGCCATCTTGCAAACGGTTAAGGATGGTCAGTGCGCTAACTCCAGCATCGGCTCCATCGATTGCGGTTAAGAAAGAGTATTCCTATGAGTGAGTCAACACATACCAATCCGCTTGCTGATCTGCGCCGCTTCATCTCGACGGCTTCAGACATCATCGAGGAAGCCCGGGCGGGCCGCATATTCATTTTGGTGGACGACGAGGATCGCGAGAATGAAGGTGACCTCATCGTTCCAGCCCAGTTCGCAACGCCAGACGTGGTCAACTTTATGGCTAAGCATGCTCGCGGATTAATCTGCTTGGCGATGAGTCGAACCCGTTGTGAAGCATTGGGACTTTCCCCGATGAGCCAGGTCAATGGCTCACAGCATGAGACAGCCTTCACGGTCTCGATTGAGGCACGTGAGGGTGTGAGCACGGGAATTTCAGCGGCCGACCGCTCTCGGACCATCTCAGTCGCGATAAACCCAGAGACCAACCGCGAAGATCTTGTCTCTCCGGGCCATGTTTTTCCGTTAATGGCGCGCGATGGCGGCACACTTGTGCGCGCCGGGCACACTGAGGCTGCAGTAGATATTGCCCGCCTAGCCGGGCTCGTTCCGGCCGGGGTGATTTGCGAGATTATGAATGATGACGGGACCATGGCGAGGCTGCCGGATTTGGTAGGGTTCGCGCAAAAACATAATCTAAAAGTGGGCACCATCGCTGACCTCATAGCTCACCGTCGCCGCACCGAAAAACTGCTGCAGGCCGTTGAGCACGGCGAGTACACGGAGCCGAACGGTAGCCATTGGCGGATCGTCGTGTATCGAAATTTGGTCGATCAGGTCGAGCATGTTGCATTCGTCATGGGTAACTTGGGGGGCGGCGATCCTGTGCTTGTGCGCATGCATGCGGTGGACACGATGAACGACATTATGGGAGGCCATCATCTTGCGTCCCTACGCGGAGCCGCTCGAATACTGTCGGCTGAAAACCGAGGAGTCGTTGTCCTTATTCGTGAGTCACGTACGACGGCAGTTTCAGAGCGCGTGAGGTCCATGATGCACCCGCGGCCCACCGAACCGACCCTGCGCGACTATGGCGTCGGAGCGCAAATCCTTGTTGACTTGGGCGTCGAGAATATGATTCTCCTTTCAAATCATGAACGAACAATTGTTGGTTTAGAAGGCTACGGGCTTAACCTCGTAGAGCAACGGAGAATCGAGCGAATTTTGCCGGACAACACGATGTAGGATTGCTCAATAGCCGGCGCTTACACCCTATCCATTGCGTAAGCGCCGCAAGCGCAGTTTGAGACTACACATCTCGGCGAGCCTAACTCCCGTGCGGTGGGGAATGGGTCAATAGCTAACTTCGTACGACTTAAGACCTTCATGCCCGACTTTGGTGAAGGAGATTCTGAGCACCTCCCGTCAATATGGAATGTGTGCCGTTCCTGTTGACATTGGCGATCGTCTTCGGAACCACCGTTGAGGACATCATCCATTCGGAATAGGGAAAATTTTATCAAGCTGAATGGTAGGCGTACTTTGCTTTTAGCACGGCAGTTTGCCCCCTATCATTATCCCTGCGCACAAATGAGACTCAGCGGGTGGTGGCGTTTTAGGTGTAAGCGCGCAGCAAACGCGCCTTGACGGATTGCGCTAGCTGACTGTCACAGGCGAACGCCAGCGATGCGGCAGTAATGCACAGATGTCGCTGGCCTTGTGGGTCGGCAATCGCGTGAGGATGTCCTTCAGGTAGGCGTGCGGGTCGTGACCGTTAAGTTGTGCCGACCTTATGAGGCTCATGATGGCGGCAGCGCGCTGGCCTGCGCGTAGTGAGCCAGCGAACAACCAGTTGGCCCTGCCGATGGCCCATGGACGTATCTGGTTTCTACCCAGGTATTGTTGTCTATGGGCACGTGCCCGTCGTCGAGATAACGCGTGAGCGCCTCCCAACGCTTGAGGGTGTAGTCCAAAGCTTTCGCAATCGCTGAACCTTCCGAAACCAGCTTGCGCTGCGCTACCGTCCATTCATAAAGGGCATCGCACACCGGTTTGGCCCGGCTCTGCCGGAGTTTGCGCCGCTCTTCGGCATCCAGCACTGCAGCGTCGCGTTCGATATCGTAAAGCGCAGTGAAGAATGGCATGGCCTGTCCGGCAACCTGGCTGCTGTGATTGGCGTGCAGGTCGAAGAACTTGCGCCGTGCATGCGCAGCGCATCCGATTTCGGTTATGCCCTGCTGGAATCCGGCCTTATAGCCGCCATAGTCGTCGCACACAAGCTTGCCCTGCCAGCTAGCAAGGAAGGTGCGGGCATGTTCGCCTGCACGGCTGACGGCGAAGTCGTAGACCACAGCACGCAGATCACTGAAGTGCGTCGGCGTATAGGCCCACAGATACGCCCGGCGTGTCTTCCCTTTACCGGGACTAAGCATCTGCACCGGTGTCTCATCCGCATGCAGCACACCCTGCTGCAAGAGTTCCTGACGGAGAGCATCGACCAGTGGCTGCAACTGCGCGCCGCACGCGCCAACCCACGCACCCAGTGTCGAGCGCGGTATCGCCAGGCCCGCACGCGCAAAGATCTGTTCCTGACGATACAGGGGAAGGTGGTCAGCGTACTTGGCAACAAGCACCGAGGCCAGTAGTCCCGTGGTCGGGATACCCTTGTCGATGACGTGTGCGGGCACCGGCGCCTGAACCAGCGTTTCGCACTTCTTGCAGACCCACTTGCCACGGATATGCCGCTCTACCGTGAACACGCCCGGCGTGTAGTCCAGCTTCTCGCTGATGTCCTCACCGATGCGCACGCGCTCGCAGCCACACTGACACACGGTGCTGTCCGGCTCGTGGTGGATCTCCGTGCGCGGCAGTTGCGCCGGCAGCGATGCGCGCTTCGGTTGCCGGGGTGACGGGTCGGCTGCTGCTTGTGGCTGAAGCTGCTCGAGCTCCAGTTCGATGGCGGCCAGATCGGCGTCGATTGCTTCGTTCAGCAGGCTCATCTGCTCGCTGCTGAGCTGTTCGCTGCGCCGGCGAAACTGCTGGCGCTTGAGGACGGCGATCTCATGGCTCAACTGCTCGATACGGGTCTGCCGGTAATGCAGCTCGCGTTCGTTCTCCTTGACCTCCCGTGCCTTCTCTTCGATCTCCCGGTCTCTCTCCTGCACCTGGGCAATCAGCTGCGCGGCGAGCGTGCGCAACTGTTCAGGGCTGAGGGCGTTGAGGTCGGCGGGCAGGTTCATGCAAACCAGTCTGCCAGAACCCCAGGCACCGTGGAAGCGCAACAGTTTACGTCCCTGTTGGGTAAGCGCCTCACGAGAGCCGTTGTAGATTTGTGTACGGGCACGAGGGATGATGTCGCGTTAGTGTCTTCAGCCTG
>Ga0302220_10001430_pt1 | contig 18661 bp, 20 predicted proteins | sample II_Palsa_E1_3_FD_194572 | JGI IMG/M metagenome (GOLD analysis project Ga0302220, IMG submission 194572) | Peat permafrost microbial communities from Stordalen Mire near Abisko, Sweden - II_Palsa_E1_3 | ecosystem: Environmental > Terrestrial > Soil > Palsa > Peat permafrost | place: Sweden...
CGATGCGGCTCATGGTAAGGCTTGCGAAATAACTGGCTGCGTGGTCCGAGCTACCGCGTGCCACGGTGAGCGCGACATGGCGCGGATGTTCAGCGAGCTTCCGCGCGAGCGCCTCGACGCGCGACGTATCGGCAAGCTGCGCGGCGACCACTTCGGCGGACGCCAGCGCTTCGTTAAGCATATTCGACAATTGATTCTCCTTCGACGTAAGTCGCGGTCAGCGCCAGTTCACGATCGAACACGACGATATCGGCCCAGGCACCGCGCGCGATGCGGCCGCGGTCCTCGATGCCGAGATAGTCGGCGGCGTAGCGCGACAGACGATTTGAGACATCGGCCATAGGCAGGCCAATCGATACCAGGTTGCGCAGCGCCTGATCCATCGTCAGGGTGCTGCCGGCGAGCGTGCCGTCGGCAAGGCGGACGCCGCCCAGACACTTCGTGACATGCTGGCTGCCGAGGCGATATTCGCCGTCGGGCATGCCGGTGGCGGAGGTGCTGTCGGTCACCACATACACGCGCGGAATCGCGCGCATCGCGGCGCGAATCGCACCCGGATGAACGTGCAGCAGATCGGGGATGATCTCGGCGAATTCGGCGTGCGCGAGCGCTGCGCCCACCATGCCGGGATTGCGGTGATGCAGCGGCGACATCGCGTTGAACAGATGCGTAAAGCCGCAGGCGCCGTGCTTGAGCGCCGCGACTGCGTCGTCGTAGGTACCAAGCGAGTGGCCAAGCTGCACGCGCACACCGCGCGCCGCGATTTCGGAAATGATGTCCATGTGGCCGGAGATTTCCGGTGCGATCGTGACCACGCGGATCGGCGCGATCGACAGATACTTCAGCACTTCATCGAGCACCGCCGAAACCGCCGCATCGGGCTGCGCGCCGAGCTTACCCGGATTGATGTACGGACCTTCCAGGTGAACACCCAGCACGCGCGAGCCGCCCGGCGTGCGCAACCGGGCGACGTCGCCGAGATTCGCGACGACGTTCATCAACTCGTCGCGCGGCGCGGTCATCGTGGTGGCGAGCAGGCTCGTCGTGCCGAAGCGGGCGTGCGTGCGCGTAATCGTCTCGATCGCCTTGCCTGCTTCCATGACGTCGGCGCCGCCGCCGCCGTGCACGTGCAGATCGATGAAGCCCGGCAGGATGTAGGGCGCATCGTTGGTCGACGGGTCAACACGCTCACCTGTGAGCGACGTGATGCGGCCGTTTTCGTATTCGAGCGTGCCGTAAATCCACCCATCGGTGGTGAGTATGTTTCCGGTCAGCATGAGTCTCTCTGATATTACGTAGTGCGATACGTTGCCAATTCGCGCTCTTCAGCATTGCGCGAGCGGTTCGCCGGTACTGCGCCGATACCGTGACGTTATTGCGCCGTCATTGGCGCAACTCGGCGACAAAGTCGTAGTAGTCGTCCCGGCAGTAGGTGTCCGTCAATTCAATCGCGCGCTGATCGGCGCTATAGCCGATCCGCGTGATCACCAGCAGCGCCGAGCGCGGCTCGATGTCCATCAACGACGCAATCTCGCTCGTCGCATTGACGGCCCGAAAGTGCTGCAGCGCACGCACTACCGCCATGCCGCGCTGCTCCAGATAGCTATACAGCGACACGCCAATGGACTGCGGGTCGGGTACGATCGCGGCTGGCAGCGCCGAATGTTCCACCGCCATCACAATGCCGTCCGCGCGCCGCAGGCGCCGCAGACTCGTCACCGCCGCGCCCGGCGACAGGCCGAGGTGCACCAGCTCGTCGCGGTTCGCCGCGCGAATGCCGCGCTCGAGCCAGACCGAGTCCGGACGAAAGCCGCGTTGCTGCATCTTCTTCGTGAAGCCGGTGAGCCGCGACAGCGGATCCTCGACGCGCGGCGTGATGAAGCTGCCCGCCCCTCGCGCACGCCGGATCAGACCTTGCTCGACCAGCAGTTCGATCGCCTTGCGCGCGGTAATGCGCGACACGCCAATCGCATCCGACAACGTACGCTCTGACGGCAACGCCTCACCCGCCGACCATACGCCACAGTGGATCGCCGTGGCCAGGTTGCGCGCGAGTTGCAGATAGAGCGGCGTGACGTTGCGAGCGTCAGGCATCAATGCGGACCAGCGTGTTTCCATGGGACTCAGGTGGGTCGAGAGGATGAGCATGGGCTACGAAACGAGAGCCCATTATATAACCACAATAATACCAGTCAATCGGGTTGTTCCATGTACGCCGGATCGCCCGCAAGGCCTTGATATAAAGAGGATTTCCCGTGATTTATCGCGGTTTTTCGGGGTTTTGTGGTCCTCGGTATTTACCCGTATTCGAGATAATTTCGCACCCGCTAGCGAACCACTGGTTCGCTAGCGCACAGAGCGCGCGACCCCGCCCTAGTACTTTTGTATTACTAATATCTGGAAGGCGTGGTTGGAGCGCAGCTTTTGCGGTTTTTATATAGGATGGCAACCAATATAGTGCTGGGTGACACCACAAAAAACTCCGGGGAGCCGTACGTTGATCGATTCCGCAGCGCTGCGGCGCGCTGAGGCAGTCCGCCACTTCAACCGCTTCTATACGAAGCACATCGGCGCGTTGCACGAGCGTCTGCAAAAGAGCGCGTTCTCGTTGACCGAGGTGCGTGTGCTGCACGAGCTGGCACGCGGTCGCGCGCAAACTGCCGCGGTGCTGACGCGCAACCTGGGGCTCGACAGCGGCTATCTGAGCCGCCTGCTGACGAGCTTCGAGCGCCGCAAGCTGATCACCCGGCGTCCCTCGGAGAGCGACGCGCGCCAATCGCTCATCGCGCTCACCGACGAAGGCCATGCCGCCTACGAACCGCTTGATTCTGCTGCTATCGAAGAAGTGATGTCGATGCTGGACCGGCTGGCCGATAGCTCACAGGAGCAGTTGATCGGTGCAATGAAGCTCCTCGAGCGGCTGCTCGACGATCAGCCGCGCCGCGGCATCGTCACGTTGCGGGCGCCGCGCGGCGGCGAGTATGGCTGGCTAGTGCATCGGCAAGCCGTCTTGTTTGCGAGTGAACACGGCTGGGATCAAACGTTCGAAGGACTGCTCGCGAAGGCCGTCACCGACTTCACCCTGAATCGCGATCCGGTACGCGAGACCTGCTGGATCGCCGAACAGGGCCATTCGATTGTCGGTTCGGCAATGGTGATGGCTGTGTCGGCGACGACTGCCCGCATCGAACTGCTATACACCGAGCCCGACATGCGCCGGCTCGGCATCGGTACGCAACTGCTCGACGAATGCGTGCGGTTCGCGAGGCGCGCGGGCTACACCAGACTCACGCTTTCGACCGTGACCACGCTAGCCGAGTCACGGCGGCTTTGCGAGCGCGCGGGTTTTGTCTGCGCAAGCTCGGCACCCGAGTTGCGCTTTGGCCATGACTTGACGGTGGAGCGTTGGGAGCGCGATCTGTAGATCGCGCTCACGGCGCGCTTAGAACGACGGCACCACCGAGCCCTTGAACTGGGTCTTGATGAACTGACGCACGTCTTCCGACTGGTAAGCCGCGACCAGCTTCTTCACCCATGGCTTGTCCTTGTCCTGGGCGCGCACGGCAATCAGGTTCGCGTACGGGCTGTGGATGTCCTCGAGCGCGATGGCATCCTTCATCGGTTGCAGGCCGCCGGCCAGCGCGTAGTTGGTGTTGATCGCGGCTGCATCGACGTCGGACAGCGAGCGCGGCAGTTGCGCAGCGTCCAGTTCGACCAGCTTCACCTTCTTCGGATTGTCGGCGACGTCGAGCGGCGTCGCGCTGTTGCCGTTCGTGCCGGCACCTGCCTTCAGCTTAAGAACGCCTTGCGCCTGCAGCAACAGCAGCGCGCGGTTCTCGTTGGACGGATCGTTCGGCACCGCGACCTTCGCACCTTGCGGCAGATCCTTCAGCGACTTGTATTTCTTCGAGTAGATGCCGAGCGGCGAGATGTAGGTGAGACCGGCGCTGACGATCTTGTAGCCGCGCTGCTTCACCTGACTATCAAGATAGGGTTGATGCTGAAAGCTATTGGCATCCAGATCGCCGGCGTCGAGCGCGGCGTTCGGTTGAACGTAGTCGTTGAACTCGATGACCTTCACGTTCAGGCCGTCGCGCTGCGCCACTTTCTGGACCACGGCCCAGATTTGCGCGTCGGGACCGCTGATGGTGCCGACCTTGATGACCTTGTCATCGGCATGGGCGCCGAAGCTGGTCAGGAGGGCTGCGGTAGCGACAATTGCGGAGAGGGCTTTGAGGATATTTCTGCGCTGCATGGTGTTCTCGTTGGTTCTGATCGATGTCAGATTCGGGTGAAAAGCCAGCGGCGTGTGATGCGTGCCGCCAACTGGACCGTAAATAGTCTCATAGGCCCGGCGAGAAGGGAAATATCACGAACTCATATGGGTATGCCCCGGTGCAGGAGGCTTGGGAAACGTCGATTTGCCATGCGCTTGCTTGCGAAGCAGACGCATGGCGTCAAGCCTCAACCGAGCAGCAGCTTGATATCGTGCACCCAGGGCGCGGCGCCCTGGCCGTCCCGGGCGAACAGCCGCAACTTGCCGTCCGGATCGAAGACGTAGCTCGCGGCCGTGTGGTCCATCGTATAGCTGTCGGGCGTCTTGCCCGGCACCTTCGCGTAGTAGACGCGGAAGTCCTTCGTCACCTGGGTGAGCTGCGCCGGATCAGCGGGACGCAGGCCGACAAACGAAGGATTGAAGGCCGGCACGTACTGCGCCATCAACGCGGCGGTATCGCGCTCGGGATCGACGGTGACGAACAACACTTGGACGCGGCTGGCGTCCGCGGGTCCTAGTTGTTGCAGCGCCTGCGAGAGCTCGGCCATCGTCGTCGGACAGACGTCCGGGCAATGCGTGTAGCCGAAGAACAGCACCACCACCTTGCCCTTGTAGTCCGCGAGCGTGCGAGTCTTGCCGCTGGTGTCGGGCAGCGAGAAGTCCGTGCCGAACTGCGTGTTGCCGGTGATGTCGACGTTCTGGAACGAGGGGGCAGGTTTGCCGCAGCCAGAGACCCATATCGCGCCGCCGAGCGCACAGGCCATCAAGGCGGCGCGCGCCACGCGCGCTAGCCGGTTTGTGAGCATGGTGTTACGCGCCGATCAGGACACGTGCATAGTGATCGATCAACAGCGCAGCGAACAGCAGCGACAGATAAATGATCGAGTAGCGGAACAACTGACGCGCGAGCATATCGGAGTACTCGCGATAGATCTTCCACGCATAGGCGAGGAAGACGGCGCCGAGCAACACCGCGGCCACCAGATACACGACACCGCTCATGCCCGAGATGAACGGCATCAGAGCGACCGCGAACAGGATCACGGAATACAGGAAAATATGCAGCCGCGTGTACTGCTCGCCATGGGTGTTCGGCAGCATCGGCAGACCGGCGTTTTCGTAGTCCTTGCGGCGATACAGCGCGAGCGCCCAGAAATGCGGCGGCGTCCACACGAAGATGATCAGCACCAGAATCCATGCATCGCCGGGCACATGCCCCGTGACCGCGGCCCAGCCCAGCGCCGGCGGCATCGCACCCGAAGCGCCACCGATCACGATGTTTTGCGGCGTAGCGGGCTTGAGCAGCAACGTGTAGATGACCGCGTAGCCAACGAAAGTGGCGATCGTGAGCCACATGGTGAGCGGATTGGCGAACGTATAAAGCGTCCACATGCCAAGGCCGCCGAGCACCGCCGAAAACAGCAGAATCTGCGTAGTGGTGATTTCGCCGCGTGCGGAAGGACGCCACGAGGTGCGACGCATCTTGGCGTCGATTTTCTGCTCGACGAGGCAATTGATGGCAAACGCCGCGCCGGCCAGCAGCCAGATGCCGATGGTGCCGCCGATCAGCACGGTCCACGGCACCATGCCGGGCGTAGAGAGGAACATGCCAATCACAGCGCAGAACACGGCAAGCTGCGTGACGCGCGGCTTGGTCAGCGCGATGTATTGGGAGATCCGGCTACCGGGGGTCTGGGAAAGAGTTGTGCTGTCCATGAGGGTCACGCTGGCGCGGCATCGCGCGCGAGGAACGCGGCGCGGCCGGGACGGCTATAAGCGATTCGAAAGTTTAGCATAACGAGCAGGAGCAGCAGGATCGCGGCGCCGCCGTTATGGGCGACTGCAATGGCTAACGGCCATTGCAGGACGATGTTCGACAGGCCGGTGATGAACTGGATCAGCACCACCAGCAGCAGGCCGTTGGCGGGCCGTCGCAGCGATTCGAAACGGCGCACCTTCAGCGCAAACCAGAGCAGATAGGCGATCACCACCATCGCAAAGGTCCGATGAGTCCAGTGGATCGCCACCAGCGCGTCCTGGGTGATCATCTCGCCGTCGCCGGTCATGCCGAGCGCGCGCCACAGGTGGAAGCCGTGGGCGAAGTCCATCGGCGGAATCCATTGGCCGTTGCAGGTCGGGAAGTCGGTGCAGGCGAGCACCGCGTAGTTGGTACTCACCCATCCGCCCAGCGCGATCTGCACGATCAGCAGCGCCAGGCCGGCAAGTGCTGCCGCACGCCAGTTCGCGGCCTCGGGTTCGTAGGCAGGTAATGGCGTCTGACGCGCCGCCAGCCAGCCGAGTGTACCGAGCAAGGCGAGGCCCAGCAGCAAGTGAGTCGTCACGATCACCGGCTGCAGTTTCAGCGTCACGGTCCACGCGCCGAACGCGCCCTGCACGAGAATCAGCAGCAGCAGCGAGGTGGGCCACCACGGCGACACGTGCAGCGGGCGCCGCTTGATGCGCGCGACCCACGCGATCAGCGTCTGCGCGACGATCAGCACGCCAATCGCCATTGCAAAGTAGCGGTGGATCATCTCGATCCACGCCTTCGTCATGCTGACGGGCCCGGTGGGCATGGCCTGATGAGCCGCCGCAATCGCGGCGTGTGCGATGAACGGCGACGACGTGCCGTAGCAACCCGGCCAGTCAGGGCAGCCGAGACCGGAGTCGGTGAGACGCGTGAAGCCGCCGAACATCACGAGGTCCAGCGTCATGAAGGTGGTGACCCAGACCAGCTTGCGGAATTTATTGTCGTCGGCCTTGACCCATACGTAGGACAACGGCAACAACGCAATGCACAAGCCAATCAGGCCCAGTTGCAATACGAACATCTCTCTACCTTCTCGCGATAAACGGTGCGGCCAATAGTGCTACAGGCGATCCAATCCGCGGCGCACCTTGCCCTGCGATAAAACGCCGCATCAACCGATGCTCGACCACTTCAGAAGCTTCGTGATGTCGCCCTTGATCTTGCTCGGGTTCGGATCTTTCGGGAAACGCATCATCAGATTGCCATTCGGATCGACCACGAAGAGGTGATCGGTAAGGGTCGTGCCCGCATCCACGGGCAGCCAGGCGGCCAGCGCGGCCGGATCGGCGATCAGCTTGTGTGTGTCCGGATAAGCTTTTTCGATGACATCGGCCACGTTGCCAGCATCGGTGCGCAGCCAGACCTCGACGACCCGCTCGCGCTCCGGCCCTTGCGTCGCGCGCACCTGGCGCATGAAATACAGCTTGGTCACGCAGGCCTTGTCGCAGGCGCTGCTGTCGACAGAAACCAGCAGCCATTTGCCGCGCAGCGACGCAAGCTTCAGCGGCTTGCCGTCTTCACCGGTCACGACAAGCGCATCGGGAATCGGTCGCTGCGGCTCGATCAACGTGCCGTAACTGGTGGTGCCGCCGTTGGGCTTGATCACGTAGTACGTGAAATACGAGCCGATCACCGGCGCGGCGCACACGAGCGCGATCAGCAGCATCATCCAGCGGCCGCGATTCCAGGATCCTTTGCCTTGGGGCTGACCGGGCGTGGCAGCCGGAGCAGCGGATTTGCCGGCTTGCGGCGAACGGGGAGATTGCGTCGACACTACAAAACCTCTTTCAATGTTAGGCGCTGGGCGCGTGCTCTTTCTTTGCTGCGCGGCGCGCCGCATACAGACCGAATCCCAGCGCCGCGACCGCCATGCCCCACCATTGAAGCATGTAGCCGTAGTTGCGCTCGACGTCGGTATCCGGCGCCGGCCAGTCGCGCACGAGCTTGTCGCCATCGTCGCTCAACTGCTGAATCACGAACGGCTGCAACGGCAGCCCGGTCTCCGCGGCGTAGGCGCCCACATCCAGATTCTGCCGGATCAACTGGTGTGCGGCCGAGCCGCCCTGCCCGAGTTCGAACGCGCGGGTCGCGTCGGCGCGCGCAATACCTTCGATCTCGATCTGACCTGCCGGCGTGGCGTGCGGTTCGATGGTGGTGCGATTGGCGATGTTGCGCGGCAACCAGCCGCGATTGACCAGCACATACCCGCCATCCACGAGTTTAAAGGGCATCACGACGTAAAAGCCCGGCTGATCGTTATACGGGCGATTGTCGAGGTAAACCACCTTATCGGCGACGAAACTCCCGCGTGCGCGCACCCGATGAAACTCGATATCTTTCAGCGCAACCGGCGCATTGCTAACCGGCTCGGCCGGCCCGTTTTCGAACTGCGTGATGTGGGCCTGCAGGGCTTCTTTCTGATGCGCGCGATCGCGCTGCCAGAAACCCAACCGCACCGTCACCGCCACGACGATCAGGATCAACAGTGCCGGCAACCAGCGGATCTTCATCGTGCCGGCCCCAACGCCATACGCGGCGCAACGCACGGTGCGATAATAACCATATTGCCTTTGCGCTCCTGATTTTCAGCTGATTTCATGCACATTCTCGTTCCCATCGCCTTCGCCCTCATCATTGCCAGTATGGCCTCGGCGCTGTACTTCATGATGCACGACAAGGGTAAGACGAAACGCATGGTGTGGTCGCTGGCCACCCGCGTGGGCCTGTCGATCTCACTGTTCCTCCTCATCCTGTTTGCTCACTGGATGGGCTGGATCCAGCCGACCGGCATTCCTTACGGCCGCTAGGCTTCGGCCACGCGCGCCCGATTTACCAAGGCGCCAGCCATGCGATGGCGTGCTTTGATTTAGCCAGAAGCAAAACGCCGCCCTGACAGGGTCGAGGGCGGCGCTGCGTCAGGCTGCATACTACTCGTGGGGTTCACTGCTTGCAGCGAACCCGGCAATCCAGGTGCCCGCACGTAGCCGGTAACAATGACCGCGCGCAGGCCCGACAAGCTTTACAGCCAGTACACGACGACGTACAACCCAAGCCACACGACGTCCACAAAGTGCCAGTACCAGGCCGCGCCTTCAAAAGCGAAATGGTGATCAGCCGTGAAGTGGCCGCGGATCACGCGCACCAGCACAACTGTCAGCATCGTGCCGCCTAGGAACACGTGGAAACCGTGGAATCCGGTCAGCAGGAAGAACGTCGAGCCGTACACGCCCGAAGCCAGCGTCAGGTTCAGCTCGTTGTACGCGTGGTAGTACTCGAAGCCTTGCAGGAACAGGAAGCACAGCCCCAGCAGCACAGTCGCAGCCAGCCAGCCAATGGTCTTGTTGCGATGATTCTCACGCAGCGCATGGTGGGCCACGGTCAGCGTCGCACCTGAGGAGAGCAGCAGCGCCGTGTTGATGGTCGGCACCGGCCAGGGTTGCATGGACTTGAAGTGCGACACGAGCGTCGCCGGTCCGATGTTCGGCCATACCGCCGTGAAATCCGGCCAGATCAGCTTGTAGTCGAGGCTGCCCAGTTGATGCATCGCGATTTCACGAGCGTAGAACAGCGCGCCGAAAAATGCGCCGAAGAACATGACTTCGGAGAAGATGAACCAGCTCATGCTCCAGCGGTACGACTTGTCGACATTCTTGCCGTACATGCCGCCTTCGGATTCGGAGATCGCGTCACCGAACCAGTGCCACAGCGTGAAGAGCAGCCACAGCAAGCCAGCGAATACCGTGATGGGCGCCCAGCTTTCGCCGTTGATCCACGCCGCAAGCGATGACAGCATGACCAGCAGCCCGATGGCCGCGCTGATCGGATGCCGCGACGGATGCGGTACGAAATAGTACGGGCTCTCGTTTTGACCGCTCATTCTTGATTCTCCACTTCAGTCCAGTTGTTCCGCTTGATCCGGTTGGGTCCGGCTGTCTCTTCGGCGGCGCGTCGATACCGCACCGCTTCACTCTAATTTCGAGGCCGCGTCTGGGCCGTTGCTGCCGCCTTTATCGTGCTTTCGCCGTTTCGAGCCGGGCGCCTCAGTGCACCACCGCGCGGACGACGAGAAGCAGGATGGCGGCAAAAATCGCCGCACCGATCAGCGCCGCCGCCACCACATGAAGCGGATTGAGCTGGGATACGTCCGACTCCAGATCACGCCCTTTACGCACGCCGAAAAACGCCCAGAACACAGCTTTCATCGACTTGCCGAAACCGCCCTTGTGTGTACCAGGGCCGGGGCCACCACCGCTACCGCCGTTGTCACTCATACGTGATGGCCTTCAGGAGAAAAAGCTCCGTTTGACGAAGATGCCCACGAAAAACGCGGCGGCTATGGCAAGCATGAGCAAACCTAGCCGCAGGTTGCCCGCGCGGATTTCCTCGGGCGTACGTCTTTGTTGTGGATTCCGGGTCATGCTGGAGTTTCTCGGTACTTCACCAATGGGGGCGCCGCTTGGCAACGCTACGACTCTGCGGCACTTGGCCTTCGCTGCACCCGGTCCAGCTTGCGCCAGGACCGGGATTACCGCTTCGAAATAACGCTTACTCGACCGTCGGCGGATGTTCGAACGTGTGGAACGGAGCCGGGCTCGGCACGGTCCATTCGAGGCCCGTTGCGCCATCCCACGGCTTGTCGCCCGCCTTTTCGAGCTCGCCACCGCCGCGGTAGGCCGGCAGTGCGACTGCAAACAGGAAGTACACCTGAGCGAGGCCGAAGCCGAACGCACCGATCGTGATGACCTGATTCCAGTCGGTGAACTGCGCCGGATAGTCGGCGTAACGACGCGGCATGCCTGCGAGACCCACGAAGTGCATTGGCAGGAAGGCGAGGTTAAAGAAGATCATCGACGCCCAGAAGTGGATCTTGCCGCGCGTCTCGTTGTACATCCAGCCGGTCCATTTCGGTGACCAGTAGTACCAGCCGGAGAAGAGACCGAACAGCGACCCCGCCACCAGCACGTAGTGGAAGTGCGCCACCACAAAGTAAGTACCGTGATACTGGATGTCGAGCGGAGCCATGGCGAGCATCAGGCCCGTCAGGCCGCCGAACGTGAACACGAACAGGAAGCCCACCGCAAACAGCATCGGGGTTTCGAACGTCAGCGAACCGCGCCACATCGTGGCCACCCAGTTGAACACCTTCACGCCCGTCGGCACGGCGATCAGCATCGTCGCGTACATGAAGAACAACTGGCCCGTTACCGGCATGCCGGTCGCGAACATGTGGTGCGCCCAGACCATGAACGACAGTATCGCGATCGACGACGTGGCGTACACCATCGAGCTATAGCCGAACAGCGGCTTGCGGGCGAACGCCGGGATCACCTGCGACACGATCCCGAACGCCGGCAAGATCATGATGTACACCTCGGGGTGCCCGAAGAACCAGAAGATATGCTGGTACATCACCGGATCGCCGCCGCCTGCCGCGTTGAAGAACGACGTGCCGAAGTGGCGGTCGAACAGCAGCATGGTGATTGCACCGGCCAGAACCGGCATCACGGCGATCAGCAGGTAAGCGGTGATGAGCCACGTCCAGACGAACATCGGCATCTTCATCAGCGTCAGACCCGGCGCGCGCATGTTCAGGATCGTCACCACGATGTTGATCCCGCCCATGATCGACGAGGCCCCCATCAAGTGGATCGCGAAAATCGCGAAGTCCATGCCCGGTCCCATCTGCGTGGAGAGCGGCGCGTACAGCGTCCAGCCTGCAGCCGTTGCACCACCGGGCAGGAAGAACGACCCCACCAGCAGAACCGCCGCCACCGGCAGCAGCCAGAAGCTGAAGTTGTTCATGCGCGCGAAAGCCATGTCCGACGCGCCGATCTGTAGCGGCACCATCCAGTTCGCGAAGCCGACGAAGGCCGGCATGATCGCGCCGAACACCATGATCAGGCCGTGCATCGTGGTCAACTGGTTGAAGAACTCAGGACGCATGATCTGCAGGCCCGGTTCGAACAGTTCAGCACGGATCAACAGCGCCATCACGCCCCCGGAGAGGAACATGGTGAACGAGAAGATCAGGTACAGCGTACCGATATCCTTGTGGTTCGTGGCATACAACCAGCGACGCCAGCCATGCGGCGTCCCATGAGCATGGGGGTCACCGTGGACGTGCTCGTGGCCCGCAACTACATCGTGTCCAACGCTAGACATGACAATCTCCTAAAGCTAATTCTGCGGTACTGACCATGAACACGTCAGGCAGCCGAGCTGATCTGAACACGCCGGGCTTCTTTGGCGTCGCTACCGCCGGTGACCGTTTCCGGTTTCTTCAAAATAATATGGTCTTCGGCAATGCCGGCGGCCTTCAGCGCATCGCGCACGGCTTCCGCGCGGCTCTTCGCCAGCTTCGCGTTGACGTCCGCCGAGCCCGTTGCGTCAGTAAAGCCTGACAGCGTGAACTTTGCATCCGGATGTGCCTTGGCGTAGTCAGCAACCGCGCCGACCGCCGCCTTCGCGTCGTCCGGCAGCGTGCTCTTGCCGGTTTCGAAGTAGACGTTGGCCGGCAACGCTGCCTGCGGTTGCGACGCCGCGCTATCCGAACCGCCGGAAGCCGGGGCTGCGCCGCTGGCGTCCGAGGCAGCCGCCGCACCGCTGGCACCGCTAGCGTCGGAAGCAGCGGCTGCACCGCTTGCGCCTGCTGCTGCGCCGGCAGCCAGGTGATCGCCGCCTTCCGGCAGCTTGCCGTTGCGTGCATCCGCGACCTGCTTCGGCTGGAGAATATCGCCCGTGTGGTTGCCCCACGAGTTGCGCTCGAACGTGATGACCGAAGCGATTTCGACGTCATTCAGCGTGGGTGCCCAGGACGGCATCACGTTCTTGCCCTTCAGCACGATGCTCACGTGTTGAGCGATCGGGCCGTTGGCGATCTTGCTGCCGTCGAGCGCCGGGAATGCGCCTGCCCCCTTGCCGGTGGGCTGGTGGCAAACCGCGCAGTTCGCCGCGTAGACCTTGCCGCCCCGTTCCATCAACTCGGCCAAGGTGTAGGTCTTGTTCGGATCGTCAGCGCCGGCGGCCATTTTCTTCTTCTGGTCGTCGACCCACTTCGCGTAGTCGTCAGCCGAAAGCACTTCGACCACGACCGGCATGAACGCGTGTTCCTTGCCGCACAGCTCGGTACAGAAGCCGCGGAAGGTACCGGTCTTGTCAGCCTTGAACCACGTATCGCGCACGAAGCCCGGAATCGCATCCTGCTTCACGCCGAAGGCCGGCACGTACCAGGAGTGGACCACGTCGTTGGCGGTGGTGATGATGCGGATCTTCTTATCGACCGGCACCACGAGCGGGTTGTCGACTTCCTGCAGATACGTATCGGTAATGGGCTGCTTGCCGTCGGTCTCGGCGCGCGGCGTGCTGAGGGTGGACAGGAAGCTGATGCCTTCGCCCGGACCCTTCACGTAGTCGTAGCCCCACTTCCACTGGTATCCGGTCACCTTGATGGTGACGTCGGCGTTGCTGGTGTCCTTCATCGCCACCACGGTCCTGGTGGCGGGCAGCGCCATCAGCACGACGATGATGAACGGGACGATCGTCCAGATGATTTCGACGGTAGTGCTTTCGTGGAAATGGGAGGCCTTGTGGCCTTTCGACTTGCGGTGAGCAAAGACCGAATAGAACATCACACCGAACACGCCCACGAAGATCACCGTACAGAGGATCAACATGAAGGTGTGCAGGTGATAGAGCTCCTCAGCGATAGCGGTTGCAGGCGGCTGGAGGTTGATCTCGTTGACGGCGGGGCCGCCCGGACTGTCACCCACTGCCAGCGCAGCACCGGCAAAGAGCAAACCGGTAAGCGCCAGCCCGCCCATCAGGGCTCGCTTGATTGTTTTCATAGCTTCCTTACCCAAAATTTCCATTCAAACCCTCGACCCCGCTGGAAGGCTGCCCCGCGCTCCCCTGAACGGCGCGAGCCTCAGTGCGTCTAACAACGCCTGAGCCACATGCGCAATTCGCCTGCAAATTGCGCGCGCCGATACTGCGCGAGGTGTTGCCCGATCATGATCGTCTGGCCACGCGAGACCAGTTTGATGTGGTCACGCGGTGTTGCGCCCGGCTCGATCCGCACCCAGCGCGGATTGAATTCGAACTGCGTGACTTGCTCCGCACTCACCCGCTCGATCACGAGCCGGTTCGGAAACAGCCTGATACGTTCGTAATCCACAGCATGACGCGCGTAAATTGCAAAAGCGATACCGACTGCCAGCAACTCAATGCCGGTGAACGGCAACACCAGCCAGGCGCCGATCAGATCCAGCATGAAAGCAATAACCAGCGAGACCACCGCAAGCGACAGATAGAAGCATACAAACTGCTTGGGGGACACCGAACAGTTACGTTTCATCGTCCAGTCTTTAAGGACCGGTTCCGACTCCGCCAGCAGATCAGATGACGCCATCGCTGTCTCCTGCGAATTGCCTCTTAACCCTGCTTCTTACCAGTTCGTGCCGCCCTGTCCTGCTGACCAACCCCTCGGGCCCGCCGCTGCGGATGTGGGACTCCGAGCGACAAACTGACGCATTATAGGCGCGTTCTATGGCATCCACAAGCAACGCCCTATCGGCTTGGAAGCCATGCCTGACAAGCCTCTGCGCCATTTTGACGCAACTTGATAGACACTTTTGCCCGCGTAATTTCAGGCATAACAGATGCCCTCTTTACCGCTTCAGCGATTCTTCGACGGCCCTCGTCCAATGTCCTCCAGACGCACGATCCCGTGTCCTTCGGCGGTCATGCGCGGCACCGCTTTCCAGGCATGTCCGTAAATCACCTCGAACGTCAAAGGTAGCGTGCCGTCGGCGCGGCGGCGTGCTTCCAATGCACCCAGTAACGCCTTATGCAGGCGCCGTGCGGCCGGGTTTGTGTCCGCTCCGCGCTGGAACGGGTACGCGCCCCAGCGGCGCACATCTGCAAGCAGCGACTGCGGTGACTTGTAGGTGATCGTGATCGTCTCCTGGTCCATCACCGGGATTTCAAAGCCACTCTCCACCAGCATATCGCCCAGGTCGTGCATGTCGACGAAATCGATCACATGCTTGACGGAAGGCACACCGTGCGCCGCCTCCACTTCAGCATAGGCGCCGCGCAACTCCTTCAGTGTATCGGGACCAAGCGTGCTGAACATCAGTAGACCACCTACCTTCAGCACGCGCTGCCATTCAGGAAACACGAGATCGGGCCGCGAGTGCCAATGCAGGGCGAGATTTGACCAGATGAATTCGAACGCGCCGGCCGCAAAGGGCAACGCCGAGAAGTCGGCCTGGGCGAAGCGCGGACCGCGCGCGCCCAGCGCCTTGCCGATCGAAGCCGGCAGAAAGCGCCGCCAGCTCGTGTCGCCGGCGTCGTGCTGCAGCGCGCGGGTGAGCATCGCATGCGAGAGGTCGGTGCCGAAGACGGGCGCCTCGGGAAAGCGCTCACGCAAGCCGGGCAGGTCGTCGCCCGCGCCACAGCCCGCGTCGAGCACGCTGGCCGGACTGACCTTGATGTATTCGAGACGCTCGCGCATGCGCTGTGCAATCTCGCGCGGCAGGAAGGCAACCTCGCCGAAGGTCGCGGCGCGGCGGTCGAAAATCCGCTGGAGGCGCCGGGAATCATAGGCCGGACGGCCAGATTTTGCGGGTGTTGGGGGCATGGGAGTCACACGGACGAAGAGCCCGAAGTATACTCGCTCGCTCCCCTCCCTTCAGCGCAGGAGGCCTTCGCGGGCGACCCATCAATGCAATTTCCAGCATCCGTTTCTTCACCTTGCAGCCGGCTTTCAGAGTTTGCAAACCGGCTCGGTTCGTCATGGCCGCGTCTTGCTCACGCAGTCCTGCCGAACCTATGCGCGTTGTGCGGCAATTTGTCGCAGAACGCGCTCTGCAGGGGGTGTGACGAGGCTTACGCGAATGAAACGCGCTTGCGTTGCACGGTTTGTGCGGTCCCCTTGCCTGGTTCGCGCCGCGACAGGAGCGCCGGTTATCGCTGCGCGGATTGTGTCGCTACGTCACCGCCGTTCGAGGCCACGCTCGCGCTGGCTGACTACCGCAGGCCGCTCGACACGCTCGCTGTCGGCCTGAAGTTTCGTGCCCGGCTCATGCTGGCCGACGAGTTCGCGCAACGGCTTGCTCGCCTCGCGGACGATATGCTGGACGCAGCGCACTGGCTCGACGTGATTGCACCCGTGCCGCTGGCGGCGAAGCGGCTCGTCGAACGCGGCTACAACCAGGCGTGGCAGATTGCGAAGCGGCTCGGCCAGGCGCTACAGGTGCGCAGCGACGCTACGCTGATCGAACGCGTGATCGAGACCGCCCCGCAGTCGCGGCTCGATCTGGACGCACGCCGCCAGAACGTCGGTCGGGCGTTTCAGGTCAACGCGCCCGTGCGCGGCCTGCATGTGGCAGTCGTCGACGATGTGATGACTACCGGCGCCACCCTCGAAGCACTCGCGCATGTGCTGAAGGCGGCCGGCGCCCGGCGCGTGACAAACTTCGTCGCCCTGCGCACGCCAAAAAACTAGTTTCCATTGGCTCACATCATGATTTCCACTGGTTCACATCATGTTTAACGTCGTTCTCGTCGAACCCGAAATTCCGCCGAATACCGGTAACGTCATCCGCCTGTGCGCCAATACCGGCGCGAGTCTGCATCTGATCGAACCGCTCGGCTTTCCGCTCGACGACGCCAAGATGCGGCGCGCCGGGCTCGACTATCACGAGTACGCACAGATGCATGTGCATGCGGATTGGGCGGCGTTCGTAGCCAGGGAGTCGCCTGATCCGGCGCGGATATTCGCGTTCACCACACGCGGCTCGGGTGCATTTCATGCGCATGCGTTCCTGCCCGGCGACTGGTTCGTGTTTGGTGCGGAAACGCGCGGCCTGCCTGATAACGTGCTGGAACAGTTCGCCACTGAACAACGCGTGCGACTGCCGATGCGGCCCGGCAACCGTAGCCTGAATCTGTCGAATACCGTTGCGGTGGTGGTGTTCGAAGCGTGGCGTCAGGCTGGCTTCGAAGGCGGCGCCTGACGGAACCCGGAGTAGCGCGTGGATGCGCCCGAAAGGCGCTCCACCTCGCGCTGAACGGTTGCTACTCGGCTTTGGCGTCGCGGCGCAGCAGCGCGCTGACGGCATCGCGCGCAGCGACACCGTCGAACAGCACGGCGCAGACGGCCTGGGTGATCGGCATCTCGATCGAATGGGCCTGTGCGATGGCCAGCACGGCTTGTGCGCAGCGCACCCCTTCGGCGACGTGACCGAGGGCGCCGAGGATATCGTCCAACGTGCGCCCCGCAGCCAGTTGCAGGCCCACCGTCCGATTGCGCGACAGGTCGCCAGTGGCGGTCAGAATCAGGTCGCCGAGGCCAGTGAGACCCGTAAACGTTTCCGCCCGGCCGCCGAGCGTCACGCCGAGGCGTGACATTTCGGCGAGACCACGGGTGATCAGCGCCGCCCGCGCGTTGAGCCCAAGACCGAGCCCGTCGGCAATGCCCGTGGCGATGGCCAGCACATTCTTCACGGCCCCCCCCACCTCCACACCGACAAGGTCGTCGCCCGTGTAGATCCGCATGGCGCCATGGTGAAACGCCGCCACGGTTCGCTCGCGGCAAGCAGCCGACGCACTGGCGATGGTCAACGCAACCGGCAAACCCTGCCCCACTTCACGCGCAAAACTGGGGCCCGACAACACGCCATTGCTGGCGTGACCGGCCAGCTCGGCGGCGACCACCTGATGCGGCAACAACTGGGTATCCGCCTCGAAGCCCTTGCAGAGCCAGACCACATGAGCCGGCACCTTGCCGGCGTCGCGCATGGCCTGAAACAGCCCGCGCAAGCCCGCCACCGGCGTGGCGACGACGCATAGCGCGTCATCCGCCAGCCCGTGGCTGAGCGCAGCACCGAGATCCGCTTCATAGCGAAGCCCACTTGGCAAAGCAACGCCCGCCAGATAGCGGGCGTTTTCTTGCGAGGCGGCGAGCTCGGCGACTAGCGCCGGCTCGCGCGCCCACAGCACCGTATCGTGCCGCATAGCCAGATGGCCCGCGAGAGCGGTGCCCCATGCGCCAGCGCCGAGAACGGCGACTTTCATACCCGGCACCGCGCGCGACGCTTAGTGCGTGACGCCGTTCTGCGCCGCGCCGTCTTGCGTGCCGAGTTGCGCGAGACGTTGCTCGTACAGGGCCTGGAAGTTGATTTCGGCGAGGTGGATCGGCGGGAAACCGGCGCGGGTGATCGCGTCGGCGATATTCGAACGCAGGTACGGGAACAGGATCGTCGGGCAGGCAATGCCGACCAGCGGATCGATCTGTTCAGCGGGAATGTTGCGGATGTCGAAAATACCAGCCTGCTTGGCTTCGATCAGGAACGCCACTTTGTCAGACACCTTGGCCGTCACGGTACCGGTGACGAGGATTTCGAACACGGTGTCGGCGAGGCGCTCAGCCTTCACGTCGACTTCCACTTCGACCGACGGCATTTCCTGTTCGAGGAAGATGGCCGGCGAATTCGGCTGCTCGAGCGACATGTCCTTCAGGTAGATGCGCTGGATGTTGAAGAACGGCTGGTTATTCTCGTCGGACATGATTG
>Ga0302220_10001433_pt1 | contig 18653 bp, 14 predicted proteins | sample II_Palsa_E1_3_FD_194572 | JGI IMG/M metagenome (GOLD analysis project Ga0302220, IMG submission 194572) | Peat permafrost microbial communities from Stordalen Mire near Abisko, Sweden - II_Palsa_E1_3 | ecosystem: Environmental > Terrestrial > Soil > Palsa > Peat permafrost | place: Sweden...
TCCGGCCGACCTGGTTGCGCAGACGCATGGCGCGCATCATCAGTATCCGGACGGCTTCATGTTGTTTCTCGGCACGATGTTCTCGCCGATCAAGGATCGTGACACGCCCGGCGGCGGCTTCACGCATCATCTGGGCGACGTGGTGACCATCTCTACGCCATCGCTGGGCGCGATCGTGAACACCGTGCGTTTATCGACGGAAATTACGCCCTGGACGTTCGGGGTACGTGCGCTTTATGGCAACCTGGCGGCGCGCGGCATGCTTGGGAGCACGCGCACTTCCTGAAGCTGGATCGATACGGCAGATTCGTCTGACAAAACTAATCGCCGCTCGACTGCGTCCTTGCCCGGAAACGCTGCAAGGACGCATCCGTCATTCTTACTGATTGACGAGATCTTTGAACGCTTTACCGGCCGTGAACTTGACCGTCTTTGCGGCAGCGATCTGGATGGTGTCGCCGGTCTTCGGATTGCGGCCCGTACGCGCGGCGCGAGCGCCGGTGCTGAACGTGCCGAAACCGACGAACTGCACGCTGTCGCCGCTGACAACGGCTTGCGTGACAGTAGAGATAAATGCATCGATAGCTTCAGCAGCCGCGGCTTTGCTCGTGCCGGTGGCGGACGCCACGGCGTCAACGAGTTCTTGCTTGTTCATTTCTGTTTTCTCAAAGATGGGTACAACGCACTGCCCATGCGAGTTGCATGGCGGAAGCGTCACCTTACCGGACCCGCACGCTAGAGGCAAATCCGTTTTCGTTCGAATTTGTTGCGGGTTTTTCCCTGGTTTCGGTGTCTCGGCGTCTGCGTTTTCGCTCAACGGGCCATACCCTGGCGCGATAAATCGGAGTGTGATGGAATGCAAATGCGAATTCAATAGTTTGCAACGCACTGAAGCTGTGTAAGCATTCTTGCTGCCTTTATCGGCGAAACGCTGCTAAAACTGCTTCATATAGGCCGTTTTCATGGCCTTCGTTCACTCCCCTTCCCCGCCCCGTCCTTCGCATGCCACGCCCATGAGCAAGAAAAAGATCCTCCTGAATGCGTTCAACATGAACTGTGTCGGCCATATTAATCATGGCCTCTGGACGCATCCGCGTGACCAGTCACAAGATTACCGAAAGCTTTCATACTGGACGGATCTTGCGAAATTGCTTGAACGCGGTCTGTTCGACGGACTTTTTATTGCGGATATCGTGGGGGCGTATGACGTTTATCAGGCGTCGGTCGACCTGACGCTGAAGGAATCCATACAGTTACCGGTGAACGATCCCCTGATGCTGGTTTCCGCCATGGCGGCCGTCACGCAACACCTTGGTTTCGGCGTCACGGTGAACCTGACTTACGAAGCGCCCTATCTTCTGGCACGACGTTTCTCCACGCTCGATCATCTGACCGAGGGACGGATCGGCTGGAACATCGTGACCGGTTATCTCGACAGCGCCGCGCGTGCGATGGGCCTCACCGAGCAGATTGCCCACGACGAACGCTACGACCGCGCCGACGAATACCTCGACATCACGTACAAGCTCTGGGAAGGCAGCTGGGAAGACGACGCCGTCGTGCGTGACCGCAGTACACGCGTGTTCGCGGATCCGCAGAAGATCCACAAGGTCAACCATCACGGCCGCTACTACGATGTGGAGGGTTATCACTTGTCCGAGCCCTCGCCTCAACGCACGCCTGTGTTGTTCCAGGCGGGTTCGTCGGGACGGGGTCAGGCGTTTGCGATCCGTCATGCCGAGTGCGTATTCGTATCGAGCCAGAGCAAGGAAGGGACGCGCAAACTCGTCGATGCACTACGCAAGCAAGCGGCCGAGGCAGGCCGGGACCCTGCCGGTCTCAAAGTGTTCATGGGTCTCACCGTTGTGGTGGGACGCACTACGGCTGAAGCCGAGGAGAAGTTCGCCGAGTACGCGAGCCATGCGAGCGCCGAAGCGGGACTGGCGCACTTTGCGGCGGGCAGTGGCATCGATTATTCGTTGGTTGGTCTTGACGACGAACTCGAGCCGCCGGGCGGTCACAAGAGCCGCGGCATAGAGTCGTCAGTGCAGCGCGTAACGGACGGGCGATCCGGCTGGACCGTGCGGCGTCTGCTCGATCAGTTGAAACTTGGCGGGCGGTTTACGACTGTCGTCGGCGATCCTGTTCAAGTAGCTGATGCGATGGAATCGTGGATGGATGAAGCCGGCATCGACGGCTTCAATCTGACGCGTACCGTGACGCCCGAAAGTTACGAGGACTTCATCGACCTCGTGATTCCCGAGTTGCAGGCGCGTGGTGTTTACAAGACCGCTTACGCCGACGGAACCCTGCGCGAGAAGTTGTTCAACCGCGGCGCGAAGTTGCCGGATGAGCATACGGGCGCGTCGTTTCGCCGGGGCCACGCGAAATAAGGGCGGCCGCCGTTGTCACGCCAGCGCGAGCCCTGTCTCGAACTCGGTGAGATAAGCGTCGAGGCGGAAAACGATATTCATCTAGAGGGTCCAGTTTTCTCGAATCAATGCCGCAGCTTCCAGGTTCCTGGGTTCTCGCGTCCGTATCAAGTCTGCGTAGACAAGCAACGCCGGCGCCGTGTCCTGATCGCGACTGGATTCACCAAGGCTCCAAAACGCGTCGATGATTGCAATCGGACCGGATGGATCAGCACGCAACCGATGACGCTTTGCGAGAGCAAGAGTCAGATCCTGCCGGGCGTCGGGGTTGACGTAGAGCATCTGAGTGATCGGGCCTAATTGCCGCGTCAATCTGGAGGCGGCTACCTCAGCACCCCACCATGCTTTTCCGACGGGAATCTCAGCGCTTTCCCACCATGACGAATCCTGCGCAGTGAAGCGTTGAGCATTCAGCTTGGGTAGAAGGCGCAGCGGATAGTTCGTCACCCACTCGTCCCGCAATCTTTCGTGATCAAGGAAGCGACGACCGTGACGTCCAGCCTTGCCTGTCAGAAGGCGGCGCTCACGCAAGTCTTCCAGCACAGGGCCAACAATGCCCGCTGCCGCGGCAATCTCGCGATATGACCGGTTAAGAAGCAAGGGCTCGCACAAGAGCGCGAAGATCATTCGCAACGCGGACGCGGCCGCCTGCCCGGTGGCGCGCTTAAATGCGCTTGACCTCCTCGCCAGGTCCACGTCCGATGACAAGCATGTATTGACCCGGGGCGCGGAGATGCATGTTCCACCCCCTCTGTTTGCGGCAACAGCAATTTGTCAAATAAAAGACTTATTTGACAAATTGGCTATTATTGCCATAATTACCCTTACCGAGTCAGCTTGCGAGAACGACGCCATGATCATCGAACTGCCTAACATCCAGGAACTGCCACGCCAGAACGCCTCTCAGGTAAAAAACAAGTGGGCGGATATGGTGCGCCTCGTCCATCAAACAGGCAGTGTGGCTGTCACTAATCACTCGGCAGTCGAAATGGTGCTGCTTGATGCTAAAACGTACCAACAACTCACTGAAGAGATTCAGGCGCTGAAGGTGCGGGAGCAAATCGCGCTGGATGAGCTGACAAACCGATTCAACGCTCGCCTGGCCGTGCTGCAGCAACCCGACGCTGGCCAGAAACTCAACGCGCTGCTCGACGCGAAGGGTGTCCTGAAGAAACGGCCCAAGGCCGGTGCGTCTTACTGATGCCCGCGAGCGGTACGGCAGCGCGACCTTTCATTTTCGTCCTGGCCGGCGTCAATGGCGCCGGCAAAAGCTCGGTCGGCGGCGCCATGCTGGCCGAATATGGCCTCACATGGTTCAACCCCGACAGCTTTGCGCGCGAGTTGACCGCGCAATTCAGCATGACTCCCACCGAAGCTAACAGCCGCGCCTGGGAGACCGGCCGCGCTCAACTTGACGCGGCCATCGCCGACGGCAAGAACTACGCCTTCGAGACCACCTTGGGCGGCAGGACTATTCCTGGCATGCTGGCCAGTGCAACGCGTACTCACGATGTCGTCATACTGTTCTGCGGCCTTTCGTCGGTTGAACAACATATAGAACGCGTGCGATTGCGGGTCACCAACAAAGGTCACGCGATCCCGGAGAACAAGATTCGCGAGCGCTGGGTCAAGTCCCGTGCAAACCTGATCAAGCTATTGCCGCATCTCAGTCGTCTGCAGGTCTTCGACAATAGTGTCGACGCCGCTCCGGGACAGGACATTCCCGATCCGGTGCTGGTGCTCGAGATGGTTGAAGCTCAGGTGATATTTCCCGATCAGGATGACACGACCGAGTTGAGCGCCACGCCGGAATGGGCACGACCGATCGTACAAGCCGCCCTGGAATCCCAGCACGGATAGCGTTGTCGAACGCGATTCCATTTTTCTCACTAATATTTAGCATTCCGATATAAATAGCAGTGACTTTTTCCACCAGCTTTCTTGTTGACATCGCGACATCACCGCACTCGCGTCATACCAACGTACCCCTCGGTTGCAATCCCACCAATCCTCACAAGCTTAGCGAATTTCATGCTTTGCACAGCATTCACCCCACGTATTGGCTGAGGTATCCTCGACGCTTCAGCATCATGAGCACTCACTTGAACACTCCCGGACATATCCCATTGAACATCGTCGTGATCGGTGGCGGCTTCACCGGCGTCGCCTTTGTTATTCATGCCATTCGTGCCTGCCCGGCTGGCGTCGATCTCGACTTCACCATTGTGGAACCGTCGGCGGAACTCGGCCGGGGTATCGCCTATGGAACGTCGGACCCGCTGCATCGGATCAACGTCCCGAGCGACCGGATGGGCCTGTTCGCCAACGACTCCACGCATGCCACGCGCTGGCTCAAGGCGCACGACGCAATCGATGCCGGCAGCAGCGACGGCCAGGGCAGCTTCTACGTATCGCGCGCACGATACGGCGAGTATGTCGCCGCGACTCTTGCCGACGTCGTGGCCGAGGCCGCCTCGCATGTCCGCGTGAAGCACCAGCGAGCAACCGCCACCAGCGTACGCAAGATCGAATCGGGCTACGCAGTCACGCTCGACGACGGTTCGCATCTTGACGCGCATCGCGTTGCGTTGTGTTTTGGCCATACGCCGTCGAAACCACCGGGTGTCATCGACGAACAGGCTTTGCACGATCCCAGGCTGATCACGCATCCGTGGGCAACGGACGCATTGCGCGCGATCCCGCGGGACGCGTCCGTGCTGCTGGTCGGCACTGGCCTGACGATGGCGGATGTGGCCGTCACATTGATCGAGCGCAAGCATACCGGCCGCATCACGGCAATTTCACGACGGGGTTTGCGCGCCCAGCCGCATGGACTTTTCTCCGATGCCGCCGATTTCCTCGGCGACACCGCCCCACCCGCCAGCGCCCGTGAACTCGTACGCAGGCTCAGGCAGAGGATCGCGCGTGACGGGGCCCGCATCGGCTGGCAACCCGCCGCCGACGCCCTGCGCTTCGATCTACCCCGGATCTGGAACGCGTTGCCTGCACGCGAACAAGGTCGGGTAGTGAAAAGGCTGCTGCCATTCTGGGACGTGCATCGCTTTCGCATCGCGCCGCAAATTCATACTGCTATCGAGCGGGCAATCGAGAGCGGTCAGATGAGCGTTACCACGGCGGGTATCGTAGGGATCAGTCGCGTGGCGGAGCACTTGAGCGCCAGCCTGCGACGTCCGGGCGGCACACATGAAAAGCACGATTTCGATGCGGTGGTTTTTTGCACGGGACCAGCACGCGATATCGACCGGAATCCGCTCGTGAAGTCGCTGCTGGAAGGTGGGCTCGCGCGGCTGGATGCGGTGCGGATCGGGCTCGACACCGACCTTCGGAGCCAGCTCAGGAATGCGGACGGCGAGGTGTCGCCGGGCTTGCTGGCCTTCGGCCCGATGACACGGGGAAGCTTCGGCGAAATGACCGGCGCACCCGACATCGCACGTCATCTCGAACGGGTGCTCAAGGATGGCAGCCTGCTTGCGTATACGTCGACATCGACATCGACATCGACATCGCGTTGACGTGTGCGGGTAACTGCGTGCATCAACCCAGCTCCGATGAAGAAAACCAGACATGTTTGTAAGCGACCACTGCGGTCTTGTCCGGTACACGCTCTGACGTAAGCCATGCAGACCTGACGGATCGTGCCGCGTGGGCGTCGGGCGGCGTCACGAACGCATCCACGGTCGATGCCCCGCCAACGCAAGGGATGAACCACGAGTTCATGAGCGGTTTCGCTTCAAAACCCGCATCGGTTCGCGTGATCAGCAGGGTTAGTCCGACTTCATCGGACGGGCGCCAGGGGAAGATCAAGCGGCCTTGCGGACGCAGCGCCTGAAGCCAGGCGCACGGCGGTGCCATGACGCCGGCGTTCACATAAATCAGATCGGACGCCGGCAAAGGCAACGTGGTCGCGTCGCCTCGCGTCACGGTTATGCCCTCGAACGCTTGCAAGTTCTTGCGCGCCTTCTCGGCCAGGTCCGGGTCAATTTCGAATGCCTCTACCCGACCGCCAGGGAGCGCGAGCACGGAAAGAATAGCGGTGTAATAACCGGAACCAGCGCCGATATGGCACACCACGTTGCCGCGTTGCGGTGCGGCTGCACCGAGCCATGCTGCGTGAAGGAACGGCTCGCCGTTATTGATTCCCTTGGCGGCATCCAGCGCAACTAGCGCGTTCTGGTAAAGATAGGCGGGGTCGGCGCTGGGGGTCTCGAAGTATCCGTTGTCGATCATGATCTTCCATGGACCCGGCGGCAGGAACGCTTCACGAGGCACGAGTTCGAACACGCGCTCAAGCCTTGGATCGTCGGACTTGCTCGCGGCGGCCATGAGCCTGGCGTAGCGTTTTCTGGCTTCTGCGAGATTCGCCTTTTCCTTACGCATGAGAATCTACCTGATCGTGTAGTTCGTAGCGGTTCGCCTTAGTCCGCCAAAAGAGATGACTTCTTTTCCTGGGCTATCTTTCCCCGCGCATCAAGCGGGCCACGACGGCGGGATGGGCAAGTGCCGGCGGCCGGATCGATACCTGATCGTCAGTCGGGCGGGATCAAAATCCTGGACGGCCAGCAGATGATCGGCAGTTTGTCGATTGCGTTTCCAGATCAATTGGATCCAATAGTCTTCAGTTACAAAGTTCAACCGAACTGCCGAACAACATTTTAAGGCTACCCGCATCTTCCACAGATATCGAGGTGACTCTCCGCCATTCTTGGTAAGCGAGCGCTCGTGTGGAATGCCTGACTAATTGAAACCGGTTGGCTTCTGCCTGCGACAGGGGAGACTTGAACAGGCCGGCCGAAGATTGATCCTCAACCCTTATTGCACACCGCACGCAATATGAACTCTCCTCCCGTACCCGGGACGACAACTGTTGGAGCGTCTTGCTGCGGCGGCAGAGAAGCAAGGATATTGCCTTGCGCATCGTAAAACACCAGAGCATTCACGAGAAGTGTCCTACCCTGACAGTCCGCAATGTATTGCGTCTTGATCGCCTTCGCGGGACGTCCGAGCTGCACGTCCGTCTCTACCGCCAAGACCGTCTGAGTCCACGCGTTGACGCTGTCACCGCTGCGCGCAACAGAGTCTGAATCAACGCTTATGGCCTCCGACGGGTTCGCAAAGACCTGGACCCAATCAGATGCAATCGCCGAGGCCGACGAGAAAAAAAGCAATGCGCTGATCGCGAGCATTCTTATCATGTTTGATCTTTAAAATTTTAAGTTCCTGCCGGTTGGCGGGAAAGACACCCGTGCTCTGAGTCAGGTCGCTAGCAGCGCTTAGGCGCTCCGCACTCATGGGGCGGGGAAATCGTCGGCAGATTTTACGAAGATACCGTCTTGTTCGAGTAGCCGCGCCCTGATCCTGGCAATGGATGCTAGGGACGGACTGTACCTTGGAAGACAGAAGGTGCGAAGGCTCAGATCCGGAACACGTCGATTATCCCGCTTATGAATCGAGCCGTAAGCTTCGTAATCACCGCGTATGCCTTTGCACGTCTTTTCGATGACGATCTCGGGACAACCGCTCACCACCAGGTCGATCCGGCAGTCGCTGGACAAAACGGTGCAATAGCACTTTTTGTTGCGATAAACGGCGCCAGTCGCATTAAATTTCCGTTGATCCGGTAAAGTCGTCCGAGCATGCCGCTTTGGCCGATTTCTGCCGGATAAAAATTACTTTCAAACTATCGGCATTCAATTGCTGGCGCGCTAAATGAGATTCATTGAGCATTCGTTAAGCGCATTTCCACCCTATACAGCGACCGACCGGACGGCCAATCGGAATCCCTTTGTCCAGACAAACGCTGGATAAGCGCCACAGAACCTTTCAAGGCCCATTATTTGGGCTTGGCGCGGCTTCATTGAGCGAGTGAATTTCGTATTCCGCACGCATTGCACCTTTTCCGGTTTGGAAAGCTTCAATAATTATTGGCGCGGCGTACAATTGATTCGCCATAATTCCAAAAGCGCATAGCGCCGCAGCGATTTTTTGTTACGGACGCGCTCAAGGACTTAGAGAAGTCTTGTCACAACAATGCAATGCGACGCGGCTCGGCGCTCTGGTTTTATTCTCACTCGTTAGCTCTAAATTTTGGATACGCTCATGGCAACCGGTACGGTCAAATGGTTCAACGATGCAAAAGGCTTCGGCTTCATCACACCCGATGACGGCGGCGAAGATCTGTTCGCACACTTTTCGGAAATCAAGGCAGAAGGCTTCAAAAGCCTTCAGGAAAATCAGAAGGTAACGTTTGAGGTAAAACAGGGGCCAAAAGGCAAGCAGGCATCGAACATCGTGCCGGCCTGAGTTTCATCCGGCCGTCACGGCGGCTGGTTTTCATCTGTCACGCGGATGAAGGCGGGGCGCGGCCATCTCTGGCCACGCCCCGTAGTGACTTTTTGCGTGCCTATTTGCGTGCCTACAACCAGTAACGCATCAGCGTCGATCGAGGCGCTAAGACCCCGACCTTCCTTCTCTTTGTTTTATCTGCCAGTCCTGGCAAATGCATCGTCCTGTACCACCGACTTCTCCCCATGCACCGCGCCTTGTTTGAAGGCGGGCGTAGCCGTATCGGCAGCGGAATGAGAAAGACTGAATCGCTCTTCGGGCGCGGACCCGTTCAGATGGTAATTGCCGACCGCAGCTTCGCGCTGGATCGCCGGATTGTGCGACGCAATCACGCGTGCATTGCGCCAGTGGCGATCGAGCCGGCGTGCTTCACTCGTCGCCGACGCCCCGCCCACTTCGAATAGCAGCGTGGCGGCCTCGAGCACTTGCTCGAGCACGATCTGCTGCGCCTGGTACGCCTGGATATCGACGGCAATGTAGTCCGCTGTCGTCGCCACGCCCGCGTTGCGCGCCCGATGCACCCGGTCGAGCGCCGCGGCTACCGACTCAACCAGCGCTTCCGCCGAATACGCGAGACTCGCGAGACGCCCCACTACACGATGGACCAGCGGATTGTCACGCGGGCTCGACTGCCCCGCTACGCCAAACGTGCGTGTACGACCCTGAACGAAGGCCACGCCATCGCGCAATACCGCGCGAGCAATACCGGCGAGCGTCGCCAGATGCACGGTCTGGTAGAACGCGGTCAGCAACGAATTGCGGCGCGGCTCTGACGCCTTGTAGCGCGACAGGATCTGATCGACGGGAACGCGTACGTTATCGAAACGTGTTGTACCGCTAGCGGTCAGGCGCTGGCCGAACCCGTCCCAGTCGTCGGTGCGCGCCACGCCCGGCGCATCGCTTCGGACCAGCACGTGGAGATCGGTCTGCGCATCGTGCGCGGCTACGTTGATCCATTCCGAATAGAGCGTGCCCGTGCTGTAGTACTTCTCGCCGTTCAGCAGAACAAAGCCAGGGTCCGCGTCGGGCGTGACGGTCACGCTGTTGTGCGTGGAGCCAGTGCGCTCCGAGGTAGCCGCTCCAATCGTCTCGCCTTTCGCGATACGACCCAGCCAGCGCTCACGTGTTGCGTCATCGCCAGCTTCCAGTTGCTGCTCGATGAAACCCGAGTGTGCGCGAATGATCTGCGGCAGGTTCGAATCGGCTTCGCCCAGACGCGTCAGCAGACGGAAATACTGCGGTAAAGAAACGCCGCTGCCGCCATATTCACGCGGGACGCGCAAGGCGGTAAAGCCGCTGTCTTTCAAACTCTGGACGGCATCGCGAGCGAGTTCACGGCCCTGCTCACGTTCTATAGTCCCTTTGCCGATCTGCTCGAATATCTCCGCGAAACGCGCGTAAAGCGCAGCGTCCGCCGGTGCTGACGTCGTCATTTACTTCTCCACAATTTGAACTGGTGCGAACGATGAGGATAAGTGCCACGCCAAGCCACCGGCAACGAACGATAGGTGCTAACCATATGCGCATGCCGGGTTTCCTGAGCCTTGTTCTTCATACCGCGAGCCGAATGCGGTTTAGTGCTTTAGTGCTCTGACGTATATCGATCAGCGGATTTATTCGTCGCTTTGCGCGGCGGTCCGATCAAGAATCCAAAGTTAGCTAATACGTGCAAGAGCAAGATGACCCAACCTCCCAACACCCCGCCCCGACAACTTCACCTCAACGTCAATATCCTGCATTCGGGATTCGTTCCGTCCGCATGGCGGCTGGCCGATGCGGATCCGCAAGCGTTTATCGACGTTCGTCATTACGTGCGGGTCGCGCAGATCGCGGAGTCGGCCGGCTTCGACGCCGTCTTCCTCGCCGATAACGCCTCTATTGCCGACCAGATCGACTTTCGTCCGATCACCGCGCTCGAGCCGACCATCCTGCTTGCCAGCATCGCGGCGGCGACCTCGCATATCGGTGTGATTGGCACTGCATCCACGAGTTACAACGAGCCGTACAACATCGCGCGTCGTTTCGCCACGCTCGACCATGTCAGCGGCGGACGTGCAGGCTGGAACGTCGTGACGACCGCCGACCTGGGCTCAGCGCGCAATTTCGGACGCGATACGGTGCCCGATCACGCCGAGCGCTACGCACGTGCAGCGGAATTCACCAGCGTCGTCAAAGCGCTCTGGGACAGCTGGGAAGACGGCGCGGTTATCGGCGATAAAACGAGCGGGCTATTCATCGATACGGCCAAGGTTCATCCGGTCGCGCATCGAGGCACGCATTTCTCGGTGCAGGGTCCGTTGAATGTGCCGCGTTCGCCGCAAGGACACCCGGTGCTGGTGCAAGCCGGCGCTTCGGGCGATGGCCGCGAGCTTGCCGCACGCCATGCCGAAGCAGTATTCTCTGCCTCGCAATCGTTCGACGAATCTTTAGCCTATGGACGCGATCTGAAGGCGCGCGCAGCGGCTTTCGGACGCGGTCCCGACGCAGTGAAGGTGCTGGCGGGACTGACCACGATCATCGGCGCAACGGAGGCCGAAGCGTTGCGTCGCCGCGATGAACTGGTGGACCTGATTCCATGGAGTTATAGCGTCACCCGGCTGGCCGGTACCCTGGGCGTAACGCCAGACCGTCTCAAGCTGGATGAGCAATTGCCGGACAACCTGACCTTGCCGGCCCAAGGCAACGGCAACCATACGTTCTTTCACGCGACACTGGCACAAGCCCGGCAGCATGGCTACACCGTGCGTCAACTCATTCGGGCGCTTGTCGGAGGCGGGGGTCATCGCGTCATCGTGGGTACGCCCGAGCAGATCGCCGATGACATCGAACGCTGGTTCAAGGCCGGGGCCGCAGATGGCTTCAACCTCATGCCCGATACATTGCCGGGTGGCTTACAGGATTTCGTCGATGGCGTTGTTCCCATCCTTCGCCGGCGCGGCATCTTTCGCACCGGCTACGAAGGCACGACGCTGCGCGAGCATCTCGGTCTGCCACGTCCCGAGAACCAGAGCTTATGGCGTAAAAGCGCCTAAGCGTGCACCCGCAGCAAGCGAACTCACGCATGACGGTGTCCCCTTTCACGAAGCATCCCGATCCAGCATCCCGACCCACACACCATGGCCAAGCGAACCGGACAACTGCGCCTAGGCGCCTTTCTTTATCCTGCAGGACATCACATTGCCGCGTGGCGGCATCCGGACGCTCAGGCGGACGCCGGCATCAATTTTCGGCACTACGTGCAGCTCGCCCAAGCGGCGCAAGCAGCGAAATTCGATCTTCTCTTTCTCGCCGATGGTGTAGGTACCCGAGGCGATAACCTCGACTTCCTGAGCCGTACTGCACACAGCTATATCGCGCAGTTCGAGCCCATCACGTTGCTGTCCGCACTGGCTGCCGTGACGGAGAACATCGGCCTGGTCGGCACGGCGTCGACCAGTTTCAACGAGCCGTATCACATCGCCCGCAAGTTCGCGTCGCTTGACCATATCAGCGGCGGTCGCGCGGGATGGAACCTCGTTACTTCGTCGAATGAACATGAAGCGAAGAACTTCAATCGCGACCGGCATTTCGAGCATGGAGAACGCTATGAACGGGCGACCGAGTTTGCGGAAGTGGTCGATCGTCTCTGGGATAGTTGGGAGGACGATGCATTCTTGCGCGACAAGGAGCAGGGCCGTTTCTTCGATCCCACCAAGCGCCATGCCCTCGACCATAAAGGACGCTTTTTCCAGGTCAAAGGGCCGTTAAACGTAGCACGCTCGCCGCAAGGTCAGCCGGTGGTGGTGCAGGCGGGTTCATCGGAAGCTGGCCGGACGCTGGCCGCCCGTACTGCCGAGGTTATCTTCACGGCGCAGCAAACTCTTCAGGACGCGATCGATTTTTATGCCGATGTCAAAGGCCGCCTCGAACAACATGGGCGTCATGCGGATGACCTGAAGATCATGCCCGGCGTGATGCCGATTGTCGGGCGCACCGAAAGCGAGGCCCGCGAGAAGTTCGAGCATCTGCAATCGCTGATCGACCCGGCGGTGGGTCTCGCGTTGGTCTCGGGCCTTACTGGCGGTTTCGATTTGTCAGCCTACCCGCTCGATGGCCCTATTCCCGAACTGCCGGAAACGAACGCGAGCAAGAGCCGTCAACTGCTCACCCTCGAATTGGCACGGCGCGAAAACCTGACGATTCGCCAGCTTTATCTGCGCGTGGCGGGCGCGCGCGGACATTGGCAAGTGGTTGGAACGCCTGAGCAGATCGCGGATCAACTGGAAGAACGCTTCGTCCACTATGGGGCCGACGGCTACAACATCATGCCCGCGGTCCTGCCCGGCAGCCTGACGGATTTCATCGAACTGGTGCTGCCGGAGTTGCGCCGCCGCGGACTGTTTCGGACCGAGTATGAAGGCCGGACGCTGCGCGCTAATCTTGGGCTTGCGCGGCCGGTGAATCGGTACTCTGCGGAGAAGGCTGGCGCTGTGGCGGCCTGAGGGGCCCTTCAACGTAGAGATAGAAGCGATAGAAGAATTACTTGCTTGTAAGACGATCCGAACACGTACTCGTTCGCCACCGATGTGTCGTGACGCATTTGAAGTCGCTCTCGGGTCCGGACAGCCGGGTCAAAAAAAGTGGCCAACTTAACGCGGAACCCGCGTACCCACTAAAATCCATGGGAAGGACACGTTTTTCCAAGGTGGGTATCTGGCCGAGCATCAACAAGGTTTTATTCTGACGCGTCATTGGCGGGACACCGCCGATGGGACGGAGGTCGAATTCTGGCTGGCGACGGACGACGGTCCCCGCCACCTGCGATTGCGCCCGCAGGAATCGGTCGCATTTATTCCGGCGGAACAACGCGAGCGCGCCGAGACAATTTTGCAACGCGAGAAACGAGTCGAACTCCGTCCGCTGGACCTTGTTGACTTCAGCCATCGGCCGGTGTTGGGCCTGTATAGCAAGCAATATCGGCAATTGACGGGGCTGGAGAGGCGCTTGAAGCAGGCTGGCGTCGATGTGTACGAAGCCGATGTCTTTCCACCGGACCGTTACATGATGGAGCGGTTTATCACAGCGCCCGTCGTGTTTACCGGCGAGTCCCATGGAGACGGCCCGCTTCTGAACAGCGAGTTGAGGCCCGCGCCTGGCTATAGGCCGAACTTGAAACTAGTGTCGCTTGACATAGAAACCAGCGCCAAAACGGAGCTGTATTCGATCGCGCTCGAAGGCTGCGGCGAACGCCAGGTCTATATGCTGGGACCGCCCAACGGCGACAGTAGCGGCCTCGACTTCAAGCTTGAATACTGCGAAACCCGCCCTCTCCTGCTGGAAAAACTCAACGAGTGGCTTGAGCGCCATGATCCCGATGCGATCATCGGCTGGAATCTGGTTCAGTTCGATTTGCGGGTATTGCAGGAACACTCGCAGCTTTACCAGATTCCGCTGCGACTGGGTCGCGGCGGGAGCGTGATGGAATGGCGGCAACACGGTCTCACTCAAAACCATTTCTTCGCGGGCGCGGCGGGACGATTGCTGATCGATGGCATCGAAGCGCTCAGGTCGGCGACATGGAGCTTCCCTTCGTTCAGCCTCGAGTATGTCGCGCAGAGCGTGCTGGGCGAAGGCAAGGCCATCGACAATCCTTATCAGCGGATGGATGAAATCCAGCGTCGCTTCGATGAAGACAAGCCCGCCCTCGCGCGCTACAACCTGAAGGATTGCGAGCTCGTCACGCGGGTCTTCGCGAAGACTGAACTGCTGTCCTTCCTGCTCGAGCGCGCGACGGTCACGGGGCTGCCGGCGGACCGCAGCGGTGGATCGGTTGCGGCTTTTACGCACTTGTATATGCCGCGGATGCATCGGCAAGGGTTCGTTGCGCCCAACCTCGGCGATGTCGCCGGTGCGGCAAGCCCCGGCGGATTCGTAATGAATTCGCGGCCGGGTCTTTACGATTCCGTTCTGGTTCTCGACTACAAAAGCCTTTATCCATCGATTATTCGCACCTTCCTTATTGACCCGGTTGGATTGGTCGATGGTCTGCGCCATCCCGACGATGAGCACTCGGTGCCCGGTTTTCTTGGCGCGCGTTTCTCACGTACGCGTCACAGTTTGCCGGCCATCGTGGATCAGGTCTGGAAAGGGCGCGAGGAAGCCAAGCGCGAGCACAACAAACCGCTCTCGCAAGCGTTGAAGATCATCATGAACGCGTTCTATGGCGTGCTGGGTTCTACAGGATGCCGCTTCTTCGACCCTCGCCTTGCGTCGTCGATCACCATGCGCGGTCATGAAATCATGCGCAAGACGCGTGAATTGATTGAAGCCGAAGGATACGAAGTGATCTACGGCGATACGGATTCAACGTTCGTCTGGTTGAAGCACGCTCGCAGCGAGGAAGAAGCGGCGCGGATTGGCGGACTCCTCGTCGAGCACGTGAATGCGTGGTGGACGGATGATGTGCGAGAGCGCTTCGGTCTGGAGAGCGCGCTGGAGTTGCAATTCGAACGACACTATCGCCGGTTCTTCATGCCTACCATTCGCGGCGCGGAAGAAGGCAGCAAAAAACGCTACGCCGGTCTTAGCCTTCTGCCTGACGGTAGCGAGGAAGTGGTCTACAAGGGACTCGAAACCGTTCGTAGCGACTGGACGCCACTCGCGCAGCGGTTCCAGCGAGAACTCTATTTGCGGATCTTCAAGGGCGAGCCGTATCAGGACTATGTACGCGACTACGTGCGGCGTACGCTGAGCGGCGAATTCGACGAACTGCTCGTGTATAGAAAGCGCCTGCGCCGGCCGCTGGATGCGTATGAGCGCAACGTGCCGCCGCATGTCCGCGCGGCTCGCATGGCCGATGAGTTCAACCGCGAGCGTGGCCGGCCGCTGCAGTATCAACGCAGCGGCTGGATCAGCTACGTGATGACCAGCGCGGGACCGGAACCGCTCGAAACCTTGCAGGCTGCCATTGACTACGATCACTATCTGACGCGGCAGTTGCAGCCCATCGCCGACGCTATATTGCCGCTTCTGCAAAGCGACTTCCGGACGCTGGTTTCTGGTCAGCACGAGCTGTTTTAGTCCACGAAGATATCCACAGAAATTGTTGGCAAGGCTGTGGACAAGTCTTGGGGATGTTCGGCAACGCGTTGATTTGGTTGAGGCTTGAGCCCTTGCTTCGTTATGAACGGCGCGGACCGGTTGGGCACGCGCCGTCCTCGCCTCTCAAACCTCAAGCGCGTCTTCCACCGCTCCCGCCAGCGCGAGAATCATCTCATCCTGACCATAAAATCCGCCGATGCTAAACCCCACCGGCACACCCCCCTCCTTATGGCAAGGCACTGAAACCGCGCAGCCATCGAGAAAATTCACCACGCTTGGATTGCGCAGCACCAGCGCGTTGGCTGCGGCGAACGCGGCGTCATCGGCTTCGAGCGCGGCGATCGCAGGCGGCGCGATAGGCACGGTCGGCATGACGAACGCATCGAAACCGGCGAAGAACTGCCGAGCCGCCGCAATGGTCGTTCGACGTGCCGCGAGCAGGTCGAGGTAATCCGCCGCCGATGCCGCCTCGCCGCGCCTGATCCGTGCCAGTACCCGCCGGTCGTATGCATCCGCCTGAGACCCTAACCGCGAGCGATGGGCGGCGAACGCCTCTATCGGCGAGAAGCCGAATGTGTTGATCGCAGGCAACGAATCGAGCGGTGCGAATCGGACTTCAGTGAGCAAGGCACCGGCTCGAGCGAGCTTGTCCAACGCCGCTTCATAAACTCTCGCGACTTCCGGTTCGATACCCTCCATCACATAGTTGCGCAGCACCGCGAACCGCGCGCCCGCAAGCGGCCTGCTCGCGTCGAACGATGCACCCGAGAGCACGCCATCCATCAACGCGCAGCACGCAACACTCGGCGCAATAGCACCGACTACATCGAGCGTAGGCGAGAGAGGCACAACGCCCTCAGTCGGCACACGTCCCGCGCTCGGTTTAAAACCCGTGAGTCCACAAAACGCGGCAGGAATCCGCAGTGATCCGCCCGTATCACTACCCAAGCCGGCGGCCGCCATGCCATCGGCCACGGAAGCCGCCGCCCCCGACGACGACCCTCCGGCCACATGTCGTTCGCTACGGCGCCACGGCGATGCAGGCGTACCGTAGTGCGGATTGAGGCCCAACCCCGAGAATGCGAACTCGCTCATGTTCGTGCGCCCGATCAGCACCGCGCCGGCTCGCCTTAGCCGGGCGATCGCGGGCGCGTCGGCGCGAGCGGGCGCAGCATCGGCGAGGACGCGTGAACCGGCGCGGGTCGGCTGGCCTTGTACATCGAAGAGATCCTTGATCGATATCGGCACACCCGCCAGCGGTGAGAGACGCGTGCCGGCTCGGCGCAGTGCATCGAGGGCATCGGCCTGGCGGCGGGCGCCGTCAGCGTCCACGAAACAGAACGCAGCGCCGCCATTACCGCCATCCGCAGCGATTCGTTCCAGCGCAATTTCAGTCAGTTCGCGAGAGGTCGTAGTGCCTGCGTCAAGCATGGCAGCGAGGTCGGCGAGCGGAGTCTTGGGAGCGAAAGGCGTCATGGATGATGTCCAGTAAGAACCAGCAAAAATCAGGCGACGACCGGCAGCGAAGCCACCGAATACCGATGTTTCAAAGTGCGTTCGAGCACTGGATCGTGGAGCTCGAGTTCGAAGGCATCGCCCGAGGACATCGCCGCGATTGCGCCGTGCACAGACAGCGTGCCGCCGAACATCGCGCTCTTCGCAGGCAGCGTCGGCGCGCCCGCGAACCTGCGCCATAAATCAGCCGGATCGAGCAGTCCATTGACCGCGCCCGATTGATAAAGACGACGCTCACCATCAGCGCCGATTAGCCACGAGCGCATCGTCAACTGGTCCCAATGCGCGGCGACATCGGCATATAGCCACGCATCGCGGCCGAGCGGCTTTGCGCAAACCTGCTTCGATACCGCCACGCCATACGCCTCTACTTCGCGGTCCGTATGATCGGAGCCAATAGCGACCAGCGTGCCGAGCGGGCTATCGAGCAGCACACATTCAACTTCGCCGCCCGAGTGCGCACCTAGCACGGTGATGCCCTCATCCTGCGTGAGAAGGTCGGCGGCCAAGCGATAGAAACAAGGCGTAGTTGATGGCGGTGCTACACCGAGCGCCGCGAGTTCATCGATATGTGCCTGGATCGCGGCGGGGTCGCGTCCTGCCCAGCCCGCGATCACGAGGTCATCTATGTTGGCAGCGGTCGACGCAGGCGCTGCGCCAAGGGGAAATACATTGAAGGAAAGCGTAGTCATTGGAGAGCTTAAGTAGATGAGCACGGCGCGGCAACGCGCCGGGAATACAGGTAGCGCTTTAGTTTTCCAGCGGTCCGCGCGCGGTCTCACGCGCGACGATCAACGAAATACCGGTGACAATCACTGCAACCGCCACGTACACCGACACCGCCAGCGAGCTGTTGTAGTGCTTGTAAAGGCTCACGATGATGAGCGGCGCGAAGCCGCCGCCGAGAATGCCGGCAAGCGTATAAGCGAGCGACGAGCCGGCATAACGCACGCGAGTCGGAAACTGCTCGGTCACGAACGCGGCTTGCGGCCCGTACATCACCGCATGGATCACGAGCCCGACCACGACGGCGAGCACGATCTGCCACGGTTGCGCGCTATCGACGAGCACGAAGAAAACGAACGCCCACACCAGCGCGGCGAACGCTCCAGCGAGATAGACCGGCCGACGCCCGAAGCGATCCGACAGCGCACCGAAAAACGGCACGCTCAACGCATTGCACGCGGTGCCGATCAGCACGGCGGTCAGCGCCGTCGTACGTGAGAGATGCAGCACGGTCGTGACGTAGGTCAGCGTGAACAC
>Ga0302220_10001436_pt1 | contig 18643 bp, 17 predicted proteins | sample II_Palsa_E1_3_FD_194572 | JGI IMG/M metagenome (GOLD analysis project Ga0302220, IMG submission 194572) | Peat permafrost microbial communities from Stordalen Mire near Abisko, Sweden - II_Palsa_E1_3 | ecosystem: Environmental > Terrestrial > Soil > Palsa > Peat permafrost | place: Sweden...
CTCTACTACGTCGCAGGCAACACCCAGAACGAGATCGCCGAGAAGCTGCAGGTGTCGCGCCCGGTGGCACAACGGCTCGTCGCATTCGCGGTCGAAAAGAATCTGATCCGCGTGCGGGTCGATCATCAGCTCGCCGATTGCCTCGCGCTCGCGGAACAGCTCTCGAAGCGCTATGGCCTCGCGATGTGCGAAGTCGTGCCGGTCGACAACGACACCGCCGAGGAAATCGACCGCAAGCTCGCCGTCGCCGGGGCGCAGGTGATGGAACGCTATCTGAACGAAGAAAAGCCGATGGTGGTCGCAGTGGGCAGCGGGCGGACGCTTAAAGCCGCGGTCGATCAGATCGCCCAGCTAGAGCGTCCGCAACACCGGTTGGTATCGATGGTCGGGGCGATCGCCCAGGACGGCTCCTCGAACCGCTATGACGTCGCGCTGCACATTTCGGAGAAGACCGGCGGCAAGCATTTTCTGCTGCCCGCGCCGTTGCTCGCCGACAGCGAGGCCGAGCGCGCGCAGTGGTGCAATCACCGTCTGTACCGGATCGTCGAATCGCTGACGGGCGAGGCCGATGTCGCGTTTGTCGGGATCGGCAATATCGGGCCGCACTGTCCGCTGTACGAGGACGGTTTTATTACGTCAAACGAAGTGAAGGAGCTCGTGCAAAGCAAGGCGGTGGCCGAGATCCTCGGCCTGCCGATCGACGCGGTGGGTGCGCACGTCGAGTCGTCGACGGGGCAGCGCGTCACCAGCGTGGCGCTCGATTCGCCGCCGCGGCGGCCCACGATCGGCTTCGCCGGGGGCGAGCGCAAGCGCGAGGCGGTGATCGCAGTGCTGAAAGGCGGGTGGCTGTCGGGGTTGGTGACCGACGAGTTGTGCGCGCGAGCGGCGCTGGAGGCCTGAACCCGCTACGCCGTGTGGTTGTGCCAGCGCGGCCGTCACATGCGGCCTTGCTCCGCTATCCTCGTACGAACCACGTCCGCTTGGCGGACACCAGCATCCCCCGATACACCAGCCACGACACCACAAAGCTGGCGGGTGCCGAGAACGACTGCGCGAGCCCAGGCATATTCATCAGCACGAGGCCAGCGAACGCCCCCGCAAACCAGGCCGTCAGACCGCCGGGGTTGAATGCCGGCACATGCGAGTCGCGGCATTCGATCTCGCCGCCGAGCAGCTCGTCATAGCGGGTCGACAGTATATGCGCGAGCGCCACGCCCACCCACGCGACCACAAAAATACCCTGGTACGCAAGCGCCTGAAGGATCTTCGAAAACACATCGGCCATCATCAGCACGTAGACCACCAGCCCAACAACGAGTGCCCACACGAACTTCGGCGCACGCAGGCCTGCCACTTTCTGGAAGAAAGCCTGCATGTTGATCGCCGCGAGATAGTAGTTCGCGGTATTGATACGCGACTGCGTCACCCACACAAACAGCAAACCCCAGATTCCCATGAGTTTCAGCAGCGCAAGCACGACTGACACTTCGGAAAGCGCGCCAGGCGCCGGGGTCGAGCTGACCAGATAAATTCCAACTGCGCCGTTCAGCAGGAACGTCACCAGATAGAAGGGCATGCCGAAGTTGAAGCGGCCGTGATACGTGGCGTCCTGTTTGCGGCCGAAACGCGCGTAGTCGAACGTGAACATCATCAACACCCAAACGCCCATGTAGTAGACGAAGCAACTCCACCAGCCATTGGCCGGCAGCGCGCCCTTGGGTCCGAAGTCGAGCCATGCAGCGTTGTAGCCATACTCGTGCGTGGTCAGCACGACCGCAGCGACGAGCCCGAGCAGATAGAACGGCAGCAGCACGCCATTGAACCTGTCGAGCCAATGTTGCACGCTGCCGAACACGAGCGGCACGCTATAGCAGACGACGATCAGCGCCGCCCAACGGTAATCGAGCGGCGGAAACAGACTGTGCGCCGCAACGGCGATCACCGATCCTTCGAATACCGCGTAATAGATCGCCGTTGCAAAGAAGATCAAGGTGGCAAGCGCTGCGCCCGCGCTGCCGAACAGCACCCGCGAAAACAGCGCGACGGACAGACCGGTGCGAATCGCGTAGCGGCTGATCACCGTGTTTACAAGACCGTAGGACACCACCGATAACGCCATCCCGATCAGCGCGTTACGCGCGCCGTAGGTGAGCGCAAGCGTAGCGCCCACGACAATGTAGAACACCGCGCTGCACACCGCCCACCACGCCATGGTGAGCGAAAACGCGGGCATACGATCGCTTTCGGGAATGGCGAGCGTCGATAGATCCAGTTCGCCTTCGGGTGCTTCCTGTGCCAGATTGGACATATTCGTACTCCTCAATACACGTGCAGGGTGGGGACTGGCGCCATCGCATAGCGTGCAGCGAGAGGGCTGCGCCTGAATGACAACGGGTACTGCGTGCTAGCGCAGCAGCACCTCGCGCAAACGCGCCAGCCGCAATTGGGCATCCCGTCGCGCGGCAAGCGCCTGGGTCATCGTGACCGGTACAAAGCGAGCGAGATGGTTCGGTTGCATTTGCCCGATCAGATCCATGTCGGCGCTGATCACCGTGCCGATGGTCGCGTAGCCGCCACCTGACACTGCGTCGCGATGCAGGATGATCGGTTCGAGACCGGCCGGCACCTGAATCGAGCCGATCGGGTAGCAGGCGTCGACGATGTTCGACGGATCGGCACCGGCGCCGAACGGTTGCTCGCGTTCGCGGAATTTGAGCGGCCGGCCCTGCTTGTAGCGGTAACCGATGCGGTCCGCTTCGGGCGCGACTGCCCAGGTGTCTTCGAAGAACGTGCCGGCGGATTCGGCCGTCAGGCGATGATGATAGAGCCCCGGCAGGACGCGCAATTCCACCTCGCGACTCAGCGGCACACGCAACGCCTCGGGAAGCGCCGTGCCCTCGCGGGCCGGACCTTGTGCGCGGCCAATGCTGAGGACGTCGCCTTTCTGCAGACGCCGTCCCTGATGGCCGCCAATCGCGCCCAGCGTGTACGTCGAGCGGCTGCCGAGCACCACCGGCACCTCGATCCCACCGGCCACCGCAAGACATGCCCGGGCACCGCCTTTCACATAATCGAACGTCAGCGTGCTGCCAGCCTTGATGCGCAATGCGACATTGCAGGCTTGCACGATGCCGTCGATCTTCGGTGACATCTCGGCGCCGGTCACCGCGATTAACGTATCCACGTTGAACAGCAGTTGCGGTCCGAGCAGCGTGCACTCCAGCGCCGCCGCTGCCTCAAGATTACCCACCAGCAGATTGGCTGCCCGCAGCGCGTATTGATCGAGCGCGCCGGACGGCGGAATGCCGACGTGGTAGTAGCCCTGCCTGCCGGTATCCTGCACCGAAGTAGCCAGGCCGGGCTTGATCACCTCGATGGCCTTGAGCGGATCAGTCGGCATCGAGCACCTCCACCAGTGAACGGTTGTACGCGTCAGGATCATGCGTGAAAGCGGCTAACGAGAAATCCACCGGACGCACGCGCAACGAAAACGTGCCGGCTTCGACTTCGGCGACCGCCTTGTCATAGGCGTCGCGGTCGATCGGCTTGAACTTCACGATATCGCCGGGACGGAAGAACACCATGAAATCGCGCAGGTAGTCCAGACGCTGCGCCGGGTCGAAAATCGGCGCAGGCGTCACACCGAACATCTGGTAACCGCCTGCCCCGCGCACCGAGTAGATACAGCCGAAGCAGCCGCCGTGGCCGACCGTCAGCTTCGGCGTATCGGTCCGGGGCCGCAGGTATTTGGGCACCTGCAGTTGCCGCTCACGTTCGACCATCTGGAACATGAACGGCAAACCTGCCACGAAGCCGACCATCGAAACGAACCATGGCGAACCGGCATGCGCGGCGATGAAAGCGTCGACGTCCTCGTATCCGTTGATGCGGGCGGCGTATTGCAGATCGGTCGACTCCGGATCCTGGTGGCGTTCGCGAAAGCGCATCAGCGTTTCGTGGGTCCACGGGTCGTTGTAGAGCACCGGGACTTCGACGATACGCGTCGCGATGTCCAGCTCTGCATCGCCGACCTCGGCCTCGATCGTCTGGAGCAACGCAAGGAGTTCGTCCGGCGCGATGATGTCCGGATCGTAGCGCACCTGGTACGAAGCGTTTGCCGGACAGATCTCCGTCACACCCGCCACCTTGCGGCTTTGCAGTTCGCGAGTGATCGCGGTGCCTTTGAAGAACGCGTCGAGCGACATGTCTTCGCTTATCTCGACGAAGATGAATTCGTCGCCGCCGAACGTGTATCGAATCGTCATGCTGCCTCCACGGATCGCTGTGCGCGCCACCCGGTCATCCACGCTTCGAGATAGTTGGTGTGATAGCGGCCGGCGCGCACGTCTTCATCGGCCAGCAACGCACGATGCAGCAATGCGGTCGTCTTCACGCCGCCAATGTGCAACTCGCGCAACGCCCGATCCAGTCGCGCGAGAGCCGCGGGCCGGCTTTCGTCGGATACGATCAGCTTGGCGAGCAGCGAATCGTAAAACGGTGGCACGGTGTAACCCTGATACAGCATCGAATCGACGCGCACACCCGGGCCGGTCGGCCACACGAGTTCGTCGATTCGGCCAGGGTTGGGGCGAAAATCCTGTTCGGGATCTTCCGCGTTGATCCGGCATTCGAGCGCGGCGCCACGCATGGCGATGTCGCTCTGGCGAAACCGCAACGGTTCGCCATCGGCAATGCGCAGTGTTTCCCGTACCAGGTCGACGCCCGTGATCGCCTCGGTGACCGGATGCTCGACCTGAATGCGCGTGTTCATTTCGATGAAGTAAAACTCGCCGCGTGCGTCGTCGAACAGGTATTCCAGCGTTCCCGCGCTGCGATAGCCGACTTGCCGGGCGAGCCTCGTGGCGGAAGCGCACAATGCCTCACGCAATGCGGGCGTGAGCGACGGCGACGGGGCCTCCTCGAGAATTTTCTGGCGGCGCCGCTGCAGCGAGCACTCACGCTCGAACAGGTGGACGACGTCTCGACCGTCGCCGAGTACCTGCACTTCGATGTGCCGCGCACGTGCAATGAAGCGCTCGAGATACACGCCGCCATTGCCGAATGCGGCCTGCGCCTCGCGTTGCGCCTGCGGCAGCTCAGCGTCCAGTTGCGCGGCGTCGCACGCGACGCGAATGCCGCGTCCGCCGCCACCCGCCGCCGCCTTGATCATCACCGGGTAACCGATGCGGGCCGCGATCTCGCGCGCCTCGCCCAGCGACAGGACAATGCCATTGCTGCCGGGCACTGTCGGCACGTCGGCCCGTTGCGCCGTTTCGCGGGCGCGAGCCTTGTCGCCCATGGTCGCGATCACGGTTGACGAGGGTCCGACAAAAATCAGCCCTGCCGCTTCGACTTGCGCCGCAAAGGCGGCGTTCTCCGACAGGAAGCCATAGCCGGGATGAATTGCGTCCGCACCGCATTGCTTCGCTGCGGCAAGAATCGCTGCCGGATTCAGGTAGCTCTTCGCTGCATGCGCCGGGCCGATATGCACGGCTTCGTCGGCCATCCGCGCCGCCAGACTATCGCGGTCGGCATCGCTGACGGCGGCGACCGCGCGCATTCCAAGCTCATGTGCCGCACGAATCACACGAACCGCAATCTCGCCGCGGTTCGCCACCAGCACCGTGCGGATACGCTGCGGCTGATAGAAACTTGTCGCGGACGCGCTTCTATCCGTTGGATTGGTTGCATTCATCACGTTATGCCTCGATTCGCATCAGAACCTGTCCCGCATCCACCGGTTCGCCGTCTTCGACAAGGATCTCGGTGACCTGTCCCGCGATGGTCGTTTCGACGTCGTTGAACTGCTTCATCACCTCCACCAGTCCGACCACCGTGCCCTCGTCGATTGACATGCCCACCTCGACGTACGGCGCCGCATCCGGCGATGCCCGCCGGTAAAAGGTGCCCGGCAACGGACTGACAATGTCGTGTTGTGCCATCTATGTGCTCCTCAAATCTGATTCGATGCTGATGCGGGTCGGATGATGGGTCTCAGTGGACCAGTGCCGGCAGCGGCGCGGCCACGCGGATGTCGTGGAGCGTCAGCAGCGCTCGCGTGGACTCGACCAGCCGGAGCGCGCCTGGCGTATCGCTGTGGATGCACACCGAATCGAAATCGATCGCAATGTCATCGCCGTCGACCGTCGATACCCGCCTTTCGACACAGGCCCGCAGCACCTTCGCCGCCACCTGGTCTGGATCGAGCCGTCCGACCCGGCGCGTAAAGACGATCGAACCGCTGCGGTCGTAATCACGGTCGGCGTAGAACTCGCGAATCACCGGCTGGCCAAGTTCGCGCGCTATCCGGTACGTAACCGACGCTTCCATGCAATACAGCAGGAGCGTGGGATCGAGCCTCTGCAGCGTTTCGACCAGCAGGCGCGACAGGTCTTCGTCGCGCGCGGCCAGCATATAGAGTGCGCCATGCGGCTTCACATGCTGCACGCTGACGTTATAGAGCCGCGCGAACTCACGCAGCGCGCCAAGCTGAAAAATGATGTCGTTGACGAGCGCCTGCGGCGCTTCGGTGATGGTGCGCCGTCCGAACCCCACCAGATCGCGAAACCCCGGATGGGCCCCCACCCCAACGCCCGCCTGCTTGGCGAGTTGCACAGTGCGCGCCATGATGTTGGGGTCACCTGCGTGGAAGCCGGTCGCTATGTTGGCCGAACTGATGAGCGGCATGATCTCCTCATCGACGCCGTCGCCGATCCGCCATGCGCCAAAACCCTCGCCCATGTCGGAATTCAAATCGACGCTGTGCTTCTTCATGCTGAATGTCTCCTTGGGTCAGCAGCCCGAGTGCGTCACAGGGTATGCACCGAGCCGGTTCAGAGAAACATTAACTGCCCGTCGTTCGCCAAAATAGTTCTATTTTTATATGGCACGTTATCTGTTTTTTAGATATCCAGATTGCCGGGCCGACTCGCACGGGTCTGTCCCTCAGGCCATCCAGCCTGCTGTGGCGAATGGAGCAGATGCCGATTTTTGGCGAAGATAAGATACTGCTCGGCGCAATATCATTTTTTCAGGTGGATGGAATGGCCTTGACCCTTCGGCAGCTCAAGTATTTCGTCGCCACGGCGGAACTCGGTCAGATCTCGCAGGCGGCCATTCAACTGACGATTTCACAATCCGCCGTCACAAATGCGATCAAGGAGCTCGAAGACAGCCTGGGCACGCAACTGTTCTTGCGCACCGCCGCTGGCGTTACCTTGACCACCACTGGCCGGCGCTTCCTCAACCAGGCGTACACGATCCTCTCGTCCGTCGATGAAGCGATGCGCATTCCGAACCTTGAGAGCACGCTCACCGGGACTCTCGCGATCGCTGCGAGCTACACCGTACTGGGCTATTTTTTGCCGCATCATCTGCAGCGGCTAAACACGCTGTATCCGCGGCTGACGATTCAACTGCACGAGTTAAACCGCGAATCGATCGAGGAGGGTTTGATTGCGGGCCGCTACGATATGGCGGTGCTGCTCACGTCGAACGTCGCAAACCCGGAGTTGATGCTCGAGCCAGTCATCCATTCGGTGCGCAGGCTGTGGCTGTGCGCGCAACATCCTTTGCTAAAGCGCGAAAGCGTCACGCTTGCCGATGTTGCCGCAGAACCCTTCGTCATGCTAACGGTAGACGAGGCGGCTTATACGGCATTGCGGTACTGGAACGAGACGCCCTACCGGCCGAGCGTGAAACTGCGCACCTCGTCTGTGGAAGCCGTACGCAGCATGGTGGCGAACGGCAGCGGTGTGGCGATCCTGTCTGACATGGTGTATCGCCCCTGGTCGCTTGAGGGGCGACGGATCGAGACGATGCAATTGCGCGATGCGGTGCCGCCAATGAGCGTGGGTCTAGCCTGGCGTCGAAACGCGGAACTGAGCCCGGGGATGCACGCCGTACGTGAATACTTCCGGCACACCTTCATGGAACCACGCGCATTGACCGCTGGCAACCCGTAAGCTGCGCCCACTAGCAGGCCGTCACTGATAGAACGCGACGAGCCTTAGCGCCACGCAACTGCAACGCTTTGTGCGGCGCGCCTGAAGAGGACACGGCGCGACGCCGCGTCCTCCGTGCATCAAGCAGCCAGCACCTCAACAATCTTGCGCTGGAACGCTTTCCCTGCGGCATCGAACAGATGGCAATGCTCAGGCGTCGCGCCAAGCTTCTGCGTCTCGCCCTTCGTATGACGCTCGAGCGGCGGAATGCGCGCAATCAGGCCTTCCGGCGAAACGCTCGACTCCGCGTACAGATAGGCCGCGTCACCGAGAGATTCAATCGCCATCGTGCGAGCCGAAACACCGTCGTCGGACGTGCCGACGTGCAGATGCTCGGGGCGAATCCCCACCGTCACCTTGTCGCCCTGCTTCACCGCGCCCGGTTCGACCGCCACGCGCTGGGTCTCGCCGGTTTCGTAGCGGACCGTGACGCCATCGTGCGTGACCGACTGCACCACGCCCTCCATGAAGTTCATCTTCGGCGAGCCGATAAAGCCTGCAACGAAGCGGTTGGCCGGCGCGTGATACAGCATGGTCGGGCTGCCGACCTGCTCGACATTACCCGCCGACAGCACCACGATCTTGTCGGCCAGCGTCATGGCTTCGACCTGATCGTGCGTCACGTAGATCATCGTGGTCTTCAGCTCGTCGTGCAGACGGGCGAACTCCAGACGCATCTTCACCCGCAGCGCCGCGTCGAGATTCGACAGCGGTTCGTCGAACAGGAACACCTTCGGCTTGCGGGTGATCGCACGGCCGATGGCCACGCGCTGCCGCTGACCGCCCGATAACTGCTTGGGCTTGCGATCGAGCAGGTGGTCGATGTGCAGAATCTTCGCTGCGTTGCGCACCGCCGCTTCGATCTCCGGCTTCTTGGTGCCGGCGAGCTTCAGCCCGAACGCCATGTTGTCGAACAGCGTCATGTGCGGATAAAGCGCGTACGACTGAAACACCATCGCAATGCCGCGCTTGGCTGGCGGCACGTCGTTCACACGCGTGCCGTCGATATTCAGATCGCCGCTCGTGATGTCTTCGAGCCCGGCGATCATGCGCATCAGCGTCGATTTCCCGCAGCCGCTCGGGCCCACGAATACGACGAACTCACCGTCCGCGATATCGAGATTGATGTCGCGCATCACTTCATTGTCGTCGTAGGCTTTTCTGATATTGCGCAGAGTTAAGCTTGCCATGATGTGTCTCCGTGTGTTTCTCGTACTACGTTAATCCAGTTTGACAGTGTCTGCTAATGGCGCGTGCGTGCCTCTTGCTGCACCGGGCCGACAAACCCTCTCAATACCTTTTCAATGCAATGCCGCCGTCACGCGCTGGGTCCATTGCGCCACCAGCTCGGGCAGTTGCGTCATATCGTCGAATACGTGGGATGCACCCGCCGCATGCAACGCGCCGATCTGCGCCTCGCTCGCGTGGCCGCCTCCGATAAAGCCCAATACTGTCATACCTGCAGCGCTCGCCGCCGTCACGCCGGTGACGCTGTCTTCCACCACCAGACAGGCGCTGCTGGCGAGACCGAAACCCTTTGCCGCCGCCAGATACACGTCGGGAGCAGGCTTCGGCATGGCGACGGCATCCGCACAGTACAACCGGCCCTCGAAGTACGTCTCGAGGCCCGTGCGCGCCAGCACCGTTTGCACATACGCCTTGAAGCTGTTGCTCGCACACGCCTTGACGAGCGGAATCTGCGCGAGCGCGTCGGCAATGCCAGCCACGGCGGGCGCCTGCATCGCCGCAGCTTCGACCGCATGGCGAATCGCGATCATGTCGTCCGCGCTCAAGCTGCGGCCAAGTTGCGCGGCAGCGTTTTCGAGCACCCGCTCGATACGCAGCCCAAGCAGCGGCAGAACCACCGGTTCGACATCGGTATCCGGCCAGCGCGCTTCCAGCTCATGCACCAGCATGCGCGCCGCCACCGCTTCGCTGTCGATCAGGACACCGTCGCAATCGCAGATCAACGCCAGCCGGGTATCGGTCACGGGGGTACCGGTCATTTAACCGCCCCGAACGTCAGCCCACGCACCAGTTGCTTCTGCGACAGCCAGCCGACGATCAGGATCGGCGCCACCGCCAGCAGCGAAGCGGCCGAGAGCTTGGCCCAGAACAATCCCTCCGGACTCGAGTACGACGCGATAAACACCGTCAGCGGCGCCGCGTTGGAACTGGACAGGTTGATGCTCCAGAACGCCTCATTCCACGACAGGATCACCAGCAGCAGCGCCGTGGAAGCGAGACCAGGCAGCGACATCGGCATCAGCAGGAAGACGATTTCCTGCCAGGTCGCGGCGCCATCCATCCGGCCTGCTTCAAGGATATCGCGCGGAATCTCGGCGAAATACGTGAAGGTCATCCACACGGCAATCGGCAGATTGATCAGCGTGTAGACGATCACCAGCCCCGAAACGGTATCGAGCAGCCCCGAGTTCTTCCACAGTAGATAGATCGGCACCAGCACGCCCACGGACGGCATCATCTTGGTCGACAGCATCCACAGCAGCAGTTTCTGCGTGCGGCGGGTCGGAAAGAACGCCATCGCATAGGCGCACGGCACGGCAAGCAGCAGACACAACACCGTGACGCCAGCTGAGATCAGCACCGAATTCCACGCGAACGCGAAATAGTTGCTGCGTGCGAACACCTCACGAAAACTGTCGAGCGTCGGAATAAAAAACAGCGACGACGCATAAGCCTGCTGCTCGGTCTTGAACGCGGTGATCGTCATCCAGAAGATCGGGAAGAACAGCAGCAACGCGATCAGCCACGCGAACACGCCAGGAATCGCGCGCTTGAAGACGGCCCACGGCGCGTTCTTCGACGAGGTGGTCGACGACGAAACAGGTGAAGCGGCAACGTGGCTCATTTTTCGTACTCCCCTTTCAGGTTCTTCGCGAGCATGCGGACAAGGAAGAACGACACGATGTTCGCCAGCACCACCGCGAGAATCCCGCCCGCCGAGGCCAGACCGACGTCGAACTGTTGCAGGCCGAGCGAATAGATCAGGTAAGACAGATTGGTGGTCGCCGTGCCTGGGCCGCCGCCTGTCGTCGTATAGATTTCAGCGAAGATCGACAGCAGGAAAATGGTCTCCATCATCACCACCACCGCGATCGCCCGTCTCAGGTGGGGCAGCGTGATGTAGAAGAACATCGAGAAGGCGCCCGCACCGTCGATCTTGGCCGCTTCCTTCTGCTCCTGGTCGAGCGACTGGATCGCAGTGAACAGGATCAGGAACGCGAACGGTAGCCACTGCCAAGAGACGATCATGATGATCGCGGTGAGCGGATAGTCGGCGAACCAGTCGATCGGCTGCATGCCAATCGCACGCATACCCTGCGCGATCAGGCCGTACACCGGATGCAGGATCATGTTCTTCCAGATCAGCGCGCTGACCGTCGGCATCACGAAGAACGGCGCAATCGCCAGCAGCCGCGCGACACCCTGGCCGTAGAACTTGCGATCGAACAGCACCGACATCAGCACGCCGCCCACTACCGTGATCACCAGCGTGGCGATAATCAGTTCGAGCGTATGGCCGATCGACGGTCCGAACGATGGATCTGTAGCAAGGTATTTGTAGTTGTCGAGCCCGGCAAAACCCTTCTCGTCGGGGTTGAGCAGGTTGTAGTGCGAGAAGGAAAACCAGATCGTCATCGCCAAAGGGATCGCCATCCACAGCACCAGTACAGCGGTGGACGGCGCCGCTAACCAGCGTGCGGAATTGGCTTTGCGCGTTTCGCGCTCTTTTTCGGTCTGGGGAGTGGCATGCATGAGAGGAAGGCGCAGAGGACGCATGATGTGACCACCTGTTCAGTAATGCGCGGGAAACGCGCGACTGAGGTTCAACCCGAGGCGCCGCCGGTCGCGGCGAAGCGGGTGCGACCGGGACATGGCTCAGGCGTAACGGCTCAGCCGTGACGGCCCGCTGTGCTGCAAGGGCCGGCTGACTGGCGTCAGCCGGCGGTTTCACGTCACTTCAGATAGCCGGCCTGACGCACAGCGCGTTCGGCAGTAGCCTGTCCGGCTGCCAGAGCCTGATCGACGGTCATCTGTCCGGCGAGGGCACCCGAAATGCTTTGGCCCACCACCGTACCAAACGACTGAAACTCAGGAATGCCGACGAACTGCACACCGGTGTACGGCACAGGCTTGAGCGTCGGATGATTCGGATCAGCCGTTTCGATCGCCTTCAGCACGAAGTCGGCAAACGGTGCCGCCGCCTTGTACTCGGGGCGCGCATAGGTCGACTGACGGGTTCCCGGAGGTGCCGAGGCCCAACCTTCGTCCTTCGCGACCATCTCGATGTATTCCTTCGAGGTTGCCCATGCGATGAACTTCTTCGCCGCGTCAGGCTGCTTCGACGACTTCGGAATCGCCAGCGCCCACGCCCACAACCAGTGCGCGCCGCGCGGCGTGACTTCGATCGGCGCCGCAGCGAAGCCAACCTTGTCGGCGATCTGCGATTGCTGCTTGTTGTACAGCATGCCGGCCGCCACCGTCGCATCGATCCACATCGCGCACTTGCCTGATGACATCAGCGTCAGGTTTTCGTTGAAGCCGTTCGAACTCGCTCCCGGAGGGCCGTCTTTTTGCAGCAGGTTGACGTAAAAGCTGATGGCCTTCTTCCATTCCGGCGACGTGAGCTGCGGTTCCCACTTCTCATTGAACCAGCGGCCGCCGAAGGTGTTCACGACCGTGGTCGCGTACGCCATGTTTTCGCCCCAGCCGGCCTTGCCGCGCAAGCAGATGCCGTACATGCCGTTCGCCTTGTCGGTGAGCTTGTCGGCGAACTGCTGGATCTGGTCATAGGTCGGCTGATCGGGCATGGTCAGCCCCTTCGCCGCGAACAGGTCCTTGCGGTAGTACGTCATCGAGCTTTCGACGTAGAACGGCAGCGCGTACAGCGAGCCGTTGTACGACAGCCCCTCGCGGGCCGTCTTCACGACGTCGTTCAGATCGTAGCTGGCGGGCAGGTTCGTGATCGGGGCGAGCCAGCCGCGCTTGCCCCATTGCGGCGTCTCGTAAGCGCCGATCGTCATCACGTCGAACTGGCCACTGCCGGTCGTGATGTCGGTGGTGGCGCGCTGACGCAGCACGTTTTCTTCCAGAATCACCCAGTTCAGCTTGATGTCCGGATTGGCCTGCTCGAACGCCGGCGACAGCTTCTTCAGCTCGATCATGTCCGGGTTGTTCAGGGTCGCGATCGTCACCGTCCCGGCCGTGGCGTTCAACGCTGCGCACGCAACGGCGGCGGCGCCGACGGCCTTGAGCGCGGGTTTCATGGCTGCTTTCATCACTTGTCTCCTTTCTAGTACGTTATGTTTTACTGCGTTGTTATGCAAACGGGCGTTGTGCGGGCAAGGGCCCAAGGGTCAGCTCATCCAGTTGCCGCCGTCGACGTTCAGGGTCTGTGCGGTGATGTAATCAGCATCGGCGGAAGCAAGGAACAACGCCGCGCCGGTCAGGTCTGCGGGCACGCCCATGCGGCCGAGCGGCACCGCCTCACCGACCAGACGCTTCTTCTCGCCGGGCTGACGGTTTTCGTAGCGAGCGAAGAGCGCGTCGACCTGATCCCACATCGGCGTATCCACGACACCGGGTGCGATCCCGTTGACGTTGATCTTGTGCGGCGCTAGCGCCAGCGCAGCGGACTGCGTATAGCTTAGTACGGCGGCTTTGGTTGCGCAGTAGTGTGAAACGAGTGCTTCGCCGCGCCGGCCAGCCTGCGATGACATATTGATGATCTTGCCGCCGTGGCCCTGCTCGACCATGCGCTGGGCGACGGCCTGCATCAGGAAGAACATGCCTTTGACGTTGACGGCGAAGAGCCGGTCGAAGACGTCCCAGGATTCGTCGAGAATCGGACGCATGTCGAACAGCGCAGCATTGTTGAAGAGAATATCGATCTGGCCGAACCGTTCGACGGTGCTCGCGACGATGCGTTGGATGTCCTCGCGGCGTGTGACGTCGGCGCTGATGGTCAGCACCCGGTCGCCGTCCGCGTTGCGCAGCGCCGCGCCGAAACCGTCGGCGGGCTTCACGTCGACCAGCACGCAACTCGCGCCTTCGTCCAGATACCGGCGGGCTACGGCTTCGCCGATTCCGCTTGCTGCACCCGTGAGGATCGCCACTTTCCCTTGCAATCGCGTTGCCACTGCGTGTCTCCGGTTCGTTTTCGAGTTTTGCCGCGTGGTGAGCGAACGCTCGTTGCGCGAACAATTGCTCTGTTGGTGATCGAATGATCGGATACGAGTCCGGTCATGTCAAGGCGGTTAACGAGATTTCGATGGTGCAGCGCGGCAGCGGCGGGGGGAGTCCTTTGTCGCACTCTGTCGAGGCTGCCGCACGTCCTTGCGACAGCGATATACCGGCGGCCCCTGTCCGTCGACACTGACAAACTTATTAGATACGTTATATCATTGCATCCCCGCCTCAACCGCGAAGCTCTGCCGGGTCGCCCGGAGCCCTTCGCATCCAACTCTTTAGCAGCAGGGATACCGATGAAGAAACTCAGCTTGAAGTGGCACGATGCGCGCCGTGTGCTCAGCCTGTCGAAGTATCTGGTGGCCGGCGCCGCCGTGCTGGCGCTCGGCCAGGGCGCCTACGCGCAGGCCGCTAAGATCCAGGTGGTCGCCGCGGAAAACTTCTACGGCGACGTGGTGCATCAACTGGGTGGCGACCATGTGGACGTCACCAGCATCCTGAGCAACCCGGACGAAGATCCGCACCTGTTCGAAGCCAGCCCGAAGACCGCCCGCGCGTTGCAGCACGCGAACCTTGTGGTCTACAACGGCGCCGATTACGATCCGTGGATGGCGAAGCTGCTGAACGCATCGAAGAACAATGCAAAGCGCACGATCATTGTCGCGGCCGATCTCATCGGCAAGAAAAGCGGCGACAATCCGCACCTCTGGTATAACCCGGCAACCATGCCCGCCGTGGCCCGCGCAGTCACCACGGCGCTCGAAACGGCTGACCCGGCGAACAAGTCGGCGTACGATGCGAACCTCGCGAAGTTTCTCGATTCGCTCAAGCCGATCGACGCCAAGATTGCCGATCTGCACGGCCGTTATGCTGGCGTGCCGGTCACGGCGACGGAACCGGTATTCGGCTATATGTCGGATGCTGTCGGCCTGACGATGCGCAATATGCGCTTCCAGTTGGCGACGATGAACGACACGGAAGCGAGCGCATCGGATATCGCTGCGTTCGAACGCGATCTGCGCGAAAAGCGCGTGCGAGTCCTGATCTATAACAGCCAGGCAACCGAGGCCCTGACCAAGCGCATGTTGAAACTCGCGCAGCAATCGCACGTGCCGACCATGAGCGTCACGGAAACGGAACCGGCCGGCAAGAACTACCAGGTGTGGATGCTCTCGCAGCTGGACGCGCTCTCCGCGGCGCTGGCGGCGGGCGACACTGGTGCGCCAGCGGCAGCGTCGGCGGCCAAGTAAGGCAGTAATCAACGGAACCACGTAATGAATCTGACTGGCCGCACACCGTCCACCGCCGCGCCTGTTCTCGAACTTGAGAACGTGACGCTGGAACTGGGCGGCCGTGCCATCCTGCGCGACACCAGTCTGCAGGTGAATCAAGGTGAATTCATCGGCGTGCTCGGGCCGAACGGCGCGGGCAAAACCACGCTGATGCGCGCCGTGCTCGGCCTCGTGCCGGCGGCGAGCGGCACGATCCGCGTCCTTGGCCAGCCGGTGGAGCGCGGCAATGCGTCGATCGGCTATATGCCGCAGACGCGCGCCGCGCTCGCCGGTCGCCGGGTGCGCGGCCGCGACTTTGTCGCGATGGCCGCCGACGGCCACCGCTGGGGTCTGCCGCACGCAGATGCGAAGACTCGTGCGGACGTCGAACGCGTGCTGGATCTGGTGGGGGGGCGCACGCTGGCGGCGCGGCCTTTGTCCGAGCTTTCGGGCGGTGAGCGTCAGCGTCTTTTGCTCGCACAATGTCTGCTCGGCAATCCCAAACTCCTGTTGCTCGACGAACCGCTGATCAGTCTGGATCCGCATCATCAGAAGAGCGTGGTCGAACTGGTGCGTAACGTGCAGCAGGAACTCGGCATCGCGGTGCTGTTCTCGGCGCATGAACTCAATCCGCTGCTCCATGCGCTCGACCGGGTGCTGTATCTGGGCAGTGGCGTCGCAGCGCTTGGCACGGTTGACGAAGTCATCACGAAGCCGGTGCTGTCGCGGCTCTACGGCTCGGCCATCGACGTGATGCGCGTGAATGGCCGCATCTTCGTGATGTCAGGCGACGTCGAAGTCGAAAAGCACGATCACGAACACGAAGACGACGCCCACGATCACGATCATGGCGGCGCGTCGGGCCATGGACATTCGCATGGCCACGGCCACTCACACGGCCATCACCACGCCTCACGCGACGGACACACGAACGATGTTTGAATACGATTTCATGGTGAACGCATTCGCGGCGTCGGGGATCGTCGCGGTGCTGGCGGGGATTGTTGGCTACTTTCTGGTGATGCGCGGACAGACGTTTGCGGGCCACGCACTTTCGCATGTCGGCTTCACCGGCGCGACCGGCGCGGTGCTGCTTGGCATCTCGCCGATCTGGGGAATGATCGGCTTCACATTGGCGGCAGGCGTCGGCATGGGCGCGCTCGGTGAGAAACTCGCCGGACGCGATGTGGCGATCGGCGTGATCCTCTCGCTCGCGCTCGGCTTCGGCCTGCTGTTTCTGCATTTCTTTACCGCTTACGCGACCCAGGTCACCGCGCTGCTGTTCGGCAACGTGCTGGGCGTGAATACCTCCACGCTGGGCGTGCTCGCGGGACTCGGCGTTCTCAGCTTGCTCGCGCTCGCCGCGATCATGCGGCCGTTGCTGTTCGCTTCGCTGCAGCCAGAACTGGCCGAGGCCAAGGGCGTGTCGCTGCGGCTCGTGTCGGTGCTGTTTCTGGCAATTGCCGCGCTGGCCGTGGCGGCATGTACGCAGATCGTCGGCGTGTTGCTGGTGTTCACGCTGATGGTGGGGCCTGCGGCAGCGGCGCAGAACCTCACCACAAGACTCTCCGCCGGCCTCGTGCTCGCGGCGCTACTTGCGCTGGTGCAAGCGTGGCTGGGACTCACGCTCGCGTTCTATACGGATTGGCCGACGAGCTTCTGGATCACCGCGCTAGCCGCGTTGGTGTATGGCGGAAGTTTGCTGGGGCGGCGGTAAGGGGGCGCGCATCAAGCGAGCAAAACCTCCGCGTGATGCGCGATGTGATCCTCGATGAACGACGAGATGAAATAGTATCCGTGGTCGTAACCCACGTGACGCCGCAACATCAACGGCTGTCCTGCGGCATGGCACGCCGCTTCGAACACATCGGGGTATAACTGCTCGGAGAGAAACTGATCCGACAGGCCCTGATCGATCAGAATCCCCTCCGCGAACTTGTGCGACGCGTTCGCCACCAGTTCGCTCGCGTCATACGCCTTCCACGCCGCCCGATCCTGGCCCAGATATCCGCCGAACGCCTTCTCGCCCCACGGAGAGATCGAGGGCGCCGCAATCGGCGCAAATGCCGACACCGAGCGGTAAATCTGCGGATTGCGCAGCGCCAGCATCAGCGCGCCGTGGCCACCCATCGAGTGACCGAAGATGCCAAGCCGATCGCCGTCTACCGGCAGATTCGCCAGCACCGTTTCCCGCAGTTCGTCGCGCACGTACGAGTACATCCGGAAGTGCTTCGACCACGGCTCCTCGGTCGCATCGACATAGAACCCCGCACCCACGCCGAAGTCCCACGCCGCGCTTTCGCCAGGGATACCCGCACCGCGTGGACTGGTGTCCGGCGCGATCAACGCAATCCCATGTTGCGCGGCGAACCGCTGCGCGCCTGCCTTGATCGGGAAGGTTTCCTCGGTACAGGTGAGACCCGCAAGATAGAACAGCGCCGGCACCTTCACCGCCGCGGCATTTGCCCCCTGTACGGCTTGCGGCGGCAGATACACCGCAAAACGCATCGGCAGGCCGATTACCTTCGACTCATGCTTGTAGATACGCTGCGCGCCGCCGTAGCAGGTGTGATTGGCTAGCAGTTCGAGCATCGCATTCTCCCTTGATTGCAAGGTAAATCGGGCATCAGTACAGCACGACCGAGCGGATCGACTCGCCCTTCTTCATCAGGTCGAAGCCTTCGTTGATACGATCGAGCGGCAGACGATGCGTGATCAGATCGTCGATGTTGATCTTGCCTTCCATATACCAGTCGACGATCTTCGGCACATCGGTGCGGCCGCGTGCGCCGCCAAACGCCGAGCCCTTCCACTGGCGACCCGTCACGAGCTGGAACGGACGCGTGCTGATTTCTTCACCCGCCGCAGCCACGCCGATGATGAACGACTGTCCCCAGCCCTTGTGCGTGCACTCCAGTGCCTGACGCATCACCTTCGTGTTGCCGATGCATTCGAACGAGTAGTCGGCGCCGCCATCGGTCAGTTGAACGATATGATCGACGACGTTCTCGACTTCAGTCGGGTTGATAAAGTGCGTCATGCCGAACTTCTTCGCGAGCTCGACGCGTCCCGGGTTCAGATCGACGCCAATGATCTTGTCCGCGCCCACCATCTTCGCGCCCTGGATCACGTTCAGCCCAATCCCGCCGAGACCGA
>Ga0302220_10001441_pt1 | contig 18624 bp, 16 predicted proteins | sample II_Palsa_E1_3_FD_194572 | JGI IMG/M metagenome (GOLD analysis project Ga0302220, IMG submission 194572) | Peat permafrost microbial communities from Stordalen Mire near Abisko, Sweden - II_Palsa_E1_3 | ecosystem: Environmental > Terrestrial > Soil > Palsa > Peat permafrost | place: Sweden...
CTCAGCGGCGATCGCCGGTCGGCTGCCCGGCCCGGGGACGATCTACCTGAGCCAGAATCTGCGTTTCACAGCGGCGGTGAAGCCCGGTGACACCGTCCACGCCACTGTAACCGTCAAGGAAATGTTACCTGAGAAGCGGCGCGTAACGCTCACCACCGTCTGCCGCGTGGCCAACAAGGTGGTGATCGACGGAGACGCGCTGGTTATGCCTACTTCGTACCAGGCCCGCGAGACCTAGTGACGGATGCGAACGCTTTGACCGGCACTCGCCTCCGCCGCAACAAACCGGGCGGCCATCGCATGCCTCCTGCCTGTAAACCCGCAACGAACCTACTTACCGAGAGACAATCATGGAAACTGAAGCCACCACCCCATTCGCCGACGTAACCAAGCTGATCCAGCAGTTCAAGGTCCCGGGGCTCGACATGGCGCAGATCATCGAGTCGCGTCGCAAGGATATGGAGGCCCTCATTGAGGCCAACAAGGCCACCTATGAGGCGATGCAAGCGCTCGCGCGTCGGCAAACAGAGATCCTGACCCAGGCCATGCAAGAGATCCAGGAGTCCGCTAAAGCCTTGGCCGCTGGCGGGTCCGCTGCGGCGGACCTCGCGAAGCAGACTGAGTTAGTGCGCGGCGGCTACCAGAAAGCGCTGGCCGATACGAAGAGCCTAGCGGAAATGGCACGCAAGTCGCAGACCGATGCGATGGATATCATCACGCAGCGGGCCACGCAGAGCCTGGAAGAGATGAAAAAATTGATGCAGCCAAACTAAAGGCGCCCCATGGACGCGGCGGCCGAAGATCGCCGCGTGGGCCCCACACCTTGAAAAAAACGATGGTATCGCACTCCAAGTATTCCGTAGACCGGTCGGGCAGCCCTCGCGACGCGCCTGCACCCGATAAGGGAACTCGATAACCCGATTGAGCGGGCGCATCGAACCGGCACCGTATACAAAAACTCTTCCCTTGCTGGGGTCGATCCAGCAAATATTCGCACCGAAGCGGCATGTGAAACGCGCTTCACTCAATCGCGAACAACCGCAGCCCGATTCATTGCATGGTTGCATATCGCAAATTCACCGAGCTGGCCCACCGTCGAATGCTTTCTGACCATTCGGCAAACCAGCAGCCATGCCGTCTCACTCTCGGTAAGTTGGCAATGACCCTTGGACTGACGCAGTCGTCCCTCAATGCACGAGTAGTTTCCGAGCTTTCGCGTAGCGATGTCATTCGAATAAAATGACTGCCTAACCCGTTAGCGTCCACACTTCCCGACCCTACGTCCTCTCATTGCCTTACCGACGTAGCTCGATCGGCCGTTGCATGACCGTGCATTCTAATCCGCGAACCTGAGTAGTTTCCGAGCCTGCCGCGGGTTCGTAGCGAAGCCCATAATCGTCTAAGTACAGAGAAAATTTTGGCTGCGGCTCAATTGCTGTCGTCGAATGAGAACCCATCCAGCGATGGCCGGTTACGACGTCGCTGGCCCCTGTTATGCATCGATCTGCGGGCGTTTTCTGATGATCGTCGGATGTGACGCGCAGCGGGGCCTCTACGGGTTATGCGCCGTGGACCATCTCGTAAAGCAAGTCGCAAGATGGAGGATCGACCAATGCTTGGCTTTACTCGGCTTGGAGACGTTGCCAACACAGTCCTTCGCCCGGATGTTCGGGCCTCTGAGCAGGCAGCACCAACGAGACTCCGCTGTTGCACCTCGATGCAGCGATCTTCTTCGTGAACGTTAGGGAGCTCGTGCCCTGGCGCGGAAGCGCGCGGGTGGGTGCTCCGTTTGCGCAGGCATCCACATGCGCGACATCCCGAGCGTGCCATGCGTTTTTTGAGAGGAGCGTCAGTTCTTACTCGTCGCCAATCTCGCACGGCAGGACTGTATCGACTTTCTGCGCCAAGTGGCGGAGACGGGCATCTTCAAACAAACGAACTATCCCCTCAAGAAGGCGAACCGGGCTCGAGCGGATCTCAGTGTAGGCCGCTTCAATGGCGCCGGCGTTCCTGTAACTCGGATGGCTCTTCGAATCACATCAATTGACGCGCCCGAAGCCGAGGACGAAACGGCACCCCGGGGCAGGGGACGAAAGCAAGATGATTGGTTTTACAGAGATTTGCCTCCTATCGACTGCGGCCGTGCTTTTGTTGCTTCGTGCGCTGCCATACCTCCGTCCTTACCGCCCACTGTTCGGCGGCGGTGGTGTGCTACTGCTGATAACTGCATTATTTCCGCGGACAGGTAACCCTCTAGGACAATTTCTCTTTGGGACGACGGGAGGTGGGCTGCGCCTGCCACGCGAATTGTTCGGGATCGTGTGGTGGATTCTGGGTGCCTGGCTGTTCAAAAGCCTGCTTGATCTCGTGCTACTCCGAACGTTTTTCCCCGATAATGACGAGCCTCACGCGCGACGCCTGTTCGCCGATCTAGCATCGGGTCTCATCTATGCCCTTGCTTTCGTCGGTATCGTCGGCACTGTCTTCAAAGAACCGGTCTCAACCTTCCTGGCGACTTCCGGCGTCCTGGCAATTGTCCTCGGTCTGGCGCTCCAGAACACCCTCGGCGACGTACTTTCCGGTCTCGCGATCAACATTGAACGTCCATTTGGAGCAGGGGACTGGATTACCCTGGCTGATCAGGTCTCTGGCCAGGTCATGCAGGTCAATTGGCGGGCTACCCGGCTTAAGACATGGTCGCATGACATGGTCGTCATACCGAACAGCGTCATTTCGAAGTCCATCGTGACGAACCACAGCCGTCCGAAGGGTCCCCACCGCTGCATTATTAGTCTCAGGGTCGATCTCGAAGTAGCTCCTTCGCGCGTGATCGAAGCGTTAAAAGCGGCAGCCACTGGTAACCCAGATATCGCCCACGGCACCGCCCCGCAGGCCTACGCATGTGCATTCACCGATTCTCTCGTGGACTACGAGTTGGCTTTTGCGATCGATAGCTTTGCGCAGACGCCTGGCGCGAAATCGGAGATGATAGAGCGCATAGCGGACGCCCTCCGGGATCTCGACATCCATATTGGCAAACCGGCGATGGATGTCCGCATCGTTGCGCAGGGTGATCTAGCCGTCGCCGCTGGCGTGCCGCTCAGCGCGGCCCCACTACAACCGAACGGCCACCGATGAAAACGATCGATAAATGCGAGGGCGTTAAGGAGCCGGACCTCCACGGTGCTATCGGTGTCGAAAATGGCGAAACCACTCCCGATGATTTCTGGAGCGGGCCCGTAGACACGCTTCTTGTCCATTTGGCAACTACCGCCACCGGCCTAAAGACGTCTGAATCGCAGTCGCGCTTAGCGACGTATGGACCAAACGACGCCGCAATCGACAAGGAGGCGCCGCTGTGGCTCCGATTTCTTGCCGCTTCCGCAATCCACTCGTCATCATCCCGCTTTTCGCAAGCGGACTATCCGCGGCGGCTGGTGACATGACGAGGTTCATCATCGTGCCGAGCATCGTCATGCTTAGCATGATCATCAATTTCGTCCAGAAGGTGCGCGCCCAGAATGATCGCCGGCACGATGCACAATTTGACGAAATTCAGCGCTATAGCCTTCGGCGATAGCACGAAGTCCTAGCTTCTGCTTGCGATCGCGGATACCGGCTCGGAGAACGAGCCGGCGTATTAGACACGCAGATGCCGGATAACGTGGGAGCTGCTCAGGCAACGTCGTCGCGTCATGGACAGGACCTAATTGTTCCCGTTTGTCTCGAAAGAGAACAGCGCTTTGCAGGCAACTTGCGAGCAGGGGTATTTCGCACTTCGCAAGGCCTGCAATGGTGGTCAGTTAACCTGCCTACCCAATGGCGTTGGGTAGGCGGATAGCGGCTCTTCAGACAACGGTGATGTCGTTCTCGACATCTGTCGTGCCAGGTGCGGCCCAAGCGGCGGCGGTTGCCTCGTCGCGCTCGTACCAAGACTCCACCTTTCCGGTCAACTTCACTTTCCCACCCTGCGCGGTCACGTTGATTGTCGCAGGATCGAACCACGACCGGTCCAATGCAACGATGATGTCGTCCCTGATCTTTGACGTGTTAGGCCTCGGCTTGATGGTGATCTCGTTTGAGACGCCGACGACACCCCAAAGTCCGCGAACATCGTGCGCTGCCGCGTCTTGCTGGTAATGCCAATCGACTTCGCCGGTGAGGGTGACCCAGCCTTTTTCTACTTTAGCCTTAACGGCGTCGCTTGGAATAGCAGTGTCCCATTTCATACGATTGACCGCTGCAGAAGCAATTTCTTCGTCGCCATGCTTTACGTTGAAAGGCAGGCGAACCTCAAGTTCCTCGGCAACCGCCTTCACGTCCTTAAGCCGGCGCGTAGCCTTCTCCGCAGCAAACTTCTCCGCATAGCTCTCGACGTGACCCATGAGAGTCACGACGCCGGCTTTCGCGGTCACGCCGATGTGGGCGGCGTTTACACTCGGTTCCCACTTCAGTCCGTCAAGCACGGCTTGCTTCAATTGCTTATCGTCAGACATGGTTGTTCTCCTAGTTTGATACCGAAATCATGACGCCCTAAACTCCATGGGCTTGCGACCATGCGAGGGCAGGCTCGGAAGTTAAACAACCCGGCCAATCCCTTCCGAAATGGGGGGTAGCACCGCGACCGGTGACGGCTGTTCTTGTCCTTGCGTCGTGTTCGAGCCCGCGATGCTCACGGAAGCTCTATCGCGGCGCCGCTTTCTTCAAGCGTGGGATAGTCGATATAGCCGCGAGCGCCGCCGCCATAGAACGTTTCCTCGCCCATGAGGTGGTTGAGCGGACCATTCACTCTAAGCCGCTCCACGAGATCCGGATTGGCCATGAACAGCCGTCCAAACGACACCAGATCGGCGCGGCCGCTCGTCACCGCATCGATCGCCATCTGCCTGTCATAGCCATTGTTGACCATCCAGACGCCATCGAAACGGTCATGCAGAGCGGCATAATCAAACGCAATACTGTCCCTGGCGCCGCCCGTCTCGCCCTCAACAATGTGCAAATACGCCAAACCGAGGGGATTGAGGGCGCCTACGACATGATCGAAGAGCGCCTGCGGGTGGCTGTCCTGTGAGTCGCCGGCGGTGGAGACCGGGGATAGCCGAACGCCGAGGCGATCGGCACCAATGGCGTCCGCACAAGCCCAGGAAACATCGAGGAGCAGTCGTGAGCGGTTCTCGATGGAGCCGCCGTACGCGTCGGTACGATGATTGGTTCCGTCGCGTAGAAAGGCGTCGAGCAGGTAGCCGTGGGCTCCATGTAGTTCGACGCCGTCGAATCCGGCCTCGATGGCTCGCATGGAGGCGTGACGGAAGTCCTCGATAATTCCCGGGATCTCGTCTAACCGGAGCGCACGCGGCATCGACACGTCGACGAAACCCTTTCCGGCCAAGAAAGTTTTGGTTTTTGCGCGGATCGCGGAAGGGCCTACGGGTGCTTGGCCGTCTTGCTGGAAGCTTGTGTGGGAGACACGGCCCGTGTGCCACAATTGAACGACTATGGTGCCGCCCTTGGCGTGCACAGCGTCAGTAACCCTTTTCCAGCCTCGGACCTGATCGTCTGTAAAGCATCCTGGCGTACCGGCGTAACCTTGCGCTTGAACCGAAATCTGCGTGGCTTCGGCGATGATCAGGCCGGCCGTGGCGCGTTGGGCATAATATTCGAGAGCGAACGGTCCTGGCACCAGGCCTGGCCCGGCTCGATTTCGGGTAAGGGGAGCCATGACGATGCGATTGGCGAGTTCGAAGGCGCCCGCACGCATGGGTTCGAATAGAGCCTGAACCGAACGAGTTTGGTAGGTTTTTTTCATGCTGTGGCTCACGGATTATGGGTGGCGAATTGCGTGGGAAAAAGGCGCGCTATCGGTGCCGCACGAGGATTGAACGAGGCTATGTATCCTGCCGCGTCATTGATTGCCCTCCAGCATTTCATCGGCTCTCTGGTCGCCTTGAGTCTTCTCAGCGGACGAGAGATCTCCGAAAAATTTCCGGCGTCCTGATACCTATGCTTTGATGGCAATAGGAAGCATTTGACAAAGTTCGCGTCGAAAAATATCAAGACCAGTAAGCTTCTCGACCGTAGAAATTATGGAGCTGAGTCTCGTACATGCGGTTCAGAGGAACGGCGTCAACGAACGCTGGACTATGCTCGACTGCATCGCGAGTGAGCGTTGTCGAAACCGTAGCTCTGGCCGAATCGACACTCTCGATCCATTCGGTCGACAGTAGTATTTCCCTCGCGCTGTTCCACCAGTCTCTTGTATTGACAGTCATGTAGCGGACGACCCATGTCTCATCGTCGAACACAAAATCGGCGACATGCCCGATGGTGCCGTCCGCGGTCGCCACGGAGAAGCTTCCCGCCTGTTGCGCACTCAGCAGATGTAGGTCGGCACGCGAGCCTTTGACGTGAAGCGTTGGGCGCAGTTGCAGATATTCAAGGCCAGGCGTTGAGTCACCGGATGCGGGGTGAGACGCAAAGGTCGACCTGACTCTGGCGGCCCAATAGGGTCTGCATCCGTAGTAGTCGAACAGCTTGGACTCCTGGAGGCGGGAAACGGGTTTTCGGGTATCGATTGGAGGGCTGCCCGTCATCTGCCGCTGTGTCAGGTTCAAGGTGACAACGCCTGCCGCGAAATCAATCCCTCTAACAGAAAAAGGCGATACCCATATTTCCTGCCAGTTGTTCCATCCCGTCGCCTCGATAACGATAACGATAAAGCGAATACCCCACGTCTCGTCATCGAAATAGACATGTTCTACCGCGCCAAGATGGCCATCCACGCAAGTTACCTTGCAGCCTTTCAGATCTTCTATGCTTCGCAACATAAGGGTGCCCTATCAATAAAAATGGCGAATCTGCCTGCTCGTCGAAGCCGGCCACGAGAATGGAAAATTCTGTTGGCACGGCAGGTCAGCCTTGATGCACCGACAAGCCGTCACGCCGTTGCAAGAATATGAGTAAGCGTAAAGGTGGAGTGCCGCTGGCGATAGACTCGGAATCTACTCATGAACCCATAAAGGTTCCTCCGAATATCTTCACTTCCTGCTTTCGACTATCCGTGACTTCGGGTAGGTCATTCTCAGGTCGTCCAATGTGTCGAGGAGGATCCAGATCGGATCGACCTCGCATTCTTCTTGCCATCTCGTGTATTCGAAGCGGCGCGCCTGACGTAAGGTATATCTGGGACTGGACTTGAAGACCGGTCAGGTGCGTGTAGTACTGGTGAAGCGACAGGACGTCGATGACGCGAGCGCATTGACTGGGCTGCTGGGCCCGATCCCCGTAGACGAACCTATCGACAAGATCGGCGGTGACCGTGCGCACAATACACGGCACTGCCATACAGCGATAGCCGTGCGCGGCGCCACTCCCTCGATTCCACTCACGAAGGGGCAAGGCAAGGCATTGGCCTGAGCGCATGCCCGGCGAAAGCTGGCACAACGAGGTGGAATAGAAACATACCGCGACGCGGCCGGCGCACATGGGAGACGCGCAGCGGCTATCACTAGCGTTCGCTTGACCAAAACAAGATCTGCCGTATTTGATTTACTTACGGGTAATCGTCTGTGTCGCGCCGCATCGGTTCGCAAGCGACCGACACGGCGATCCGAATCGGCGTGCTGAACCGAATGGCAGCGCTTGCGCGCCCTCAAACCATTCGCATCGCTTGAATTCATGAGCACTAGAGAAGCTGTGTTTTCGCGCCCGAGTTACGCAACGACGCCACTCGAGCACCGAGGCATTGCAATGGACGCAAGTCTCTCCGAGCCATGGGACGCCGATCCGGAATGACAAGAATTTGTGCGGCGATCGCCAATTAGCCTAGCACCGTCGTGGGGTCTAGGATGTGCGAGTCATCCAGGAAGCGCGGGGTTGCATCAGGCAACGTCGCGCAAGTCTCGACTCCCTTTGAGTCGATAGACCGGCTCCGCGTAAAAACCCACGCCCCTGTACCCGCGTTCCATAGCAAGGCAGCTCGGACCATCGCTCTATGCAGGTCGATAGAGCAATCACACCCTGATAGTCCTGGATATCTCCAGATCGATCCAGACCACGCCTTCACGTAACCCGTGCAGCAAAGCGTCTCGCTCGGTTATGAAAATCTGACTATCCTTAAACTCGTGGGCGAAGTCGCCGCCGAGGCAGCGAGCAGTCACTTTGATCTGACTGATAAAGCCGCCTTCGGCTTCGTGCGTTGCTGCAGTAACTGACCAATTTGCATTTCCATCGTCGACTCTACCAGACAGATTCATGAAGATCTCCTCGCAGCTTTTTCTTCTTTCGGGATAGACTGCCAAATCCTCCTGACTGATGCAGAATTGTTCATCACAATCCTACGCGGTCGTCCTATACAGGAGCGATTGCGAGCCTCGACGAGGACACTGAACGTACAAGCTGCACTCATCACTCGAGATCATCGCCGACACTAAGCATAGACTCTGAAGCCCAAAAACGAGAAGCTCGGAAACTACTCAGGCCTAAACATGTGCCTCAATCTCCAGACGGTAAGTTGCAAATAGACGCCAGAATCTCAACGCTATTCGCAGGCCGGTCCTTCGAACCCCTTGCTCAAAGCTATCGAAGCCGTAAGCTTCTGAACATGACATCTCAAGGTGCTTGTTTTCAGGCGCTTGGCAACTGCCGATATCATTCGCCGGCGCCGGCAAACACGAGTTGTGCGAGCGAATTTGCGGCTGTCCATGTCCTCGCGAGATTCGATCGCGGGAGATCGTTTCGCCGCGGGATTCCTTAACGCTGGGTCAAGAGGCTATGGGAAGCGCGCCGCGAGGTAATAGTCAGTGCTGAACGCAAGCGCACTCATGCATGAGTAGTTTCCGATGCTGTCCCTCTAGATCGGTCTCGGTTATGTTTATCTCCCGGGGGTAGCTGACTTTCAGCTCTCAGTAATCGCTTGAATAGGCAAAGCTTCAGGTTTTGCAGTGATACATCCGCTTAAGCCGAGTCTGTCGTCAAAAGACGAGTTCTGCAGTCGATAATCGTGCCTACAGCTGTCATCCAAATGACAGGGGGAATTTATGTCCTTTCCGAATCGCCTGCTTCGGCCCGCAGAGCAGCGACTTGCAAGTCTACCGTTACCTTGCTCGCTCGTACTTCCTGGAGGTCAACGGCTCGGCGCGGCGCGACCTAGACTCGCGTTTATCGTCCACGACTTGCGCGCGCTCTTGCATCTGGCGAGAGGCGCGATCGGGCGGCTAGCAGAAGAGTACGTGGAGGGTCGGCTCGAGATCGAAGGCGATATGCGTGATCTTATGGCGACAGCACCGGCATTATTCGGCAACGATCCGACCCAAGCAGCCAGAAGATGGTGGCGCCGCCTTGTGCAGCGTACACAACGCCAAGTGTGGGAACACACTCATCATAGTCGCCAAAAGGATAGCACGCAGATTCAGCAGCACTACGACGTTTCTGACGACTTTTATGCGTTATGGCTCGATCCAAAGCGAGTGTATTCTTGCGCATACTTTGCCAATCCAGCCATGACTCTAGCCGAAGCCCAGGAGGCAAAGCTCGACCAGATCTGCAAAAAACTTAGGCTGCGCTATGGCGAGCGTTTCATCGACATCGGCGCTGGTTGGGGTGGACTCCTATATTGGGCGGCCGAGAATTATGGAGTCGATGCAACTGGCATTACCTTATCCCTGAACCTGTACGAGTACGTCAGCAGGCTCATTCAACAAAAAGGTTTGCAAGGTCGAGTACGTATACTTCCGCAAGACTACCGCGACGTCGACGAAGCCATGCCCTTCGATAAAGTGGCATCAGTGGGAATGTCCGAACATGTTGGCCGTCCTAACCTGGTTCGTTACTTCGCGAAGATTCGTCGTCTGCTAAAACCGGGCGGTCTTATGATGAACCACTGCATTACCGCTGCCGGCACGGACAGCTCGCAAGTTGACGGTGGGATGGCCGATTTCATCGACAGATATATTTTTCCTGGAGGCCAGCTCGTGCACGTAGGACTTATTCTGGGCGCGATGGCACGGGCTAACCTCGAACCCTTGGACGCCGAGTGCTTACGTCCCCACTATGCTCAAACACTTTGGCACTGGGTTGACGCGTTGGAGTTGAATCTCGGGGAGGCCCGGCGTGTGCTTGGTGCGGACGCTGAAAAGGTCATTCGCGCTTATCGACTATACCTAGCCGGCTCGGCAATGGGGTTTGAGCAGGGCTGGACATCTTTATTTCAGATCCTCGCGTCACGTCCAGACGGCGTTGTCGAACCACACGAGACGCATCGGAGCCGACTGTGTGCTATGCAAAGCCGATATCCATTCAATCGCACGTATATGTCTGACCACGGCAGTAGAAGCTTAGCGGATTATCGAGGAAGCGGAAAACCAGCCGTGAGTGGAAGCCTTCGTCATGATGTCGTGTCAACAGACGACGACATTCACCGGGCTAGCCCCGTGAGATCCCGCGCTTGCAAAAGCGAATAATACACGGCAGTTCGCAACTGCCCTTCGGAATTATCGAATCAGGAGTGCGACTTGGACAAATACCATGAACTTGAGACGTCACATTGGCATCTCGACGATATAAGTTACGGCGATATTGATATCGCACGTGTGCGAGAGCGTGAAGAGCTGTTCATTCTTGTGTGCAGCGCGTCGTTTATCGAGAGCTGCTCGGACATCTACACGCACAATCTTGTAACCAATTTCGCAGACGACTCGGAGATCGCGGACTGGCTGAGTGGGCAATGGGAACCGGAAGAACTGCTGCACGGACGGGCACTGAAGGCTTACGTTGAACATGTCTGGCCGGAGTTTGACTGGAACCGAGCATTTGCCGACCTGTTGTTGGAATACTCGAGGTTGTGCAGCGTGGAGAAGCTTGAGCCTACACGCGCTCAGGAAATGGTTTCGCGATGCATCGTTGAGATGGGCACCGCCACTTATTACGAGGCACTCCATGCCGTTTGCGATGAACCGATTCTTCAGGACCTTGCATGGCGCATCCGCAATGACGAGTTAAAGCATTACAAACACTTCTATCGCTATTTCCTGAAATATCAAATGCAGGATCCTATCTCCCGGTCTCAGGTGGTCGCAGCGCTTTGGCGCCGTCTTATCGAACTGCGCCAGACCGATACAAGAATAGCGATACGATACGCCGCTAAATGGGGGTTTTCCGGGAGGGAGAGTTCGCCTTCGTTCGAAGATATCAGCAAACGGGTTTTCGGATTAATGGGCGTGCACTATCCAATCAAACTCGCGGTGCAGATGACGCTCAAGCCACTGCAACTAAATGTCCGTTTGAGGCATTTGGCCGAACGCCCGCTGGCGATGATAGCTAGGCGGGTGCTACGAAGTTAGCGAAATGCGTTGATTGGAAGCTTTGGATATAGCACTAAAGGCACGATCGGTTTGGTCTTCTATGTAGAATTTTTCAAAGATGACCTGGAAGCTCTAAATCATCGAAAGCCGCGCGCGAGAATCGAAGCGGGCTTTGGCCTTCGTCGAGGATGTGTAAAACAGGCCCGTGGCTGTCGTGAAGCGTGATTGAATAACCACCGCTGGCGCTTGTTTCCTCGCGAAACGAATGAATCACATTGTTCCAGTGGGCCACGCAGGCGTAAGAGGCAACGACCGATCTTGCGAGAACGCGTGGCGTGGGAATCGAAGCGAAAATTTTTGGTTTCGAAAGAGCTGAGGGCAGCTCTGGCATAGAGCCGCCGAGCGTTTTGATGTGAGAAGGCTCCAGTGACACGCAGCTTTCGTGAGATTGTCTATAGCGAAGGTTCGCCTGACGCGGTACGAAGCGAGAGGATGTCTTGCAGGCACGGTGTCCAGAGGGTACGAGACCACCGTCACGACGGCTCCAAAACGAACTGGGTAGTTTCCGAACCTGAACTCTGGATCACGCGCGCCTATGATAGATGCGTTCCTCCACCGCAAGCTTCTATAGGAATTACCATGACACCGTACGGCATAGTTGTTGCCACCTTCGACGACCATCAAGAAGCAGATGCAGCGGTGCGCAAGCTAATCACTGCGGGTTTCGACATGAAGCACTTCAGCGTGGTGGGAAAGGGGTACCACACTGACGAGAAAATAGTCGGCTTCTATAGCATCGGTGACCGCATGAAGATTTGGGGAAAATATGGCGCATTTTGGGGTGGATTGTGGGGACTTTTTTTCGGCTCCGTTTTTATTACGTTCCCGGTGATTGGCCCCGTTGTGATTTTGGGTTATCTCGCTGCTGCTGTGGTTTCGGCGGTAGAAGGGGCGGTGGTAGTGGGGGGCATATCAGCCCTTGGGGCCGCACTTTTTACTGCCGGTATGCATAAGGATAGCGTCATTCATTACGAATCGGTCATAAAAGAGGATGGATTTCTTATAGTGGCTCATGGCCCTGCCGAAGAAATGGCCAGAGCCAAGGATAACCTTGCTACGTCTTATCCGAAACGCCTCGATTTACATGAGCGCTCCGACATGGAGGCCGTAGCCGAGCCGGCTGTATAAGAGCAATTTCCCATGGCGGGCGCGGTACCGCTCGTCAAAGAGCTGTGGTGTAAATAGATACTCGGATCGAAAACTTCCTATAGGTCGGACGCGTTATCGAGCAAAAAAAACGGGATTCCCAACGGCGCGATCAACCATATCTTTGAGGCCAAGTGTTGCGAGGTCAAAATGACCTCCGCGATTGCGATGCATCAGCTCGATTCCCGAAATTGTGATTGTGGCGTTCCCGACTCGTCGGCGCCGAGTGTCATGCTCGTCCGGTACTTGACGTTGCATTTGACTTGCTCGATCACTTTGTTCTGTACGTCGAGGAACGATCCTTTGTGTGCTCGGCTCCAGAACGTAACCTTTCATCGCGCCCAACGCACCAGGCGAGGCAGCGTAGCAATACAACTTGATGGCGCGCCGCGGCTCGCCGTGCTGCTTAACGCTTTGCAGCGGAAATCTCTTGTCGCGGCCACGTCGTGCCTGCCGCAGGGCGTCTGGTACGCGGTCCGACCGAACCGGTCCGCCACCGCTATCTAGCGGTAGACCTTTTTGCCACGAATCTTCAGGTGGGTTCGAACTCGCCACGATCGGTCTGCGGGCGTGCCAAATCGGTTCTAATGTTTGACGAACTCTTGCGTGTAACATTTCACCCAGCTAAGGATCGTTGTGTGAGAGGCGACAAGCCGCTGCTCGGCCAGCATCTCGACTAGATCGCGCAGACGGAGTTTGTAGCGCAGGTGCCACCAAACGCAAAGAATGACGATCGTGCGATCAAAATGCCGCCCCATCGACAACCTGTCCGTGCTCTTCAGTTTGCTCAACACCATCGACTTACGAGATGGATTGAACGCTCCCTCGACTGAGTAGTTTCCGATCCTTCCGTGCAAGGGACTATCACAATTAAGATAAGGGTGTCGGTTACCGATTTGGAAACCGGCGAGGTCGGCTGATATCCGACTCGATTTCTAGTTCGATTTCATCCATAGCGAAGTTCGGAGGGAAGTGGAAACTATGTCAGAAAATTCTGCTAACCAGCCTCCCATGAACTCCGCCGCTACGGACGCTGAAGCTATCCGGCAGCCTGACGCGCCGGACGGGATCTGCGCGCCGCAAGCCCTTGCCATCTCCGAAACTAGAGCGCTGCTTGCGGAAGCACAAGCTGCAGCTACATCGGTACAGGAAGAGTTTTTGCGCGCGAAAGCCGAGACAGAAAACGTGCGGCGCCGGGCGCGGGAAGACGTGCAGAAGGCCCACAAATTCGCTATTGAAAACTTTGCTGAGAATCTGCTACCCGTGGTCGACAGCTTGGAGGCGGCGCTCGCGCATTCATCTAATGACTTCGAGAAGGTGCGCGAGGGAATTGAAATCACACTGCGGCAGTTGAGCGGCGCATTTGAAAAGGGCCGCATTGTCGAAGTGAATCCTGTCGGCGAAAAGTTCGATCCGCATGTGCATCAGGCGATATCGATAGTGCAGGCTGATCAAGAACCTAACACGGTTGTGAAGGTGCTGCAAAAAGGCTATGTGATCGCCGGGCGAATGCTGCGCCCGGCGCTTGTGACGGTGGCCACCCCGAAGTAAAGCTTTAGTTTGAACAAGTTGATGTCATCTCTGATATCAGGCGGCGTAAAGGTCGATTGCTATTTGCCAACATGGCCTTTGTTGCAGACGGATTTCGTGAGGAAAGCTTCAGATTTGCTGGAAAAAAGTTAGGAGCATGTCGGTCTTCGCTACTGAGCAAGATGCGAACGCTCTAACTTGGCGTAGAGGGTTAAATTTGAGCGGCCGCCTGTAGGTTCAACGGAAAAACCCGGTGAATCGTCGATGCGGGGAGTGCTGCAGTCAACATCAGGAGAGTGGTAAAAATGAGCAGAATCATTGGTATCGATCTGGGCACGACGAACTCGTGCGTTGCGATCATGGAAGGCAACACGGTCAAGGTCATTGAGAACGCGGAAGGCACGCGCACTACACCGTCGATCATCGCTTATGTGGACGACAACGAAATTCTCGTCGGTGCGCCGGCGAAGCGTCAATCGGTCACGAACCCAGAGAACACGCTCTACGCCATCAAGCGGCTGATTGGACGCCGTTTCGACGAAAAAGAAGTGCAAAAGGACATCGCGTTGATGCCGTACAAGATCGTGCGCGCCGACAACGGTGACGCGTGGGTCGAAGTTCGTGGAAAAAAACTGGCACCGCCGCAAATCTCGGCTGAAGTTCTGCGCAAGATGAAGAAGACCGCTGAAGACTATCTCGGCGAAGAAGTGACGGAAGCCGTCATTACGGTTCCGGCCTACTTTAACGACAGCCAGCGTCAGGCGACGAAAGACGCGGGCCATATCGCTGGTCTGGAAGTGAAGCGCATCATCAACGAACCGACCGCAGCCGCGCTCGCGTTCGGTCTGGACAAGAACGAAAAGGGCGACCGCAAGATTGCGGTGTACGACTTGGGCGGCGGCACGTTTGACGTGTCGATCATCGAAATTGCAGATATCGACAAAGAAAAGCAGTTCGAAGTGCTCTCCACGAACGGCGACACGTTCCTCGGCGGTGAAGATTTTGACCAGCGCATCATCGAATACATCATCGGTGAATTCAAGAAGGAACAAGGCGTCGACTTGTCGAAAGACGTGCTTGCACTGCAACGCCTGAAGGAAGCCGCTGAAAAGGCAAAGATCGAGTTGTCGTCGGCTACTCAGACTGAAATCAACCTGCCCTACATCACGGCGAACGCTTCAGGTCCGAAGCACTTGAACCTGAAAGTTACGCGTGCGAAGCTGGAGTCGCTGGTTGAAGACCTGATCGAACGCACGATGGAACCGTGCCGTATCGCTATCAAGGATGCAGGCGTGAAGGTCGGTGAAATCGACGACATCATCCTGGTCGGCGGTATGACACGTATGCCGAAGGTGCAGGAAAAGGTTAAGGAATTCTTTGGCAAGGAACCGCGCCGTGACGTGAACCCGGACGAAGCGGTGGCCGTTGGCGCTGCGATTCAGGGCCAGGTGTTGTCGGGTGATCGGAAAGACGTGTTGTTGCTGGACGTGACGCCGTTGTCGCTGGGTATCGAAACCCTCGGCGGCGTGATGACGAAGATGATCAACAAGAACACGACCATCCCGACCAAGCACGCACAGATCTATTCGACCGCTGACGACAACCAGGGCGCCGTGACGATCAAGGTGTTCCAGGGCGAGCGCGAAATGGCAGCAGGCAACAAGCTGCTGGGCGAGTTCAACCTTGAAGGCATTCCGCCGGCATCGCGCGGCACGCCGCAGATCGAAGTGAGCTTTGACATCGACGCGAACGGGATTTTGCACGTCGGCGCGAAGGACAAGGCAACGGGCAAGGAAAACCGCATCGTCATCAAGGCGAACTCGGGTCTGTCGGACGCTGAGATCGACAAAATGGTGAAGGACGCCGAAGCGAACGCTGACGAAGATCACCGTCTGCGTGAACTGGCCGATTCGCGCAATCAGGGCGACGCGCTGGTGCACAGCACGAAGAAGGCCGTCGCTGAATACGGCGACAAGGTTGAAGCGGCGGAGAAGGAAAAGATCGAAGCGGCGTTGAAGGATCTTGAAGAAGCGCTGAAGAGCACGGCGAGCGACAAGGCCGCGATCGACGCGAAGATCGAAACGCTGGCAACGGCGTCGCAGAAACTCGGCGAAAAGATGTACGCCGACATGGCTGCAGCGCAAGGTGCGGCGGGCGCGGCGGCAGGTGCAGCAGGCGCGGGCGGCCCGGGTGCGCAAGCGGCGCCGGAGCAGCACGACGATGTTGTCGATGCCGACTTCAAGGAAGTGAAGAAGGGTTGAACGATCGAGCTACCGCATGAACTGTGCGATGTAGCAGCGAGCAAACATGCTCGGCGAACGGTTGGCCACATGGATGGAGAAGGAGCTTGGTGATCCACCTGGAATCCCAACCTTGGAAATTTTTAGAGGGTGATCCGCCTCTTTTCAATAGCCCATAACCGCACGGATAACGAACTGCAAGGGTCCGAAGGCTAATTCGCGCAGATTGGATTTGCTCTCTATGGGGCGATCTAGACCCCAGCAATGCAGCCTAACATTTGAGCATGGACGTGATGAGAAATGACAAGCTAACCACGAAGTTCCAGGAAGCACTGGCCGACGCGCAGAGTCTTGCCGTCGGCAATGACAATCAATATATCGAACCGGTTCACTTGCTTTCCGCGCTGATTGCGCAGCAGGACGGTTCGGCGCGCTCGCTGCTGTCGCAGGCGGGCGTGCAGGTCCAGGCGCTGCAAACCGCGCTCAAGGACGCCATGACGCGTCTGCCGCAAGTTCAGGGCACGGACGGAAACGTCCAGGTCAGCCGCGATCTCGCCGGCTTGCTGAACAGCGCCGACAAAGAGGCGCAAAAGCTCAACGACACGTTTATCGCAAGCGAGATGTACCTGCTCGCCATCGCCGATGACAAGGGCGAAGCCGGCCGTATCGCCAAGCAGCATGGGCTGACGCGCAAGGCGCTCGAAGCCGCGATCAATTCGGTTCGCGGCGGTGGCCAGGTGAACAGCCAGGACGCCGAAAGCCAACGCGGCGCGCTGAAGAAATATACGGTCGACCTGACCGAACGCGCACGCGCGGGCAAGCTCGATCCCGTGATCGGCCGGGACGACGAAATTCGCCGTTCAATCCAGATCCTGCAACGCCGGACAAAGAACAATCCGGTGCTGATCGGCGAGCCGGGCGTGGGCAAGACGGCGATTGTGGAAGGTCTCGCGCAGCGGATCGTGAACGGAGAAGTGCCGGAATCGCTCAAGAGCAAGCGCGTGCTGTCGCTCGACATGGCCGCGTTGCTGGCCGGCGCCAAGTATCGTGGCGAATTCGAAGAGCGGCTCAAATCCGTGCTCAGCGATATTGCCAAGGACGAAGGCCGGACCATCGTTTTCATCGACGAAATCCATACCATGGTGGGGGCTGGTAAAGCCGAAGGCGCCATGGACGCAGGCAACATGCTGAAGCCGGCGCTCTCGCGCGGCGAGCTGCATTGCATTGGCGCGACGACGCTTGACGAGTATCGGAAATACATCGAAAAGGACGCGGCGCTCGAGCGCCGGTTCCAGAAGGTGCTGGTCGATGAACCGTCGGTGGAAGCGACCATCGCAATCCTGCGCGGCCTGAAGGAACGGTATGAGCTGCATCACGGCGTGGAAATCACCGATCCGGCGATTGTCGCGGCGGCGGAATTGTCGCATCGCTACATCACGGACCGTTTTCTCCCCGATAAGGCCATCGACCTGATCGACGAAGCTGCGTCCAGGGTCAAGATGGAAATCGATTCGAAGCCCGAAGAGATGGATCGGCTTGATCGCCGGTTGATCCAGTTGAAGATCGAGCGCGAAGCCGTCAAGAAGGAAAAGGACGAGGCATCGCAGAAGCGCCTGCAATTGATTGAGGAAGAAATCGAGCGGCTGGATCGCGAGTATTCCGACCTCGAGGAAATCTGGATGGCGGAGAAAGCCGCTGTGCAGGGCAGCGCGACGCTGAAGGAAGAGATCGAGAAAGTGCGCGCGGACATCGTGCGTTTGCAGCGTGAGGGCAAGCTCGAGAAGGTCGCCGAATTGCAGTATGGCAAGTTGCCCGGACTCGAAACGCAGTTGAAGCAGGTCACGCAGGCCGAGACCGCGGAGCAAACCAATCCGACGCGGCCACGCTTGCTGCGCACGCAAGTGGGCGCTGAGGAAATCGCGGAAGTGGTGTCGCGTTCCACGGGCATTCCGGTGTCGCGGATGATGCAGGGCGAACGCGAGAAACTGTTGCAGATCGAAGGCAAGCTGCATGACCGCGTGGTGGGTCAGGACGAAGCAATCGGCGCGGTGGCCGATGCTATCCGGCGGTCACGCGCGGGGTTGTCGGATCCGAATCGTCCGTATGGCTCGTTCCTGTTCCTTGGGCCGACGGGCGTGGGCAAGACCGAGTTGTGCAAGGCGCTCGCCTCGTTCCTGTTCGATTCGGAGGATCACATGATCCGTATCGACATGAGCGAGTTCATGGAAAAGCACAGCGTCGCGCGGTTGATTGGCGCGCCGCCGGGTTATGTCGGTTATGAGGAAGGCGGTTACCTGACCGAGCTGGTGCGTCGCAAGCCCTACAGCGTGATCCTGCTCGATGAAATCGAG
>Ga0302220_10001444_pt1 | contig 18619 bp, 16 predicted proteins | sample II_Palsa_E1_3_FD_194572 | JGI IMG/M metagenome (GOLD analysis project Ga0302220, IMG submission 194572) | Peat permafrost microbial communities from Stordalen Mire near Abisko, Sweden - II_Palsa_E1_3 | ecosystem: Environmental > Terrestrial > Soil > Palsa > Peat permafrost | place: Sweden...
CGTGTCCCTGGCCGCCGAAGTCGTAGTTCCAGACCCGGTCGAGGATCTGTGCCTTGGACAGCACGCGGCGCGGGTTGCGCACCGGGAAGCGGAGCAGCTTAAACTCAGTGGCCGTCAGCTCGATGAGCTTGCCTGCCCGGCGCACCTCCAGGGCATCCTCGTTCATCGTCAGGTCGGCCACGGCCAGCTCCCTGTCGTAGTGCGCGCGGGCGGTCTCGGCGCGGCGCAGCAGTCCGCGCAGCCGGGCAAGCACCTCCTCCAGGCTGAACGGCTTAGTGACGTAGTCGTCACCGCCAGCCGTGATGCCGGCGATCCGGTCCTCAGCGCGCCCTGGCCCGGATCAGGGCGCGCTAGCGGCCGGACGTCCCGGCCTGAGGGCCAGCCGAGAACTGAGCCAATTGCGCTGTGCAGCAGTTCGAGGGCTTCCTGCTGCCCATCCGCGGCGGTGGTGTGCCGCCAGGCGATGTAGCCGTCGGGCCGGACGAGGATGGCTCCGGCCTCGTCCATCTCGCGGGCACGATGCCAGTCGAAATACGGGTCCCGGCTGCCCGGTGCTCCCACGATGACTGTCCGCAGGTAAGGCAGGTCGAGCTGGCTCGCGGCAGCGGCCCAGGTTCGGCCGGCCAGGCCGGTGACGAGGCAGAACCGGCCGTGGCCGGTGACATCGAGCGTGGACACCCGCCGCCCGGTGCCGTCGATGAGCCAAACGTGCGGGACCTTGGCGCCGGGGCGGGTCGTGGCCTGCAGGTAGAGGACCTTGTCACGCCGCCAGATTTCCTCGCCGGCGTCGAGATCAGGAATGATGGCACCAGACTGGTAGCGCTGATTGAGTTCGATGCCCTGCGCGTTGAACTCGGTGTTCTTCAAGTCGATAGCGCAGCGCATGGCTTCGCGGGTGGCCACCCCGTCCGGACCCGGGTCACGCAGCCGGGCCAGGCCGGCCGCGACTGGGTCAGCCTGGCCGGTGGTGCGGAATGCCTCGTTGACCGGCCTGTACTCGACACGGGACTGATTGGCGCGGGCGACCACCTGCATGCCGACGGGCACTCGCTCATCTGAGTAGCTGTCGAGCAGCGCCGGAGCTGCCCAGCCCCTGATGACGTAGGCGAGTTTCCACATCAGGTTGAAGGAGTCCTGGATGGAGGTGTTCGACCCGAGGCCGCTGGAGGGCGGGTGACGGTGCACGGCGTCACCGGCGCAGAAAACCCGCCCGGAGGAGTACCGGGTGGCGTGCGCCTGGTTGATCTGCCAGGTAGTGACGTTCTCCACCTCGATCGCCACGTCGGGGTCGCCGATCATCTCGCGGATCTTCGGCAGCACCGCCTCGGCGCTGGTATCGGGCTCGCCGTCAGCCATGTCGTAACCCCATCCGGCGATCCACTGCGTCCATGGCCGGATGGCCCGCAGGGTGCCCATGCCGATCTCGCCGCCGTAGCCTGCCCCGGGTGCCATGATCCAGTGCAGGACGCTGGGCCGGTGCTGCACATATTCGGTCAGGTCGGCACGGAACAGGGTGTAGAGGGTCGCGGCGCGGCCCATCCGGCCCTCGATGGGCAGGCTGAGTTGGTCGACGACGCGGGACCGGGCGCCGTCGGCGCCGACGAGATAGCGGCTGCGAATGTGGTACTTGCGGCCGGTGAGCCGGTCCCGCACCAGGGAGGTAACGGCTTCGTTGTCCTGGGTGTGGGAGAGGTACTCGGTGTTGAAGCAGATGTCGGCGCCGCGTGCGGCAGCATTCTTGACGAGGTAAGGCTGTGGTATGTCTAGCAGCGGGCAGGGGCTGCCCTGCAGGTAGTCGCCGATCCGGTTCTCGCCGGTACCCCAGGTGCGCATCCGGGCGACTTCCTCGCCGGCCAGGCTACCGGCCAGGCTAGTGGTGAACACCGTGTCGCCCATCAGGTGCCAGGGCGTGCCCACCGCGGTGGCATCGGCCTCGACGCCGAGGTCGCGGAGAACTTCGAGGGCACGCTGGTTGGTGATGTGCGACCGCGGGCTGTTGGCCAGCCAGTTCCATTTTGTGACGACCCGGACCGCCACGCCATACGTGGCCAGCGCGAGCGCAGCGGTCGCGCCGGCCGGGCCGGTGCCGACGACCAGGACGTCCGTGTCGAAATCGCCGCGCTCGCTCACCTGCTTGCCGCCGCTCCGGCCAGCGCTTCGATGAGCTCAGAGCTAGTGGCGATCTCGGCCAGCAGCCCGAGTGAGTTGATCGACGCGTTGTGCGCGTCGTCGTCGGCGGCGCTGCACGCGTCGGCGACGACGATGGTGCGGTAGCCCAGGTCGGAGGCCTGCCGGGCGGTTCCCTCCACCGAGGCGTTCGTGGCCACGCCCGCGAACGCCAGGGTGTCGATGCCGCGGGCGCGCAGCAGCACGTCCAGCTGGCTGCCCGAAAACCCGCTCACACGCTGGTGGGTGACCACCAGGTCACCGTCCTTGGGGGCCAGCTCCGGCACGATCTCGGCCATCTGGCTGCCCTCGACGAGGCACTGAGACTGGACGACCATCCCGAGCAGCGGCGAGTTCACGACCAGGTCCGGATAGCTGGGCTGCCACGCGACCCGCGTGTACAGGACCGCCGAGCCGGCGGTGCGGGCCGCATCGAGCAACTTGCCCGTAATCCCGATCACATCGCGGCTGGCGGCCTGCGCTGCGAAGAAGCCGCCGTAGGCTCCCTTGGCCGTGACGATGTCGTTTTGCATGTGCACGGCGATAACCGCGAAGCGGCGCGGGTTCAGGTCCATGACGTCTCCTAACGGCGGTCTGGTCAGGCAGGCTGGGCGGTAGTCACCGCAAAGCCGGCGATCCAGTCGGGAATGGGCTCGTAGAATGAGCTGGCGACCGTGTACGGGCCGGTGGCGGCGAGGGCGGCGTAGGCGGCAATCGAGGTGCGCGCCTCGTGGGCGGAGTGACCGGCCTGCTCGGTGAACCAGTCCGTGCTCCACCCATCGACCGTCTCGAAGTCCGCGGCGGCCAGCACGGCAAGAACATGCCGATCCCACTCGGGATTCAGTGGCTGGATGGTCGACACTCCTGCCGCGTAGTCACGGCCAGCCTGGATGACGCGCATCTGCCGGGCTGCCCGCTGCTCCGGGGTGAGGCTGCGGCCTGCCCCGATGAGCTGCTCCGTGACCTCGGGCGTCGCTCCCGCCAAGGTCGGCACCGGCGGGTCATGCGACAGGCCACCGGAACCGAGAAACACGACGCGCCGGCCGGCCGATGCCACTGCCCCTCCGAGCGCCTCACCGAGCAGCCGTGACCGGCGCGGCGGGCCGAGCGGCTCAGCGACACAGTTGATGAAGACCGGCACGACCGGGACATTATCCAGGCCGCCAAACAGCAGCTGGAGGGGTTGGGCGAATCCGTGATCGACATACATCCGCTCCGACAGCGCTACATCCACCCCGGCGTCCAGCGCCGCCTGGGTCAGCGCAACTGCCGTTTCGTGATCGACAGACAGATCACCGGCCGGAGTGTCGTAGTCACCGATCGACTCCGCGGCGGCCCCGACGCAAAATGGCGGCATCATGTCGTAGAAGAAGCCGTTGTAATGATCGGGCCCGAACAGCACGACCAAGTCCGGGTCAAAGCGGGCGATGAACCCCCGCGCCGTCTCGAAGGCAGCGTCGACCCGTCTGCGCGCTTCCCCGGCTGGCTCGGTATAGCCCATCAGCGGCGAATGTGACATCGTGACTAGTGCGGGACACACGATCTCCAAACCCTTCCACCGCTCTGCACGCCGTCCGCTGGTCTGCGGACCAACTAGCATGCTAGCGTTTCAGCCAAGGCTAGATGCGTTATCCCTGCGGCTCAAGGAGCTGGGCATAACTCCAACGAAACGGGCAGCTGGGTCTCAGCTGGCCTCCAGACTCGGGAGGATGGCTGTGCCGTACGTCGCTGGGCAGCACGTCATCGCGACGGCAGCTGCCGTGACTGGGCCCGGAGTATGACGTTCCCGGCCCGTTACGGACCGCCAGCTGCGCAGGGAGCCCGGGACGCGATCACTCCCGGCTTGCGCCCGGTAGCCGCGGCGTCGGGCAAGCGCCTCGCATCGCTTATCTACGACCTAGTCAGGGAACAGCTCCTGGAGGGCGCTTACCAGGCAGGGGAACGCCTGCAAATTGAGATGCTCAAGGCTGAATACGGCGTCTCGAAACAACCGATCATGGATGCGCTGCGCCGGCTCGCTTCCGACGGGCTCATCGAAATCATCCCGCAGGTTGGCTGCCGGGTGCCAGTGTACGAGCCGGAGGACATCGCTGCCTTCTTCGCTATCTTCGGCGGCACAGAAGGCGCCGTGGCGGGCGTCGCCGCGCAGCGCTGCACGGCAGAGCAGCTAAGTAGCCTCGCCGTGGTCAATGCCGACATCCTTCGGCTGGCCGCTGATCCCAGCCCTGCAGCCCGCGCGCATCGCTACCGCATACTCAACCGGCAGTTCCACGGGATAGTCCATGCCATGGCGCACTCGCCGGTGGTCGCGGAGATCAGCCGCCGGATGTGGGACATGTCCGACCTGATCATCAACACCAGCGGCGGGCCCCAGCCGCTGGCCTTCGCCGTGCCGGCCCGCCACGAAGACCACGAGCGCATCATCGCCGCGCTCCAGCGCGCCGATCCCGAAGGTGCCCGCGCAGAGATGGAGACCCACATCCTGGGCACCGTAGCCGTGATCCAGCCCTCGGCCGGTGGCCCCGGGCCCTTACCCGGCTCAAGGCTGACCCGGGCTGCGGGTTGACTGGTACACAGAGCGGTGCTCGCAGCTGTCCATTGCGGCGGCGTTGATGTGGTGTCCGACAGGGTCACCGGCGGCCAGCCCGGCCGACCCGTCAGGCAGGACGAGTACGTCGTGGAAGTCGCCGCCCACCTCGGCACCCCGGTCACCTGGGGGCAGCTCGCGGCCTGGCCGCGGTCGGCCAGGACTCGCCGCCGGCAGCCCCGGAACGAGGACCGCTGCGGTACTTGGTTCGGGGTTCGAGTCTCTAGTGGCGCACCCGTCCTGAACTGGTGTTATGACCGTTAGGGTCCCTCGTGAAGGCCGTTTCGGGGCCATGTTTGCTCCACGTTTGCTCGTCAGTCCGGACCTAGCGTTACATCTGGCGGAAGGCGCAGGAGAGAGCTCGCTGCTGATGCGGCCGCAGGGGGAGCGGCCGGCTGCCTCGCTGGCCGGATGGCCGAGGCTGATCAGGTCGGCTGCTGTCCTGTCTCCGGTAAAGTCGGCCCTGTCTCGGTGATTCCGGCCGTTACTGCCCGGGTCTCACTCCTGTCGGCCCGATCCACGCCCGCGTGATCTCGGCGGCCAGCCCAGTGCCCGCGGATCTCGGCCTCGGCGACGACGGTCATGCCATTGCACGGGCGGAGCGGTCGGCGCCCCGGGTAAGCAGGAACGCGGTGACATCGCCGTGCAGCGGCCCGCCGGTCTGGACGTGGCCGTCGTGCTCGACATCGATTGCGTGGCGGAGCAGGGTCCACCTGTAGCCGTCGTGGTCGAGGAGGTCTCTCAGCCGCGGCAGTCTTCTGCTCGACCGCGAGGTGACCTGTCCGGTGGACTTCGACGCGGCCAGGTGCGGAGATGCCCCATGCGTGGCTCGGCGATCGGAAATGGTAACCGGGTCTCGGCGACACTCGACCTGACCGGCAAGGGACGGTTCACTGTCGTCACTGGGCTGGCAGGCCAGTCGTGAGCTGCGGCTGTCGCAGCCATGTCCCGGCAGTACCTAACCTACTGGATCGCCCCGGGGGAGGATGCCAGCAGGTCCGCCGTGACCTACGGTAAGGGGTGTGCGGGTTATAAGGCGATGGTGGCGGGTCGTGCGGGAGCACCCGTATGTGACGGATGCTGTCATCGCTGCGGTGCTGTACGCGCTGATGCTGACGACGCCAGCCAGGGCTGCTCAGCGGGCCGCGTCATGGTCGGCGGGCTACGTCGTGGCCTGGGCTGTCGTCTGCGGGGCGCTGGCGTTCCGGCGCCGCTGGCCGCTATGGGTGCTGTTGGTCACCGTAGCGGGCGCGCTGGTGCACACGGTGCTGGAGCGCAGTGGCGCTGCCGGCAGCCCGTTCCTGGTGGCCTCGTCGCTGGCCGTGTTCACCTTTGCGCTGACCAGCCGCCGGAGTGCCGGGCTGGCCGGAGGCGCGATCACGGCGCTGGTGCTGTTTTGCGGCGACGGACTGTGGGTCCCCGGCTCGTGGTGGGACGCGGAGAATGTGGGCGTGCTTGCCTGGACCGGCATGGCCGTCGCGGCCGGTGACGCGCTGCGCAGCCGCCGCGCATACGTTGCCGCCGTGCGGGAACGGGCGCTGCGTACGGAGGAGGCTCGCGAGCAGGAGGCCGGGCGGCGGGTCGTTGAGGAGCGGCTGCGGATCGCCCGCGACCTGCACGACGTGGTCGCTCACCACATCGCGGTGATCCAGGTGCAGGCCGGGGTCGCGGCGCATATGCTGCACAGCCAGCCGGCGGCGGCCGAGGGGGCCATCGGGCACGTCCGGCGGGCGGCGGGCGAGGTGCTGGATGAGCTGGGGACGCTGCTCGGCGTGTTGCGCCAGTCCGGCGACGAGCTGGCCGGGCCGGGCGCACCGTCGGAGCCGGCGCCCGGTCTGTCCCGCCTGGACGCGCTGGTGCGGTCCTTCTCAGGAGCTGGGCTGTGCGTGGATTCGGTTTCCTCGGGCCCTCCCCGTGCGCTGCCTGCCGCCGTCGACCTGACCGCTTACCGCCTGGTTCAGGAGTCGCTGACCAACGCTCACAAGCACGGGGGCGGCCGGGCCCAGGTGACGCTCGCGTTCCACCCGCAGCAGCTGGCTGTCGAGGTCTGCAACGGGCCGCCGCCCGGGGAGCCGCAGCCGACGGCCGCCGCCGGGACTGGTCACGGCCTGCTGGGGATGCGGGAACGGGTGCTGGCGGTCGGCGGCTTGCTGGAGGCCGGCCCTACGCCTGAGGGCGGCTTCCGGGTCCGCGCGCTCCTGCCGACCCCCGAGACGGACCCGGCGGCGCAGCGGTGACGATCCGGGTGCTGATCGCCGATGATCAGGCGCTCATCCGGGCCGGGTTCCGGGCGCTGATCGACTCCGCGCCCGATCTGGAGGTGGTCGGGGAAGCCAGCGACGGACGGCGGGCGGTGGAGCTCGCCCGTAACGCACGGGCCGACGTAGTACTGATGGACGTCCGGATGCCCGATCTGGACGGGCTGGCCGCGACCCGGCTCATTTGCGGCGATGAGAACCTGGCCGGTGTCCGGGTGCTGATCTTGACCACCTTTGAGCTCGACGAGTACGTCTTCGAGGCACTGCGCGCCGGTGCCAGCGGTTTCCTGGGCAAGGGCGTCGAGCCCGGGGACCTGCTCGATGCGATCCGCACGGTCGCTGTCGGCGACGCCCTGCTGTCACCCAAGGCGACCAAGGGGCTGATCGCCCGGTTCCTCACCGCGCCCGAGACAAGCCCCGGCACCAGCCCCGGGCAGCTGGAGATCCTCACCGCCCGCGAGCGCGAGGTGCTCGCCCTGGTCGCGACGGGACTGTCCAACAGCGAGATCGCCGACCAGCTCGTCGTTTCCCCGTTGACCGCCAAGACCCATGTCAACCGGGCCATGATGAAACTCGGTGCCCGTGACCGTGCCCAGCTCGTCGTCGTCGCCTACCAGACCGGTCTGGTGCGGGCTGCAGGACCCCCGTCGCAGTAGCCAGACAGAGCCGGTGCCACTGCCGCAAACCCCCAGATTGACGCCTGCAGGACGACGACCTGACCCAGGCCAGCAGAGATCCTTGTGCTGCACGCGAACAAAGCAAACGCGGGAAGGGGTCCGCCCCCTTCCATAGCCATAGCGCGGGTACTGAGCGAAAGGACAGGAATCGTGATTGAGGCCCGCGAACTTACGCAGCGCTATGGTGCGAAAACGGCGGTGGATGACCTGACGTTCGCTGTCCAGCCGGGGATCGTGACGGGTTTCCCGGGGTCCAACGGCGCGGGGAATTCCACGACGATGCGGGTGATCATCGGGCTTGATGCCCGAGTTCTGGAATATCACCGTCGGCGGACGGCATTACCGCGACTACCCGGCACCACTGCAAGAGGTGGGGGCGCTGCTGGAGGCCCGGTCGCTGCACCCGGGCTGGTCGGCGTTCAAGCACCTGCTGGGGCTCGCGCTGACACACGGGATCGCGCGCCGGCGGGTGGATGAGGTGATCGCGCTTGCCGGGCTGGAGGAGGTCGCGCACGACACCTAGTGCTGTGAGCTGGCGCGGGATGTCGTACTGCTCCGCGACGCGGCCCGGCGCACCTTTGCCGGGGCGCCAAGGATAAGGGCTCGCCGTGCTGCTGCCGCGGTAGCCCGGCAGCACCGGTACTGCATCGGCAGTAACCCGCAATTACGGCGGAAGGACGACGCCGCGCCGCTGACAATCGGCGATGCTTGGCCATAACGAACCAGCCGTCGCGCTAAGGGGGTCCATCCTTTCCATGACCTGGATACGGCGAAAGGACACGTTGATGAATGATATCCGCGAATTCGCGAACGCCGTGGCGTGCGAAAACAGCGGTGGACAATCCGGCTTCCACCGACGGCCCGAGCCACGGCATTCGCCCGGCGGCAGCTCCGGAGCAAGACCAGGTCCACGCCGGCCTGGCGGCCCGACCAAGTCCCCGTCCCCACTCACCAATTAGGAGCATCGATGTTCAAGCGTTGGATCGCCGTCATCGTCCCGACACTCACCCTCGCGATTGCCGCAACCCCCGCGTACGCCAGCACTACACACTGCACCTCGCGCGTGCCTTCCGGAACATACCAGACAACTATCAAGGAGCCCGCGAGCCTCAAAGGCGTGTGGAGGATCGAGTTCCACGCTGGGACCGACACCGACTACCTCAACGGTACGAAAGTCGCCAGCGGTACGTACACCATCTCAGGCTCCACGATCACATTCGCGCAGCCCGCTGTACCGTCTGGCTCGCCAGACACGTGCCGGAGCCCCGGCAAGTACACCTTCAGGCTGCCCGGCAGAACACTGACGTTCACCAAGATCAGCGACCCCTGCAACTCGGTCAGAAGTGAGCTTCTCTCGCACCGGTTCGTCCATCTCCGACACGCCGTGACATAACAGCGATCGTCGCCGACAGACGAAAGGCACTTGTGATGGTTGGCAAGCCAGTACCGGATGAGCCGGCCGGGAGGGTCCGGCTGCCCGGCCAGCCGGGGTCGGCCGGCGCCCCGTCGGGCGGCACGTGATGAGCGGGATCACCGCGAGTACCGCGTTGTGGTATGCGAGCCGGGCAACCGGGATCATCTCGCTGGTGCTGCTGTCCGCCGTGGTCGTCCTGGGAATCACCGTGAACCGGCGGGGGCGGCTGCCCGGGCTGCCGAGGTTCGCCGTCACCGGGCTGCACCGCAACTTGTCCCTGATCGCGGTGCTGTTCCTGGCCGTGCACGTGCTGAGCGCGGTCGCTGACAGCTACGTGAGCATCAGCCTCGCCGCCACTATCATCCCGTTCGTGTCCAGCTATGAGCCGTTCTGGCTCGGGCTGGGCGCGGTCAGCCTGGACTTGCTCGCCGTGGTCCTGGTGACCAGCCTGGTCCGGTCCCGCATCCCGCGCCGGGCCTGGCGGGCGGTGCACTGGCTGTCTTACGGGCTGTACCCGGTTGCTGTCGTGCACAGTATCGGGTCCAGCACCGACCTGCAGTCCGGCTGGCTGCTGGCGGTCACCGTGGCCTGCCTGGCCGCCGTGGCGGGCGCGGTGGTGTTCCGGCTGCGCCGTTCGCTGACCGCGATCCCCCGCTTCCAGCGGGTCATCACCGCCCTGGACGACGCGGCTGCTCGTCCCGCCGGTTCCCCCGCTGGGCGCCAGGCCGCTGAGCGAGGAGCGCCGCGATGACCGCCACCCACGCCTTGCCGCGGCACGACCGTCACAGCAGGGGCCCCGGTGGCCTGCCCCGGCTGCTGCAGGCCATGGACCTGGACGCCCACCTGGCCGCCTACGGGCCGCCGCCTTACCGTGGGCCGCGGCAGCTTATCGAGGTGGTCGCCGCGGCCGGGCTCACTGGCCGCGGCGGCGCCGGGTTCCCCGCCGCGCGCAAGCTCACCGCTGTGGCCGAGGCCGGCCGCGGGGCGGTCGTCGTCGGCAACGGCGCGGAAAGCGAGCCCGCCAGCTGCAAGGACAAGCAGCTGCTGGGGACCGCTCCCCATCTGGTGCTCGACGGGCTGCAGCTGGCCGCCGAGGCGGTGGGGGCAACCAGGGCCTACCTCTACGTCCACCCGCACCCGCGGCTGCATCAGCAGCTGGGCAGCGCGCTGGCCGCGCGCGCCGCCGCCGGGCTGGACCGGGCCGAGGTGCAGCTGGTGACCGCGCCGCCGCGGTTCCTGGCCGGGGAGGAGTCCGCTGTGGTCAGCCGGATCAACGGCGGCCCGGCGCTGCCCCGGTTCAAGATCCCGCCGGTGCACCAGCGCGGGGTGGCCGGCGCGCCCACGCTGGTGCATAACGTCGAAACCCTCGCCCATCTCGCCCAGATCGCCCGCTACGGCGCCAGCTGGTTCCGCGCCGCCGGCGCGGCGGCCGAGCCCGGCACCATGCTGGCCACCTGCCGTCGCGCCGACGGCACCGTCGAGGTCGTCGAAACAGCCATCGGCACCCCCCTGGGTGAGCTGCTGCGGCTCCCCGACCTGCCCGCCCAGGCGGTCCTGGTCGGCGGCTACCACGGAACCTGGCTCACCAGCGCGCACGCCGCCGCGCTGCCGCTGGCCAACGCCGCGTTGCGCCCGGCCGGCGCGGCGGCCGGCGCCGGGCTGCTCGCCGCGCTGCCCCACGGCCGGTGCGGCGTCACCGAGGCGGTCCGGGTCGTGCGCTACCTGGCCGCCGAGTCGGCCGGGCAATGCGGTCCCTGCCTCAACGGGCTGCCCCGCATCGCCGCCGGCCTCGCCGAGCTGGCCGCTCCGAGGCCGCGCCCGGGCATCCGCGCCGACCTGGAACGCTGGGCCGGGCTGGCCGAACGGCGCGGCGCCTGCCACCACCCCGACGGCAGCGTCCGCTTCCTGCGCAGCGCCCTGGCCATCTTCGGCGCCGAGCTCACCGCGCACGCCCGCGGCCAGTGCACAGCCACCAGCAGCCGCCCGTTCCTTCCCGTCCCCGCCGGAATCCCCGCCAGCCAAGCAGACTGGACCTGACCCATGAACCAGCAGCTGCGCGTCAACCCCACCGCCTGCACGGGCCACGGCCTGTGCGCCGAACTGCTCCCCGAGCGCGTCACCCTCGACGAATGGGGATACCCGGTCATCTCGGCCGATCCTGTGCCCGCCCAGCTCGCCAGGGCCGCCCGCCGCGCGGTACCGGCTGCTTCGCACTGGCCCTGCTGCTCAGTGACCACCAGTGGGCCCGGTAAGCAGCCCGGGGGATGGAAGCGGCCATCAGGCGCCATGGCCTCACGCAGGCCTCACCCGGCGCGTCCTCGGCCCGGCAGCCGCCATGGGCCCGTGACCGCCTGGCGGTCTCGCCGGCCAAGGTACCCGGGGCGTAGCGGCGAGACGCCTGGCTACGCCGCGCGGCGTAGCCAGGCCGGGAAGTTCCCCCGTCAGGCGGTCGCCGCCAACTCCCGCGCTTCATAGCGTTCGTACGGACCCGGAGAAACCCAGAGGAATGGAGCTGACGATGATAGAAGTTCACGACCTGGTCAAACGTTACGGTGGCAAGACAGCCGTCAACGGCCTGACGTTCACGGTCCAGCCCGGTGTGGTGACCGGGTTCCTGGGACCGAACGGGGCGGGCAAGTCCACCACGATGCGCCTGATCGTGGGCTTGGACCGGCCCACAGCCGGCCGGGTCAGCGTGAACGGCAAGAGTTACGACCAGTGGGCCGCCCCGCTGGCCGAGGTGGGCGTCCTGCTGGAGGCCAAGGCGATCCACCCTGGTTTGTCGGCCTACCAGTACCTTCATGCCCTGGCGGCCACCCACGGTATCGGGACGCGCCGGGTGCGTGAGGTCCTCGACATGACCGGGCTGGCCTCGGTGGCCGACAAGCGGGCCGGCGGGTTCTCACTCGGCATGGGCCAGCGGCTGGGCATTGCCGCCGCGCTGCTGGCTGATCCGGAGGCCCTGATCCTGGACGAGCCGGTCAACGGCCTCGACATCGAGGGCGTGCGGTGGGTGCGCCACCTGCTGAAGGACCTGGCGCGGGAAGGGCGCACCATACTTGTCTCCAGCCACCTGATGAGCGAGATGGCCCAGACCGCCGATCATCTGATCGTGATCGGCCGCGGCGAGCTGATCGCAGATACATCGGTGACCGAGTTCATCCAGCGTGCCACGGTCAGCAATGTGCGGGTCCGCAGTCCGGAGGGGTCCCGGCTGCGGGACCTCATCGCTGGACCAGATGTCACGGTAAGCAGCGATGAAATCGGCGTGCTGACCGTCACCGGCATGACATCCGACCAGGTCGGCACCATCGCAGCCGAGGGCGGCATCATCTTGTACGAGCTGGTGCCGCAGGCCTCGCTGGAGGAGGCATTCCTGCAACTGACCCAGGACACCGTCGAGTACAGAGCGCCAGAGACCAGCGCGGAGCTGGCCGGCGCGGGAAGGAACCCGGCATGAGCACCACAATAATGCCCGAGACGCAGGCCAGCACCGGACGGCGGGTTGCGGTTGCGCCCGTCACCTTGTGGCGGGTCGTGTGCTCGGAGTGGATCAAGTTGCGCAGCTTGCGCTCCACCAGGATCACCCTGCTGGTCTCGTTCGTGCTGATGGCCGGACTGGGAGTCTTGGCGGCTGCCATAGCGGCCGGCGGGTACTCCCGGCTCCCGGCCGCCAGCCGGGCCAGTTTCGACGCGGTCAACACGACCCTGACGGGCTACCAGTTCGCCCAGCTCGCGGTGGGGGTGCTGGGTGTGGTCGTGGTCAGCAACGAATACAGTTCAGGCATGATCCGGGCAACTCTGGCCGCGGTCCCCCGGCGCCTGCCGGTGCTCTGGGCTAAGGCGGGGGTGTTCGCCGTCGTCACGCTGGTCGTGATGACCGCCGCGTCCCTCATCGCCTTTGCGGGCGGGATGGCTGTGCTGTCCTCCCATCATCTGCAGGTGTCGCTGACTGCGCCTGGGGCCGCCCGCGCAGTGCTCGGCGCCGGGCTCTACCTGGCTGTGGTGGGCCTGCTCGGGGTGGGCCTGGGTGCACTGCTGCGCAAGACTGCCGGGGCGATCGCCGCCGTGGTTGGCCTGCTGCTGTTCCTGCCGCTGCTGTCCAGCCTGCTGGGGTCGTGGTTCAAGGCCCATATCAGCCCGTACCTGTTCAGCAACGCGGGGGCGGCGCTGCTCCGCGTGCACCAGCAGGCTGGCTCGCTGTCGCCGTGGACTGGTTTCGCGGTGATGTGCGGCTACGCGGTGGCCGCCCTGGCCGCCGCGGCGTTGGTGCTGAGGCGGCGGGACGCATGACCGCCGTAAGCACACGGCGGCATTTCGTGCGGGCGGACCGGGCCAGCCATCCGCGGGCCCGGATGACACCAGGATCGCCGCCTTTCCGGGGCGTACTGGCGGGAACTGCTTATATATCCCGCTGGCAGGCGGAACTGGCGCAGGTGACAGAGCTATCACTGGCCTGCCAGCAGGCCGCGGACGCCGCGGACGCCGGAACCGGTTTCGTCGCAGGGAGGGACGTCAGGCGGCTGGAATGGCGGACGGTGGCCGCCCGCCGCGCGCTAGCGTGATCACGCTAGTTTACGGCTGGTAACCCGTTACTTACCGGCACCCGAGTCGCAGGCCGGGTGGACCCGCTTCGCGCAGCGCGGGTGGCGGTTCCGCGCCTCGATGATGGGCGCACCGCGCCGCTAGCTCGGCTTCCCCGCTCGCTCCCGCTGGTTATCCACGCTCAGAAGTTCGTAGGTTACCCACGCTCAGAGACTTGGCAGAGCCTGAGCCGATCAGTTCCCCAGCCGGCCCGGGCAGGCTGTGCCTAGCAACGTAGCCAACCGATGGGAGACCCGGTGATGATCAGGAAGCCGCAGCCGGATGAGCCGGCCGAGGCGGTGCGCCGGCGCGGCAAGGCCCGGCTCGCCGGGGTGTCCGTAGGCATTGCCGTGCTGGGCGTCGGGGGAGCGGCCGGCGTCGCGGTGGCCTTGCCCGGTGCGGCGCATCACACCACGGGCACGGCCAGCGCTTCGGCGTCCAAGAAGAGCTCCGCCTCGCCAGCGAAGTCGGCGGCCCCGACGAAAACGTCGAGTCCGGCCGCGGCCACGTCGGGGGGCTCGTGATGACCGCGGTGCTGGATGTCCCGCTGGCCGCGGCCAGCTGGACGGCGATCGGGACGGGGATCCGGCTGGTCGTCACCGATCCGCCCGCGCTTGACCGCGGCCAGGCGCTGCTCAGGGTGTACCTCGCCGCGCTGGACGCGGCGTGCAGCCGGTTCCGGCCGGACTCGGAGCTGAGCCGGCTGTCCGGCGCGGCAGGCCGCCCGGTCGTGGTGAGCCCGGTGCTGGCCGGCGCGGTCGGCGCGGCGCTGCGCGGCGCGGCGCTGACCGGCGGTGACGTGGATCCGACCGTCGGCCTGGCCATGGCGGCGGCCGGCTACGACCGGGACTTCTCGCTGCTGCCGCCGGACGGCCCGGTGCGCGGCGTCACCGTCCGGCACGTGGCCGGCTGGCGGGACATCGTCCTGGACGAGGAAGCCCGGACGCTGACCGTGCCGGCGGGCGTGCGCCTGGACCTGGGCGCCACCGCGAAGGCCTGGGCAGCTGACCAGGCGGCCGCGAGGCTGGCGGCGGAACTTGGCGGCGGCATCCTGGTCAGCCTGGGCGGCGACATCTCCGTCGCCGGGCAGGCACCCGCTGGCGGCTGGCCGGTCAGGGTGCAGGACGTCACCGGTGATCCCGGGGATCCCGCCCCGGAATCCTCGGTCGTCGTGGCGGTCAGTGACGGCGGGCTGGCGACCTCCAGCACCACCGCCCGGCGCTGGCGGCGCGGCGGGGCCGTACTGCATCACATCCTGGACCCGCGCAGCGGGCTCCCCGCGCCGCCGGTGTGGCGCACGGTCTCGGTGGCGGCGGCTACCGCGCTGGACGCCAACATCGCGAGCACGGCCGCGATCATCCGGGGCCTTGCGGCCCCGGCGTGGTTGTCCGGGCTCGGCCTGGCGGCGCGGCTGGTCACCGTCGGCGGCGCCGTGATCACCACGGGTGGCTGGCCGTCGGGCGGCACGTGATGAGCGGGATCACCGCGAGTACCGCGTTGTGGTATGCGAGCCGGGCAACCGGGATCATCTCGCTGGTGCTGCTGTCCGCCGTGGTCGTCCTGGGAATCACCGTGAACCGGCGGGGGCGGCTGCCCGGGCTGCCGAGGTTCGCCGTCACCGGGCTGCACCGCAACTTGTCCCTGATCGCGGTGCTGTTCCTGGCCGTGCACGTGCTGAGCGCGGTCGCTGACAGCTACGTGAGCATCAGCCTCGCCGCCACTATCATCCCGTTCGTGTCCAGCTATGAGCCGTTCTGGCTCGGGCTGGGCGCGGTCAGCCTGGACTTGCTCGCCGTGGTCCTGGTGACCAGCCTGGTCCGGTCCCGCATCCCGCGCCGGGCCTGGCGGGCGGTGCACTGGCTGTCTTACGGGCTGTACCCGGTTGCTGTCGTGCACAGTATCGGGTCCAGCACCGACCTGCAGTCCGGCTGGCTGCTGGCGGTCACCGTGGCCTGCCTGGCCGCCGTGGCGGGCGCGGTGGTGTTCCGGCTGCGCCGTTCGCTGACCGCGATCCCCCGCTTCCAGCGGGTCATCACCGCCCTGGACGACGCGGCTGCTCGTCCCGCCGGTTCCCCCGCTGGGCGCCAGGCCGCTGAGCGAGGAGCGCCGCGATGACCGCCACCCACGCCTTGCCGCGGCACGACCGTCACAGCAGGGGCCCCGGTGGCCTGCCCCGGCTGCTGCAGGCCATGGACCTGGACGCCCACCTGGCCGCCTACGGGCCGCCGCCTTACCGTGGGCCGCGGCAGCTTATCGAGGTGGTCGCCGCGGCCGGGCTCACTGGCCGCGGCGGCGCCGGGTTCCCCGCCGCGCGCAAGCTCACCGCTGTGGCCGAGGCCGGCCGCGGGGCGGTCGTCGTCGGCAACGGCGCGGAAAGCGAGCCCGCCAGCTGCAAGGACAAGCAGCTGCTGGGGACCGCTCCCCATCTGGTGCTCGACGGGCTGCAGCTGGCCGCCGAGGCGGTGGGGGCAACCAGGGCCTACCTCTACGTCCACCCGCACCCGCGGCTGCATCAGCAGCTGGGCAGCGCGCTGGCCGCGCGCGCCGCCGCCGGGCTGGACCGGGCCGAGGTGCAGCTGGTGACCGCGCCGCCGCGGTTCCTGGCCGGGGAGGAGTCCGCTGTGGTCAGCCGGATCAACGGCGGCCCGGCGCTGCCCCGGTTCAAGATCCCGCCGGTGCACCAGCGCGGGGTGGCCGGCGCGCCCACGCTGGTGCATAACGTCGAAACCCTCGCCCATCTCGCCCAGATCGCCCGCTACGGCGCCAGCTGGTTCCGCGCCGCCGGCGCGGCGGCCGAGCCCGGCACCATGCTGGCCACCTGCCGTCGCGCCGACGGCACCGTCGAGGTCGTCGAAACAGCCATCGGCACCCCCCTGGGTGAGCTGCTGCGGCTCCCCGACCTGCCCGCCCAGGCGGTCCTGGTCGGCGGCTACCACGGAACCTGGCTCACCAGCGCGCACGCCGCCGCGCTGCCGCTGGCCAACGCCGCGTTGCGCCCGGCCGGCGCGGCGGCCGGCGCCGGGCTGCTCGCCGCGCTGCCCCACGGCCGGTGCGGCGTCACCGAGGCGGTCCGGGTCGTGCGCTACCTGGCCGCCGAGTCGGCCGGGCAATGCGGTCCCTGCCTCAACGGGCTGCCCCGCATCGCCGCCGGCCTCGCCGAGCTGGCCGCTCCGAGGCCGCGCCCGGGCATCCGCGCCGACCTGGAACGCTGGGCCGGGCTGGCCGAACGGCGCGGCGCCTGCCACCACCCCGACGGCAGCGTCCGCTTCCTGCGCAGCGCCCTGGCCATCTTCGGCGCCGAGCTCACCGCGCACGCCCGCGGCCAGTGCACAGCCACCAGCAGCCGCCCGTTCCTTCCCGTCCCCGCCGGAATCCCCGCCAGCCAAGCAGACTGGACCTGACCCATGAACCAGCAGCTGCGCGTCAACCCCACCGCCTGCACGGGCCACGGCCTGTGCGCCGAACTGCTCCCCGAGCGCGTCACCCTCGACGAATGGGGATACCCGGTCATCTCGGCCGATCCTGTGCCCGCCCAGCTCGCCAGGGCCGCCCGCCGCGCGGTACCGGCTGCTTCGCACTGGCCCTGCTGCTCAGTGACCACCAGTGGGCCCGGTAAGCAGCCCGGGGGATGGAAGCGGCCATCAGGCGCCATGGCCTCACGCAGGCCTCACCCGGCGCGTCCTCGGCCCGGCAGCCGCCATGGGCCCGTGACCGCCTGGCGGTCTCGCCGGCCAAGGTACCCGGGGCGTAGCGGCGAGACGCCTGGCTACGCCGCGCGGCGTAGCCAGGCCGGGAAGTTCCCCCGTCAGGCGGTCGCCGCCAACTCCCGCGCTTCATAGCGTTCGTACGGACCCGGAGAAACCCAGAGGAATGGAGCTGACGATGATAGAAGTTCACGACCTGGTCAAACGTTACGGTGGCAAGACAGCCGTCAACGGCCTGACGTTCACGGTCCAGCCCGGTGTGGTGACCGGGTTCCTGGGACCGAACGGGGCGGGCAAGTCCACCACGATGCGCCTGATCGTGGGCTTGGACCGGCCCACAGCCGGCCGGGTCAGCGTGAACGGCAAGAGTTACGACCAGTGGGCCGCCCCGCTGGCCGAGGTGGGCGTCCTGCTGGAGGCCAAGGCGATCCACCCTGGTTTGTCGGCCTACCAGTACCTTCATGCCCTGGCGGCCACCCACGGTATCGGGACGCGCCGGGTGCGTGAGGTCCTCGACATGACCGGGCTGGCCTCGGTGGCCGACAAGCGGGCCGGCGGGTTCTCACTCGGCATGGGCCAGCGGCTGGGCATTGCCGCCGCGCTGCTGGCTGATCCGGAGGCCCTGATCCTGGACGAGCCGGTCAACGGCCTCGACATCGAGGGCGTGCGGTGGGTGCGCCACCTGCTGAAGGACCTGGCGCGGGAAGGGCGCACCATACTTGTCTCCAGCCACCTGATGAGCGAGATGGCCCAGACCGCCGATCATCTGATCGTGATCGGCCGCGGCGAGCTGATCGCAGATACATCGGTGACCGAGTTCATCCAGCGTGCCACGGTCAGCAATGTGCGGGTCCGCAGTCCGGAGGGGTCCCGGCTGCGGGACCTCATCGCTGGACCAGATGTCACGGTAAGCAGCGATGAAATCGGCGTGCTGACCGTCACCGGCATGACATCCGACCAGGTCGGCACCATCGCAGCCGAGGGCGGCATCATCTTGTACGAGCTGGTGCCGCAGGCCTCGCTGGAGGAGGCATTCCTGCAACTGACCCAGGACACCGTCGAGTACAGAGCGCCAGAGACCAGCGCGGAGCTGGCCGGCGCGGGAAGGAACCCGGCATGAGCACCACAATAATGCCCGAGACGCAGGCCAGCACCGGACGGCGGGTTGCGGTTGCGCCCGTCACCTTGTGGCGGGTCGTGTGCTCGGAGTGGATCAAGTTGCGCAGCTT